>Ga0182021_10012426_pt1 | contig 10112 bp, 12 predicted proteins | sample 612E3MmetaG_FD_120493 | JGI IMG/M metagenome (GOLD analysis project Ga0182021, IMG submission 120493) | Permafrost microbial communities from Stordalen Mire, Sweden - 612E3M metaG (Illumina Assembly) | ecosystem: Environmental > Terrestrial > Soil > Wetlands > Permafrost | place: Sweden... | reverse complement strand
GAGAAGTATTCCCTCCGAAAATATCTTTAATGATTTTTCCTGCGAAGGGTTATTCATCCGGGTCAGTATATCCGAAAGATTTAAGCATATTGGGATTTGACCGCCATTTTTCACGAACTTTAACACGTAGTTCCAAATAAACCTCGTGCTGTAAAAACTTTTCTATCGATTCCCGGGAAATTTGCCCAATTCTCTTAATCGCGTCCCCCTTCTTTCCCAGGATTATCGGTTTTTGAGACTCCCTTTCGACAATAATTGAGGCGAGAATATAATCCTTTGAATTTTCTCTTTCCTTGAATTCTTCTATTACAACCTCGGCACTATAAGGAATTTCCTGGCTATAAAATTCGAAAATCTTTTCACGGATGATTTCGGAAACAAAAAACCGCTCATTCGCGTCGCTCAACTGGTCGTCGGGGAAATACTTCGGGTGTTCGGGCAGCAGATCGGTAATAGCCTCGGTCAACGATTCCAAATTGAATTTTTCGGTCGCCGAGACCGGAATTATATTATTGAATATCCGCAGAGAATCGATTTTCTTTATCAGGGTTTCAATGATCTCCTGGTTCGAGAGATCGATTTTGTTAAGAATAAGTATCTTCCGGGTGCTATTATCGCCGAGAATTCCTGAAACTGTTTCGTCATTCAGCATTTGGATTCCGTTTGGATCGGCGTTAACGTCGAGGATCAATAGGATCAGATCGGAATCTTTTACCGAGCTTATAACGTACTTTAGCATTTTTTCCTGAAGAAGGTATTCCGGGTTCAGAATTCCCGGAGTATCAAGAAATATTATTTGGAAAGATTCACCGGACAATATTCCTAAAATCTTCTTTCTTGTGGTTTGAGGTTTGCTATTTGTGATAGAAAGCTTTTCACCAATCAATGCGTTCATCAAGGTCGATTTCCCGGCGTTCGGCTTACCGATAATCGAGACAAAACCGGATTTAACTGGCATGTATTCTCTTTTAGTCTGGATGTGAAAATATTGAAAGATAAGATAAGACGCTAACAGGAATTGAATAATTACCGGGCCCTCTACTCAGGAAATGTTATTCAGTCTGTTCTTGAAATTTTTATGCGCTTCTATTGTAAAATAAAGACTAAGGAGAAGTAAAAGAGCGGCCATAGAACCGATAAGCATAACCGTATTATTTTTTAAAATGCTTTCCCAAATCCCGCTGTTTTTTCCAAAATACTCTTTTATATATTGCGGCAATGGTTTACTTTCGCCTCCCCCTTCCTGTATTCCAAGAATCCTGACAGATAAGACAAAAATCGATATTATTCCTACCGCGAGAATTGAGATCATGCTGAGGAAGAAGTAACTCACTTTTGACTTAACCTTAATTGAGGAATCGGCAATTGCTTTCATCACCCTTTCAGTAAAACCAGCCGGGGCATTTTCACTTTTTATCTGACGCAGCGAATTATCTACCGCGCGAAGGGCTTTAAGACGCGCAAGAATCTTTCCATCCTTCTCAATTTCATTTTTTATCGTTTGAAGCTCATCAATTCCAAGTTCATTATCAAGATATCTGTTCAAAAGATCATCATTATTCATAATATTTCCTCCTGGTAATTATACTTGATAAGAAGGTCTCTCAAAGAATTCCGGGAACGGTGGAGCATAACTTTCGTATTGACCATTGAAATGCCCATTACCTGGCTTATTTCAGCAAGAGACATACCGTCCAAATAGAATAATATCACTACAAGCGCGCCGCGGATCGGCAGTTTATCAATCATTCTTAAGATATAATCACGAACATTTTCCTTTGAACTATCGATTTCATCTTTATAACCCGAGAGATCGTATTCCTCGTTGAATGAACTCATTTCCACCTCAATCTTTCTTTTCTTCGAGGAGATGACGGTCAGAGCCGTGTTATAAACAATCTTATAGAACCAGGTCGAAAATTGGGCCTCCCGACGGAAATTTTTCAAAGAATTATAGGCCTTTAAAAAAGAATCCTGGAGGGCTTCTTCAGCATCAAGATCGTTTTTAAGCATTCTTTTCAGCAGAGTAAAAGCTCTATCTTTATACCGGTTGACCAGCAGGGTATAATCCGAAGGGTTACCCCTGTTGATCGAATCAATTATTTCTATATCGCTTAAGTTTCTCATCACACCATTAGACTACTATTTCGAATCCAAGGTTACAGCAAATGAAATTCCCCGCCGAAGCGATACGCAAGGCGGGATTAAAATATCAACGATGTAACCTTCCGGCACATAAACCAAGTCAAAAGTATTGAACAAAATAATAACAGGGTCAAGATAGCAGGAATAAAACAAAGGAAAAATAAAATTAAATGTAACCTTTGAGAAAAAAATAAGTCAAAATAACCAAAGAACAAAAGGAGGTATGAAATGCATGGCGGAGATATAGTAGGGATGATACTTTTCCTGGTCACAGGAATAGTTTTAGTAAGCTTCATTTTCTTCCGGTCTAAGGAAAAGCAACTGATGATCGAAAAAGGCTTGTCCCACGAACAAATGATAGAGCTTCTTAAAAGCAAGCGCGATCCTTACAATATGCTAAAGCTCGGGATTATAACTGTATTTGTGGGTTTGGGACTGGGTATCGGCTTCTTATTTGAATATCTCACAAGATATGCGGTAACATCCGGAGATCATTTTGTAGACTATGAGACCAATGAGCAGTGGATGGCTTTTTGGATCGTCCTAATGACCGGTCTGGGTTTTGTCTCGGCATTCCTGATCACCAGAAAACTTAAGAAAGGGGCACAAGACTAATTCTAAGTAAATCATTATTAACGGGAGGGGATGTCTCAAAAGTAATTTTTATCGGCGAATAGTTGCGATTTCAGAACGAAATTAAATTCAACTTGCTCGATTTTGCCACTTTTGAGACCGTCCCTTCCGTTTAATTCATGCAAGTTCTTTTTCTTCAAGCCAGTGCTGGGCTTCCATAGCCGCCATGCATCCGCTTCCTGCTGCGGTAACTGCCTGCCGGTAAGTTTTATCGGCTACATCACCCGCGGCAAACACTCCTTCAATATTTGTTTTGGTGGTACCCGGTTTTACAAGAAGATAACCGGTTTCATCCATCTCCAGTATTCCCTTGAATAACGAAGTATTCGGCTGATGGCCTATCGCCATAAAAATACCGTCGGCTGGAACTTCCCATTGTGAACCGTCGATTGTGTTTTGAAGTATGGCTCCAATTGCATATTTTTTCCCGTCCTCCTCTTTTCCGAGAATTTCCTTGATAACGGCATTTGTGATAAATTTAACTTTAGGGTTCTTTTTTGCTCGGTCGATCATAATTTTCGAGGCTCGAAATTCATTCCGGCGGTGAACCAGCGTAACCTCCGAGGCAAATTTTGTCAGATAAGTAGCCTCTTCGAAGGCAGTATCTCCGCCCCCCACTACAAGAACTTTAAGGTTTCGGAAGAAAAAACCGTCGCATGTGGCGCATGCCGAGACCCCGTAACCCATAAATTTTTTTTCACTTTCCAACGCAAGCAGTTTAGCCGAAGCCCCCGTTGAAATAATAACCGAATCGGCCGTATAAATTTCATCCTCTGCATAAATAATAAACGGATGCTTTGAAAAATCAACTTTTGTTACTGTTTTAAAGTAACATTTGGCTCCGAAACGCTGAACCTGCTTCCTCATAATTTCCATCAGTTCTGGCCCCTGAATACCGTTTTCAAATCCTGGGAAATTCTCAACTTCGGTCGTAATTGTCAATTGCCCCCCCGGCTGAAGACCTTCTAAAACTACCGGATCCAGATTTGAACGTGAAGCGTAGAGTGCCGCGGTCAACCCGGCGGGACCCGAACCAATTATTATTACCTTGTGGTGATTATCAGACATTCAATATCTCCATATATTCTAAACATTAAAATTATCGAATGAAATTCCCCGCCACAGAGTGGCATAGCCACTCGGCAGCGGGGTATTAATATTGACATATTTTTATTATGCGCCGCAAGCGGCGGGGAATTAACCCCGTTTCCTCTTGTCCCGCCGAAGCGGTAGCGAAGCGGGATTAAAAAGCAATTTTCCCGGTCCTGATAAATTCCGCATTTCTTTTCATACCGTTTAGTTTAGCCCGCTTTATCGGACTTAATTCAAAACGGGATTTAAAGCCCTCCGGTTCCATTTCCAATATTTCTTCAATTAAAATCTCCTTATTGTTATCCGGTTCAAAATCTATTGAATTTGAAGGCCGCGCGAATTTTTTATTCCAGGGACAAACATCCTGGCATGTATCGCAGCCGAACACCCAATTGTCAAACTTGTCCCTGAATTCCCGGGAAATTTCGCCTTTATTCTCAATCGTCAAATAGGAGATGCATTTATTAGAATCGACTATGTATTCGTCCACTATCGCGCCCGTCGGGCAAGAATCGATACACGCGGTGCACGATCCGCACATGTCCGGCAATCTCGTTCCGTAGTCAAACTCGAGGTTTGTAATCAGTGTGGCAAGAAAAATCCAGCTCCCAATTTCACTATTAATAACGTTTGTGTTTTTCCCCAGCCACCCAATTCCGGACCGGACCGCCCATGATTTATCCATCACCGGTCCGGTATCGACATAACTGAGACAATTAAACGAAGAATCAAGTTTCTTTAATTCTTCCTCGAGAAGTTTTAATTTTTCCCATATAACAATATGATAGTCATTACCCCATGCGTACCTTGAAACTTTTCCATATCCCGGCATATTATTAGGCTTATTAGATGTATAATAATTCAAGGCAAGAGAGATCACGCTTCGGGCATTTCCAAAAACCTCTCTAATATCCCGGCGCTTTCCAACATTCTTCGACATATACTCCATACCGGCATGATACCCGTTTCCCAGCCAGCCGTTCAACCGTTCTATTTCCAATTCCAGAATCTCAGCGCGGGCAAATCCGATAAGATCGAATCCAAGCTCTTTAGCCTTCTCAATTACTATTTGGTTTGTAATATCCATTGAAAGTTCTTCCTGATCACTTTCACAAATACATCATTTCCTTCAAGTTTCACTTCATAAGAATCGAGACCATTAATTCCGTTTGCGATTCTCCCGGTCGCCAGGTCGTATTGCCAGCCGTGGGCAGGGCAGGTAACCGTCCCGTCTTCAATAAATCCGTCACATATTATCTGAGCCTTTTGGTGCAGACAAATATTACTGAGGGCGTAGATTTTTCCGTCAACCTTAAAAACCGCTATATCGGTTTCATTAACAAGGAATCTTTGCCCGATTTTCTCTTTCAGTTCCGAATATTTGCAGACTTTAGTAAAATCAGAGTCATCATTCATAAGATCATCTCCGTAAATACCTGATCTATGGAATAACCGTTTCCCGATTCGGCTACAGTAGCCATTACTACTTCAGGATCATGTTCGAAAAATAATTTCCAATTCCTGCTGACTGCCTCTGGTAAAATTGTTTTTTTCTCATTTATCGTAATCATAGGCTGCAGATCGTAACCCATTACATACGGAAGAGGAATATGCGAAGCGAACGGGAACAAATCTCCGCAATAAAGAAGGGTCTCAGACGGATCATGAATTTTAACCAGTTGCTGAGAAAATGTATGACCGTTGACCGGTAATAGTTCGATCTCATCGTCAAAATGGAAGTCACCTTCAATAAAATTTAGAAGTCCTTCCTCATAGAGGGGCATAAACCGAGTCTGAATAAAGCTTGCGCGGTCCTTTTCAGTGGGATTCAATGCCCACTGAAAGTGCTCTTTTTGAATATAATATTTGGCGTTAGGGAAAGACGGAACCCATCGGCCGTTCTCCAAATAAGTAGAACCTCCGGTATGATCGAAATGGAGATGTGTCAGAATGACATCCGTAATATCGCCGGGTTGGATCCGCAGCGAGGCCAGGGAACTGAAGATCGTGAACTCACTTTGATCCAGGTGGTATATCCTTGAGAATTTTTCATCCCAATGCGATCCGATCCCGGTATCAATCAGAATCTTTCGCGAATCGCTTACAAGAAGAAGATTCCTCGCGTGTAGTGTGACCCTATTCTGTTCATCGGCCGGATTTGTTTTATTCCAGAGCACTTTCGGAATTATACCGAACATAGCGCCGCCGTCCAGAGCAAAAACGCCGGTCTCAATCGCGAATAATTTATATTTGCCTATCTTCATCTATTTATTATGCTTGCTAAAATGCAATAAACAAGAAAGGCAGACTCAAAAGTAAGATCCCGAAGTGATATTAATTTCCGTTACTTTTGAGACTGCCCTGTCTCCAAATAAACCTTCATCCGTGCGGTTTAAAAGCACGAAAGTTTATCTTCCCATACCATCAAGCAGTTCTTTCTTTTTCAATAATGTTTCTTTATCCTCAACATTATTCGGATCAGGCACGCAGCAGTCAACCGGACAAACAGCGGCACACTGCGGTTCGTCATGGAATCCTACACATTCAGTACATTTATCCGGAACTATATAAAAATAATCTTTTGAAAAGAAGCCGGATACGCCGGAAGGTGCGGCATCTCCTTCGTTATAAGTTTTACTTCCCAACTTCCATTCAGCACCTCCTTCATAGATGGCCGTATTGGGACATTCAGGCTCACAAGCACCGCAATTGATGCATTCATCGGTTATCTTAATTGCCATATCAATCCTCCGTGTTTATTGAATTTTTAATGTCTCTCAAATTAAGTGAAATAATAATAAATCGAGGAAATAACTTCAAGATAAATAAGGTAAGATATAAATATTTTACCAGCCACCGCTGGCACCGCCTCCGCCAAATGAACCTCCCCCCCCTGAAAATCCGCCAAAACCGCCACCTCCGCCTCCGGATCCTCCCCATCCCCCCTGGCTCCGGCCACCACCCATTGAACTTAAAATAATCCATGGAAGCAGACCGCCCCCCCTTCCGCCACCCCTCCTGAAGATCGAAAATAGAATGAATCCAATGACAATAATAAAGAAAAAGGGAAATCCCCTACCGGAGTCGTCTTTCTCCTGCTTTTTATCATGATATTCGCCCCGTGTGGCCGCAATAATTGCATTCAATCCCGATACAATTCCGGAATAATAGTTTCCTTGTTTAAAATAGGGACTTACTTCGTTCCGGAGTATCGAACTGGCGAGAATATCGGGAAAGGTCCCCTCCAAACCATATCCAACCTCAATCCGCATTTTGTGATCATCCTTCGCAATGAAAAAAAGGATTCCGTTATTATGTTTCAATGATCCTATCTTGTTTTTTGAGGCAATCTGGTAGGTAAAATCTTCGAGCGAGTTTCCATCGATGGAAGGAATCATCAAAACGACAATTTGATTCGAAGTTGAATCATCAAAAAGCTTGAGTGTAGAGTTTATTGAATTTAGCTGCTCGCCTGAAAGTGTATTCGTAAAATCGTTGACATAGCTTTTTAATACCGGTAACTCAGTCTGCGCCCCGAGAAAAAGAAACGGTATTAAAAAGATAAAGATGGTTTTTTTCATTATTAAGCCCTACACCCGAAAATGATTCTGCTGCTGCACGCAGCGAAGTATCTGTAAATCAATTTTACATTTCCCGCTAAAATGCGGCGGGGAATTAAACCCGTTTCCTCTTGTCCCGCCGAAGCGGTACGCGAGGCGGGATTAAAATTGAACTTTAGGAGCCAGTTCCGCCCCTTCTTGTGCCTTGAAATACTGTTTCTCTTTAAATCCTCCGAAATTCGCAACGATGGCGGCGGGAAAACGTTTTACGGCAGTATTATATGCCTGCACGACCTGTGTAAACTTTTGTCTCTCGACCGTTATCCTGTTTTCAGTTCCTTCGAGCTGCGCCTGAAGATTCAGGAAGTTTTCATTTGCTTTCAGCTGCGGATAATTTTCGGATACAACCATCAATCTTGAAAGAGCCCCGCTGAGACCATCCTGCGCCCTCTGAAATCTCTGGAAGGCTTCCGGATCACTCAGCTGTTCCGAAGAAAGTTTCACCTGTCCCACTTTCGCGCGCGCTTCGGTCACGGCAGTGTAGGTTTCTTTTTCAAAGTTCGCAACTCCTTTTACTGTAGCTACAAGGTTAGGAATCAAGTCTGATCTTCTCTGATAGACGTTTTCAACCTGGCTCCAAGACTGGTTGACACCCTCATTCAGCCCTACGAATGCATTATATTTTTTCACTCCCCATCCGACTACCGATAATATCACAATGATAACGAATGCAACGATGCTTAATGCAATCAATAGCCCTTTTTTCATTTAGCCTCCTTTGTTTTTATCCGAATTCTATATGCAACTTCAGAGAAAAAAATCAATTCGTTAAACTTCTCATCGGTGCCGGAATTCTGCCTCCGCGATTGACAAAATTCTCACAGCTTAATTTTCTAACTTCCATAATAGGGGCTTTTCCGAGTAATCCGCCGTAATCAACAAACTCACCTATGTTTTTCCCATAAGCCGGAATAATTCTAACCGCAGTGGTCTTATCGTTGATTACACCTATTGCCGATTCATCGGCTATAATACCCGCGATAGTTGTCGCCGGCGTATCTCCCGGAACCGCAATCATATCAAGTCCGACGGAACAAACGGCAGTCATAGCTTCGAGTTTCTCAAGCGAAAGATGTCCTGCCTGAACCGCACGGATCATGCCCATATCCTCACTCACAGGTATGAAAGCCCCACTCATCCCGCCGACCGACGAACTTGCCATCAGTCCGGCTTTCTTCACCGAATCATTCAACATTGCCAGAGCTGCGGTCGTTCCGGGCGCTCCTACATCCTCAACACCCATCGCTTTTAAGATATCGGCTATACTATCGCCTTCAGCCGGAGTAGGTGCCAGAGAAATATCCACTATTCCGAAAGGAACACCGTGCTTATCCGCAACTTTCCGTCCAATTAATTCCCCTGCCCTGGTTATTTTATATACGGTCTTTTTAATAACCTCTGATAGGTTTTGAAGATTAACATTTCCGGCTTCCCTGACTGCATCGAGTACAACGCCGGGTCCGCTTATGCCAACATTTAAAGTCACCTCAGGTTCCGAGATACCGTGAAACGCACCGGCTACGAACGGATTATCTTCAACGGCATTGGCGAATACAACCAGCTTCGCGCACCCGATCGAGTCGAATTCTTTTGTTTTTTCGGCGGTCGATTTAATCGCCTCACTCATCATCAGCACCGCATCCATGTTGATACCCGCCTTGGTAGACGCTACATTGACGCTTGAACAGACCCGTTTTGTTCCCGCGAGGACATCGGGAATCGATTTAATCATCTCCCTTTCGCCGATCGTCATTCCCTTCTGAACTAGGGCTGAAAATCCGGCGAGATAATCGATACCGATTTCTTCGGCAGCTTTATCAAGTATCAACGCGATCTCATAGAATTCGGCTGCATTTGACGAATCGAATGGTATTGATACGGGAGTAATTGAGACTCTTTTATTAGCTATCGAAATACCGTATTGCGATTCTATTTCAAGGGCATATTTCACATGGTTCTCGCCGAAGCGGAGAATTTTATCGTATATCTTTCTCTTTGTAATTTCTATATTTCTGTCGTGACAATCGCGCAGACTGATTCCGAGCGTTACCGTCCGTATATCAAAATGCTCGATTTCCGTCATCCTGATTGTTTCGAGTATTTCTTCAAACTCATATGGCATATTAATTTTTCCTTGATATGCATACCGAATACCGGTTCCGCGAACGCAACCTTCCTTCGGGATTTATACCGCCGTATTAGATCCTGTGCATATACCTGAACACGTCTTCGTGCTGTAAGTAAATTTTTATCTTAAGCTGTTGGGCAATCTTATTCATTTCCTCCTGGATTTCTTTCAGATCCTTCGGTGAAGATGAAATATCGATAACCATAATCATCGTAAAAAAATCGCCCATTATCTTCTGGGAAAGATCGAGTATATCGCAATTTGAGTCCCCGAGCGCAGTAGTAACGCCCGCAACTATCCCCGGATGATTCAGACCGAAGGAGGTAAGTATAACGCGTCCCGATGAGCTGTCGGCACGGGTCGATTTAATTTCTTCATTTCCCGCTCTCCCGATCCGTTTACTGACCAATTCCTTCACTGTCTCGGGGCTGGCATTGGCTCCTAATTCGGCAATTGCTTCGACTGTAAATCTTCTTACATCATCTTCCGAGATG
>Ga0182021_10012425_pt1 | contig 10113 bp, 7 predicted proteins | sample 612E3MmetaG_FD_120493 | JGI IMG/M metagenome (GOLD analysis project Ga0182021, IMG submission 120493) | Permafrost microbial communities from Stordalen Mire, Sweden - 612E3M metaG (Illumina Assembly) | ecosystem: Environmental > Terrestrial > Soil > Wetlands > Permafrost | place: Sweden... | reverse complement strand
CGTTGGAAACCGCGGCCGGCCGTTCCCCCCTGTCCCCCCCCCCCCCCCTGTTCCGGCACCCGAAGGTCCACTCTCACGTCTGTGCGCGAGACGGGAGTCCGCTGCGTCAAGCGGACGATCGGAGCGGTGCGGCCCCACAGCTGCACGACAACCAGGCTCGGCTCCCACCAACAGCAGCGCGGGCAGCGCCCATCTTCCAGAGAGTCGACCACCAGTACGTGCCCATTCCTCTGCCCAATGAAGCATCTGCCGCATTCGGGTCACACTCGCTGCCAAGAGGTTCTGAACGCGGGGCAGCCGATGCCGTCTTGAATACACGGCAAATGGGGCCTCAAGGCAAGTGTCGGCACTCACCTCAGGCAGCAGTCCAGCACCCACATCGTCGCGCACAAAGAAAGCGTTGAACGCCAAGCGCTGGCAGCCAATGAGGCGATAGCCTTTCTGCCGTCCCAGCCTGACGAACGCCGCGAGAGATGCACCACCGTAGTCTACTCCCTCCGGAGATCGAGGCGCGGTGAAATGCGGCTCGTAGGGGACGGTCACGGCGTCATCTGGTCCCCAGAGATTGTTGAACTCGACAACCACGACGCGTGGATTCACGGCGGAGATACTGTTCCAGATCCAGTAGTCCATGCCGTCGACGTCGATCGAGAGCAGATCGATGTCGCCCGAAAATCCATTGTTCTCGAGTAGGCTGTTGACATTCTCGGCCGTAACCCACGCCTCAACGAAGGTCGGCGGACTGAGACAGGTGTCTGGGCGGGTCGCATAGAACCGCCGACCCCGTGCAACTCTCCGCGCATTGCCATCCACCAAGAGCGCGCGCCAGCCGTGGTTGATGATGAGATTGGCCGTGTTGCACTCAATTCCGTCACTGGCGCACACTTCAACGGCGGTACGGCTTGTCGTGCCGACGATCGAGAACACGAAGAGTAGGATCCCATCTTCTCCGTTCTGCGAGGAGCTCCGGAATTCGATCTCGGAGAGGGGGGGGAGCGCGGAGCCCTCCGCGACGATTCGGCGCCACTCGCTGCAGAGCAGCAGTTGCACCTGACGCTCAACGCAAACAACCCGCTCGCCGAGAAGTCCGGGCCCAACCGGCACACCCATTGCAGCCTGCGTTCGTCGGGCGATTCCCCGCAGGATTCGTTGCGTCAACGAGAGTGACGGCATCGGCGCTCCTCTCTTGAGTAGTCGGCCACCTCTAGTCACCGGGCGACGATCTAGACCGGCTGGTTAGCGGCCACGAACACCAGCAGCCGCCGCGCGCGAAGCCGGTGGACCGCCTCATCCGCCCGGGCGATCAGGCGGGAATCCTCACTCCGACGCGGCGACATCGCGGTGCCGCCCCGCAGCACCAGTTCCTTGAGCACCCCGTCCCGGTGCAAGAGTGCCGCCCGCCGCTAACCTCGGTTCACACGTCCATGAGCCTCGTTCAGCGTGACGAGACCGACAACTCCTCATCGCCGGCCCGCCGAGCCGACTCCATGCGCGAAGAACCAGCCGAACGAAGCAAGCTAGTCGCGTCCGGATGGGGGTGTCTAGCCGCGCACCTTTGCCGGTGCCGGCTGACTGTCTAGATTTGAGTCTTCGCGCGCCGCAGCCAACCCCTTCCCGGGAGGTCTACCCGTGCGGCTTGCTCCGGCTCATGACGCCCTGGTGACCCGCGGCAGGGCCCAGCGCCTGGCGGCGGTTCTCTGCGCGGCGTTTCCGGGCGCACCGCTGTACGCGTCGCCCGCCGACGACCGTAGGTGAAGGGCGACTAATGGACGTGGCTGTGGCTTACCGGGTCTACCCTGGCGTCTCACTGGTTCCGCTGGTTCACCGGGACAACAAGCTTCTCTTGGCGGAGTCTGCTTTCCGCAGCTTTGCCCGGAGCCTCAAGGACGTCGATGCCAAGATCTGGATCATCCTCGACGGCTGCCCGCCGGAATACAGGATCGCATTTGCCAAGTGGTTTCCGGTCGAAAGGATGCAGTTCGTCGATACCAACCGTATTGGCAATCAGCAGACCTTCCTGCTGCAGGGAAGGATCCTGCTCGAGCAGACGGAGGCGGAAGCCGTCTATTTTGCCGAGGACGATTATGCCTATGTTCCAGGGGAGTTTCGGTGCCTGCTCAGGTTTCTCGAAAAAGGCACGGATGTTGACTTTGTCACGCCCTATGACCACCCCGATTACTACAGCCATCCCATCCATCGAGTGCCGATGGAAGTGCAGGAATTTGAAGGTCACCAATGGCGGTTGGCCGTCTCCACCTGCCTGACCTTTCTGACCAGAAAGTCAACGTTGGCGAAGACCTGGCCGGTGCTGAGAGCCTACGCCGAAGGTGCTTCGGATGCCGCGACGTGGCTCAGGCTGACCAAGATGGGGCTCTTCTCGCCGAAAAGGCTGCTGGGGAGCATGTCGAGTTGGGATGTGTTCAGGATCTATGCGCGAGCGTGGAAGCATGGTGGTTTAGGGAACTGCGTGTCTCCCAGGTACAAACTGTGGACTCCGGTCCCGGGCTTCGCCACTCACCTGGAGTCGACGGCGATCGCCGCTGGGCATGACTGGAAGAGGTATCTCGAGGGTTGAATTCCGGCCGGCGGCTAGGGGGCGCCAGTGGCTGCCCGGCGTACCCCGAGTACAGCGGCCTGGACCGCCTGCTCACCCTCCCCAACGAGTCTCCGGTACCAGGCTACGTTCTCTTCAAGCGGGAGGGCGTGCTTACTCTCCAGAAAAGCCGCCACGAGCCTCGCAAACTGCTCCGCGTGGTCCGCGACCGCGATGGTCGATGGCAAACCTGCTCCGAAGCCCTCGATCCCCGCAGAGGAGGTGACAACGGGCAGTCCTCTCGCCGCGGCATCCATTACTTTCACCTTGATTCCAGCCCCGCCACGAACCGGGGCTACCACCACATCCACACTCTCGTAGAACGCCTCGAGATCATCGACGCGCCCGAGCAGCGCAATGCCAGACTCCGCCCGGTACGGCAGGCACTCGCTGCCGCGGCCCGCGAGCCGGAGCTGCGCGTCTGGAATCCTACGCCGCACCAGTGGCCACACCTCCTCGACAAACCAGTCCATGCCCCATCGATTCGGCTGCCAGGTCAGCGACCCAACCGAACCCACGATCCGTCCGCGCGCGCGTTTCCCACGCACGGGCCGTGCCGGTCCGATGGGTGGATACCAGGCTTCTGCGTGCACGCCGTAGCGCTCGGACACCAGGGCCTGATCGCGCGTCCCGAGACACAGCACCCCGTCCGCCGCACGAACGGCCTGTGCCTCGTACCGAGCCATTGCGCTCGCCTCATAACGCCAGATCAGTCGCTTGAGAGGCGATCGGTCGAGCCCTACGGCACGCTCGTAGATCTCGCTCTCGACGTTGTGGGTGTGAAGAACACGGCGCTTCGCCGAAACCAAGCAGCCGTATTGCCACACTCCGAGATGATCGGCGATGAACACGTCGAAGGAGTCACGGCGGGTCAGTTCACGGGCGAGATCGGCGCGGAAGAAGCGGGACACTCCCAGCGGCAGACGCCGGCTCAGCCCTCGACGCACACCATGCCGTCGCAACCTGGAAGGCGAGATCATGCGCGCTCCGCGCCACGCTCCATTCTCGGCTGCCTGCGGCTCGTACGTCCAGACCGCCCAGCGCTCGACCGCCCCATATGACTCTAGCCGACGGCTCAGTTCGAGGGTCACCAAGGTGCCTCCGGAAGGTGGTCCGTCGGGCACGAGGGTGGTAAGCAGCAGGATCCTCATCGCCCTTCGCCTGCTCGAGAGAGCAGCTGGGCTGCTCTTCCGTGGTAGGCGTGGCGTGGGGAAGCACTCCGTGCATCCCACGTCCCCCAAGCAATCCAGCGCAGGAGATCTCGGAGCGTGTTGCCCTTGCGGTGGAACACAAACGAGAGTCGCGCGGGAACCGCCAGCCAGCACAGCAGCCGGCCCCACAGACTCGGGCTCCACTCCCTGAAGAACCGGATGTTGTTCCGGGTCATGAGATACACTTGGAGCGGGGAATAGCGACCCACGGAGCTACTCGGCTCATGGACCGCCCGGACGCCGGTATCAACTGCCGCGACGAGGCCGGCGCGTCGCACCCGCATGGAGAAGTCCGCGTCCTCTCCGTAAAGGAAGAAGTCCTCTCGCATTCCCCCTACGCCTTCCCAGGCGCTTCGTGCAATCAGCACGTACGCACCAGTCATGAACATCGTGGGCTCCACCACGTCCCCCGTGCGCGGGTCCTCTCCCATACGCTCGTGGATCACCGAGAAGCGCCTGAAGTCGATCCTCCCGCCATCCCATTCCACCTTGCCGTCCCGCCCGACGATCGTCGGTGCCACCATCGCGAGGCCGCTGCGCTTCGCCTCCTCCCACAGCCGGCGCACACCGACCGCGGAGCACCGGACGTCCGTGTTCGAGATCAGGAAGTGGAGTACTTCAGGGGAGAGCAGCCGGACGCCCCGGTTCAGAGCTGCGCCGAATCCTGGGTTGGAGGGCAGGTGAATCACGCGTGCGCCGCCTGCTGCAGAGAAAGGCTCGGGTCCGGTGCTGATGACCACGATCTCTGCGTCCGGGAATCCGCGAAGGTCCCGGATGATGGCCGCCGCCCCACTCGGATCACGGTATTCAACGATCAGGACACCGAGGCGCTCGAGGTGATCAACCACCGTGCGCCAGCCCCATCTTCCTCCCCAGAACGGGGCCGGCGCCGATTGCCGAATCGGATCTCACGCGGCCCTGCAGCGGACGAGGTATTGCCGCGCAAGCCACGGCCGCAGCAGTCCCAGCGACATCTGTACGGCGCGCCGTCCTCTGGTCCCGGCATTGTAATCCCATATCTCGGGCACGTACCCTGCCCCTCTGAGCAGATCCTCGATCCCCTCCCGGGTGAAGAACCTCAGGTGAGTTCGGTCCATAATATCTGCATCGGCGTACCGCCAGCGCCCGCGAAACAGCAGCGGAAGCGAGACACTGAAGTGCTGGACGTTCGGGATGCTGAAGAGCAGCACACCGCCCGCCGGCTGCAAGCCACGAAGGCGCCTTAGGACCGCCCAAGGATCGGTCAGGTGCTCGAGGACATCGGCGACGATGACCAGATCGGGAGCCGCGACCCCGCGTGGGTGACGCGTCCACTGTTCCGCATCCTCCTCAAAGACCTCGGAGAGGTGATCCGCTGCCTGCCGCGCAGCCGCAGGGACCATTTCGACGCCCACCGCGCGCGCCACCCAACCCTGCTCGAGCAGGAACCGGAGCGTTTCGCCCGCGCCACAGCCGAGCTCCAGCGCTTCCGCAAACCTGTGCGATGCATCGAGCAGCCGCAACAACTCGACACGCACCAGCGAGTAGTAGGAGGCCGGTTTGTCGTCGTAGTATTGATGCCGCATCAAGCCACCATCCCGTGCGATCCACCAGCGAGCGTTGACGTGGCGAGGCGCTGCAGCTCGGGGTACAGAAGCCACCAGTAGCGACGAGTTCCCCAGACGAGCAGGCCGAACGCGAACGCCAGAAGCGTGATGACCCGGCGCTTCGGCGTGTCCCGACGTCCCGGCAAGTTGGGCGTTTGAACGACGCTCAGACTGGAAGCCGTGTTGGCGGATGCCAGGTAGACCTGCTGAAGCGTCGAGGTCAGCTGCGAATAGAAGCTCTCGGAGAGCGTCAGTGCGCGCTGCAGACGGAGCCGCTGCAGGCGGAGCGACGGGCTCGACTCCACACTCCGGTTCGCGATGTCGAATCGCGCGAGCGCATCCTCCGCGTTATGCAGGGCCTCGCGGGCTGAGTCCACCTGGGTATCGAGGAAGCCGAACTGGCTTTCGGCTGTGGCGCGCTGGAGGGCCAGGTTGGTGGAGTCGAGCGCGCGCAGCAACCGGTCGGCGATCGCCTTGGCGAGTAGCGGCGTTCGCCCTCGCACGGACAGCTCGACCAAGCCCGTCGTCGGATTGACGCCGGCCCTGAAGGACTTCAGGAGAGCCCTGGCGGCGCGCTCAAGGGAATCCCGCGGGTTCTTGCCGGACACGGCCCAGATGGAGACCAGGTCGCAGGCGCGCGCACCCGGATCACACTCCGTGCCCGGCATACCCGCGTACACAGCGTGCGGAAACGGGGTCTTCACGACCACCTCGAGGAGGTTCTCGGATGTCAGCAGGGCGGCGACGAAGTCCGGGGTTCCCTGGCCGGCTGCCGACGCAAGGCCAAACTGCTGGGCAAGCCCAAGGAGCGAGCTGGACAAGCTGTTCTGCCCGGCAGAACTCAGCGCTACCTCGGCCCTCGAGACAAAGGTCGGAGGAAGCACCAGGGACAGCGCAGCGCCGATCACCGCCGCCACGGCGCCATACGCAAGCGGCGGGATCCACGGCGCGGCTGTTGCTCGCAAGCGTTCGATGAGACTCATCCTAGCCCCCGCCCTCTGGTATTAGTGACGGCAATGAGCCGGCTTCGCCGGCTGAATCGCGCACCGCCGATCCTGACCCGAACAGATGACCCAGAATCAGAAACAGCAGGGGCGACGTGTCATGCAACCCCACGAAGAGCCACTCGACGAGGTACGCTCCAGCCGCGAGAATCATGCAGACTGCCTCTGGACCCGCGCCGGCCCGGGCCACTCCGTACCAGCCCACCAGCAATGCGAGCGAGACGAGTCCAGCCACGACCAGCCCCTGCTGCACGGCAAGCAGCAGGTAGTAGTCGTCCCAGCTCGGGCTCCGCGTCGACGGCGCACTGGCGTCGAAACCGTATCCCACCAGGGGCTGACTGCGCACCACCTTCAGACCGCCCAGGGTCAGGAACACCCGGCCGACCGCCGAAAGCTCAGCCTCAGTTCGCGGAGAGTATTTCGTGGTCACGAAGGCCTTCGCGCGCCCGGCGAGGGCGTGCGACTGCCACGCTTGGACGAGCGGAATGGCGCCGATCGCGAGCAGAAGCGCCGTGACCACCAACGCGGCACGCAGCTTACGCCGCCGGAGGATGACGAGGGCGATGGCCGCCAACGCGAGTGCGATCCAGGGGCTCCGTGACTGCGTCGCCAGCAGGGCAGCGACGCCAACGACCAGCAAGGCCAGGGAGAAGACGCGCGGGAGCCGGGAGTACACCAGGGAAAAAGCCACCGGCGTTGCGATAAGCAGGAACTGGCCGAACGCCAGTGGATGGCCAAACGTGGCTGCCGGCCTGAGCAGGCCTCCCCGGAGCACCTCGAATCGGCCCGTCAGCAAGTTCGGGAGTGGCGGCACATACCACGCGAACAGCCCGCGACCCGTCTGCACCTCGTAGAGCCAAAACGGCACGGTGTACGCCAGCAGCAGCGCGAACGTGAGCTGGAGCAAGCGCCGGCCGCTCACGTCCTGCGTGAAGGACAGCCCCACCCAGAAGGCCAGCGCCTGGTAGAGCCCGGCATTCAATGCCCGAGCCGCGTTTGCGGGCCCAAGCGCGAGCCCGACAATCGGCGCAGCCAACCAGGCAGCGGCCAGCAGAAGAAAGCTGATTCTGAGCGGGCGGTACTCGAAGAGGAGGCCGGGCACCAACCAGCGCCTGTCCATTCGCTCGCGCAGCGCCCACACCCCGACCCCGAGGGCTCCACCGTACATGACCCCGCGCTGCAGGTTGACGAAGCTGCCGCCGGGGAGGAGCCAGCCGACGTACGGCGGCAGGATGACGCACCCGGCCGCAACGAGCGGGACCAGCAGACGCGGCCGCAGCGCCCCCGCAAGCAACGCCGCGACGGCAAACAGGCACACCACCCCGGCAAGAGCGTCGCCGACGAGCGCCGCGCCGGCCCCCGCAAGCAGCACCCCGGCCGCCAACGCGAGTGTCGGCTTGCCCTGGGAGGCAACTAGCAGCGGCCGAGCTTCAGTCACTCAGGGAACAACCTCGGCGACCGATGCCCTGCACGCCACGTTCAGCGCGCCGTCCGCCTCTCAACCGGCACACCCAGCGATGCGCACGGGTCCCGGGGTCACAACCGTGACCTGGGTCGCAGCGTCAGTGCCACGGCAGCCCGGCGCACGTCGCCGCGCTCGCTGTCATCGAGGGCCTGTCGCCAAACCAGCAGCACCAATGACGCCTCCAGCAACAACGTGAGCAGAATCCTAGCGGTCACGCCAGTGTGCAGCGAGCCCAGCCCCCAGGCGAGCGCCACCGTGACGCCGATGAGCAGTCCGGTACGCCGAATCAGCCTGTTTCCGACCGTTGAACGTCCGCTGTGCACCATGGAGAGGGCGAAAATGAAAAGCAGGCTGGCGTCGAGTGTCGCCCGAAGCGTCCAGGCGATGGCGGCGCCGACGATCCCGAAGAGATGAAGCAGGAGCCAGAGCAACGGGACGTATATCACCAGCTCGGTCAGGTGGAGCTTCGCCGTCAAGTCGGGCCGACCCACGCCCTGAATGAGACCGTACGGCACGAACGCCACGGCATTGATAAGGACCCCGACGCACAGGATCTTCAGCACACTGGCAGCCTGGAGAGCGAACTGCTGCCCGAGCCACAGCCGCAGAAGATCGGTGGCAAGCGCGACAACGGGCACCAACACCAGCGTCAGCGCCAACGCGAGAAGCTTGCTCGATTGCCGCAACAGATCTCGAAGCTCGGGGACCCGTTCTGGCGACGTCGAACCGAAGACGGGGTACACCGCTCGGAGCAGGCTCGATGGCACGATCAGGACCCGTGAGATGACATCGTACGGTGTCGTGTAGTACGCCACCGCCTTCAAGGACATCACGGCACCAATCGCGAACCGGTCCAGGTTGACCATCAGGGGGCCAACGATGCGTCGGCTGTTGACGTTCGGCGGATGGCTCACCGTCAGCAACATCGTTGCTCGATCGGGGCGGCGCCGTCTCCTCAGTGCCGGCAGCGTCCGCAGGCACGTGCGAAAGGTCGCAAATGCCAGGACCGCCCGAACGACGACGAGACCAAGTACGACGACGCCAATGTTGCGGGAGAATGGCAGCACTGCGACCGGAAGGAATTGGCTCCCAATCGACGCCGGCACCTGCAGTAGATTGGCCAGATCGAAACGTTGCTGCGCCTCGAGGAAGCCCATGAGGCCCGAGGTGATCACGGCAAACGGTATCATCCCCGCAATGCCGTAGAGCGCCAGCTGGCACTCGCGCGCCAGTCCTGCCGGCACCTTGAGTACGTGGCCGACAAGCACCGGGGCCACTGCCGCGAGGATGAGCGAGCCCACCAGGCCCAAGGCGGCGCTCAAGGGCAGCGAAGTCCAGAGCGTATTGGCTGCCGTCTCTTCGTCGTTCTGGCCCAGCGCCGCCGAGACGAACCGCGTGGTGGCGCGACCCAGCCCAAGGTCGAACATGCCGAAATAGCCGAGTAGCACCTGTGCCAGCGCAAGAATGCCAAACCGCTCCAGCCCATATCCGCGGATCACAACAGGTATCGTGACCACTGCGACCGCGACGGGTGCCAACGCCGCCAGGAGATTGAGGCCGGTGTTGTGGGCAACGGCTCGCCCGACGCCGCCTACCTCGCCCGCAGCGCCCGGTGGCTGACCGGCAACGGGCTCACCGGTACCCGGAGGGGCGTCCGCCGCGTCCGGATGTGGGGGATGTGTCACGGCTGAAATCGAGTCAGAGTCTGGCGCCCTGCCTGCCAGGAGGTCAGTGCGCGCCCCGGGCCGACAGGACCGTTGGGATGGTCCAGCACAGGATCTTGAAGTCGAGCCACAGGCTCCAGCGTCGTATGTACTCCAGGTCCAGGCGCACCCATTCGTCGAAGTCTCTGATCTCTGACCGACCCGATACCTGCCAGAGGCACGTGATGCCGGGCCGCACGGCGAGCTTCAAATGCTGCTGTGGCTCGAACTGGACGAACTCGCGCGGGGAGGGCGGGCGCGGCCCGACCAGGCTCATGTCACCCTTTACCACGCTCCACAGCTGCGGCAACTCGTCCAGCGAGTACTCCCGCAGGATCCGTCCTACGCGGGTCACCCGCGGATCATTGCGCATCTTGAAGACCGGTCCGGTCATCTCGTTCAAGTGCATGAGGCCGGACTTGAGGTGATCGGCGTCCTCGACCATGGTCCGGAACTTGTAGCCGGTGAAGCGCCGCGCCCTGTAGCCCAATACGCGCCACGGATAGAAGACCGGGCCGGGCGAGTCCAGTGCCACGACGAGCGCGATCGCG
>Ga0182021_10012423_pt1 | contig 10113 bp, 8 predicted proteins | sample 612E3MmetaG_FD_120493 | JGI IMG/M metagenome (GOLD analysis project Ga0182021, IMG submission 120493) | Permafrost microbial communities from Stordalen Mire, Sweden - 612E3M metaG (Illumina Assembly) | ecosystem: Environmental > Terrestrial > Soil > Wetlands > Permafrost | place: Sweden... | reverse complement strand
GAGAGAGCAAACAGGCCGAGCAGCGAAAGGGTCGTCAGCCACAGGCCGCCGCTTTGCCAGCGCCAGTTCTTTGCGCGCGCCATCCAGACCCCGAACAGCGCCAGCAGCACAGGGCCGGTGGGCGGCAGAATCAGGGCGGTGAGGAGCTTCTTCAGCAGAAACATGGGTCAAAGAGGGGGTTGATCGCGCGTTATTGGGGATGACCGCGCCGCTATTATCGACGTAATTTGCCCCGACCACGATTTCTGCCACCCACCCCCTCATGACGGATCGCCGCTACGGTATCGAAACGCTCTGCCTGCATGCCGGCGCCCAGCCGGATGCGGCGACCGGCGCGCGTGCCCTGCCGATCCACCAGACCACTTCCTTCGTCTTCGATTCGGCGGAACACGCGGCGAGCCTGTTCAACCTGCAAACCTTCGGCAATGTCTATTCGCGGATCGGCAACCCTACCGTCGCTGCCTTCGAGGAACGCATGGCCGCGCTGGAAGGAGGCCGCGCCGCCGTGGCTGCTGCCACCGGGCTGGCGGCGCAGATCGTGGCGCTGTTGACTCTGTGCGAGGCAGGCGACCGCATCGTCGCGGCGCGTTCGCTTTACGGCGGCAGTTTTTCGCAGCTCGATGTCAGCCTGCGCAAGCTGGGCATCGAGACCATGTTCGTGGATTCCGACGATCCCGAAAATTTCCGCGCCGCACTGTCGGAAAACACCAAATGCGTGTTTGCCGAGACGGTGGCCAATCCACGGCTCAACATCCTCGATATCGCCGCGGTGGCCGCGATCGCCCACGCCCACGGCGTGCCGCTGATCGTAGACAACACCCTGCCTTCGCCTTACCTGTGCCAGCCCTTCCGGCATGGCGCCGACATCATCGTGCACTCGGCGACCAAGTTTCTCGGCGGTCACGGCACCACGCTGGGCGGCGTGGTGATCGAGTCCGGCAAATTCGATTGGGGCAACGGCAGGTTTCCGGGCATGACCGAGCCGTCGACTGGTTACCACGGCGTCAAATTTTACGAGACCTTCGGCGATTTCGGTTTCACCATGAAAGCGCGCATGGAAACCCTGCGCACTTTCGGTCCGGCGCTGTCGCCTTTTTCGGCCTGGCAACTGATGCAGGGTATCGAGACGCTGCCACTGCGCATGCAGCGGCATTGCGACAATGCCCTGGCCGTGGCGCAACATCTGGAAAACCATCCGCGCGTGGCCTGGGTCAATTATCCGGGGCTGACAGCCAACCCCGGCTATGCGCTGGCGCAGCGTTACCTCGGGGCAAACGGGCATGTCGCCGGCGGAGCCATCCTGAGCTTCGGCATCCATGGCGGCAAAGCTGGCGGGCAGAAGGCCGGCGAGCGCTTCATCGATGCACTGCAGTTCTGCTCCCATCTGGCCAACATCGGTGATGCGAAAACGCTGGTGATCCATCCGGCTTCGACCACCCATCGGCAGTTGAGCGAGGCGGACCAGCAGGCGTCCGGCGTCACGGCGGACCTGGTGCGCTTGTCGGTCGGGCTGGAAACGCTGGACGACATCCTGTGGGACATCGACCAGGCCCTGGAGCGTAGCGGATCTGGTCTCGAAGCTCATGACGAGGCGTGAATCGCGATGAATGAGATACCGGTCCCGGCAACCGATTCGAGGGTTGAAGACGCGCTCAAGCGGCGTCTGGTCAATCGCATCGTTGTTACCGCCCTGGTGGTGGTGGGTCTGCTTGGCGGCCTGGTGATGTTCGATGCGATCTATACCCCGAATCGTCCGCTGCCTGCCAAACCTGCCCTGCCACCCAAGGACAAGCTTCCTGCTGCGGCGAGGCCGGAGTCCCCAGTCCCGGCCAGGACTGAATCGCCTGTCGGGCAAGCCGGCGAACCTCAGTACGCCTTGCAAGTGGGTGCCTTCGACAATGTGGCCAACGCCGAGGAACTGCGTGCGAAGCTGGAACGGAAGGGCATCCCCTCCAGCATCAGTATCGACGCGCGAGTTCAGGTCGGCCCTTTCAGGACACAGGAAGGCGCTGATGCCGCCCGCGCCAAACTGAAAGAACTCGGACTCGACGGCGGCTTGCTGGTCACCATCAAGAACTGAACAGGACAAATTCATGAGCCGTAAGATCATTTCCACTTCTACCGCCCCCGCCGCCATCGGGATCTACTCGCAGGCGGTGCAGGCCGGCAACACGATTTACCTGTCTGGCCAGATCGGCCTCGATCCGGCCAGCATGCAGATGGTCGATGGCATCGACGCGCAGATCGTGCGCGTCTTCGAGAACCTCAAGGCCGTCGCCGCCGCTGCCGGGGCAACGCTGAACGACGCGGTGAAGTTCAACATCTACCTGACCGATCTGGCCAATTTCGCCAGAGTGAACGAGACCATGGCCAAGTATGTCAGCGAGCCTTATCCGGCGCGCGCCGCCGTCGGCGTCAAGGAATTGCCGCGCGGCGCCCTGGTCGAGGCTGATGCCGTGCTCGTCCTTGGCTGAAAAGAAAGCCGGCAACGCCAACACCCTCGCGGCCAGGTTGGCCAGGCTCGGTCTGCGCACCGATGCCGATTTCATCCTGCATCTGCCCCTGCGCTACGAAGATGAAACTCGCATCACTGCTCTGTGCGACGCGCAGCCCGGGGTGGCGGCGCAGTTCGAAGTCGAGGTCATCGACAGCGAAATCGCCTATCGGCCGCGCCGCCAGTTGCTGGCGCGAGTGAGGGATGCCAGCGGTAGCCTGATTCTGCGCTTCCTGAATTTCTATCCGAGCCAGCAGAAGGCCTTGCAAGCCGGTGCGCGTCTGCGCATTTTCGGCGAGCCGCATGAGGGCTATCTCGGCCTCGAAATCATCCATCCGCGCTTCCACCTCACGGCTGCGGACGAGCCGTTGCCGGAGCGACTGACGCCGGTTTACCCAACCACGGCCGGCCTCGGCCAGGCCACCTTGCGCCGCCTGATCGGGCGGGCGCTGGAGCGCACCGATCTGAGCGACACGCTGCCGCCGATGCTGCGCGAACGTCTGCAGCTGCCGGAGTTTGCCGCTGCCATTCATCGCCTGCACACGCCGCCGCCGGAAATGGCGCAGGCCGTGCTGGAATCCCGCGACCATCCGGCGTGGCGCCGGGTGCAGTTCGACGAGCTGTTGGCGCAGCAACTCAGCCTGCGCTGCGCCTACACCGCCCGCCGTGCGCGCGGTGCGCCGCGGCTGGCGGCCTCGGGCACACTCACCACGGCTCTGCTCGCCTCATTGCCGTTTCGCCTGACCGCGGCACAGCAGCGTGCCTGGCGGGAGATCGCTGCCGATCTCAGCCAGCCGCATCCGATGCAGCGACTGCTGCAGGGAGATGTCGGCAGCGGCAAGACGGTGGTCGCCGCGCTGGCCATGCTGCAGGCGGTCGAAGCCGGCCATCAGGCGGCCCTGATGGCGCCGACGGAAATCCTTGCCGAGCAGCATTACCGCAAGCTGGCGGCATGGCTGGAGCCCTTGGGTCTGGAAGTCGCATGGCTCACCGGCAGCCTGAAAAAGCGCGAGAAGGAGGCAGTGATTGCCAAGGTCGGCGCCGGCGCGACACCGATCGTGATCGGCACTCACGCCCTGATCGAAGACAAAGTCGAGTTCGCCCGCCTCGGCCTGGCGATTGTCGACGAGCAGCACCGCTTCGGCGTGCGCCAGCGCCTGGCGCTGAAAGAAAAAGGCCTCTTCGCCCATCAGCTGGCGATGTCGGCGACGCCCATTCCGCGCACCCTGGCCATGAGCTACTACGCCGATCTGGATGTCTCCGTGCTCGATGAACTGCCGCCGGGGCGCAGCCCCGTGACCACCAAGCTGGTCGCCGAAGCCCGCCGCGACCAGGTCGTGGCGCGGGTGCACCAGGCCTGTCGCGGTGGACGCCAGGCCTACTGGGTCTGTCCGTTGATCGAGGAGAGCGAAACCCTGCAACTCAAGACGGCTGTGGAAACCTTCGAGCGCCTCGAAGCCGACCTGCCCGACCTCAAGATCGGCCTCGTCCATGGCCGCTTGAAGACCGCCGAAAAGGCCGCCGTCATGGCGGCTTTCGTCGCCAACGAGATTCACCTGCTGGTGGCGACTACCGTGATCGAAGTGGGTGTCGATGTGCCCAATGCGAGCCTGATGGTCATCGAACATGCCGAGCGTTTCGGCCTGGCGCAATTGCACCAGCTGCGCGGCCGGATCGGACGCGGCACGGCACAGTCGGCCTGCATTCTGTTGTACGCTCAGCCGCTGGGCGAGACGGCCCGGGCAAGGCTGAAAGTCATTTTCGAAAGCACCGACGGTTTCGAGATCGCCCGCGAGGATCTGCGGCTGCGCGGTCCCGGCGAATTCATCGGCGCGCGGCAAAGCGGCCTGCCGCTGCTGCGCTACGCCGATCTGGAAGACGCCGCGCTGGTGGAGCAGGCGCGCGCCGTGGCGGAAGACATGTTGCGCGAAGCGCCGGAGCGCGCCGCAGCGCACCTGCAGCGCTGGCTGGGCGGCCGGGAGGAATTGCTGAAAGCATGAGCACGCAAACCCATCTGCTGCGGGAGCGGCGCTTCCTGCCGCTGTTCGTCACCCAGTTCCTCGGCGCGCTCAATGACAACGTGCTGAAGAACGCGCTGGTGGTGCTGCTGACCTTCCAGGCCGCGAGCTGGACCACGGTCAGGCCGGAATTGCTGGCCAATCTTGCGGCCGGCATTTTCATCCTGCCCTTTTTTCTGTTCTCCGCCACGGCCGGACAGCTGGCCGACAAGTACGACAAGGCGCGCCTGGCGCGGCTGGTGAAACTGCTGGAGATCGTCATCGTGGTGATTGCCGGTGCGGGCTTCGCCAGGCACAGCATCGAGGTGCTGTTCGTCGCGCTGTTCCTGCTCGGCCTGCATTCGACGCTCTTCGGCCCGATCAAGTATGCCATCCTGCCGCAGCATCTGCGCGAGGATGAACTGGTCGGCGGCAATGCCCTGATCGAGGCCGGCACTTTCGCCGCCATCCTGATCGGTACATTGCTGGGCGGCCTGCTGGCGGGCGGCAACACGGCGACGACCTGGATTACCGCGGTCGGGCTGGTGCTTGCAGTCGCCGGCTATCTGGCCGCACGCGGCATCCCCGCCGCGGTGCCGCCGGCGCCGGCTCTGGTGGTCAATCCCAACCCCCTGACCGAGACCTGGCGCAACATCGGTTTCGCCCGCGAGGACCGCACGGTCTTCCTTTCCATTCTGGGCATCTCCTGGTTCTGGCTCTACGGCGCGCTGTTCCTGGCGCAGTTCCCGGCCTACACGCGGAATGTGCTGGGGGGCAGCGAGACGGCCGTGACGCTGTTGCTGGCTACCTTCACCTTCGGCATCGGCGCCGGTTCGATGCTGTGCGAGAAGCTGTCGGCGAAACAGGTGGAACTGGGGCTGGTGCCGCTCGGCTCGATCGGCTTGACCTTGTTCGGCATCGATCTGGCTTTCGCCTCGCCCGCCGCGCCGCTTGGACAAGCGCTGGGCGCACCGGCCTTGCTGGGCATGGCGGCCACCTGGCGCATCCTGCTCGATCTGGTCATGCTCGGCATCTTCGGCGGCTTCTTCATCGTGCCGCTGTATGCGCTGGTGCAGCAGCGTTCGAACCCGGAACACTGTGCCCGCATCATCGCCGCCAACAATATCTTCAATGCGCTGTTCATGGTCGTCGGCGCCGCGTCTGCCGCCGGCCTGCTCGCCGCCGGCCTGAGCATCCCGGTGCTGTTTGCCGTCGCCGCGGTCTGCAACGCCGCCGTGGCCCTGTTCATCTACCGCCTGGTGCCGGAATTCCTGCTGCGCTTCATCGTCTGGATGCTGATCCATTCGGTGTACCGCCTCGACAAGCGCGGACTCGAACATATTCCGCAACAAGGCGCCGCCGTCCTGGTCTGCAATCACGTCAGCTTCGTCGATGCACTGGTGATCATGGCCGGCTGTCCGCGCCCGATTCGCTTCGTCATGGATCACCAAATTTTCCGCTGGCCGCCGCTCCGTTTCGTCTTCCGCACCAGCCGCGCGATTCCCATCGCCCCGGCGAAGGAAAATCCGGTGCTGATGGAACAGGCCTTCGGCGAGGTGGCGGCGGCACTCGCCGCCGGCGAACTGGTGGGGATTTTTCCCGAAGGCCGGATCACGGCGGACGGGGAAATGAATCCGTTTCGTCCCGGCATCATCCGCATCCTCGAACGCAATCCGGTGCCAGTGGTGCCTCTGGCGCTGCGCGGACTCTGGGGCAGCTTCTTTTCGCGCAAGGACGGTGCGGCCATGACACGGCCCCTGCGGCGCGGCATCCTGTCGCGGATCGGACTGCTGGCCGGCAGTCCGCTGCCGCCTGCTGCGGCCACCCCCGAGCGCCTGCAGGCGGAAGTTGCCGCACTGCGCGGCGACTGGCGCTAAAGCCGGTGTCAGCCGGTAAAATCGGCCCATGAGCCTCGCTGACCTCAAGCAACGCCTCGACCTCTACGAAAAGCTGATGCGGCTGGACAAGCCTATCGGCACGCTGCTGCTGCTGTGGCCGACACTTTGGGCGCTGTGGATCGCCACCAGCGGCAAACCGCACTGGCTGCTGGTGTGGATCTTCGCCCTGGGTACGCTGCTGATGCGTTCAGCCGGCGTCGTCATCAACGACTATGCCGACCGCGATTTCGATCCGCACGTCGAACGCACCAAAGACAGACCGCTGGCGGCGCGCCGGGTGTCCACGGGCGAGGCGCTGACGCTGGCTGCCGTGTTGATGTTCTGCGCCTTCCTGCTGATACTGCCGATTTTCCGCCAGATCTGGTGGCTGGCGCTGATTGCCGTGTTTCTCGCCGCGAGCTATCCCTTTACCAAGCGCTTCTTCGCCCTGCCGCAGGCCTATCTCGGCGTCGCTTTCGGCTTCGGCATTCCCATGGCGTTTGCCGCAGTGAAAGGCGAAGTCGGTCCGCTGGGATGGACGCTGCTGGTCGCCAACATTTTCTGGGCATTGGCCTATGACACGGAATACGCCATGGTCGACCGCGACGATGACCTCAAGATCGGCATCCGCACGGCGGCCATCACCTTTGGCAGCTTCGACGTGGCGGCAGTGATGCTCTGCTACATGGCCACGCTCGGCATTCTGGCCGGCGTCGGCCAGGAGCTGGCTTACGGACCGTTGTATTTCGCCGGGCTGGCCGTCGCTGCCGCGCTGGCGGGCTATCACTACACACTGATCCGCGACCGCAACCGTGAAGGTTGCTTTGCCGCCTTCCGGCATAACAACTGGTTCGGCGCAGCGATCTTCGCCGGCATCGTTGCCGAACTCAATCTCCAGCCATGGTTGGCCCAGTGATGCGCCCGGCGGCGCGGCGCATGATTCCTGCTGAAATAGGCTCTAAACTGACGCCATGAAATATACCGATCTGCGCGATTTCATTGCGCAACTCGAAGCCCTTGGCGAACTCAAGCGGATTGCGGTGGAGGTCGATCCCTGTCTGGAAATGACCGAAATCGCCGACCGCGTGCTGCGCGCCGGCGGACCGGCTCTGCTTTTCGAAAAACCCAAAGGGCATTCCATTCCGGTGCTCGCCAACCTGTTCGGCACGCCGCGCCGGGTGGCCCTTGGCATTGCCGCCGGGGAAGGCGAAGACGGCGCCGGCGCCGACTGGAAGACACGCTTGCGCGAAGTCGGCACGCTGCTGGCCTACCTCAAGGAACCCGAGCCGCCGAAGGGTTTGAAGGATGCCTGGGACAAACTGCCGGTGCTCAAACAAGTGCTCACCATGGCGCCCAAGGTGGTGAGTTCGGCGCCAAGTCAGGACATCGTGTGGGAGGGCGCCGATGTCGATCTGGCGCGACTGCCGGTGCAGACCTGCTGGCCGGGAGATGCCGCGCCGCTGATCACCTGGGGCCTGGTCGTCACGCGCGGGTCGCAGAAGGAGCGGCAGAACCTCGGCATCTACCGCCAGCAGATCATTGCGCGCAACAAAGTCATCATGCGCTGGCTGGCGCATCGCGGCGGTGCGCTGGATTTTCGCGAGCATTGCGCGGCGCGCCCCGGCGAGCCTTTCCCCGTAGCGGTGGTGATCGGCGCCGACCCGGCGACGATCCTGGCGGCGGTCACGCCGGTGCCCGATACGCTTTCGGAATACCAGTTCGCCGGGTTGTTGCGCGGCAGCAAGACGGAACTGGTGAAGTGTCTCGGCTCCGACTTGCAGGTGCCGGCCTCGGCCGAGATCGTGCTGGAAGGTTTCATCAATCCTGGCGAAACTGCTGCGGAAGGGCCGTTCGGCGACCATACCGGCTATTACAACGAGGTGGCCGAGTTCCCGGTGTTCACTGTCGAGCGCATCACGATGCGCCGCGATCCGATCTACCACTCGACCTACACCGGCAAGCCTCCCGATGAGCCGGCGATGCTCGGCCTGGCCTTGAACGAAGTTTTCGTTCCGCTGCTGCAAAAGCAGTTTCCCGAGATAAGCGATTTTTACCTGCCGCCCGAGGGCTGCTCCTACCGGCTCGCGGTGGTCAGCATCAAAAAACAGTATCCGGGGCACGCCAAGCGGGTGATGTTCGGCATCTGGAGTTTCCTGCGCCAGTTCATGTACACCAAGTTCATCATCGTCACCGACGATGACATCGATGTACGCTCCTGGCCCGAAGTGATCTGGGCGCTCACCACGCGAGTCGATGCGGCACGCGACACCCTGATTGCCGAGAACACACCCATTGATTACCTCGACTTCGCCTCACCGGTGGCGAGCCTGGGCAGCAAAATGGGCATCGATGCGACCAACAAGTGGCCGGGCGAGACCATTCGCGAGTGGGGCCGCCCGATTGCCATGGACCAGGCCGTCAAAGAGCGCGTTGACGCGCTGTGGCAACAACTGGGATTGTAGGAGAGAGATCAATGACCGAACCCGAAGCGATTCCTGCGCAAGACGAAGCGGACGGACAACTGGACGGGCCCCGGGCCTGGTGCCATGTAATGTACGGACTGCATGCGCTGTCGGCAGCTTCCGGAATACTCAGTTCGGCCACCATCATCGGCGCCTTCGTCTTCGGCTGGCCGTCGATCATTGCCGTGATCATCAACTACATTACCCGCGACAGGGTTCGCGGCACCTGGCTGGCGACGCACTGGCGCTGGCAGTTGCGCAGCTTCTGGTTCGCCGCGCTGTGGCTGCTGGTGGCCGGTCTGCTGGCGATTACCTTGATCGGCATTCCGGCGGCATTCATGGTGGTTGTCGGCACCGGGCTGTGGGTGCTCTACCGCGTCATCCGCGGCTGGATGGCGCTGCTGGATCGGCGCGCCATGCCGGTGCCGGCCACCTGACGCCGCCGGCCCTGCAGCCGGCCGCCACGAAACCGCCGGCTGTCAGGACTGCTTGGCGATGGCGGCCTCGACGTCGCCTGTTTCGACGCTGGGCTTGACCACCAGCACGGCGCACTTGAGTGTGCCGATGACCCGGTCGGTGACGCTGCCGGCGATAACGCGATTGAGTCCCTTGCCGCGGTGGTGACCGACCACGACCAGGTCGGCGTCGAGTTCCTCTGCAGCATCGATGATGGCCTGTGCCGGTGAGGCGCTGACGATGCGCGTGTCGCAGTCCACCCCGTCGAGCCGCATCAGGCCGGCCTTGTGCACGGCATCGGCCGTGGCTTCTGCCCGGTGCTTTTCGTGGGCGATGGCGGAGACGATGGTGACGGGCGTGCCGGTGATCCTGGCGATCTGGGTGGCGAGTTCGGCGATGCTGTCGCTATGGTCGCTGCCGTCGCTGGCGAAGAGGATGCGCTTGTGCCACATGGCGGCCTGCCAGCCGGCGACCAGAACGTGGCAGGGCGCGCTGCCGATGACCTGCGCGGCGGCGTCGCCGAGCAGTTTGTCCTTGAGGTCGCGTGGCGGCCGCCGGCCGATGATGAGGATGTTGGCGTCGGTGGCGGTGGCGGCGGCGACGACTTCCTGCGCCGGCTGCCGGCCGTGGCGCACGATCTCTTCGCTGTCGACGCCGGCCACCAGCGCCTGGCGCACCACGGGGGCGAGTCGCGCGCGCGCCAGCTCGTGCTCGGCCGGCGAGTCGACGGCGGTCATGATGTCGAGCGTGACGCCGAAACTGTGCGCCAGGGTGATGGCGATTTCGGTCGGCGCACGCGAGAACTCGCTGCCGTCGGTGGCCAGCAG
>Ga0182021_10012421_pt1 | contig 10115 bp, 13 predicted proteins | sample 612E3MmetaG_FD_120493 | JGI IMG/M metagenome (GOLD analysis project Ga0182021, IMG submission 120493) | Permafrost microbial communities from Stordalen Mire, Sweden - 612E3M metaG (Illumina Assembly) | ecosystem: Environmental > Terrestrial > Soil > Wetlands > Permafrost | place: Sweden... | reverse complement strand
CGACTGTTTAATTCTCGAATAAGATTTGAGCCTATAAAGCCCAAGCCGCCTGTAACTAAAACTTTTTTACTCATTTTCAATCGGGCTCAACTTTTATTATGCATTTTCTTTGAAAGCCGCGTTATAGAATACAATGTTATGGCTGTTGATACCATGAAGCATCCTAAAAGCAAGAAACCAACAGATGCTAAAGCAACATTAGTGACTATACTCCCTGAATTAGCATACATTTCCATCATCCAGACTCCAAACAATGTGCCTAAAGCAATAGACGCTATGCCGGGTATTCCAAGAAATTGGAGAGGTCTTTCTTCAACTACAAGTTTGATTAGAGACATTAGAAGGCCTATCCCTTGTGTGGCTGCATTTTCAGTTGATGTTTTTTCTCCAACGCTGTGACTATATTTACATGTAATAGGAACTTCAAAAATTTTAAAATCACTTTTTTGAGCTGCACGCAACAGTTCTATGCTTGCACTCATACCATCCTCAGATATTGAAGCTAATTGCTCCATTGCTGCTTTGTTGTATGCTCGGAAACCGCTTTGGGCATCGCTAACTCCATTTTTTCCTGACCCATTAGCTAATTTTGTTATGACCTCCACACCAAGTTGTCTATATTTGGGCATGTCAGCGGTACCATTTTTATCTTTGAATCTGCTACCTAAAACAACCTCGGCAACACCATCTTCAATCGGCTGTATTAACCGAGGAATCTCGGCAGGATCATGTTGACCATCTGAATCCAAAGTAACCAGTACATCAGCCTGCAATTCCTTGGCTCGCTTAAACAAGCTCTGGAGGGCTGCTCCATAACCCTGATTTTTCTCATGGCGAACAACTACTGCGCCAAGGCGTCCAGCAATTTCAGCGGTCAAATCAGATGAACCATCATCACACACAACCACGATATGTGCGTGTTTTTGGGCGCCCAATACTACGCGCGCGATTGTTTTTTCTTCGTTGAATGCTGGGATACCCACAACGACTAAGGGCATTTGCAAATCAGAAGTTTCAAAGTCTCTGTTCGCTGAATTATGCTCACTTGTTAGAACCAAACCTTAACTGCCCCTTTTATTAAAATTGAACGCTAGATATCTAGCAAAGGCGCGATCTTTAGCCCACTTGGAAGCTGAAAGATTACCCCAACTAACAGCAATATTACTGATTTTTTGGGCTAAATCTAAGCCAACTGTCCTCACTAACCTGTCTGCCATGGTCTCCATCGCGATCTGCAGTTTTTGTGTTATGGCCGTCAGCACTTTGGCCAGCTTTGTGCTTTTTATGTTGCTTATGTATTTGACAGTGAGGTCTAAGACTCCGCGTTCAACCCGACTAAGAGCTCTAAACCATACTCCTTGTCTTAACGCATTTTTTTTGGCTTCACTTAGTTTTGCAATTGACGGGAAATCGCCAAGCTGCATGTTATCTATTACCCCTCTCTACTCTCAAGAAACCCTATGCAGTGTGATGGCAATAAAAGCGTTGTGAATACATAATCAACAATAATACAAATTATTTGAATAAAAAACATGCAATGAAGCAGTTTTTTCAAATATTTTACGCAAAACATTTTCCACTCATAATTGCCGAAAAAAATAACAATAATTTTACAATTTTTTGTCCAATAACTGGATCATCCCATGGTAAATATGCGAGAGTGGCCACAGTAAAAGTCTATATTCGAAAAATTGCACGCTCTAAGGAAGTAGGTTTTCTATGTCTCTTAAATCGAACAAAAGCACATTTTCTCTTAATAATTGCCAGAAAAAAATTTTGACAAGTTTTTCATATCTTGTAACGGGGTAAATTTAAAAGATTACTGCTTCATGTTACCGCGTCTATGTTTTAGAGAATCTTTATTTTAGAGCTAATGTATCATCTTGAGTGGGAAAAATTTATGCAAATTAACGATAGTTTGGAGCTTTCAGCTGTTGTGCGGAGGGAAGGTCGCCTTTATGTAGCTTTGTGTCCTGAGTTTGATGTGGCAAGTCAGGGTAAAAGTGTCGAAGAGGCTTTAGCGAACCTTAAGGAAGCTCTTGAACTGTATTTGGAAGATGAGGATGTTGAAAAGCCTTCTGAAGTTGAAGTTCCCATATTAACGATAGTTAAGGTGGATGTACGTGGCCCTGCCCGTGGTTTAAGGTCGAAAGGTGATTAAAGCCTTAACCAAAGCAGGCTTTACTGTTGAGGGGAAAAAAGGAAGCCACGTTAAATTAAAGAAGAAGGAAGCAGGCAAAATCCTCGTTGTTATTGTTCCCGATCACCCAGAAGTAGCAAGAGGAACCCTAAAATCAATTCTTCGACAAGCAAGCATTACAAAAGAAGAGTTTTCAAAACTACTCTAGATTTAAAACTTTCGTTTTCCAATGCAGTAACTTCCCATGAGATTTTCTATGTCTCTTAAATCGAATAAAAGCACATTTTCTTTGTTTAAGTTTTTTTCTTTGAAAGACTTTGCGAATATGACATACTTTTCTTTTCTCTGCTCATTGTTCCACCTTACTTGGCTGGTCTTTTCGTTTAGTTGAGCGAGAATTTGGTTAGCAGAGACGTTATCTTGCCATTTGCATTCTGCGAACAGAATCTCTTTTTTCTCTGCGTTCAAGGCTATTGCGTCGATCTCCGTGTCTTTATGCCACCACTTGCCCACTTTATCGTAACCTAGCCGTTTTTGTTTTATCAGTTCTATTAGAACCTGTCGGCAGATTTTCTCAAAGACAAAACCCATGTACTGAGGGTAATCTTTCTTTACGATGCTTGCTGAATAAATGCCTTCTTCGAGGTTGCTCAGGTTCGGATAGATGAACCTAAACCAAAAAGCAACAAACTGATCCTCTATGTAGTATCGACCCAGTTTTGAGGTAACAGGTTCAGTTAAGGGTAACTCTCTTCGTATGAATCCTGTGTTGATGAGCTTGGCCAGATAAGGACTAAGATCGGTTCTCTGCATCCGGGCATGATTTTTTATTTCAGAAACGACAGTTTTGCCCATCGCTATCGCCTCCAATATCGTCTTATAAGTGCCAAGGTCCTCGAATTCATATTTTAGCATGAAGTCAAGTTCATCCTTCACGAACGATGAATGTCGGAGTCCATTTTCGAGCCATACCCAGAAAGGCTCATTAATCTTCTCAAGGTAGTAGGGTATTCCGTCGGCGAACCCGTATATCTCGGCAAGTTCCTGCATGCTTACTTTAGGGAAGAACCCCCTTATGTTGAGAAAACTCATCGCAGTAATTCTTTTGGTATATGTTCTTCTGCCGTAGAGCGGGCTTTGATATTGAAGCAACTCTGAGGTTATCATGGACACTGAAGAGCCCAGCGCGATTAGCTTTAGCGAGCTGTTTTTCAGGTTTGTGTCTATAGCGCGTTGAAATAGGGAGAGCGTGGTTTTATCCTCCTTTACCAGGTTTTGGAATTCATCTATCACGAGAACTTCGGCGTTATCTTTTAGGAAATCCAGCAAGCTTTCCCAGTCTTCTTTGAGGTTCTTTGCTTTTGGAAATTTCTGTATCACCGCTGCGGCAAAATATCGAAGGTTTTCCTTTTCCACGGCTAGATAGTAAACGTGTGTTCTTTGCTTGATTGTTTCCAATACGAGCCTTGTTTTTCCTATTCTTCTTCTTCCATACAGAACTGCGAACGCAAAGCCTTTGGCTTCAAGAACGTTTGTGAGTTCATCGCACTCTGTTTTTCTGTCAACAAACACAGCGTCATTCACCTGTATAATTCAAATTAGTATAATACAAATTATACATAATAAGCTTTTTCTATTTATAGCGCCGGACTTTTAAATTAGCGGTTGTCTAACAGTTTGGTTTGAGTGTGGGTGGAGGAGAGAGGGGCTGCTTCTCTATTTAGAAATGCTGATTCAGGCGTAAGACTGTTCACGTATTGGCTTTATTTGTTGACGTTTGATCCTGAAGAATATGGTTTAATGCTAAGCTTCTACGCTTACGGGAAAAAAAAGAGGGGTGGCGCAAAATCGGATGGAGCCTATATGCCCTACTTTTAGCCTTAACCTTTACGCTAATAATCTTAAACCACTCTAGATACAACACCAAGATCGGAGGAGCAAATGAATTTTACTTTGCCAGTTAAATCCAGAGCAAATAAAGAGATAAAGAGATATTCGTTCGTGGCCTCGGCGAGCACTAAGACCGTTGAAGATAACTATGGGTTTTCTAAGTAATCAAAAAATTGTCTGGGCGTAAGTATTTTCGTTTTCCTGAACTTGCTCAGCTTGAGAAGGTGTTTGTCTCCAGATACGATAACGTTTGCTCCTGCAGCCAAAGCGCATTCTAGTATCTTGTTATCTTCAGCATCCTCGTTGAGCAACTTTAGTTTCAGTTTAGGCTCAACCATCTTAGAGTTGACTGCAATGGCTCGCAGAACATCTTTTTCACTTATACCGTTCTTCTCTAGAACTTTAATGATTCTCGGGTACAGAAGAACTCTCGACAATTCTTGGATTATGTCATTGCTGACATAAACGGTTAGGTCTTGTTGCCTCTGTGAGAACTCGTCAAATAGAACGTCTTCCAAAAAAATTGAAACCCAAACATTTGTGTCGAAGACTACTTTGACTTTCTTGCCCACTCAACTGCCTCAGCCACAAGCTTATCAACGTCAATATGCTCTTCTCGCACTGTCTTTCCAATTGTCTTAGCTATTTCCTCCATAGATAATTCCTTAGCTTTTCTGAGCAATATGTCGCCATCCCGAGTGAGAACTAAAAGCTTCTCCCCTCCTTTAACACCCAGTTTTTTGCGTATCTCTCGGGGAATTACAATTTGACCCTTTGATGAAACCTTTACAATGTCTTCAATCTGCTCTGTCATACTTTTCCATAATTACGTACAAGTAAATAAGTTTTTACTTTTCCAACTATTACAGTCGTTTGTAAACATTTATACGTATCGTTTACGCATTTATGTAAACAGTGAATACAATGACAGAGATTGTGTCAACACGCGTTTCTGATAACATGGCAAAGGACTTAGAGGAAATCGAAAAAGAGGAAAAAGCTGACCGTGCCACTGTAGTCAGAAAACTGCTGGCAAAAGCAATTGATGATTGGAAACTTGAAAGAGCACTACTGCTTTACAGCAACGGAAAAGTTACCCTGTGGAAAGCTTCAAAGATCGCGGGGTTATCTCTATGGGAAATGACAGAGATAATAAGAAAAAGAAAAGTTTCCTTCCAGTATACTTATGAGGACTTCCGCGAAGACTTCGAAAAAGCCTTGAAGGAACAATAATGCCGAAACCGCTGGTCTTCGACTCAACCCCTCTGATTTATCTGACAAAATCTTCCTTAGCAGAGCACCTCAATGATATCTGTGAACAAAAATTTACGACAGCGAGTGTTTTTGAAGAGGTAGTTCGAGAAGGCAAAAAGAAAAGAGCGCCAGAAGCGTCACTTTTAGAGACCTTATTCAAAGAGGAAATAATCAAGGTTCACAGCATAAGCGACAAAAAATACGTAAAGTATGTGAAGGAAATGGCGGCAGAAAATGAAATACACCCATTACACGAGGCAGAAGCTGAGGTCCTCTGCTTGTCTAAGGAGCTAAAGGGAATAGCTATAGCCGACGACCAAGCCGCAAGATTTGTTTCCAGAATTCTTGGAATAGAACTGCATGGAACCGGATACATTTTGGGCAAAATCTTTGCAACCGGAAAAATCGATAAGGAAAAGTTAATAGAGAAAGTTAAAGAAATGCGAGAAAGCGGCTGGTACGTATCAGCGGAAGATTACTTAAAAATAATCGACTATCTCCAAACCTAAAAACCTAAAATTAAGCAGTAACAACAAATTACTTCTTTCGTCAAAACCAGGCTACAGTTGTTTTCAGCCCGTCTTCAAAATTCACACACCACTTTTTCTCAGGTTATCGACAGTTCGGAATTCAGCCCAGACTTGAATATTTAGAGCTCTGCAAATATGAAGTGACTTAATTTTTTCTTTTATGATAACTATTAATTATGTTTAAACATGTCGTTAAGTTGTGGTTCGACATGGTAAAAACTATCACCATTAGAGACGAAGTCTATAGAAAATTACTGACCATTAAGGGAAAAGACGAGAGTTTTAGCGAGTTATTTGAAAGGCTGGTTGAATGCGCATCGCCCGTGGAAACGTTGAAGACCCTCAGAGGCGAAGTTGAATTTACAAACAAAGAAACGATGCTTTCAGAACTGTACAATAGAAGAGCTAAAAAAAGAAATTGATCATAATTGACTCAGATGTTTTAATCGAAATTTTAGATAGAAAATCCGAAAAAGGCGACCCAGCCCTTAAGCAGACTATTAGAAGTGGAGAAGAAATAGCAACCACAGTCCTTAGCCTGCACGAAGTTTTATATGGCTTACAAAAATATGGCAAGCCCGTCAAAGAGCTTCTTTTGCTTCCAATTCTTAGCTACAGCAAAAAAGATGCCGTGCTTTCAAGCAAAATTGAACTAGAAATTGAAAAGAAAGGAAAAACCTGCAGCAGAACTGACGCAATGATTAGCGCCATAACAATTAACAATGGAGTGAAACTATACACATTCAATCAAAGGCACTTTAATGCTTTTCAAGATCAGGGATTAGAACTATATCCATAAACAAAAAAGAAAAGCCCTCCCGTCATGTTTGATTAAACGCCATTAAAGCGCGCCCATCTAAGCAACGTTTATTTGTGGGTAGATTTAACTATAAAATGTGGGTGAAAATTAGTGGGTAAAACTAAGATGGATGAGCGGGGCAGAATCTTGATTCCGCTAAACGAGCGTGAGAAGTTCGGTTTGAAAGCTGGAACCGAATTTGATGTGGTGCACAAGGGAGGCGTTTTGGTTTTGAAGCCTATCCTTGTTGAGCCATTACGAGTTGAGGGCAGCCATCGTAAATGGGGCAAAGAAGCGTTTTTGGATTCTGGAGAGGCAACTTTTGGCGAATAGCGATGATTTTGTTGAGAAACGGGTTTTTGACCTTAACATTTTAGCGGTTTTTCTAGTGAAGGGGCATCCTGGCTTTGAGTATGTTTCGCCAGTTGTAGAAGAGGGGTTGAGGGGGGCATACATCCCGTTGATCATGGATTTTTTGCCAATGCGTGCTTATTGGATAATGACTCAGCGATGGGGTCTTCCCCAAATGGACTGCGCTGCTTCAATTAAATACTTCTTAAAGACCTATGTCATACCGCGTTACCCAAGTTTAAGTCGAGAAACAATTTTGGAAGGTTTTCGTTTGGCTAAAGATTTAAAGCATGATGTTTTCGACTGCATGTACCTTGCGCTTGCATTACAGGAGAAAGCTGCGGGAGTAGTTACTACAGATACTGATTTTGAAAAACTGTGCAGCCAGGCAGATTTAAAGTACATTAACCCAGTGCCAAGAGAAGTCCTCAAACGCTTCAAAGAACAAAACAAATGAACAAAACATCTTCGCTTCAAAAAAGATTTGTCATTCACCCGCAAGCAGTTTTTTAGGATATCAAAAAGAAGAAAATATCTTGAGCCAGCAAAGAGGCCAAACTCTCAATTTGGCTAATGTACGATTCTAAATTTAGGTTTTTACGGGAAGAACTACAAAATCTTTAGAGTGGTTATTCCGGTACTTATTTATTAAAAGACTTAGAATCGCAATTACAACAATTATCAGTGGTATCGTAAGCCAAAAGGCCCAAGGTTCACCCATAGGACCTGAACTTGACTTTGTATTAGTTGGTGTTGAAGTTGTGGTTGCTGTTCCGCCGATTGCAAACAAGGGATCATTAAGGCTTGTTACAACGGTGGTAATGGTTTTAGCGGAAGTGTCAACAACCGCATTCAAAGCAACAAAACTATTAGTCGCAGTATCATACTTGAGAAGTACAATAGGTGCAGTCATTCCAGCAACATCAGAATCACTATAATGAATTGTTATAGAAGCATTTTGAAAATCACTCACAGCAAAATTAAAAGCAATTGCAACAAAGTGAGTTAAAGTTGTACCTGCAGGCACCGAAGCATCAGGCTGAGGATTCGCATTGTAGATGGCAGTAGAAACTGAACCTGTCGCACCACAGTCTCCACAAATGTCAATTGAGACGCCGCCGGCGGTTGCACTTTGATCAATATGCGCCGTACCATCAGCCGAAAGAGCTACATTAGTCGTCTGCTGGGTTTGATATTGACCCAAAACAACTAATGATGAAACCGAAAAGAAAAGAACTACGAAAACGATAACAAATCTAGCTAAACCTGATCTCTTAACCAATGCACCCAACCCTCTCTGTTCCATTAACAGATGCCTTTATGACTGAGTCGTAATATAAGCTTTATTATCGCTTGATTAATAATAACAAGCTACCGCATCATTATGCAATAAATTAGCTTTCATTAAAGACCTAATTTTTGGAAAACTCCCGACTAGAGGCTTCAAAGTTGGTTGATTAAGAACAATGTAAGCAGGCGTGATTGCAGCATGATAACAACTACCGTTAACCATAGTAAAGAAGCGCTCAACAGGGCTTAACCAAGCGGAGTTTTTGTGCACAAACCCCAAATAGCATATTACAAACGCTAAAACGTTATGCGTCTAAGTAAGGTTCAAATTTAAAACATACCGCAAACCAAAATTTAGAAGACACAAAACCACAAAACCAACGAGCAAAAACTCGAAGGCCACTTTTTTAGCATGTGAACCTTTGGAACCATAAACGCCGACACGTACTAAGTAACTAAGTCCTAAAGAGGAAAATATGACTGACGGCATCAAAAACAAAAACCTATTAAAAACAAATTCGCTGGAAGCAAACAGCAAAGATACGCATCCAACAAAAAACCATGAAACAAGAAGCCGAGACATCTCAGACTTAAAAGTCAACATATACAAGAAACCAATGATGGAAAGGCCAATAATAATGGCGTTGGCAAAAACTCCGCCTAAATAGAAATTAGTTGTTAACTTCAAACCGCCCAAAATGTAGCCAGCATTAGGAAACCCTAAACTTGATTTTGCAGTCTCGAAAACAGACGCTGAGGCAGATGACGACGTGAAAAGTGTCCGAGACCAATCAACAGCCAACCCCAAAATAACTGTAACAATAACAATTGAGAATTTCCATTTAAAACCCTTCCACAAACCGCGGTCGCCAGCAGCCAGACGCCACTCCAAAAATAAAAATGCCCCAAGCGACAAAACAAAAATATACCAAGTCCAAGAATGCGAAAACAAAACCAGCAAAGACACAATCAACAAACTAAGAACGCCAAAAATTGAAGATGAACGAAACACCTTCAACAATAAAACAAAATAAAGATAAACAAAAATTACAGCCAATATGTTTGCGAAATAACCTGAATAAATCAGCCCTAACCCTTGCAGAGAAAAAGGCACCAAAAGCACAGCATAACCCCAGACCTCACGAAAACCACAAACAAACCGTGCCACAAGCAAAGACACAACACAAAACAAAACTAATAGCAGGGCAGGGATCAATTGAACAACATTTACTGGGGATGTTGCAAAGGATAGAGCGTATGACAGAAACAGAAAGGCGCCACGGTCATTGGTAAATGCAAATGTTAGAGCAGAATTAAAATCGAGCCCCCGCATGTGGGCCAGCCACTGATAATATGCCGGTGCGTCAACGCTTACAAGGCGGTAAGTTGGATTAATCCAGGGCAAAACAGTCACAACAACAAAAACAATAGAAACTAAAAATGAAATCAAAAGAACAAGGCCCAGAGGGAAACGACCGCTTAAAGGTTCATACGCCTGCGCCTTAGAAGATTCAACTGAACTGCGAACCGAACGATAAAAAGCAACAACTTTATTTTGAGCAAACTTTTGAGGTAACCTGGTTTTTGGAGCTGCTTTAACTAAGAAGGCTCCGATGCCCAAAACAATCAAAAGCACATATGCATAAGGCAGAATCGGATAAGCCAAATTTGACAAGCTTAATTCGACCATCCGCCAATGCATCGCAACAGAAGAAGACGCAAAAGGAAGATTCAACAGAACTGGAAAATTAACCAAAACTAAAGCAGCAGCTTCAACAAATAAAACCACCAAAAGACAACCCACTAAGACCCGCCTCAATAAGCCAAATCGAGAAAGACCCAATAAACCAGGTGAAAACAT
>Ga0182021_10012420_pt1 | contig 10115 bp, 8 predicted proteins | sample 612E3MmetaG_FD_120493 | JGI IMG/M metagenome (GOLD analysis project Ga0182021, IMG submission 120493) | Permafrost microbial communities from Stordalen Mire, Sweden - 612E3M metaG (Illumina Assembly) | ecosystem: Environmental > Terrestrial > Soil > Wetlands > Permafrost | place: Sweden... | reverse complement strand
GGCGACGCAGCAGGCAATGGACGATCCTGACCGCGAAGCCCGCTATATCGGCTTGCTCTCTGGCGACTACCTGATGCTTCCGCAAAAGCATACTGAGGAACTGGCGAAGGAGCTGCCGAATCTCGACCTGGTGCAGGGCTACCTTGTGCGCAAGGATGCCGATCCAAACCTGCCCCTGCAGACGCGCGCGGAGAGCGCCGTTCCGGGCATCTCCTATGCATCAATGCGCGTGAGCATTTCGCCGCTTGACGCCTCATCGTCCGGGAAGTCTTCGGGAGGAGGAAAATCCGGCGGCAGTGGCGGCGGTGATTCTTCATCGGGTGGCAGCTCGGGTAGTTCTCATAAAGGCGGAGGCTCGGGCAAGAGTGGCTCCGGAAAGAGTGGCTCCGGCAAGAGTGGCTCGAGCGGCAAGACGAAGTCGTAAGGCGCGCTTGCCGTCGATTGCGGCACAAAGAGTGAAGATGCCCCGAAGGCGGGGAAGATGCAAACCAGGGGCAATAAGCGGGAGGCCGTGATGAATCGGGGAGCGAAGCTGCAAGTTGCCCTTTGGCTTTGTATCGGGCTGCTTGCAACCGCGGCTGGCATGGCGCAGAGCTTTGGAGCGGCCAAAGAGAAAGTGACCTTGCTGCGCAAGCTTCCGGCGCTGGTGCACCTGCCGGGTGACAGCATCGCCGTGAAGGTAGTAGGCCGCAACGAACAGTCTGACCTCGCGCTTGATTTGAAGTCGATGCTGGAGGCGGAAGTCACGAAAGACGATCCCCGGCTTCGCGTGGACGAGCGCGCGCCTTCTGCCATTATTTTCTGCCGGATCACGGATTTTTCCCATCCTCCGCCCACGGTGACTGCGCGGCCGGTGCCTAGCACGGGCAAGAACGCGCCGAAGACCCAGAATTACGTGCGCGTTACTGGGTCGCTGAACATTTCATTCCAGACCAGGAGCGCAGGCGGCGCGGAGCTTTCCTCAGACAACGTGATAGCAAAGTACGACCGGGAATTCGACAGCTCGGGGAATACAGCTTCAGAAGGCGTGAAAGGATCGGTCACCAGCGCCTGGAAACGGCTCACCGGCGAGGCCAGCAGCGAAGACCTGAATCCACCCACCGACGCGGAGTTGCGCAATCGGCTGATCAGCAGTGCCGTCGAGAAGATCGCCGCACACATTGTGAACACGAGTGAGACTGTCGAGGTGTATCTGGCCAAACAAAAAGGCGCTCTGGACGAAGGCGACAAGCTGGCGGTGGGGGGCTTGTGGGAACGCGCGCTGGAGACGTTTGAGACCGCAACTCCGGATCCCAGGCCGGCCGATGATGCTTACCGGCTATACAACACCGGTGTAGCCTATGAGGCGCTGGCGTACAAGGCCGAGGATCCAAAGGTGGCGATGAAGTATCTGGATGAAGCGGCAATCGATTACGGGAAGGCCATCGATTCGAGGCCGGCGGAGAAGTATTTTCTGGAACCGCAACGGCGCATCGAGGACGCGATTGCGCATTACAGACAGCTTGAGGAGCAAAGGCATACTCTTGCGCAGGCGGCGGCAAGCGCACCGGCCGCGGCCAAAGCCGCAGCGGCAAAGGCGCTTACGAATGAGCAAGTGATTGCGATGGTCAAAGCGGGGATGGACGACGACACGGTAGCGAAGGCCATAGCGGCAGCCAAGGCGGTCAACTTCGATCTGACCACGGCAGGCCAGCAGGCCCTGACCGGCGACGGTGTCAGCTCAACGGTGCTGGCGGCGATGAAGACGCGTGTGGCGCGCACGCGGCTGGCGTCGACGCACCCGATGGCAACACACCCAGCGGGCGGGCAGACGACTACGAAATGAAAAGTTGCCCGTCCGTTCCAACTGCGTGGCTGGCAGTGCTGGCCGCTGCGGCATGCATCCCCGCACCCGCGCGGGGAGAGGATCAACGCTGCGGTGCGGGCAAGGATCTTGTGGTTCAGGCGCTGGAGCGAATTACTCCGCAAAGCAGGAACGAGGCCTTTGAGGACGCATTGCAACTGCTGAAGCATGCAGTCCAAGAATGCAGCGAGCTGGGCGATGCCTGGTACTACCGCAGCCTGGTGGAGCAGCGGCTGGGCCACGACGCGATGGCCAGGTATGCAATGGACAAGGCGCGATTTAACGGGTCTGAAGCGCTCGAACAGAGGCTGAATCCACTGGTTCTGGCCACGCCGGCCGGGCGGGGATTCACCGCGGAAGAGGGCACGGCAAGAGCTCCTGGTGCGGCTACGCCGGGCGCAGGGACGGGTCAGGCGCCCGGTCCGGTTGCGCAAAAGTGGGCACTGGTGGTGGGCATTAGCCGGTTTACCGACAGCAGTATTCCTCGACTAAACTACACGACCGCTGACGCAAATTCGTTTGCGGCAGAGCTCACCGATCCAGCCATCGGACGATTTCCGGCGAGCCATGTCCACGTGCTCATCGATGAGCAGGCGACGACGAAGAACATCAAGGAAGGTCTGAACTGGATCGCGCGCCATGCGGGAACCAACGACATGGTGGTGATCTATGTGGCCACGCACGGGACTCCGCGCGCGATGGACACTTCAGGAAGCGCAAATTATCTGGTTACTTATGACACTGAGGTTTACTCAGGTGGCAGCTTCGACGAGGATGCCATGTTTGCCACCGCGTATCCCATGGTGGAGCTGGCGAATACTGTGGCTACGCGGATGAAAGCGCTGCGGACGGCGGTGATTCTGGATACCTGCTACAGCGGCGGGTCGATGACGAGTGGCGCTGCGGCGGCGGCCGGATCGCTGGCGAACAAGGGGCTGTCGAGCCAGATGTTGAATCGGATGACCGAGGGCACCGGGCGAATCGTCATGTCCGCGAGCCAGGTGGATGAGGAGTCGCTTGAGAGCCCAGCGCTGAAGCATGGGTATTTCACATATTTCCTGCTCCAGGCGCTGAAGACGGGAAAGGGCGATACTCCTTTGAGCCAGATCTACGATGCCGTGTCGCAGCAGGTTTCAGCGCGCGTCTCGGCGGACGGGGCGCATCAGCATCCGGTGATCAGCAGGAGCTCCTCGGATGCGGATTTTGCGCTGGGAGTAACCGGGGCGGAGCCGGCGACGATCGTTCAGTGAGGCGGACCAGCCTGGAGAAGGGGCAGCTCCGGCCCCGCAAATCAATCAAACCTTGATCTTTCCGATCCTTTTCGGCTTTTAAGATGAGTGATGGCGAGTTGCGCCGGAGGGACGAGTACCAGGAAAGTCCTTCGTGGTATCCGGTCAGCATTGATTTTCAATGACTTCATTTCAAATACGCGTGGACCAGGTCGATGAGATCCTCGGCGAGCTCGGGGGCAATCTGCTCCTTGGCGCCATCCGCCAGGTGAAACCGGATGTGGGTTTCGAGCACCTCGCCCATGAGCGAGTTGATGCCGCCGCGAACGGCAGCCAGTTGCATCAGTTGTCCACCGCAGTCTTCATCTGCAGCCAAGGAGCGCTCGACGGCGTCGAGTTGTCCTCGGACTTTTCTCAATCTCTGCAAGAGCTTCAGTTTTTCGCGTTCCTGATGCGACATGCGGTGTCTTCCTTTCTCGAAGATACCTATCCAGGGTATAGTATAAACCAAGTGGGGGTATAGTACCTCCTTTATTTTATGCCCAACAGCCGCCTCATTCCGGCCCTGTCTGTCCTCGTGAGCCTGGCTTGCGCCTGGACGGCGGTTTGCTGCCTGGCCCCTGCCCAGGCGCCATCCCGGCTTTCCCCCGAGCCGCAGGCCGCTCCGGCACAAGCAGCAGCGCCCGTCGATCCCATTCTCACGATGGCTCCGCACTCGGAAAGCGCTCGTTATTGGGTGTCGGGGCAGGCTAACAGTATTTTTCAGATGCATGGGCATTTTCATTCGCCGTATGAGGGGGCGAACAGTTTGCGGGATACGTTTGAGACCAAGGCGTCGGAGGTGGCGACGCTGTATCTCGGGTATCAACTGCAGCCGAACTCGCGGTACAACACCGACCTGATTGTCGACTTTGAGAATGCCGGGGGGCGGGGGATTTCGCAGGCGCTGGGGCTTGCGGGCGTGACCAATCTCGACGTTGTTCGTAATCCGACATTGAGCACGGCGCCCTACTTCTCTCGCGGGGAGATTCATCAGACCATTGGCCTGACGGACGAGATGGTGGACCAGGAGCGCGGGCCGTTCGCACTTGCGACGAAGGTGCCGGTGCGGCGGTTTGATGTTCGCGTGGGCAAGATGAGCCTTCCGGATGTGCTCGATGTGAACTCCGTGGGAACAGACAGCCATTTGCAGTTCACCAACTGGACGATCGACAACAACGGCGCGTGGGACTATGCGGCGGACACGCGCGGTTACACGGTGGGCGGGGTTCTGGAATACGACGATCGCGTGTGGTCGGCGCGGTATGCCATCGCGGCTATGCCCGTTGTGGCCAATGGCATCGACCTGGATTGGGCCTTCAGCCGCGCCAACGGACAGAACTGGGAGTTCGAGTTGCGCAAGAGGCTGTTGACCGGCCTGATCAAACCAGGGCGCGATGGCTCGAAACGCTCCGGCGCGGTTCGCATTCTCAGTTTCGTGAACCACGCGCACATGGGCGACTACCGCGAGTCGGTGGAGCAGTATCTCGCCGGGAAGATTGCCGTGCCGGACATTGCGGATACCGAGACCTTTGGAGCAGTCAAATACGGCTTTGGCCTGAACACCGAGGAGGAGGTCACCGACAGCTTGCGGGTGTTTGTACGGTTCGGATGGAACGACGATAAGCGCGAATCGTTTGCGTACACCGAGGTTGGGCAAACAATTCTCTTCGGCGGCGATTACAGCGGGCGGGGCTGGCACAGGTTGAACGACAAGGTGGGTGTTGCGTTTGTTTCCAACGCCATCAAGAAGGACCATCAGAATTATCTGCACTATGGGGGACTGGGCTTTCTGCTTGGCGATGGGGGGCTGACGTATGGGCGCGAGAACATCGTGGAGTGGTACTACAACGCGCATCTGTGGCGGGGACTGTATGCCATGACGGGCGGGTCATACATTGTGGATCCCGGCTACAACCGCGACCGCGGGCCGTTGTATGTGCCGACGGTGCGGGCGCACGTGGAGTTCTAAAAGCAGAGAACAGAGAACAGAGAACAGAGAACAGAGAACAGAGAACAGAGAACAGACAGGCCCTTCGGATTAGATTCTGCCTTTCCGACTCATCCGGATTTCGAGAAACGAATGTGCGAGGCTCGGCTTACTTCGCTGGGGCAGGCGGAGTTTCGGCTTTGGGAGAGTCGGGAAGCGAGTAGATAACTTCGCCGGGTTTGGCGTAGTGGAGTTTTTCGCGGGCTTCGTGCTCGATGGCGTCGGGGCTGGATTTGAGGCGCTCGATCTGCTGACGGAGCTGGGCGTTCTCCTGCTGGATGTCGTTTATCTCTTTCTGGAGTTCGCGGTCCTGGGCGCGGTTCTGGCGCCATACGGTAAGGCCGTGATTGCCGTTGACGACGTGACCCATGACAAGCAGGGCGAGCAGGACGGCTACGACGGTGCCCGCCGGGCGCCAGGCACGTTTGGCCAGCTCGAGTGCGCGCTCGCGCACCGAGAGAGGCACGTGGGGCAGCGAGGGTCTTCCGGGTTGAAACATCTCGTTTTGCATTGGATCTCGATAGACGTCTAGGACAGCACGAATTTTTCCGCGGCGGCTTTCAGGGCTTCCATGTCGTGCTCGCTGCGCGCTTCAGTGTAGGCGCGAACAACGGGCTCGGTTCCAGAAAGCCGGTAGCAGACCCAGGAGCCGTCTTCCAGAATCAGCTTGAGGCCGTCGGTGCGCACGACGCTGGAAACCTTGCGTCCGCTGAGCTCCTTCGGATCGGTCTTCAACTTCTCAGTGAACGCGGCCTTGACCTCCGAGGTCAAGCGGAAGTTCTCCCTGACAGGATAGAAGGAACCAACCTTGGCAAACAGCTGGTTGAGCTGGACGCCGAGGGATTTGCCACGGGTGGCGACCATCTCGGCAACCAGCAGTCCGGCGATTACGCCGTCTTTTTCAGGCACGTGGCCACGAATGGTGAGTCCGGCGGACTCCTCGCCGCCGATGGCGATCTTGTCCGCGATGATGAGCTCGCCGATGTACTTGAAGCCGACAGGGGTCTCGTAGAGTGGAACCTTGTGATGCTCGGCCACGGCGTTGATGAGGTTTGTGGTGGCGACGCTCTTGGCGACGCCGTTGCGCCAGCCGCGGGTCTCGACGAGGTAGTCGAAGAGCAGGGCGATAATGTAGTTGGGCTGGATGAAGGTTCCGTCTTTGTCGACGATGCCGAAGCGGTCGGCGTCGCCGTCGGTAGCGATGGCGAGGGCCGCGCCGAACTCCTTCATCTTGCTTTTGGCGTCGCCGAGGAGGTGGTCGTCGGGTTCGGGGGCATGGCCGCCGAAGAGCACGTCGCGGAAGTCGTGGACGGTTTCGACGGGGACGCCGGCGTCGCGAAGGAGGTCGGAGGGGTAGCCGCGGCCCGCGCCCCAGAAGGGATCGTAGACCACCTTGATGCCTGATTTGGCGATGGCCTTGAGGTCGACGAGGTCGGCGAGACGCTTGAGGAAGGCGGGTTTGACGTCGGCTTGCTCGTAGCCGCCGTTGGGCGGGGCGGCCTTTGGGACTTCTGCGCCGGAAGATTGAAGGGCGGCGATGGCGGCTTCAATCTGTTTGGTGACTTCGGGCAGGGCGGGTGCGCCGTCGTGAGTGGAGAACTTGATGCCGTTGTATTCGGGGGGATTGTGGGAGGCGGTGAAGTTGATGGCGCCGGAAGTTTTGAGTTGGCGGACGGCGTAGGCGATGGCGGGCGTAGGCGCGGCCTCAGGAATGACGATGGGGGTGACGCCGGCGGCGGCAAGCACGGCGGCGGCTTCAGCGACAAAGCTTTCGCCCAGGAAACGGGGATCGCGGCCTACGAGGACACGATGGGGCTCGGGCTGGGTCTTGACGTAGGCGGCGATACCGGCCGCGGCCAGGCGGATATTGGCGAAGTTGAACTCGTCGGCGACAATTGCGCGCCATCCGGAAGTGCCAAATTTGATTGCTGTGCTCATGCTTTTCTCCGTCCGCGCCGGCTTCGCCGGCCGCAAAGTCCATACTGCCTTATGGGGCCGGGATGGGCAAGTTTGGTGGACGGGCGCACATGGGCGTGGAAGAAGCAGCAGGCCAATGCCCCGGAAGGCGGGCGAGTGACACCTGGCGGCACTGGGCACGATGGGCCGGCATTCCCTGGGGCATACCCCCCCACCTCATATGACTCTGCAAGGAAGTTCAGCATTTTCAATGATTTGCGGCACGAATTCGGGGGCAAATCCCAGGGAACGCTGAACTTAGCTGCAGAATATTGATTCTGAAGGGGTTATAGCTGCACTTCCGGCATCCTTCTTGTTTCCGGCGGTGTTCTGACCCGAAGCGCATGGAGCGGGAACCGTTCCGGATCGACTTACAGACAATTTGATTGTGCGCCGAAAGAGGGTAATTATCTGCAAATTGAGTTTCCAATTGCCAATTGCCTGCCCATATGTGCCTAAAAGGACGCGGGCTGAGTGGCTTCCCAGCTCTCATTCGCCGCGGCGGAGGAAATCTGCGGCACCCGGCTTTGGATGACAGCATTTTTGAGGGTGGCGGCGGTTTCGGAATACATTGGTTTCAGAATGGTTCCAAATCTGGAGATGATTTATGAATGAAGCCAATCCAACCGAGCGGATTGTTCTGACGACCGCGGCGAACGCCGAGGAGGCTGGGCAGATTGCGCGCGCTCTGGTGGAGGAGCGCCTGGCTGCGTGCGTTTCGCAGGTTGCGGGCATCGAGTCCGTTTACCGGTGGAAGGGCGAGGTGGAGACGGCCGCGGAGACTTTGCTGCTGATCAAGACTGGGATGGATCAGTTGGCGGCGCTGGAGGAGCGGTTGCATGAGTTGCACAGCTATGAGACGCCGGAGTTTCTGGTGTTGAAGGTAGAGGCTGGGAGCCATTCTTATTTGGAGTGGCTGCGGGGGAATCTGAGGCCGGTGTGAGTTTCTTCGATTCGCACGCTGGCGGGATTGTTGTGGGTGAGATTCGGCTGTGGGTGGAGATGTGGCTTTTGAGTTTGTGGCGTCCCACCCTTTCCTCAGATTTTCAAGAAGCAGATTCTTCGGTTCTCTTTGCTCACTCAGGATGACAGGAAAGGACGGGGCACAGGAGTGCCTTGGTATTGGAGTCGCGGGATTGTTCTAGCGAGGGCCGGAGCGGCCGCCACCGGCTGCAGGGGCTGGGCCGCCGCCGCTGGGACCTGCGCCGCCACCGCCAAATCCACCGCCGACGCTGGGACCGCCACCGCCGCTCGTTCCGGCGCTGCTGCCGCGGGAACTGGCGCCGCCGCCACCGCTGTATCCGCCTCCGCCACGGGCATTGCCGCCGGTGAAGACGGCGCCGCCGTGGAATCCAGCGTTGCCACCACCCGTACCGCTGACGCCGGCGTTGCGGGCGCCTCCGACCCCACCCTGGTAACCATTGCTCCCGCCGAAGGAGACGCCGGATCGAACCAGGAAGGAGCCAACGGGCTCAGAGACAGTTCTGACGTTGCTGCCCTGGACGACTTGCCGCGACATCATGAAGCTCTGCGAGCGGTGATCGAAGACGATGGGGATGCCAGCGCCGGGTCCAGCAACGCCCTTGTTCTCGACTCCGGCCCTGAGAGCACCGGGCTTGACGGGGCCGGTCGTTTCCGAATGAGGCGCAATCATGCGCGCTTCCATGCGGGGAGCGTTCGCTGGCGCCAACGAAGGCGCAAGGGTCTTGCGGAATTCTCTCGGGGCCCCATTGAGGACCTTGACGTCGCCGCTGGAGTTGAAGACGGTCCGTTGCAGATTGAGGTTCTTGTTGCCGATAGTGAGGACGCCATGCTGCATGTTGAGGGGCAACTTGCCTTTGCCGTCGCCGGGATTGATGGGGACAAAACCGATTCTGCCGCCGGTCTTGATCCAACGGATGGGCGGACCATGTTGAATGATGGTACCTGGCACCCACATATATTGATTCTGCTGGTAGAGCCAGCTTCCGGAGTGACAGACTGCCCATCCCCAGGGATAGGGGTTATTCATGTAGGAGCTTCCATACATCATTCCCATGCCCATACCCATGTTTTGCATCATGGCAAGGCGGAAGTAGAAGGAATCTGGGCCGCAGGGGAAGAACATGCCGTCAAGCCCAGTACCGTAGTAGCCCATCATGCCGGAATAGCCGCCAGCGTAATTCCGTGGGGTGGCATCCACTGGTGGGGCGGGTGCTTCGCCGACCAGCGAGTACTCGGACCTGGACGTGGGGAGGGCGGAGGCGGACTTGGATTGCAATGCCGCCGCGGCTTGCTGTGAGGCAGAGGGCGCGGGCGGTTGCCAGCACTTTCCGTACCCCGGACAGTCGACGAATTTGCCTTGTCCAGCCATCTGGGCGAGGCCCGGAACCGGCGTCTTCAGGCCGGTTTGCTGGAGCATATTCGCCATGGCTTCATCGCGCTGGGTGACACGGCCGGCGACCCACTTGTCAAACGCGGCGTAGGAAATGTCGCCGTTGGGGTCGCTGAAGCCGGTGAAGTTTACCTGGCGGCCGTCGCGGAAGTAGTCGGTATGGCCGGGGCGCACGACTTGCACGGCATCCTTTGAGGTCCTGACAAAGCCGGTCCCCAGGGGCGTAATGCCGACCGCGTCCATGTAGGCGGTGACGCGCATATTGGTTTTCTGGCCATAGCCGATCTGCAGGGTGTCTGTGGGGGTGTGGAGAATGAACCTTTCACCCTTGACGACAGGATGGATGCTGAGCGTCACGGTTCCAGAGAGCAGCGCCAGATCGCTGTAAGAGACATTGGCGGTGGATTCGAGAGAGCTGAAGATGAGGACCGAGTTTTCTGCCAGGTAGAGCGTGGAGGCGTCTTCAAATTCGATTTCTGCGCGGCCGTCCCCGGTGGCAAGGCTGAAGCCGGCCTGGAGCGGCAGATCGGCCGCTGCCTTTTCCCAGTCGACGTCTTTGGGCGCACCGCCCTCTGTGCCGCGCGAGATGCGCACATCTCCCTCGAGGTAACTGATGCGGACGATCTGCGGGAGAGTCTCGGCGGGGTCGGGCTTAGACGTTGCGAATGCCTGTGGAGAGATGAG
>Ga0182021_10012419_pt1 | contig 10115 bp, 7 predicted proteins | sample 612E3MmetaG_FD_120493 | JGI IMG/M metagenome (GOLD analysis project Ga0182021, IMG submission 120493) | Permafrost microbial communities from Stordalen Mire, Sweden - 612E3M metaG (Illumina Assembly) | ecosystem: Environmental > Terrestrial > Soil > Wetlands > Permafrost | place: Sweden... | reverse complement strand
GGGCTCATGAGCTCGCTGACCCTCCTGGCCGCGGCCGCGGGAGGGATCGGCTTCGGCATACTGGCCGACCGCCACGGACGCACATGGGCCCTGCGGGCGAGCGTCCTGATCTATTCCGTGTTCACCGCGGCCTGCGGCCTGGCGGGGACGGTGCCCATGCTGGCCGTGTTCCGTATCTTCCTCGGCCTCGGCATGGGGGGTGAATGGGCGAGCGGCGCGGCGCTCGTCTCCGAAACCTGGCCGGCCGAGCACCGCGGCAAGGCCCTGGGATTCGTCCAGAGCTTCTGGGCCGTCGGCTACGCGGCCGCGGCCCTCGTTTCGGGCCTGGTGCTTCCCTGGGCCGGCTGGCGGGCGGTCTTCTTCATCGGCGTCTTGCCGGCACTCCTCGTCTTCTGGGTCCAGAGGCGCGTGGACGAGCCCGCCCTGTGGCGAGCGCAGATGGCGACCGCGAAGGGCGCGCCCCGGCTGAAGATCCGGTCCGTTATCCGCGGGCGCCTGCTCGCCACGACGGCCGCCGTAACGCTGATGAACGGCTTCACGCTGTTCGCCTGGTGGGGCTTCAACACCTGGATCCCGGGCTATCTTTCCCTGGCTGTGAGCCAGGGCGGCGTGGGCCTGTCGGCCGGGCTCACGTCCGCGCACGTCTTCTTCATGCAGTTCGGCATGTGGCTCGGATACCTGACGTTCGGCTATTTCAGCGACGCTCTCGGCCGGCGCCGGACGTATCTCGTCTTCCTCCTGACCGCGGCCGCGGCGATCGCCGTCTACGCGAACGTGCGCCGGCCGCTGCTGCTCTTCGCCCTCGGGCCGATCGTAGCGTTCTTCGGCACCGGGTACTTCACCGGCTTCGGCGCCCTGACGGCCGAGCTCTACCCGACGCGCATCCGGGCGACGCTCCAGGGCTTCACATACAACATCGGCCGCGTAGGTTCGGCCGTCGCCCCTCTGGCGATCGGCACGCTGGCCCAAGACAAGGGCTTCGGCACGGCCTTTCTCCTGGCGGCCGCGTCCTTCGTCGCCGCCGCCGTCTGCTGGATCTGGATCCCCGAGACGCGCGGCCGGGCGCTGGCATAAGAGGCCGTGCCCTGTGGGTGGCGCCGACCGGGGCGCCCCGCCAGCCGAAGCGAATGGGACGGAAAAAGGGGACACAGAACGCGAGCTAACTCTTAGCAGATCATCATCGGGGTTCTGTGTCCCCTTTTTCCGGAGGCTGGTGGGGCAGGGCGGAGTCGCATGCGCCAGAGGCGCGACGATCGCGACCCCGCTGGTCGGCGACAGGACCCGCTGGGCATGTCAACCTGACTTGGTTTCCAGTTGAAATCTTCCGCCCGTTGGTATAAGGAATACATACCGCTTCCGGAAGGAGGATCGCGCATTGAACCGCAGAGCTTTCATTCATAACGGCATCGGCGCGGCGTCGGCCCTGGCCCTCGCCGGGCCCGGCAAGGTCCTGCCTTCGCCCCGGGGCGCGGCTCCGGCCGGCAAGCCCTTCAAGCTCAAATACGCCCCCGCCATCGGCGCCTTCAAGGCCCACGCCGGGGACGATCCCCTGGCCCAGATCGCCTTCGCCGCCGACGAGGGCTTCGGGGCCATGTTCGACAACGGCATCATGGGCCGCCCCCTGCCCCAGCAGGAGGCCATCGCTCGCGAGATCGCGAAGCATAGAATGGTTATGGGCCCGTTCGTCCTCTACGCGGACTTCGGGAAGAAGAGCTTCGTCACCCGGGACAGGGACGTCCGCGATATGCTCCTCCAGAAGATGCAGGACGGCGCCGAATGCATGAAGCGGACGGGGATCAAACAAGCTCTCGTCGTGCCGGGGCACTATGACGAAAGCCTGGGCTGGGACTATCAGACGACGAACGTCGTGGACAACCTCCGCCTTTGCGCGGACGCCTGCGCGACGTCCGGGCTCGTCCTGGTCCTCGAGCCGCTGAATCCCCGTAATCACCCCGGCCTGTTCCTGACGAAGATCGGCCAGGCCTACCAGATCTGCAAGGCCGTCAAGAGCCCGAGCTGCAAGATCGTGGACGACATCTACCACCAGCAGATCACCGAGGGCGACCTCATCCCCAACATCGAAGCGGCCTGGGACGAGATCGCGGCCTTCCACCTCGGCGACAACCCCGGCCGCAACGAGCCCGGCACGGGCGAGATCAATTTCAAGAACATCTTCCGGCGCCTGGCCGGAAAGGGATACCAAGGCGTCCTGTGCATGGAGCACGGCCAGAGCAAGCCGGGCAAGGAAGGCGAGCGGGCCGTGATCGACGCCTACCGGGCCTGCGATGATTTCTAAGGAGGATACCATGACCGATTCCCCGGCTAAAGCCGGCTTCTCCCGGCGCGACTTCCTCAAGACGGCGGGCGCCGCCTCTCTGGCCGCCGCCATCCCCGGTGCCGGCCTGCGCGCCGCCGGATCGGACACGATCAAGATCGGCGTCATCGGCTGCGGCGGCCGCGGCACGGGCGCGGCCGTCGACTGCCTGACCGCCGACCCCGGCGTCGAGGTCGTGGCCCTCGGCGACCTGCTCGCGGAGCGCGTCGAAAGCTCGCTCAAGAAGCTCCAGGAAACGTTCCCCGGCCGGATCAAGGTCCCCAAGGACCGGATGTTCACCGGGTTCGACAATTATCTGAAAGTGACCGCCTGCCCGGACGTCAACCTGATCGTGACCGCCGCGCCGCCCGGCTTCCGGCCGATCCACCTCAAGGCGGCGGTCGAGGCCGGCAAGCACGTCTTCATGGAGAAGCCCGTGGCCGTCGACCCCGCCGGCGTGCGGTCGGTCATCGCCTCCTCCGAGCTCGCGGGGCGCAAGGGGCTGACGATCGTCGCCGGCACCCAGCGCCGCCATCAGCAGCGCTACCTCGAGCTCATGAAGCGCATCCACGGCGGGGCCATCGGCGAGGTCGTCGGCGGCCAGTGCTATTGGAACCAGGGCGATTTGTGGGTCATCAAGAAGACGCCGGCCATGTCCGAGATGGAATGGCAGTGCCGCAACTGGCTCTACTTCTCCTGGTTGTCGGGCGACCACATCGTCGAGCAGCACGTCCACAATATCGACGTCATGAACTGGGCCTTCGGGACGCTTCCGGACAAGGTGACGGCCATGGGCGGCCGCCAGCAGCGCACGGCGCCGGAATACGGGAACATCTACGACCACTTCGCCGTCGAGTTCGAGTATCCGAACGGCGTCCGGGTGGCGAGCTACTGCCGCCAGATCCCCGGCTGCGCGGACCGGGTCGAGGAGAAGATCGTCGGGAGCAAGGGCTATGCCATGGGCTATGGCGAGATCCACGGCGACACGTTCTGGAAGTTCGAGGGCGACGAGACGAACCCCTATGTCCAGGAGCACATCGACCTCATCGCCGGCCTGCGGAGCGGCAAGCTCCTCAACGAGGGGCGGCGCGTCGCCGAGAGCACGATGTGCGCCATTCTGGGCCGGATGAGCGCCTACACCGGCCGAGCGATCAGCTGGGAATGGGCGATGACAAGTTCAAAACTGGACCTCAGCCCGGCCAAGTTCGAGTTCGGCCCGAACCCGGTCGACCCGGTCGCGATCCCGGGGAAGGCGCCGCTGGTATGAATAGCTGGGGACACGAACCGCTGGATCTCGTTAAGGTGAACGAGGACGACTGGTTCGTGTCTCCGGACTTCAGTTGGCTCTGTGTCCCCAACCATCAGGACCGGACACACGCCGATTCAAGAAAGGAATGCTGAAATGTCCATGAAATCTACCGGTATCCGCCGCCGGGACTTCCTGAAGGGCGTCCCGGCCGCCGTCGTCGGACTGGCCGGCTTCCCGACCATCGTCCGAGCCGCGTCCCTCGGCTTGAACGGGGCCGTGCCGCCGAGCGACAAGATCGTCATGGCCGGCATCGGCTTCGGGATGCAGGGCCCCTCGAACATGAAGGACTTCGTCGCCCAGGACGACGTCCAGTGGGTCGCGGTCTGCGACCTCGACACCGAGCACCTGGCCACGGCCAAGAAAATCGCCGACGACAAGTACGGCAACTCGGCCTGCGCGACCTACCACGATTTCCGCGAGATGTACGCCCGGGGCGACCTCGACGCGGTCTCGATCGCCGTGCCCGACCATTGGCACGCCATCCTCTCGATCTCCGCCCTCCGGGCCGGGCTCGACGTCTTCGGCGAAAAGCCCCTCACCCACAGCCTGCTCGAAGGCCGCGCCCTCTGCAACGCGGTCCGCCGCTATGGCCGGGTCTGGCAGACCGGCAGCTGGCAGCGGTCCGTGGACAATTTCCACCGTGCCAGCGAGCTCGTCCGCAACGGCCGGATCGGCAAGATCCTCCGGGTCGAAGTGGGCCTGCCCTCCGGCCACTACGACTTCGCCAAAACGTTCGGCCAGTGGAAGATCGAGCCTCCCCCCCCCGAGCTCGACTACGACTTCTGGATCGGCCCCGCGCCCTTCTCCCCCTACTGCAAGGCGCGCGTCCATATGAACTGGCGCTGGAACACGGACTTCGGCGGCGGCCAGCTCATGGACTGGATCGGCCATCATCTCGACATCGCCCACTGGGGCCTCGGGTTCGACCTCACGGGCCCGGTCGAAATCTCGGGCACCGGCGAGTACCCGACCACGGGCATCTACAACAGCCCCGTCCGCTACTGGGTCGACGCGAAATACGCCGACGGCACGCCGATCGTCGTCGCCGGCGGCTACGACGAGATCCAGAGCGGCACGAAGTGGATCGGCGAGCACGGCTGGATCTGGGTGGACCGGGAGGGGTTCGAGACCCAGCCGGCCCACCTGGTCAACGAGATCATCGGGCCGAACGAGATCCGCCTGACCAAGAGCCGCAACCACGCCCGCAACTTCCTGGACGCCGTCCGGAGCCGCGGCCGCACGATCGCCGACTGCGAGATCGCCCACCGCTCGGCGAGCGTCGGCCATCTCGGCGTGATCGCCATCGCCACGGGCCATAAGATCAAATGGGATCCCGCCACGGAGACGATCCAGGGCGACGAGGAGGCGACTCGCCTGCTCGGCCGGGCTTACCGCGAGCCCTGGCAACTGCCCGTCTGAGGGGACGATCATGAAAGCTCAAACGAACCATCGAAACGCTCTGCCCATGCTCGGACTCGTCCTGGCGCTCGTCGCGGCCCTGGCCGCCCCCACATTCGCGGGGCAGGCGGCCGCCCCGGCGGCATCCGCCGCGGCCGCCTCGATCGACGCCGTCCTCAAGGACCTCGCGACGTTCGACGGCGGCCTGGATTCCGACGCCTTCTGGAAGATGAGGACGATCGTCATCGCCGCCAAGGACGACCCGGCCGCCCGCAAGGGCGTCGAGGCGAAGCTCCTGGCGTTCCTCGGGACCGGGGCGACGCCCGTCGCCAAGGAAGCGGCCTGCCGGATGCTGCGGATCATCGGCGGCGACGCGTCCGTCCCCGTCCTCCGCGGGCTCCTGGCGGCGCCCGAGACCACCGGCATGGCCCGTTACGCCCTCGAACGGATCCCCGGCGACGCCGCCGAAGCGGCCCTGCTCGAGGCCCTGGGGACGAGCGCCGGGGCCGTCAAGCTGGGCGTCATCTCCTCGCTCGCGGACCAGAAATCGGTGAAGGCCGCGGCCGCGCTCGGGACGCTCCTCTCGGATTCGAATCCCGATGTCGCCGTCGCCTCCGCGTATGCCTTGGGCCGCATCGGGGGCAAGAGCGCCGCGGACGCCCTCGGCAAGGCCCTCGGGTCGAGCGCTCCGCCTCTCAAAGGCGCCGTGGCCTCGGCCTTGGTCCTTTGCGCCGACCATCTACTGGCGCAGAAAGACGCGTCCGCCGCGGCGGGCCTCTACGACCGCGTCCTCGCCGAGCCGCTCACGCCGGCCCTCCGCCGGGCCGCGATGCGGGGCAAGATCATGGCCTCCGGCGACCGGGCGGCCAAGCTGATCCTCGCCACGCTGGCCGGACCGGACCCCGAACTCCAGCTCGCCGCCATCGCCCAGGTCAAAGCCGTCTTCGCCGAAGCGGACATCGCTCCGGTCTGCGCGGCCCTGGACAAGCTGCCGGACGCGAGTCGAATTGCGCTGATCGCGGTCCTGTCGGAATACAAAGGCATCGCCGTGATGGCGGCCTTGACGAATGCCGTCTCGAGCGACAAGAAGGACGTCCGGCTGGCCGCCCTCAAAGCTTTCGAAAAGGCGGGCGATGCGTCGTGCGTCGGCCTGCTGGCCGGGGCCGCGGCCGCGGCTCCGCCCGACGAACAGGCGGCCGCCCGGGCCGCGCTTTGGGGAATGAAGGGCAAGCCCGTGGACACGGCCATCCTGGCTCTCCTCGACGGCTCGCCGGCCGAATCCATACAGGCCGAGCTCGTCCGGAGCATCGGCGAGAGGGCCATTTTCACGGGGAAGGTCGCTGCGGCGAAGCTCGCCGATTCTCCGTCGGCCAAGGTCCGCTCGGAAGCCGTCCGGACGATCCGGGCCGTCGGCACGCCCTCGGACATCCCGGGGCTGTTGAACGTCCTGCTCAAGACCGCGGACGAGAATGAGCAGGTCGGGATCGAGACCGCCATTTCCGGTCTGGCCCTGAAGATCGCCCAGCCCGAAGGCCGGGCCAAGGCCGTCAAGACGAAGTGGGACGCGGTGAAGGATGGACCGGGACGGGCCGTCCTTTGCCGGCTCCTCGGCCGGATCGGCGACAACAGCACCCTGCCTCTTCTCCGGGAGGCGCTCGACGGCGCCGATCCCGCCGTGGCCGCGGCCGCGGCCCGGGCGCTGGCGGCCTGGCCGACGTCCGCGGCGAAGGACGACATCATCCGCATCGCCCGGACCTCCAAGAACTCGACGATCCAGGTGCTGGCCGTCCGGGGCTACATCCGGCTGACGGCGGCCGAGAAGTACCGGCGGCCGGAGGAGGCCGTCAAGGACATGAAGCTCGCCCTCGACCTTTCGTCGCGGCCCGAGGAGATGAAACAGGTCCTCGGCGCGCTGCCCGACTTCGCCGGGCCCGAGGCGCTCGCCCTGGCCGAGTCGCTGGCCGGGACACCCGCGGTCCAGGAGGAAGCCAAGACCGCGATCAAGAAAATCCAGGACAAGATGGCCCCCGCGCGCTGAGAGGCGAGAGGATGCACGAACTGTTCTGCCCCATCAAACTATTTTCTTGACTTGTATTAAATAATGGTCTATTTCTTAATGTAAGGAAAATGGGATATAATTTTTCCTTCGCATAAACAAGAACATGGGATAAAGGGGAGAGCTAATATGTCGAAACAATCTGCCAAGGGAAGACCAAAATATGAGTCGCCGATCATTGTCCCCTTGGGAGAGATGGCCAAGGGCACCGGAACACCCGGAGGATTATGCGCCGTTGGAGGTGCTCCGGGAGCGCCCGGCAACTATTGCTCCGCCGGCCCCATTACCGTAAGTGGGGGGCTGCCTGGATATTGCTCGGCCGGGGGGGCCGCATCTCCCGGCTATTGCACAGCAGGGACGACGGCGGCGACGGCTTGCACAGCCGGCACGTCGGCCTCAAGTGCGGCTTGTTCCCCCGGAACATCGGCGGGCGCGGCATGCACACTGGGGACCGCCCCTATTTAATGCACCCTGTCCGGGAATAGGATCTTTAGTAGGGTATTGAGCGTTTTGAATTGGACGTTACGATATTGCCGGTGGCTCATCCTTATGGATGCTGGAATGACGCCGGCCGACTTGCCTTAGAATTTCTGCAAACCCTCAACGCACGGGATCGAAAAGTGAAAGGTCCGAGTCTATGAATCAAACGGACAAACCGATTGCCAATCCCATCGTCGTGCTCCGGGAGGAGTTCGACGACTGGGCCGTCCTCTTCAATCCCGATACGGCAGGCGCCCTGGGAACCAATCCCGTCGGTGTCGCGGTCTGGAAACGGATGGACGGCAAGAGGAGCATCGGAGATATCATATCGGAGATCAGGGACTGCTTTGAAGACGCTCCGGACGCCGCCCCTGAGGAGATCACCGCCTTCATCCGCACACTCGAGGAAAAAGGGTTCGTGGGGCTGGACGTGGAGCGCAAATAGCTGATGGCCTTAGGGACTCAAAGGAAGCGAGAACCGGCGGTGCTCAAGGCCATGCGCACCCCTCGCAATCTGGATATCGACATCACCGCGCGCTGCAATCTGCGCTGCCGTTACTGCTACTTCTTCAACAACACGGCGGTCGATTACAGGGATCTGCCTACCGGGGAGTGGCTTCAGTTCTTCGATGAGCTGGGATCGCTCGGCGTGATGAACGTCACCCTGGCGGGCGGCGAACCGTTCATTCGCGAAGATCTGATCCCCCTGCTCGAAGGTCTCGTCCGCAATCGGATGCGTTACTCCCTGCTCTCGAACGGAGCCCTCATCGACGATGAGAAGGCCGCCTATATCGCCCGCACCGGCCGCTGCGAAAGCGTCCAGATCTCGGTGGATGGATCTTGTGCGGCGGTCCACGATACCTGCCGCGGACCCGGCGCCTTCGAGGGGGCCCTGCGCGGCATCCGGACCTTGTCGCGCCAGGGGATGACGGCGTCGGTGCGGGTCACCATTCATCGTTACAATCTTGACGATCTGGAAAATATCGCCCGCTTTCTTCTGGAGGAGTTGGGCCTGCCGGGTTTCAGCACCAACTCCGCCGGCTACCTGGGCACATGCCGTCTGAATGCGGACGATGTCATGCTGACCGCCGCGGAACGTCAGGCCGCCGTGTCGACATTGCTCCGCCTGGCGGAGAAATACCCGAACCGTATCTCCGCCAGCGCCGGCCCCTTGGCCGAAGGGCTCACGTGGCGCCGGATGGAGGGGGCCCGGCGACAGAACGCGGCGGCCTTTCCCAATGGGGGCCGCTTGAGCGCCTGCGGCTGCCCGAGCAGCAAAATCTCCGTGCGCGCCGACGGCGCCATCGTTCCCTGCTGCATGCTGGCCCATATCGAATTAGGGCGCATCAACCGCGATTCCCTGGCGGAGATATGGCAGAACAGCCCGCCTCTGAACCGGCTTCGCATCCGGCAGGCAATTCCGCTGACCGAGTTTGAGTATTGTGCCGGTTGCTCCTATGTCCCTTATTGCACGGGCAACTGTCCGGGATTGGCTTATACCATCACAGGCGAGATCGACCGTCCCAGTCCGGATGCGTGTCTGCGGCACTTTCTCGAGGAAGGCGGGACCATCCCATGAACATTCCGGGCGGGATGAAAGAATCGAGAACGGGGCAAGCGGGAATGCCGAAGCTCAACACGTTGTATTTCTATTTGACCGAAGGGTGCAACCTCGCCTGCCGCCATTGTTGGATGGGACCGAGGTTCGATGCCTCCGGCGATCTTTATCCCACTTTGCCGGTCGAGCTGTTCGAGACGGCCATCCGCGAAGCCAAGCCTCTAGGACTGAGCGGCGTCAAGCTGACCGGCGGCGAGCCGTTGTTCCATCCCCGCTTCACCCGTTTTCTGGAGGTTGTCCGGCGGGAAGAGCTGAAGCTGACGATCGAGACCAACGGCCTGCTGTGCACGCCGGAAATCGCCAGAGAGATCGCTAAATCCCCCGACCGATTCGTATCCGTAAGCATCGACGGGGCCGATGCCGCGACCCACGAATGGGTGCGCGGTGTCCCCGGTTCCTTTGAGGCCGCCCGGCAAGCGGTGCGAAACCTAGTGGCCGCCGGCATCCGACCGCAGGTCATCTTCACGGTGATGCGCATCAATGCGGGCCAGGTGGATGCCATGGTGCGCATGGTCGAAGAGCTGGGGGCCGCCTCTCTGAAGTTCAACGTGGTTCAGCCCACGGCCCGCGGGGAGAACCTGCACGAAAACCGGGAAGCCTTGAACATCGCCGACCTCATCGCGACGGGGCGGCATGTGGAACGGGACCTGGCGCCGAAGACCAAGATGATGCTCTTCTTTCACTACCCCCATGCTTTCAAAGCCCTGCACAGCATCGCCAGCGGGGATGGGTGCGGCGTCTGCGGGATCTTCGGCATCCTGGGCGTCATCGCCGGCGGGCACTATGCCCTGTGCGGCATCGGCGAGCAGGTGCCGGATCTGATCTTCGGCACGGTTGGGGAGGACCGACTGGAGGAGATCTGGCAGGACAACGCCATTTTGAAGGACCTGCGGGAGGGACTTCCCGAGCGATTGGAAGGGGTCTGCGGCCGCTGCCTGAT
>Ga0182021_10012417_pt1 | contig 10116 bp, 6 predicted proteins | sample 612E3MmetaG_FD_120493 | JGI IMG/M metagenome (GOLD analysis project Ga0182021, IMG submission 120493) | Permafrost microbial communities from Stordalen Mire, Sweden - 612E3M metaG (Illumina Assembly) | ecosystem: Environmental > Terrestrial > Soil > Wetlands > Permafrost | place: Sweden... | reverse complement strand
GTCGTCCCATGGGCGGTCGTCCCGGGGGGCGCCCCGGCCAGTTCGGCTCCATGCCGATGCGCACCCGCGGCGGGCCCGTCTCCACCCAGGAGATGAGCGCGCACAAGAAGGTCATCCGCATCGAGGAGAACATCACGCTCTCCACGATGGCGTCGAAGATGAGCCTCAAGGCCACCGAGCTCCTGATGAAGCTCATCGGCATGGGCATGACCGGCGTGCACATCAACACCACGCTCGATGCGGACACGGCGAAGATCCTCGCGTCCGAGTTCGGCTGGGAGGTCGAAGACGTCGCCATCAGCGAAGAAGAGAGCATCGCTGCGGCCCGCGGCGAAGAAGCGCCCGTCAAGGACGCCGTCGTCATCGTGGACGAGTCGGCCACGACGCGCCCCCCGGTCGTCACCGTCATGGGTCACGTCGACCACGGCAAGACCAGCCTCCTCGACAAGATCCGCAAGGCCAACGTGGCCGGCGGCGAGGCCGGCGGTATCACGCAGCACATCGGCGCCTACAAGGTGAAGACGCCGAACGGGACCATCGTCTTCCTCGACACGCCGGGCCACGAGGCGTTCACGCAGATGCGCGCCCGCGGCGCCAGCGTGACCGACATCGTCGTCCTGGTCGTGGCCGCCGACGACGGCGTCATGCCCCAGACGAAGGAAGCCGTCGCCCACGCCAAGCTGGCGAAGGTGCCGATCATCGTCGCCGTGAACAAGATCGACAAGCCGGGCGCAGAGCCCGAGCGCGTCAAGCGCGAGCTCGTCGAGCTGGGCCTCCAGCCGGAAGAGTGGGGCGGCGACACGATGTTCGTCAACGTGTCGGCCATGACGGGGGAGGGCATCCCCCAGCTCCTCGAAGCCATCGGGCTCCAGGCCGAGGTCATGGACCTGAAGGCCAACCCCGGAAAGTCGGCCAGCGGAACCGTGCTCGAGGCTCTCCTCGATCGCGGTCGCGGACCGGTCGCGCGCATCCTGGTCCAGGACGGCACGCTCAAGGTGGGTGACTTCGTCCTCGCAGGACCCGGCTTCGGCAAGGTCCGCGCGATGACGAACGAGCACGGCAAGCAGATCCACGAGGCCGGTCCCGCGACCCCCGTCGAGATCCTCGGTCTGTCCGAGGTCCCCGGCGCGGGCGATCCGCTCCACGCGGTGAAGGACGCGAAGAAGGCCCAGGAAATCGCCGAGAGCCGCAAGGGGAAGATGGCCAAGAGCCTCATCCCCGCGACGGCCAAGGTCTCGCTCGAAGAGCTCTCCAAGCGCATCAGCGAGCTGGACCAGCAAGAGCTGCGCGTCATCATCAAGGGCGACGTGCAGGGCTCGGTCGAGGCCGTCGCCGACGTTCTCGCCAAGCTCTCCTGCGATCGCGTCCGCCTCTCGATCATCCACGCCGGCGTCGGCGCCATCACCGAGGGCGACATCAACCTCGCCATCGCGGCCCGCGCCATCGTCATCGGCTTCAACGTGCGCCCGGCCGGCAAGGCCGGTGCGCTCGCCGAAGAGAACGACATCGAGATCCGTACCTACTCGATCATCTACGCGGTCATCGACGACGTCCGTTCGGCGATGGAGGGTTTGCTCCCGGCCACGCTGGTCGAGCGCATCAACGGCCGCGCCGAGGCCCGCCAGATCTTCAAGATCAAGGGTCAGGTCGTCGCTGGCTCGTACGTGGTCCAGGGCGTCTTCAAGCGCGCCGGCCAGGTCCGGGTCATTCGCGAAGGCAACGTCGTCTACACGGGCAAGGTCTCGCAGCTCAAACGCTTCAAGGACGACGTCAAGGACGTGGCCGAGGGCTTCGAGTGCGGCATCAGCGTCGACGGTTGGACCGATCTGAAGGAGCTCGACATCCTGGAGAGCTTCGACGTCGACGAGGTCAAGCAGAAGCTCTGAGGGCATGCACGTCGGCGTGATGCGTCTCACCTTCCACATCCCGCACGCTCGCTCCCTCAAGGAGAAGCGTGCGGTGGTGCGGCGCTTTCGCGACCGCGTGCGCGCGCGCTTCGACGTCTCCATCGCCGAAGTGGGCGCGCAGGACGCGCATCAGCGCGCGATCTTCGGCGTGGCCGTCGTGTCCTCGGACGCCTCGTTGTGCGACTCGCTCCTCGAGCAGGTCGCCCGCGAGGCCGAGCTGCAGAACGAGGCGGTCCTCGTGGGCCGGAGCACCGAGGTCATCCCCATCGGGGAGGACCTCTACGAAGGAGACCCCGATGGCTGACGTGAAGCGTGCGGTCCGCGTCGCAGAGCGCATTCGCGAAGAGCTCGCGCTGCTCATCGCCAACACCGTGAAGGATCCGCGGGCGCGGGGCGTCGTCGTGTCGCGCGTCGAGATGCCCGACGATCTCCGCAGCGCGCGGATCTACATTCGCCTCCTCGAAGGGGGCGACGAGGCGCAGCAGGCCGCCGCCGTCCTCGGCCTCACGCGCGCGGCGCCGCTCCTGCGCCGCGAGATCACGGCTGCCGCGCGCCTGCGCTACGCCCCGGAGTTGCGCTTCTATTACGACGACGGCTACGACAGGGCGCTCCGCATCGAGGAGATCCTGCACGAGATCCACGGCAGCCCTGCGAAGGCGGGCGCGAAGAAGAGCGCGAAGAAGACCTAGGCTCCGAGCTCTCGTTACTTCTTCGGGGCGAAGGGGTCCGCCAGGTTGGGTCCGCCCATGCCGCCGCCGCCGGTGGGCTTGGTCGTCGCCGTCGTCGGCGGCTTCGCGCCGCCGCCGCCCACGACCGCGAGCTTCACCCGCCACGAGTCCTGCTTGGCCGACACGGTCACGGTCTGCGGCGTGTAGCCCGGCCGCGACACGTTCAGGGTCGCGGTCTCTTCTTCGCTCAGGTGAAGGACGACGGGGTTCGAGAGCTCTCGCCCGTCCCGCGTCACCTTGGCGTCGCTCGGATCGACGGCGACCGCCACGGCCTGCGTGTTCGGCGCGTTCGTGGCCGAGGGGACCACCGTCGGGGCCGGGGCCGTGTTGCTCGCCGCCTGCGTGGCCGTGGGCTCGTGCGTGGCAGAGCCCTTCGGCGCGTCGGCGTTCGTCGTGGAGGACCGGGCGAGAATGACGACCACGATGGCGATGGCGGTGACGACACCGGCCAGGCCTGCGATGAGGGGCCACTTGGTGCGCCCCCCCCGTCGCGACGGGGTCCCGGGCACCGGCGGCGGCATGCTGCCCGGCCGGAAGTAGTCGGTCGGGACGTTGAAGCCGCCGGAGCGGGCCATCATCTCGCTCACGGCGTCGGGCATCGCGCCCTTCTCGAACTTCTCCAGATCGGCGACGAGCGCGTCCATCGTCGCGTAGCGGTGCTCCGGCTTCTTCGAGAGGCACTTGAGGACGATCGCGTCGAGGCCTGCCGGGATCTCTTGCGGCGCCGGAACCAGCGCGCGCATCGGGACGGGCGCCTTGTACATGTGCATCGTGAGGATGCCCATGAAGTTCTCGGCGTCGAACGGCACCTTGCCGGCGGCCAGCTCGTAGAGCATCACGCCCAGGGAGTAGATGTCCGTCGCGTGCGTCATCCCCGCGCCGGCCGCCTGCTCGGGAGACATGTAGTGAGGCGTGCCGAAGACGCTTCCGGCCTGCGTGAGGCGGTTGGTTTCGCCGGTGACCTTGGCGATGCCGAAGTCGAGGACCTTCACGAAGTCCTTCTCGGTACCTCGCGTCACCAGCATGACGTTGTCCGGCTTGAGATCGCGGTGCACGATCCCCGCCAGGTGCGCCGCGCTCAGGCCCTGGGCGATCTGCTTGGCGATGTGCACGATGCGCGAGACGGGCAGGGGGCGCGACTGCTCCATGACCTTCGTGAGGCTGGGCCCGTCGAGGAACTCCATCGCGAAGTACGCGGAGCCGTCCGGCAGGACGCCGAAATCGGAGATGTCGATGATGTGAGGATTGCCGATGGCCGACGCGGCGCGGGCTTCCTGGAGGAACCGATCCGTCAGCTCCTTGTTGCGGGCCATCTCGCCACGCAGGACCTTGATGGCGACGCGCTTGTCGATGAGCTTGTGGCGCCCTCGATACACGATGCCCATGCCACCCTGGCCGAGCACGGCCTCGACGAGGTAGCGGCCGTCGATGACCTTGCCGACGTAGGCGTCCTGCTCCACCGTTGGCGGCGGCTGCGTGGACGCCCCGAGGTCCACTTCGGGGCTGAAGGGAGCCGGTTGGGAGTCGCCTAGGTACTTCGTCTCGGTCATCGCGGAAGGTCTTCGTGGAAAGGAAGGGGCGCGGAGGCCCGGTCCGGACAATATAGCCGGCTTGGGCGACCTCGCCTCCTATTCCGCATCTCGAGCCCGAAGCATGAACACCCGTGCCGGTCGCCTCTCGACCTACACGGGCGACCGCGTGCCCGAACCGTGCTAACGAGTGGGCGCCGCATGGGTTTTCCCCTCACTCTCGCGCTGCGCTACCTCCGCTCGAAGAAGCGTGAGTTCGTGTCCGTCGGGACCGTCTTCGCGACCATCGGCGTCGCGCTCGGTGTCGCAGCGCTGGCGATCGTGATGAGCGTGACCGGGGGCTTCCAGGAGCAGTTTCGCGAGAAGGTCCTCGGCGTGAACGCGCACGTCCTCGTGCTCAAGTACTCCATCGACTTTCGCGAGTACCGCGACGTCATGAAGAAGTGCGAGAAGATCCCCGGGGTCATCGGCGTCGCTCCGTTCATCATCAACCCGATGATGGTCACGCACGGCGATCGGACGGCCACCGGCGTCCTCTTGAAGGGCGTCGATCCCGAGCTGATGCCCAAGGTGCTGGACCTGCCCAAGCACATTCTCCCTGGCGGAAGCCTCGTCGGTCTGCGCCGCGAGGGCGCCAAGCCGCCGGAGCGCTCCCGCGACGCGTGGAAGACGCAGCACACCGAGTCGACGGACGCCGACGCGGGGCATCACTCGTTCCTCCAGGGGCTCAACGATCCGCTCCCGGCGTCGGACCTGGACGCGGGCGCCGCCGCCGCAGCCGGGGACGCGCAAGCCTACGTGGGCGCCATCACGCCCGACGGCGGCTACGGATCGAACCTCCCCGATCTGGACGTGCTCCCCGACGAGATCGATCCCGATCCGTGCAAGAGCCCCGATCAGGTGAAGAAGCTGCCGGGGATCGTCCTCGGTCGCACGCTGGCCAAGCAGCTCGGGGTCGACATCGGCGATTGCGTCCAGGTGACCTCGCCGACCATCGGCCTCTCGTTCGGCGCCAGCTCGCGCCCGCCGATCGCCAAGCAATTCCGCGTCATCGCGATGTTCGACGCCGGCTTCGACCAGTACGACTCGAAGCTCGTCTACACGGACCTCTACGAAGCGCAGGGGTTCTACGACCAGGGCGACAGCGTCACCGGCGTCGAGATGAAGGTCGACGACATCGACGACGCGCGGGAGATCACCGGCGAGGTCGACAAGGCGCTGGGCAACAGCGTCTACCACACGATGGACTGGATGGAGCTGAACCACGGGCTCTTCACCGCACTGCTCATCCAGCAGATCGGCATGAGCTTCGTGCTGGCGCTCATCATCGTGGTGGCCGCCTTCACGGTCGTGGCGACCCTGATCATGGTCGTGCTCGACAAGAAGAAGGAGATTGCGCTGCTCAAGGCGCTGGGTGCCCGCGACTCGGAGATCCTCCGGGCATTCCTGTACCAGGGAGCCATCATCGGCGTGGTGGGCACGACCGCGGGGCTCCTGATAGGCTGGGCGTCCTGCAAGGGGCTGCTGGCCTATGGCTTCCCACTCGACCCGAAGGTGTACTTCATCTCACGACTCCCCGTGAACGTGCGCCCGACCGAGTTCATCATCACCGGCGTCTTTTCCATCCTCATTTGCCTGGTGGCGACCATCTTCCCGGCACTGTATGCAGCGAACCTCCGGCCCGCCGACGGGCTGCGCGCGGAATAGAAAAAGATGCTTTCTCCGGAATGTTCCCACCCGTCCCTGGATGCAGGGTCGTTGACCGCGCTCGCCGCGCGCTGATAAGACCGTAAAGCCTCCGGATGAATCACACTTTCGCTGCGCGTCTGGGCTCGTAGAATCATGCGTTGGATCGTCGAGGTGTCGTCGCTCGAATCGGGAGATTCGCAGGCCTACTGCGTCGAGGCCGAGTCGTGGCAGGGCGCCCTGCAGTCGGCCCGCCGGCTTCGCGGTGACGACAGCCGCATGGCGGGGTTCTCGATCGACATCACCAACGAGGGCTGCCGCGCGGTGGATCCCGCGTCGCGCCGCCGCTACGACGTGAAGCGCGCCGGTGAGGAGACCCCGCTGAGCCCCGGCGGAGAGGCCGCGCCGCAGTCCGCCCGTCGGGGGCGCGCGTCGAGCCCGCCCTCGTCGAAGAAGATCCCTGAGGCCGAGCGCACGGTTCCCCGCCTGCCCGACGCCACGATGCCCATCCAGGCCGTCTCGTCCGACATCGAGCTTCCGAGCTCGGAGCGTTTGCCCCGCGTCGCTGCGGCTGCGGCGGCGGCTCCCGCTCCCGCTCCCGCTCCGGTCGCTGCCGCCGCTCCCAAGCCCTCGAAGCCAGCCGTGGCCAAGCCAGAGCCCGGAGTTCCCCCGGTGCTCATCGCGCGCGAGCAAGAGGCCACGGCCGAGGTGCCGCTCACCTATCGCGAGTACGCCTTCTCGGTGCCGGAAGGCACGACGGAGGACGCCGCGGCGCAGGTGCTTCTCGTGCAGTATGCACGTATCAAGCGGAAGCTCGAGGCGGTCCCCGCGGGCAAGCTCGTCAATCTGGCGGCCTTCGACGTCGCCTTCAACGGCCGTCCGCCCGTCCTCCCCGTGGCCACGCTGACCTGGAAGGACTGGCGCGGTGAGCCGACGACCTCCTTCCCTCGCCGTCCCAAGCCCGCTCCTGCGCCCGTTGCCACTCCTGTCGCCGTGGCGCCGGCTCCCGCTCCCGTTGCGGTAGCACCGGCCCCTGCTCCCGCTCCCGTCGCGGTAGCACCGGCCCCCGCGCCGGCCCCTGCTCCTGTCGCAGCCCCCGCGCCGGCTCCTGCTCCTGCCCCCGCCCCCGCTCCCGTCGCGGTAGCACCGGCCCCCGCTCCAGCGCCCGTTCCGGTCCCCGCGGCGGTTGCGCTCGCATCCGCGCAGGCTCCCAAGGTGCCGTCGCGACCGCCGCCGCCCCACTCGGGCACGCGGCGCATCCGCGGCGACGAGCTCATCGCCGTGCTCTTCGAGGAGATGCACGACCTCCACTTCCAGCGCGACGCCATCGACGGCGCCGACTTCTGCCTGCGCCTTGCGCTCGAGAAGCTGCCGTCGCGCTTCGGCGTCGTGCACCTCTACGACATCGATCGTCGCGAGTTCGTCGTCGTCGCGGTTCGAGGCTCCAACCCCCCGGCCATCCTTCTCCGGCGCACCGCCGAGCACGAGCCCGTCCTGAGCATGGCCATGCGTCGTCGGCGCGCGATGATTCTCACGGGGGAGGACCTCGAGATCCACGGCGCCGTCATCGGCAACGCGCGCAACGCCATGCTCGCGCCGGTCATGCAGGTCGGCCGCTTCCTCGGCGCCATCGAGCTGGTCGATCCCGAGGACGCCGTCCCGTTCACCGAGCTCGACGCCAACGCGCTCAGCTACATGGCCGAGCAGTACGCCGAGTTCGTGGGCACGCGCGGCGTCGTCGTCGATCCCGAGCGCATCTCCGCGGCGAGCGCGACCGCCCATCCGCAAGCGCGGTAGGAGCTCCCGCGTGGGCACCTCGCGTCGCGACTGGAGCCGAAGCCGGCGTCGGCGCACCTCTGCGGATCCGGACCGCCAGAATCGGTTCCTGTTCTTCGTGCTCCTTCCGGCGGTCCTGGTCGCCGTGGGAGTCCTCGCATACTTCACGATCCGCACCACCTTCCAGCTCGACAAGCTGCGCCAGCAGGCGGTCTTCGAGTCGACGTTCAGCCTCGCGACCGACAAGGCCGACCGTCTCGACAAGCGCGTGATCACCGAGGACAACGTGGTCATCGCGATCGCCGACCCGGTCCATCTCGCCGATCTCTCGAATCGATGGCTCCCCACGGCGCAGCGCGAGACGCCGACGGTGCGCGCCATCCTCATGCTCGACGACGCCTACGAGGTGCTCGCCTTCGCGTCGCGCGCCGGAGGCGCGTGGGCGGACGAAGAGGCGTTCCGGCGGCTCCTCGTGCGCCACATGCTCGTCGACATGGACCTGCCGTCCCAGCCTCTGGACGAGCTCCGCCACCTGCACCGCGAGTACCGCGAGCAGAGCTACCTCGTCAGCTACTGGCAGCGCATGAGCGAGGGGCGGCGCTACATCGTCGTCGCGTGGCACGACATCGGTCGCATCGTGAAGGACACCCTGCCCACCCTCTACCCGGAGGGCCTCGGTGCCGGTGCCAGCCCGGCGAGCCGCCTCAACGTCGTCGACGAGGAAGGCCGCATCATCTTCGGGCCGCCCCTGCGCAGCGGCGAGTTCACCGTCGGCGTCCGCTTTCCCACGACGCTCTACAACTGGCGCCTGCAGGTCTCACCGACCGCCAGCGAAGAGCTGGCGTCGCGGGTCCAGAGCCGGAAGACGCTCGAGATCACGCTGGTCTCGCTCTCGTGCATCGTCATCATCGCCGGCGTCGCGGCCATCCTCATCGCCGTCCAACGAGAGCGCAAGATCAACGAGCAGAAGAGCGAGTTCGTCGCCAACGTGAGCCACGAGCTGAAGACGCCTCTGGCGCTCGTGCGCATGTTCGCCGAGATGCTCCAGTCGGGTCGCATCTCCAGCGACGAGAAGCGAAAGGAGTACCTCGACATCATCGTCAACGAGAGCGAGCGCCTCTCGAGCCTCATCGAGAACGTGCTCGACTTCGCCAAGGTGGAGCGCGGTCGAGAGGCGTACGACTTCGCCGAAGGGGACGTGGGGGCGGCGGTGTCGCGCGCCGTGCAGGTGCTCCGCTACCGCGCCGAGCGCGAGTCGATGGATCTCGACGTGCACATCGACGACAACCTCCCATCGGCCCGCATCGACGATCGCGCCATCCAGCTCGCGGTCATGAACCTGGTCGACAACGCCATCAAGTACGCCTCCGGCGGGAAGATCGTACGGGTGAGCGTCAAGGAGGGCGAGCAGGGCATCGAGATCCAGGTGGCCGACGAAGGGCCGGGAATCCCCGCGGAAGAGCGGACGCGCATCTTCGAGCGGTTCGTCCGCGGAACCGCCGCGCGCGACCGCTCGCGGCCCCCGATCCGAGGCAGCGGCATCGGCCTTTCCCTGGTCCGCCACATCGCCGAGGCGCACGGAGGGGCTGTCCGGGTGGAGAGCCAGCCCGGAAAAGGGAGCACTTTCCTCCTCAGGATTCCAAAAACAGTTCCGTCTGTGGACCATTGACGGGGACTGCGCCCGCGATATCGTCTAAGGGAAGGAAGCGCGAACGCAGGAGTGCGCTCGCCGATTGAGGGTCCGCGAAGGCGGAACGACAGCCCGAAGGGCACACGGTTCAGCAGGAGATACTCAAGGTCGATTCATGGCGAACGAGGATGCGAAGCTGTTCGTGGCGGGGTTGCCCGACAGCGTTTCTGAAGATGTTTTGAAGCAGCTCTTCGAGGCTACTGGCGGCACAGTCGTGCAGGTCAGCCTCCCGAAGGACCGCATGACGGGTCGCCCTCGCGGGTTCGGCTTCGTCACGCTTTCCACGGCCGCGGAGGCACAAACGGCGCGCGATGCGCTCGACGGTTCGCTGCAGGCGGGAAAGTCGATTTCCGTTCGGCCCTTCCAGGCCGAGCCACCTCGTCGTGAGATCGGGGCCGCACCCGGCTCTCGCCCCATGATGGGCGGCCCGAGCTCCGGCCCTCCTGGCTCTCCGCGTCCCATGGGCGCCGGACCCGGAGCGGGGCCTGGTGGTCCTGGCGCGCCCGATCGCACGCTCTACGTGGACAACCTCCCGTACGACTGCACCCAGCTCGAGCTCGAGACCCTCATCAACACCGCGACCGGCGGCGAGGGGCAGGTCGTCCGCATTCACATGCCCATGGACCCGGACGGCCGCAAGCGCGGCTTCGGGTTCGTCACCATGTCCAGCGGGGACACGGCCAAGTCGGCTGCCGAAGCGCTGAAGACGGCGGACCTCCGTGGTCGGCGCCTCATCGTGAACCTCGCGCACCCCAAGGGTGACCGTCCTCCGCGTCCCGAAGGCAGCTTCGGCGGTGGCG
>Ga0182021_10012416_pt1 | contig 10116 bp, 8 predicted proteins | sample 612E3MmetaG_FD_120493 | JGI IMG/M metagenome (GOLD analysis project Ga0182021, IMG submission 120493) | Permafrost microbial communities from Stordalen Mire, Sweden - 612E3M metaG (Illumina Assembly) | ecosystem: Environmental > Terrestrial > Soil > Wetlands > Permafrost | place: Sweden... | reverse complement strand
GGTCTCCGGTAGCGACGCAAAGGATCTTGTCGTCCCTACCTTTCTCATCGCTCATCTGCAGGACGCCGATCGGCCTGGCCTCGATCACGCAGCCAGGGAAGGTCGGTTCCGACAGGATGACCATGGCATCGATGGGGTCGCCGTCGTCATAGTACGTCCTCGGTATCAGACCGTAGGCGTGCGGATAGACGACGGATGAGTGAAGCACCCGGTCCAACAGGATGCAGTCGTACTCCTTGGAGACCTCGTACTTGTTCTTGCTGTCCCTGGGTGTCTCGACGATGACATTTATGATCTCCGGTGGGTTGCGACCGGATGGGACCTTCTTCCATAACGACATGATGCACGCCCTTTCGCTTGCCTTGCCATAGGAGCTAGCTACTTATTGTTTTTGTCCGGACAACTGCCGAGGTCGCCCCCAGAACTTGGTTTTGAGGGAGCCGTTCGCACAGAATAGGGCAAATTGGTCCATTTCGCATTGTAGGGTTAAAATATACATATCCCGATATTGCACCGGGATGCGCTCATGGCAGTGGTAGACATACAGCAGGTCTTGCTCCAATTATTCGTTCTGATCTCATTTGCCATGGCGGCCGCGGTCGTCTGCAAACTGGTCAAGGTGCCGACGGTGATCGGGGAGATCCTGGTCGGTATCATCATCGGCAACACCGGTCTGTTCGGAGCGCTCCAGCTCGGGACCGATGCTCAGGTCTTCGAGGTGTTCAAGCAGCTCGGAGTGATCTTCCTCCTGTTCGCGGTCGGACTGGTCACGCCGTTCAGCGAACTGCGCAAGGTCGGCAAGACCGCTTTCATTGTCGCATCGTTAGGAGTGGTGGTCCCGTTCATCGGCGGATTCCTGTTCATGACCGTTCTCGGATACGGTTTCATACCGGCAATGTTCGTGGCGGCGGCGATGGTCGCCACCAGTGTGGGCATCACCGCCCGAGTGATCGGTGACATGGGACTGAGCGACGCCATCGAGTCCCGGGTGATCATCGGCGCGGCTGTGATCGATGATGTCCTTGGCATGTTGGTCCTCGCCATGGTCGTGGGCATAGCGGGCGGGTCCGGATCGGACATTGCCCAAACCGCAATCGTGGCGATCGAGGGTGTCATCTTCGTCATAGCGGTCATCATCATCGGCGGAATGGTCATACCCAAGGTGCGCAAGGTCAGGGAGAAGAAGGTGGACGTAGAACATCCGATCAGGACGAAGTCCCCTCTCCTCAGCCCCCTTCCCATAGCACTTGTGGTCTGCTTCGGATTGTCTTACGTCGCAGGCACGTTCGGTCTGGCAGCGATCATCGGTTCGTTCCTGGCCGGAATGGCATTCGCCGAGTTCCAGGACCGCTGGCCCTGCAAAGAGAAGTTCGAACCGATCAACGAGTTCCTGGTCCCGTTCTTCTTCATCTTCGTCGGAGTTCAGGTACAACTCTCATCGTTCAACGACATCCTGCTATTGGGTCTAGCCCTGACCGCCCTTGCCATCGTTACAAAGATCATCGGTTGTGGGCTGGGAGCTAGAAGTCTGGGCGGAAAGTCGGCCATGATCGTCGGGGTGGGAATGGCCCCCAGGGGCGAGGTAGGACTCATTGTCGCGACCATCGGTCTGGGAATGGGCCAGGTCACAAATGTCACCTATTCCATTGTCGTGTTCATGTCATTGGCAACGACACTGGCCGCACCAGCAATGCTATCATATGCCTTCAAGGCCAAGATCAAGAAGAAGCACATCGAAAAGCACATCGAAAAGGAAGATGACGACGGTCAACTGAAGTTCCGTGACCGCTGATGTCAAGAATAGAATATCATTTAGGATAATGGAAAATATCAAAAGAAAAGCGGTTTAGTTATACTGGGAAGATAACGCCCAGGAGCGATACGATCACAATCGTTGCGACGATCATTCCCATGACAACATATGGACTGAGCTTAGGTGCCTTCTCGTCCTCGCTGTCGAAGTAACGTATGAGACCCGCCGCGGATTGGAACCCTTGCCCTTTCTTTTCCTTAGGCATGCTGACACCTAAGCTCTAACCTGAAACCGGATATAAAAACGTTGAGGTATGGAAGTTGTATGGTGGCACCTCCAATCTGGCTGATGGGATCTATGAAAAATGACAACAACGGGATGGGGAACAGGATTTATTAACGCTCGTGCACTTGCCCCGGCGATAAACTATGCAGTGGGCAGACGTCATCGCCAAGTCATTGCTTGAAAAGGGTCGGAAGCAGTTGCTATCGACCGGGATCAGCCCTTCGGGCCATATCCATGTTGGGAGCCTGAGGGAGGCAATCACCGCCAACGCGGTGAGGAAGGCCTTGCTGGACCAGGGTGCCGACGTCAAGCTGATCTACCTAGTGGACGACTACGACCCGCTCCGCAAGAGATACCCGTTCCTGCCCGAGTGCTACGAGAAGGAGATCGGCAGGCCGCTCTGTCAGATCCCCTGCCCGGGCGACAAATGCCACGAGAACTATGGCGAGCATTTCATCCAGCCGTTCCTCGACGCCATCGCCGAGATGGGCATACACCCAGAAGTGTACTGGACCCACAAGGTGTACGAAGAAGGCAAGTTCGCGGAGCTCACCGACCTGGTGATCAGGGAGAAGGACAAGGTGGCCACCATACTCCGGGAAGTGACCGGTAGGGACGTCCCTGCCAACTTCTGGCCAGTATCGCCGCAGTGCAGATCATGCGGACATTTCACCGACCATGTGACCTCCTACGAATATCCTTACGTTCATTACAAATGCCATTGCGGCCACGAGGGCAAGGCCGACCTGCGTACTGGCGAGGCCAAGTTGCCATGGAGGCTAGAGTGGGCCGCGAAGTGGAAGATATTCGGGGTCACCTGCGAACCGTTCGGTAAGGACCATGCAGCTGCCGGAGGCTCGTACGAGTCCGGTGTCCGGTTCTGCAAGGAGCTTTTCGGCATCGAACCGCCATACCCGATCCCCTACGAGTTCATCCAGTTCAAGGGCAAGGGCCAGATGCACAAATCGACCGGACATGTGGTCACTGGCACGGATGCACTGAAGATCACCCCCGCTCCGGTGCTGAACTTCAGTGTCCTGCGTTACAATCCCGACCGGCACATCGATTATGATCCCGGCCTGGGCATATTGGACGTGGTTGACGAGTACGACCACATCGAATCGCTCTACTTCAAGGGCGGCGCCGATGAGAAGGAGAAGGACCTGCTGCGCGCCTACGAGATCGCCCAGCCGAAGTGTGTTCGCAACAAGCTGCCGATGCAGGTCCCATACCGCCATCTGGTGCACGTGGTGCAGACCGCGGAGACGTTCGAGGGTATAATGAAGATCATCAACCGGACGGAGGGACTGATGCCACCGGCGCCGGAGGACGTGGAAGTGCTGAAGGAGCGCTGCGACTGTGTCCGTTACTGGCTGGAGATGTTCGCGCCGGACGAGGTCAAGTTCGCCATCGCAAAGGAGATGCCATCGGTGGATCTATCTTCCCAGGAGAAGAACTATTTCTCTTTGTTGCGCATGGCCCTGACGGGCGCCAACTGGGACCCAGATACCATCCACAATGCCGTCTATGACAATGCAAAGATCGCTGAGATATTGCCGAAAATGGCTTTCCAGGCGCTCTACAAGATATTCGTTTCCCGGACCTCCGGTCCTCGCCTGGGCTATTTCCTGTCGACCCTGGACCGGGAATTTGTGATAAAGAGGCTGGCCGAGGCAAGCGCCTAGGCGCCCTTCTTTCTCATGGAGAACACCAGGGCGAACACGGCCATCCAGATCAGGAACACTATGATCAGGATGATGGCGTTACCGGGCAGGAACGTATTCAATATCAGCAACGCTCCGATCGCCGTAAGCATGTTTCCCCAGAACAGGTAATAGTTCGAAGCGGACTTGGTCCAGGGCATTCCAGGGGCGGGCCTGCCCACGGATGTCCCGAGGGCCAGGACGATTATGCCCATCTCCAGGAGAATGACGGGCAAGAACAGCCACCAATTGTTCAATGCATAGGATATAAGGATGGCCACCGCCAAAGAGATAAGCACCGCTGCAACCTTTATCCCGAAGCTGTTGTAACTGCGACTACTGTCAGTCATTGGAACCATATAGCGATTGACCTGCGGGGATAATAAAGCTGAGCCGGCTACTTCTTCAGTAGGCCAATCTCGTTCAGCTTGTCAGGCATGTACTTGTCCGTCACGAAGTCGAGACCGTATTTCGCCAGCGCTTGCTGTTCTGCTTTCTTGTTCAGCTTCAGCATGGTCTCGATCTCGTCCTTCCAGTACCGGTCCGCGAAACGGGGATCGTTCAGCTCCGCGTTCAGCGCCCGGATGTCCATGTCGGAGAGCTTGTCTGTCGGCAGATCGTATTGCAGGATGTCCGTGGCGGTTATACCTATGAACTGGGCCGATGGCGTCGCCAGGTACTCGCTGATGTGCGCCGTCTTGATGGCGCCGTAGGCGACGGAGGCAAATATCCGGAAGGACCAGGGATCGCCATCGGTGAAGACGATGACCGGGAGCTTCATCTCCTCGTTCAACCGCTTGATGAACCTCCGGGTGCTCCTGGCTGGCTGACCCTTGAGGTGCACCAACACCGCGTTGTAGTCCTCGGCGAACCCGTTCTCCACCAGACGGTCGAACATTCCGCCGGTCTCGATGGCGACGATGAAATCAGCCCCCGACTCGATGAGCTGGACCTTTTCCTTTTCCACGTTATAGGGTATGCCATAACCGGAATCACCCACGTCGTCCAGGCAGTTGATCCTCTTGGTCCTGCCCTTGCGGTCGAACTCCTCGATGGTAATGTTGCCGATGACGCTGGCGCCGTTCTCCTCCGGGCGCAATTTGAAATCCTCACGCATACACTTGGTGACGATCTCCAGGTCCTCGGCGAGCATATTCGATTCGTCCTGGCTATGGAACTTGGCCTTGCCCCAACCTTCGGAGATGTAGTACATTTCCCTGAGGGTGGACGATTTGTTCTTGTCGATCATGTCCTCGATGAGCTCGAGCGTATACATGGTCCGCAGGAGCATCATCGCGCCGTTGGTCTTCTTGGCGGTCCTGGCACCGGTGGCCGGTCCGTATTTGAAGACCCCGTGCTTGGTATCGAACCGTATGTTGCTCTTCGTCCGCAGCGGAAGGACCATCTTCGGGATCTTGCCATGGTCGATCTGGTCATAGATCGAGTTCGCTATGGTGAAGAGCGCCCCCACCGCCTTGTTGTCGACCTTCTTCTCCGGTTGTGCTTGGGATTCTTCAGTCATCGCTCAGCGCCTCCGATTTCTCGTCATAGTCGACCTCGTCCTCATCGTCAGCATCTGGTTTCTTTGCCTCGACGGGCGCCATCTCGGTGATGTTTAGACCCTTGACGTCCCAATCACCAGGCAACGGATCGGCCCCGATCACAGATACTGGGTTGATTCCGCTGGAATATATCTCGTTCTCCACGTATGCTTCTTGGTCCAGACCATTCAGGTAGAAGGAAATCTCGAGCTTGCCCGTGGAGGGAATGGTCTTCAGCTCCCAGGTGATCTTGCCGTCCTCCCTGGCGTCCTTGGGGAAGATCGCCAGACCTTGGTAGTCGAACGCCCCCTTGGGCAGGACCATGTGGATGTTTAGCCTCTGTCCATGCGGGGTGTAATTGTATATTGTGACCCGGACCTTGTGGCGCCCCTTCTCGTAGGTGACGTCATCGTCTATCCAGACCACGTTCATGATCTTGGTAATCGTGCCCGATAACGACGGCACCGGTTTGTCCACTATCTTGGCGCTCTTCTGCGCGATGAGGGGCAGGATCACTTGAACGATATCGAATTTCTCCTTCGTATGTGCCTTGGTGTCCTTCTTGTTCAGGTGGGTCTTCAGGGTGCGGCCACAGGTCCTGAGCGCGATCTCGATCTCGTTCTGGATCGCAGCGATGCTGGCGATCGCCTCCTTCGCTTCGGACGTGAACGGAACCTTGGTCGATGCCACGTGGACGATGATGATCGCCGGGCCGAAGGGTATCCCGTTGCCGCCACGCTGCTCCAGACCGTAACGCCGCCAGTCGACCGCCTCCACCGCCTTGGTGATGCAGCAGGCGCCTTGTTGGTACATCAGCGGCACCCGGTTCGCGAACCTCAGCAGTTGTACTGGTTGGTCGGCCGGGATGCCTCCGCCGTAGACGATGCCGACCTCGATGAGGAACGGATTGCCTGCGTTCACCTTCGGGTCCCGCGTCACCGGGGGACAATAGAATTCGGGCTTCACCTCGACCAGAACGTTCTTCAGGCCCTTCCGGATCAAGTTCTCCCCGATCGGGGAAAGGCAGTCGGTGGGCGGACCCATGATCTTCACGGCGCCTATGGCGTTGAGCAATTTCTTGTAATCATCCAGCTTTAACCCGTTCTTGTTCTTGTCCGGGTCCCAGCTCCGGATGTTGGTGCGTTCCTGGTCCATTCCGGCCTTCTCCGAGATATCTTTTGCCAGACGGTCGCTGATGCGGCAGAAATCGGTCTGCAGGAACTTGGACAGGGTCTTGGCCTTGCTCTCGTTGGCCATGTTCATCAGGGTACCAAGCTCGATCCCTTCCGGATGCGGTTTGATCTCCTTGACCACCGGCGGAAGCAGGTCCGTGGCCCTCTCGAAGGTGAGCTTCCTTCCGTCCGGGTCGACGAATGTTATCTTGGCGTGCGGATTGACGATCGCGGTCTGTTTCAGGTACTCCAGGACCGACTGTTTGCCGGTCATGTACCGTCCGTTCATGAAGAACTCGATCCGAGTGCCGTGGTCCTTTCCGTCCCAGATCACAGGGTTCTCCTTGAAGACGTCGGGCATGTTCTTCTTGGTGTTGACCATGATGTCGAGTTCCCAGGCGGTTTCCTCGTTGGCCACCTTGGACCTCACTGTCGCCGGCTTGCCAGTGGTGATCTGACCGAACATGACCGTGGCCGATATCCCGATGCCCTGCTGACCGCGGGACTGGCGCACCGCATGGAACCTGGAACCGTAAAGGAGCCGGCCGAAAACGTTGGGTATGGCCTTCTTGATGATGCCAGGCCCATTATCCTCCACCGTTACCTTGTACTCGTTAGCCTCGACCTTCTCTATGCGGACATAGATCTCAGGCAGGATCATCGCTTCCTCGCATGCGTCGAGGGAATTGTCCACCGCCTCCTTCACTCCCATGATCAGCGATTTCACCTGGGAGTCGAAACCCAGGATCTGCCTGTTGCGTTCGAAGAACTCGGAGACCGATATCTCCTTCTGTTTCTTGGCCAGCTCTTCAGCTATGGAGTTCACGGCTTCACCTTCTCGAGATAAGACTGAACGAATGCATCCCGGAGGACAATATCCCACGCAAATACTTATAAAAAATGGAGAAAGGGAAGAGGTTTGCTTCGAACTTTTCACTTCTTGGGCAGTGCCTTGCCGCAGTTCCAGCACTTGACATCGGACTCGAGGACCTTGGCCTTGCAGAAGGGGCATTCACGCTCCACCGCGTCCTCGAACTTCTCGCCGCAGCGCGGACATTCTTTGGCGTCGATGGGGACATCGGCACCGCATTCGGAACAGATGAACTTGTCCACCACATTCTGCCCGGCCGCATCCTTCTTTTCCGTCTTGCGAGCCTTATCGAACTCGGCCGCCTTGGCCTTGGACCGGTCCATCCACCAGGTCAGTACCAGCAGCAGATAGAACAACATACCGATCTGGAACAGACCGATGAACACGATGCCGTAATAGAGATAATTGGTGAGCACCGCGTCCGAGCTCATGGCGATCGGGCCAAGAGCGGCATCGGTCAGAACATAACCGCCCGCAATGAGACCCTGATATTGGAACTGATATATCCCTTCGGTAAGGTTGTTTACAGTTTTGGAGAATATGGCGTTAGAACCGTCCATTCCCACGTAGGTCATCGAATAATTCAATGTAATAGTACTATCGCCATTGATCGCCAGCAGGTATACGATACTTGCACTGGTGCCATTGGAGACCTCTACTGTGAAGTTGTAGGAATCGGCCGGCAATCCTTTTACCGGAGAGACCTGGCCGGCGATCAGCTCGTTGTTCTCCGAGTGGATGACTGATCCGTCGTATCCCTGGATGTAGTAGAAGATGTTCAGACCGAACACTATACCCAGGAAGAGTATCAGTATGGTGCCGAAGACCGCCAATTTCTTCCTGCTCTTGAGCCCAAAGTAGTATGGTATCCCATAGGCCACCAAGGCGATCAGCATCGGAATGAAACATATGGAAATTGCATACAACGTTAATGCCAGGGTGAGCAGGACAGTGAGCGCGAGACCTGCCGGCACCGCGTACTTCTGCTTCCTGAAATTGTTGAAGCTTTCTTTAAATGTCATCGACGCGCAATTGGATGTTTCAGCTTTAAATCTTTTGAGAACAGAGAATGGAGTTCCAATCCTTTCTAGAATGCGTTCAGGAATGAGCTCTCGAAAGAAAGCCGCTCATCTGGCATTAGGTTCGCAAGAGCGACGAGAGCAGTTCAACGAGAAGAAACCTCGTTCTTTTTCATTTTTGCCCTAACGAGCATCTTAATGAGCTCAGTGGGAAGATCTTCGTCAAAGGGAATATGGAGGGTTGACTTGGTTGCATAATAGTAGCCTATCTCGTTCTTGTGTTCCTCGATGACTGGAGGTGGTATGTACAGCCCGATGTGGGCCTTGGCAATGCCAAAATAAATCAAACGCCCGTGGTATTCATAAAAAGGCATCCCATAACTGATGCGCTCTATAGCATCAGGCGAGACCTGCAAGATCAATGCCCGGAGCTGTCTTAGCCTTTCCTGCACCTCCTTCGGGGCGCCATCTATGTACTCGTCCACATTCGCAGCCTTTTTCATCATTTGGTGAACATAACCGACGAAATAAATAATGTATGGACCTCCCAAGAGGCGGTGATCATCACCCATTTAATTTAACAATAATCGATGACCGGGCCATTCTGAAATAGGGGAATTGAGCTCAATTCTCAGATAAACGATGCTGGTCGTTTCCCCATCCTGTTACCCAGGCTATGCGCGCACCAATAATCATATAATGGTGTCCGTTATTGAAGCGTCCTGCGCAGAGAAGGAACATGCTCATTTCCAAAGCTTCACAATCATCAGGCCCGAGATACATACCGAGGGGTGACCGCTGATGGCGACCATCGAAGACGCGATCAAGGAGGTGGAAGCCGAGATAGCCAAGACCCAGGTCAACAAACACACCGAATATCACGTCGGCAAGCTGAAGGCGAAGATAGCACGTCTGAAGGACGAACAGGAGAAAAGACGGGCCACCGGCGGTGGAGGCGGCGGGAAAGGATACTCGGTCAAGAAGTCGGGGAACGCTACGGTGGCTTTGGTCGGATTCCCATCAGTGGGAAAGTCCACCATGTTGAACCGGCTGACCGGAGCGGAGAGTGAGGTCGGGGCATACGATTTCACCACCATCGATGTCGTTCCCGGCATCATGGAGTACAACAGCGCAAAGATCCAGATCCTTGATCTGCCCGGTCTGATACGGGACGCGTCCAAGGGCAAGGGGAGAGGGCGAGAGGTCCTGTCCGTGGTCCGTTCCGCGGACCTGATATTGTTCGTGCTGGACACATTCGATACGAATCTCCAGGTGCTAACCGGGGAACTGGAAACGGCAGGTATCAGGATCAACACGCACCCGGCCGACGTCGTGGTCACCAGGACCGAGTCCGGAGGCATCGAGATAAAACCGACCGTAACGCTGACCAAGATGGACATCGATCTGGCCACCGCGGTGGTTTCGGAATATGGGTTCACGAATGCCGAAGTGGTCATCAGGGAGGATGTGAACGTCGATCAGCTGATCGATGTCCTGACCGGGAACAGGGTCTATTCTAAAGGGATCCTGGCCATAAACAAGATCGACCTTACTGACCAGGCGCACGTGGACATGGTCATGGAGAAGTTCAAGAGCTGGAGACCGGTCCCGATCTCGGCCCAGGGGAAGATCGGCATCGACGAGCTGAAGGCCCGCATTTTCGAATCCATCGACCTGATCCGCATCTATCTGAAGAAACAGGGTCAGGAAGCGGATATGAAGGAACCGCTGATCATTCGCCGCGGGGCCACCATCGGAGAGGTCTGTGACTC
>Ga0182021_10012415_pt1 | contig 10116 bp, 7 predicted proteins | sample 612E3MmetaG_FD_120493 | JGI IMG/M metagenome (GOLD analysis project Ga0182021, IMG submission 120493) | Permafrost microbial communities from Stordalen Mire, Sweden - 612E3M metaG (Illumina Assembly) | ecosystem: Environmental > Terrestrial > Soil > Wetlands > Permafrost | place: Sweden... | reverse complement strand
TTTCGTTTTCCTGCTGCGACATGGCCGTGATGAATATGACCGGGATTTCACGTACCAGTGGATTATCCTTCAGAGCCTTGCAAACCAGGTAACCATCCATATCCGGCATCTGGATATCCAGCAGGATAAGGTCCGGCAGTATCTCTGCAGCCATTGCAAGAGCCTCACTGCCACTCGTTGCGAAAACGGCATCAAATTCATCGCTCAACAGCTCGATGAGAATCTTGATGTTAAGAGCGGTATCGTCAACAATCAGAATCGTCTGTTTTTCCAGAGGGTCTTTCATGACTGTTCCTCAAGCGGCACGTTAAGTTTTTGTGCAATCTGTTTCAGTGAAAGGAGGCCTTTCTTGAAATCAAGCCTGCCGATCTGTTCTTCGAGGGCAAAGAGTGCCGGTGAATCCGGCAGGTGTGGTCTCAGCTCCTTGAAGTATTTCGTGGCGGTCGCCTTGTTGTGTCGTAGCAGTCCCGCCAACCTGTTCAATTGTTGTTCAAGCTCATCCTTCGCGAGCGGCATGTCAGCGCCAGGCACTGCACACGTTTTCCTGTCCGGCATGGTTCTCTCAAGCTCCAGGGCTGTCGTAAAAACCTCTTCCATCCCTTTTTGCAGTTGATCCAGCAGGGTTGGCAATTCATCGGCATGATTATCCAGTAGCGCACTTTCAATCGCCCTTGTCACGGCAAAAACGAAGTCGGCCCCAAGATTTCCTGACACCCCCTTGAGGTCATGCACGAGCCTGCGCGCCTGCACCAGGTCGCACGTTTCGATGGCCATGCGTATCTGAGCGACACTATCCAGATGCTGCTCTCGGAAGTCGACCAGCAACTTCTGCAATAACTGTTTATCGCCCCGTATCCGTTCAAGGACCACCGGCAGGTTAATACCGGGAAGTGATGCAGGAAAAACCGGATTTTCGCCCGTCGTCATGTCCGTCACTTCCGCATCCGTAGCGTTCGTGTCGGCTGCATCCATGGGGCGTATCCACCTGACAAGAGCTGCATACAGTTCATCAGGATTGATCGGTTTTGCCACATGTCCATTCATGCCGGCCGCCAGGCATTTTTCGCGGACATCGGACATGGTGTGGGCCGTCATGGCAACGATCGGGAGCTCATCAAAACGTTTCTGGCGCCGGATCAGTCCGGTTATCTCGAATCCGTCAATATCCGGCATCTGGATATCCATGAAAACCATATCAAGCTTTCGGCCGTTTTCTACCATATCCAGCGCCTGCCGTCCGCTGGTGGCCAGATCCACAACCATGCCGACCTGCTGCAAGATTTCTCGCGCAACCTGCTGATTGGTGGGGTTGTCCTCGACCAGCAGGATGTGGGCGCCTTTGATCCTTTTCAGGTTTGCTCGCGCCACTCCCGGCGAACGTACTAACTGTACTGCTGCAGCTTGTGCCCCCTCCGAAGCGAGCCCCAACTCGATAGTGAATGAAAAACGGCTCCCCTGATTTGTTTGACTCACCACCTCCAGTGTTCCCCCCATCAGGTCGACAAGACGCTTGACAATTGAAAGCCCGAGACCGGTTCCGCCATACCTGCGCGCAATCGAGCTGTCGACTTGACAGAACGGGGCGAATATCCGTCCGATCTGTTCGTCATTCATACCGATGCCGGTGTCGGTGACGGAGAAGGTGAGTGCAACCCGGCCAGGACCAGTTGTTATCAAGGCACGATTCACGGCGATAACGACCTGACCCTGTTCCGTAAACTTAACAGCATTGCCCGCCAGGTTAATGAGAATCTGTCCCAACCTGAGAGGGTCTCCGACCAGCAGACCGGGTACATCAGGGGAGAGGGAAAACATGATTTCAATACCCTTTTCTTCGGCCCTTACGGCCATAATGTTGTCCACTTGGCCGAACAATTCGGAGAGATCAAATGTCACCTCTTCCATATCCAGCTTGCCCGCCTCGATCTTGGAAAAGTCCAGAATGTCGTTGATTATGCCGATCAGTGATTCGGATGCGCTGAGAACTTTATCCACATAGTCACGCTGCTGAGCGTCCAGATCTGTCTGGAGAGCCAGATATGCCATACCGGTTATGGCATTCATCGGGGTCCTGATTTCGTGACTCATGTTGGCCAAAAACTCGCTTTTGGCGTTGTTGGCAGCCTCTGCAACTATTTTGGCACGTTGAAGCTCCACCTCAACCTGTTTGCGCTTGGTAATATCTTCTTTGACGGCTGCAAAATGAGTGATTTCCCCTTCACTGTCGATGACCGGAAACAGGTGGGCCATCTCCCAGTACAACGATCCGTCTTTCTTTTTGTTGCACAATTCTCCGGACCATTCCTGACCGGAATAAAGTTTCGCCCACATGTCAGGAAATGTTTCGGGAGGCGTAAATCCCGACTTCAGGATGCGGGGATTTTTGCCGATGGCCTCTTCAGAGCTGTAACCGGTCAGGCTTTTAAAACAGGGATTAACGTAGCTTATTGTCCCATTGGGGTCAGTCACAACAACAGATACCGGGCTTTGGTCCACTATCAGCCCCAGGAGGGAGCGCTGTTCTTCACTCTGTTCAAGGTCGTGCAGCCTTCGCATAAGCATACGGGTAAGCACGAGCGCCAGAAAGCCAAACAGTGCTGCCAGCGAGGATTTAACGAGCGTTTCGCGATGCCACACAGCGGTAACATTGTTCCAGTCGTATGCTATGCGGGCGATCAGAGGATAGTTCGCTGGAAGCCGGCAGTAGGCAACAATTCGGTCCGAACCGTCTTCGTTTTCGCGATACACATCGGTCGGCGTATGCTGAAGATGCCTGAAAAACATACTGCCGCTTTTGATAGATACGGGATGTGATCTGTCTTCTGCAGGAGAGGTGACAATAGGGAAGCCATCATCCCTGACCAGCGATATACTTTGGGATGCTTCGTGAAAGAGTTCCGCGTAAATTGACTCGAAATAGGCTATGTCAACAGATGCGCCAATGACTCCGGCAAATGAGCCGTCCCGACGGTTGATGCGCTGGGAAAAAATAAAAACCCATTTATCGGTGATCCTGTTTTTGTTCGGCAGCGAAATAAATGGCGCATCACCCGGCGTATCACGATGGTGCCGGAAGAACTCCCTGTCTCTGAGATCAATTTTTGTAATGGGATATTTCAGGGTCGATGCCGACAGGGTGCCTCCGGCATCAACGAAAAAAATGCTGACTATCTGAGGGATTCCTATTTGAGCAGATAAAAATGATTCGTAGAGCATTTTTTCATCGAAATGATTCAGCTTTTCAGGTGTCAGAGCCCTGTACATGGCAACATCCAGAGCACGATCAACCTCGCCGAATGTCCGGGAGGCGTGCTCTGCAATGATGCGGACGTGACTCCGGCTATCACTGAACAACTCTCTCGTCAGCCGCTGGTAGTTCAGATAAACACTAAAACCAAGCGCGATAATTAATAGTGCAAGATAAATTGCAACATGGTCTCTGACCCGCCGGCGTATTTTTTCATATGATGACGTCATGCGGCCCCGTTTTTCAGCGATGAAACAACAAAATGTTTGCCGTGGAGTCGACGGTCGTTCATTTACAGATCTCCGCACGTTCGGCTGACATCAATTTGTTCCAATAGTGGATATTTATTTACCATATTTTATAGTAACCCACCAATATTATTTGAAGTTCAAGATGAACCACATTTAGCATTATCGTGGGGTATGGCATTACAACCCGAGATGATGATGTGAGGAGAACAGAGGTCACATGGGCCTGGAAATATTCGATGTTTCAGCAGGGAAGGAGTATGACAACATTTTTCTTCAGGACCACCGGGCGTTTGCATAATACCTGGGAGCCAAGTGGAGGAAACGTGCTCCAATAATGAGTATCAGAACGTTTATTGGCTTTCTAACCTAGTCACCAGTTGTTAAAGATTAAAGAGCGACTAAGTAACTGTTATTTCGAGCATGGTATGCTTTCCACACTTACTGTTGATAACCCTGTTGAAGCTGTGGATATGTTTCAAAAATGTCACATGTAATCTAGGGTTTTATCGGTTTGCATAGTGAATAAGCATGGCATGTAACTGGCTGTAATTGCGTGTCAATAGTTATTTTAGATGCGTATACAAACAAGCCTAAAATATTCTGGTAACTAAGATTCTAAAAAATAGGCACCATTTCAACTATTAATGAAAAAACAGATCAATTATATACTCACCACGGGCGGATCATTACGGTCTGCCTTTATGCGTTTAAGGAGGAATTTTGGGATGCGGGAACTGCACCAGGAAGTGAGGAGGCAGGGAGATGACTCACGGAATCAGGCATGGGACTTTTGAATAAAAAAACAGATAGTTTACTGCCGGTTAGAGATTCCGCAGCAACAAACATATGTTCATGATGCGGAGAGTCATTTTAAAAGTTGATCTTCGTGAAGTTCAATAACACCAGTACGTACCAGTCCTTAAGACACTTCAAGAGTACACCTCCTACATGTCCATTGAGCAGCAACTTCAAAAGTCATATTCCGCTAAAGCACTTTGATGTTTTAAGAGTATCTGGAAGAAGGTCATGAGGTACATCATTTATCCCAATAGTCATGGCAATTTTATAACGCGCACATGAGGTGAAGTGCCCATTGCAGTAGGTACTACATAAGAATTCTTTCGTATTAGGATTGTCTTGGAACTCTTCTTTAAAGAAAGAGCAGGTATCACAAAATTCACAGGTAGCCATGATGACCTCCATCTTCAAGAAATGGTATCTGGATAAAAATCTACCATAGATCCCCGAACAGTCAATCCAGCATCAATAGTTATCCGTACCCGCACCATTGTGACAAGTCTGATGTCGAGTCCTTTGCCTTTATATCCTTCTGTGGCCTCCACAGAGGCAAGATCGGAGTCGTTACCGCTCCGCCTTGGTAGCGCAGCATACGTTAAAAAAATAGGGTATCCGCATTTCATGATTGATGAGTAGCCAAATACTCAGCTGCTGATGGGCTTCGATCTTTGATTGATCATCACCCCCATCATTTTCCCCCATTCAACAACTATTTTAAGATTTTTGTAGTGATTTCTGGCTTCTTCCTATTATCAGGAAGAAAAACGTCCCCAAGGGAGCAAGGAAGATCAATAGTAACAGCCACATTGTTTTTATTCTTGGATTTGTGAAGTCACTTCGAATTACATCTACAAGTGAATAAATCCAAAAGATGGCCGCTATAGCTATCAATATCCAGACCGGTCCCACCGTTGTTACCATTCTTATAAATCCATTTTCAGGCAGTGAATTCATAAATTCTCCTTCTCCTTTGAGATATCTTCAATAACTCGACATATTTGCTTTCCTGCGGTAGCAGCAATCTTTTCGAGTATTAACAGGTTTTGAATACTCTGCAGCCAGACTCCAGAGGAAGTTGACAAACCCTTAGATCAAGCGGCTGAAAATCCTGTTCCGTCAGCCCGGAACTTCCCGGATTTTGAAGTTCTTTTACTGGGTGCGCTTATGAAATTAGATCATGAGGTGTGAATGTACTTGCAAATGGCAGCGAATTTCTCAGACCTTTGAAATAACGTTTAAGGCAGATAGATTGATCAGAGAAGTCCCACTAACCGTCGGCACGCAAAGCACTGACCCTTCACTCTCACTGCCCGTTTGTTATTAATGCTTTGACATTCACGCTGCTTCGGCTCCGGGTGGTTTCAATTCTTCCAGTGCCGAATCAATTTTTTCTTTACAAGCTTTGTTTGCTTTCATAGCGGCTTTTCCCTTGGCGGCAGTGTCCGTTCCGCACACGTTCGTTTTCGAGGAGGCCGCTTTGGATGCTTTGGCTGGATCGTTATTTTTCATGGTTGTTCTCCTTTTCTTATCAATAGGTTGTTGTGGGTTACCCTTCTCAAAAAGGGAAGCCGTATCACTTGATGAGCAACTTGTGTGCCGAAGAACATTTATGCGTACTTCGAATGCAAGGGCATGATTATACAGGAATAATTTAAAAGGAGAATAGGTGTTGGGAGGAAAACTGTTAACAGAATCCGGCATGCTTAACATTACTGCCAAATATGACGGGACGCACCAAGGAATCTGTGTGGGCAAGTTTTCCAGGACGTATTAGCAGCAACAAACACTCACCGCAGGCGGTCGTGGATTCAATAGACAAGAAAGAGGTTGCTTCGTTCTGTGCGGTGAAATTTACAACCAAAAAAAAATTGAGTACCCCGCAAGAAGTACTCAATTTCAATAAAGTTTGGCGTCCCCTAGCGGACACACTTCGAACTTTTTCTTTTGAATAAAGGAACCTGTAAAGACTCAGTGTAAATGGTTTTTAGGTCTTATACTTACCAGTAGTTCTATTTGCTTTGAATATTGTGGGTTTTCGTCTGATCGTTCTTCGCAACAATCTTCGCCCACCTATCCCTTGAAATCATACCTCAACCCGGAACTCCGCCCCCCCGTCTACATTTCTGGACGTCAAATGCCCACCCATATTCTTCTCAATAATCATCTTGGACATGTACAGTCCGATGCCAGTTCCCTTGTCCGGGTCGCGAGTGGTAAAATAGGGTTCAAATATTTTGGAGATCACATCATCAGGAATACCGCCGCAATTATCACGGAAATACAACACCGAGCACTCGTTCTCCCGAGCAATACGAATGAAGATGCGACAATTGCTCGCAGTACGATCAGTACAAGCATCACAGGTGTTTGAGAATAAGTTTAGAAGCACCTGTGAATATTCATTTTTGTAACCGAAGACAGTCGCATCATCTTCTATTTTAATTTCGACCTTGATATTATGGTATTCAAGTGATGCGGAGACCAGCGATATGGCACGTTTGACTGCTTCGCTGATTAGGAATTCCTGTTTTACCTTGTCCTGCTTAAAAAAATTACGGAAGTCTTCGATAGTTTGGGACATATGCATGATGTTTTCCATCACGTCTTGGATGTCACTATTCATCTCCTCACTGGTAAGCGTTCCAGATTCAAACCTTAACTGTACTGATTGAATTATCAAGGCGACAAGATTGAGCGGTTGTCGCCACTGGTGGGCGATGTTGTTGATCATCTCTCCTAAGGCAGCCCGACTGTTTTGCTGGATCATTGCCTGGTCTTTAATGCGCATCTCATCAACACCCTGCCTGATACGCTCCTCAAGAGTTTTGTTGAGCTCTTCGAGCTTCAGTTTTTTTCCGGCAAGCACATTCTCCACCCGCTTCTGCTCGGATATGTCGGTGTTAGTGCCAAACCAGCGGACAATTTTGCCGTCTTGGTCGCTTACCGGCATCCCTCGTGTGAGAAAGGTACGAAACACACCATCACTGCCACGGAGCGGGAACACCATCTCGAATGGCTTTTCGGTTGCGATCGAAGCCTTCCACTGCTCAAGGACTTGAGGCAGCACCTCAGGATCATGGACCGACTGCCATCCCCACCCATACATCTGTTCAGGAGTCGTACCAGTAAAATCGTACCAGCGCTGGTTGTACCAGAAGATACCGCCGTCGGCATTCGCCATCCAGCTCAGTTGGGGAATGGCGTCGGCAAGAGTCCGGAACTGCTGCTCGCTCTGCACTAACGCTTCCTCGACCTGCTTGCGTTCGGTGATGTCGTTGGCATAGATACGTGCAACATCTAATTGGGGGGCAAGGTAAATGGTCTCCAAGAAGTACCTATCTTTAATGGCAATCTCGCGATAATGAATTAAATCATCATTCTTATCCCAGTTCCCCAGGATGTCGTTCATATCAGAAGGAACAAAAATATTGACTTCCTCTTCGGCAATCCCGAGCTTGTTGAGGATTGTATACGTGGCAGGATTGGAATAAGCAACCTTGCCCGAAGCATTCACCTCCAGCACCGGGTTCGGGTTCAGTTTCGGGAAGGAAGCAAGATGCAGGTATTGCTCTTCCAACTGCTTGCGTTGGGTGATATCAATCAAGGCAATGCGACAGTCCTCTCCAGACGCGGAGACCAATCCTTCGATCAGTACGAAAAGCGGGGGGGTGCCTTCTTTCAAGAGTAACAGCTCGCACGTCTCTTTGGCCGAGCTTATAAAAACTTTTTCAAGGAAGTCGGCAAAGGCAGTGCGATATTCCTTAGTAGTGAACAGCCCGAAGCGCTTGCCAAGCAGCCGGATGCGCTCAATGCCGAGGAGGCTGGCACCGGCAAGGTTCACGGCACTGATGGCCCCGTCACGTCTGAGGGTAAAGTAGCCGATCGGAGCAAAATCGAAGAGGTCGGTGTACTTGTCCAGCATCATCGCCATCTCATCTCTGGCCTGGCAGAGCTCGGCGTTCTGCAACTCAAGTTCTATCTGGTGGACTTCAAGTTCATGGACTAGCCTCTGAGTCTCTTCACCGGTCCGGGGTAAAGGCCGTTTTACCGTTTTTACCTGCAACAGCTCTTCCGCTTTGCGGCGTATCTCGGCTGTTGTCAACAGGTTCTTGGCTTTGTTAGTTCCCATTAGAACCCTCACTTGCCACTGATTTGAAGATAACTTATTAGGCGTTAGCAGGACTGTTTATATCGTTTTTAATGAGATAAATATAGCAACTATTATTTAAACCACAACTAAAACAGACAACACTGGCGTTCTCCCAATAAAGTGGACCGGATTAATGGGGGGCAGGTCAGAGGAGATGTCAGTTTTAATGGAGGTCGGATATTGTTCTTCTGCATGGGCAAGAAGAGGTGTGGCTACCAACATTAAAAATATTGCAAAAATAAATTGTTGCATTTTGCCTCCTATGCCTCATTGTGCAGTTGCTTGGGGATCTTCCTGCAAAGCCAGGATTCTCCGGGCTTCATTGGGGGGGGAAATATCCTTTTCGCTTTTTAATACGTCTTTCTTGTTTTTCTTACTCCGGCACGAAATTGAAACCGTCAAACGCATCTTCTCGTCCCGCCACCGCCGCCACGAAATGCCACTACTCCAGATTTCTGCTCCGCCACTTTGCGCCGATGCCGCCACTCCAGCCAACTTCTGCCGCGCTAAGCCTCGATTTTCCTCGATTTTGTTTAGTTTGGTCCAACGATTGTACATTTGACCCGCCCAGGCGGTTTCTTAGCCCGGTCGGTGTCCAATGGTGTTGTTGGATAACGACTTTCAAATTATTCCATTTTCAAGCTTGCCCCTCAGCTATCATCCAGTGTTTGCTAGCAGGCACTGCGCAAGGATTTCGGCGGCAAGATCCAGACTGGCCTCCCGACCCTGGGCGGGGCCCAGCAAGCGTGCCTGGCTGACCTTGTTCAGCAAGCGGTCGTCGAAGGCGGTGCCGGGGGCATGCAGGCGCACTTGACTGATGAGATGTGAGAAATTCAGTTTACGTGACAGTTTCATCTCCGCACCGAAACCGTCGTAATTCATGCCGTTCAGGCTAAAGATTGCCGTTGGTCGGTCGTGGGCATAGAGATAGAGTACCTGTTCACTCTCCTCGCTAGATACTTCTTCCTGACGCTCAACCTTCTTGGTCATGGGGATGCCGCCGGCAAGCAAAGTCTTGCCCAGGCTGAACTTTTTCTCCACAATCGTTTTTGTCTCGCTGTAGCCCACAACGCTTGTACCCGTTAGGAGCAGTTCGATCTCTGCATAGGGAAGTGTCTCTTGTTGGCCGTTGAGAGTCTCGATTTTCAGCACGCGGTCTTCAAACTCGAAGCGGCGGACGATGAAAAAACAGCCTCGCAGGCGCACCTTTGTGGCGTCAACAATCAGGGCCTTGATGCCGCCCCGGCTCACTTTTTTTGCCAACTCCCTCGCCTGCTGATGGTCCGCAAAACTGGCCACCACGGATGGTCCACCTCCGATCAATCGCTGCCGCGCCTCGTACGCCAGAATGCCAAGGGCACCGGCCAAGGCCTGCGCCATCTCCGGTGTTTCTTCCCGCCAACCGTAAATGGCAACGACAAACATGCAAAACTCCGGTTCTCCAGTTGCAGATTTTCCGTCTAATGGCTCGGCAGTTGATCCGTCAGCCTGGTCTTTTCGGGCGGGCGGCGTCTAACCGTCTTGTTGGTAACTCCTGTTATTTCAGCCAATTATATGGACTGTCAAATGTGTCGGTTTGACACCTATGTTCTCTGCTTTCGTGTGCCGCCCCGGCGCTTTCTCAATCTAATCTGTCCTTCCAGATCGTCGATGAACTGCCGGGCCGACCT
>Ga0182021_10012414_pt1 | contig 10116 bp, 8 predicted proteins | sample 612E3MmetaG_FD_120493 | JGI IMG/M metagenome (GOLD analysis project Ga0182021, IMG submission 120493) | Permafrost microbial communities from Stordalen Mire, Sweden - 612E3M metaG (Illumina Assembly) | ecosystem: Environmental > Terrestrial > Soil > Wetlands > Permafrost | place: Sweden... | reverse complement strand
CTTATCGGACCGCCTCCTGGTGCTCCACGAGGGGAGCCTTGTAGCTACTCTCACCACCACCGAAACGACGCAGGAGGAAATCCTCACCTATGCGGCCGGTATCGCGACATCTAACAAAGGAGATACACGTATGTCCGACCAAAAACCAACCCAAGTGAGAAAGCAGCCATGACCAAAACGAACGTTGAACAAATTAAAAAAGAAGAATCCCCCGAAATCGGGAAAATGTTGAAGCGCTCCGGGAATGTCCTTGACAGGTTTATCACCTTCGGCGCGGTGATTGCGCTGTTTGTCATTTTCTCAATAGTGGCGCCGAATTTCTTCACCGTTCGGAGCATTCTCAGTCTCGCCTTGCAAACCAGCGCGGTAACCATCATGGGCATCGGTGTAACCTTTGCCATTATCACGGGTGGCATCGATCTCTCCATCGGATCGGTCGTCGCCCTTTCCGGAACGGTCGCGGTGATGGTCGCGATTGCTGGAGTCCCTAATTGGATCAGCATGCTCATCGGCGTGCTCACCGGAGTTGTTGTCGGTCTCCTTAACGGGCTGATGGTCACCAGATTGAAGCTGCCTCCGTTCATTGCCACGCTCGGCATGATGCTGGTCGCCAGAGGGGTTGCCCTCACCATCACGAACGCCAACGCATGGCCGGCGCCGGAAGGCTTTGGCGATCTGGGCAACCAGACCATCTTCGGGACCGGGCCAAAATTCCCCGGCATATCCTACCCGGTGATCATCATGGTCGTGGTGGCCCTCATCTTTTCCTTTATTCTTGGCAAAATGCGAATTGGCCGGTACACCTACGCTGTGGGATCGAACGAAGAGGCGGCGCGGCTTTCGGGGATCAATGTCAAACAAGTCAAACTCATTGCCTATATGATCTCCGGCATGCTTGCGGCCCTGGTCGGCGTTATCCTCGCTTCAAGGATGGTCACATCCCAGCCCAACAGCGCAGTGGGCTACGAGTTGAACGCAATTGCCGCAGCCGTCATTGGCGGTACGAGTCTTATGGGCGGTGTGGGCACGGTGTTAGGCTCGGTGATCGGATCCTTTATCATCGGAATACTCACAGTGGGCCTCACAATGTCAGGTGCGAACTACTTCATGCAGCAAATCGTTATCGGCCTCGTCGTCATTGGTGCCGTGACGATTGATCAGTATAGGAGCCGCTAGTGGGAAATGGAAAATTGAGATATAGCGACCACATTTTGGCAGGATACAGTTTGGAGAGGAGGTGCTTGTCTTACAAATACGATAAGCGATTGCCCATGGCACGATGACCTATTCAATCAACTAACTAATATTAAGGAGAAGAAATAAAATGAAAAAGCAAATGTTCACCCTGGTAAGCCTGCTCGCGGCTGCTTCCATGATTTTAGTGGGATGCGGCACTCCTTCAACCGCCGCCCCAGTTGCTCCTGCCGCCCCACAGGTGGTAGTGGTAACGGCCACCCCGGGACCCGTGACAGCCTCGCAGGGGGGAGAGATTGCCGTCATCGTCAAGACGGGCAACTCCAGTTTCTGGCAGAATGTGCAGGCAGGGGCTTTTTCTGCCCAGAAAGAGCTTAAGGCGCAGACTCCGAAACTCTCTGTCACCTTCCTCGGCGCCCAGTCCGAGAGCAACATAGACGAGGAGATCAACATCGTCGAGAGCGCAATCGACCGCGGCGTCAAGGCGATCGTGCTTGCTCCCTCAGATGTAACCGCTCTCCAGCCGGCAGTAAAAGATGCCAAGGACGCTGGTATCCCCGTCATCATTATCGACTCCAAACTCAATGGTGACCCGTCACAATATACGGCATTCCTCGCAACCGACAACAAGGCCGCGGGCGAGGCTTGCGCCAAGTCAATGCTCGACCTGCTCACCAAAGCCGGTAAAACCACTGGCAAAATTCAGGTCATGTCTTATGTAGCCGGTGTCGGATCCGAGGTCGGGCGCGTAGGCGGATTCAACGACTACATTAAGGCGAACTCGAAATTTACTCTTCTTCCGACACAATACTCCAATTCCGATATGCCCACCGCGCTCAACCAGACCACGAATGTGCTTAATGCCAACCCCGACCTGGTAGGCATCTTCGGCGCCAACGAACCAACCGCCATCGGCATGGGTACGGCGATCAAGAATGCGAAACTTGGCGGGAAGATCGTGGCGATCGGCTTCGATGGCAATAGCGTTCTGGCGGGCTTCATCAAGGATGGTACCCTCCAGGCAATTGCTGTTCAAAGCTCCTTCAATATGGGATATTTGGGAGTCAAGAATGCCTATGATGTCGGCATCGCTGGTAAGACGGTTCCTGCCTATGTGGACACCGGATTCCTTATGGTGACCAAGGACAACATTGATTCTCAGGATGCGAAGAACGTGCTCTACTAATCTCCACTGATTTTTATCTGACGACAAGTCCTCAAGGAGGGCGGCCCGCGCTTTCAAGCGCGGACCGTCCTCGCCTTCGCAAATATTATAACTTAGGTGATGGCTGCATGATTAGGGCAGCGAAAGAAATGGCTTGCACCCAAGCGCGTATCTGCAATGGTTGACTAGAAGAAGAGCAGGAGCGACTACTCATGCTGATCGGAATATCCCCCCTGATTTCCCCGGATTTATTGGCGGTCCTGGATCGTATGGGACACGGCGACGAAATTGTGCTTGCGGATGCACATTTTCCTGGGGAAACTTATGGAAAACTTGTGTTACGAGCAGATGGTCTGAAGATCCCCGATCTGTTGGACGCCATCCTGCCCCTTTATGCATTGGATACATATGTTGAAAGCCCTCTGATAATGATGTGTGCTGCGGCAGGCGATCAGCTCGACCCGGCAGTGGAAAGTTCCTATCGGGAAGCCATTGACAGACATTGGCCCGAAACTCCTCCCATTCTACGCATTGAGCGTTTTGCTTTTTATGAAAGAGCAAAACTGGCTTTTGCTGTCCTGATGACCGGAGAGACAGTTAAATATGGAAATATTATCCTGAAAAAAGGTGTTACACCGATAACCGAGAAATAAGAATTTGGCGATACCAGGAGAATACCAATGAATAAATCATTAGAAAAGATTGATCCGAGTTCGGTACCACACAGAAAACTTTTTACAGGTGCGGAAATACCTGCTGTGGGATTGGGAACTTTCGGGTCTGATCGTTTTACTGCCAGCCAGGTTGCCGAAGCGGTATTAGGCGCGGCGGAGATTGGATATCGTCACTTTGATTGCGCAGCAGTGTATGGAAATGAAAGAGAAATCGGCGCCTCACTTCAGAAAGTGATGAGCAGTGGCATAGCACGCGAAGAACTATGGGTCACGTCAAAGCTATGGAACGATAAACATGCTGAAGAGGATGTAATTCCCGCCTGCCAGAAAACACTTGAAGACCTGCAATTAAAATACCTTGATCTTTATTTAATTCATTGGCCATTTCCGAATCATCATGCTCCAGGCGTGGATGTAGATTCGCGTGACCCTCACGCGGTGCCCTATATCCACGCGAATTTCATGAAAACCTGGCGGCAGATGGAAAAGCTGGTGGATATGGGGCTTGTTCGCCATATCGGGACTTCGAATATGACCATTCCAAAAATGAAATTGTTATTTCGAGATGCCAGGATCATGCCTGCCGCGAATGAAATGGAACTGCACCCTCATTTCCAACAGCCCGAATTCTTTCATTTTTGCATTGATAACAAGATTGTTCCGATAGTCTTCGCACCTATCGGCTCTCCGACCCGCCCGGATCGAGACAAGGCTCCTGAAGACACCGTGGACATAGAGGATCCGGTAATTATAAAAATTGCGAAAAGGCTGAATATTCACCCGGCAGTTATATGCGTAAAGTGGGCGGTTCAACGCGGACAGGTGCCAATTCCATTCTCCATATATCCTAAGGAGTACCTGAGCAACCTTAAGGCGGCTATGGTTGATCCTTTAACGGAGGAGGAAATGCAGGAAATCATAACCATTGATAAAAATAACCGTCTGATCAAAGGGCAGGTTTTCTTATGGGAGACCGCCAAAGATTGGCAAGATCTATGGGATCTGGACGGGCAAATTGCATCATAAGACAATACCACCTTCTCTCAGAGAAATTAGATATTGCTAGGGAAAGACAACTTCAAATTGAAATTCGAAAGGAAAATATTCAGGAGGTTTCCATGTCTTCAATTCCAACCAAAATGACCGGCGCCATTCTCCCCGGAAATAGTACTCTTGAACTCAAGCAGTTCGATGTCCCTAAACCAGGTCATGGTGAAGTCCTTTTACGCACCAAGGCATCAACTATCTGCGGATCAGATATTCGTGCCATTTACCACGAGCATCTCGGCAAGGGCCCCGAAGGCTACCAGCCCGGGATGATAGCCGGACACGAGCCAAGTGGACAAATCGTTGAAGAAGGACCCGGCCTTCGTCGCTTCAAAAAGGGTGATCGGGTCATTGTTTATCATATTTCGGGTTGCGGTGTTTGTAATGACTGCCGCCGTGGATATATGATCTCTTGTACCAGCCCTTTCCGCAGAGCGTATGGCTGGCAGCGTGATGGAGGGATGGCCGAATACCTTCTCGCCGAAGAAAAGGATCTGGTGCTTCTCCCTGATTCGCTTTCTTACGCCGATGGCGCCCAGGTTGCCTGTGGTTTCGGTACGGTTTACGAAGGCCTCGAAAAAATTGGCATTAGCGGTAATGATGCCGTCCTTGTGACAGGCCTTGGCCCTGTCGGTTTGGCAACAGCCATGTTAGCGAAGGCCATGGGCGCGCAAAAAATTATTGGCACTGATGTCGTTCCTGAACGGCTTGATCTCGCCAGGAAACTCAAACTCTGCGATGAGGTCCTCGTTTCCGGCCCTGATAATGTTTCCCAGGTTCGGGCTCTCACCGGTGGTGACGGTGTCGAAAAAGCTATTGACTGTTCAGCCAACGACAAAGCCCGTTTGACCTGTATCCAAGCCACCCGCAAGTGGGGTAAGATTTGCTTTCTCGGTGAGGGCGGCTCTGTTTCCTTCCAGCCTTCGCCCGATATCATCCACGATCAAAAGACCATTTACGGTTCGTGGGTCACAAACATTTGGCGTATGGAAGAGTTGGTTGAACGTATCGTCCGCTGGAACATCCACCCCGAAATCCTGATCACCCATCGCTTTACTCTCGACAAAGCTGCTGAAGCTTATTCCCTTATGGCAAGTGGCAAATGCGGCAAGGTCGCAGTTGTCTTCGATGAAGAGGTCAAATAATCATGGTCCGGTTGGAAAAAATCCCCTATGGTGGCTGGAAAAATTGCCTGAAACTGTCCGGTGACGGCATTGAACTGGTAATTACCCTCGACGTTGGGCCAAGAGTGATTCGCTTTGGTACTTCTGGCGGTCGAAATCTTTTTAAAGAATTTGACGATCAAATGGGAAAGACTTCCGGCACTGAATGGATGAGCTTTGGCGGTCACCGCCTCTGGCACGCGCCGGAAGTCTTTCCCCGCACCTATGCCCTCGATTTTGAACCCGTAGAACACACCTGGAAGGACAACGTCTTAAAGCTGGTGCAAAAAACCGAGCCTGAAACAGGGATCCAGAAAGAAATCGAGATCAGCATCCAGAACAAAACTGTTCATCTGACACACCGGCTAATTAACCGCAACCCCTGGGCTGTCGAACTTGCGCCCTGGGGCCTTAGCGTCATGGCGGCAGGGGGTAGATTGTTGGTTCCGCAGGAGGATTATTTTCCTCACCCCGACGTTCTCACACCTGCCCGCCCGCTGGTGCTCTGGCACTTCACCCGCATGAACGACCCTCGCTGTATCTGGGGGGACCGTTTGATTCAAATGCGGGAAGACTCGCAGATCAACAGCAAGCAGAAGTTTGGGTTGTGTAATGCCCAAGGCTGGGCAGCTTACCACCTGGGGAATGACCTCTTCCTTAAAGCCATCCCGTTAATTCCTGGAGAAACATATCCTGACATGGGTTGTAACTGTGAATTCTTCACCATGCCAGGTTTCCTCGAAGTCGAGAGCCTCGGTCCCCTGGTAAAACTGGAGCCGAATACAGCTACTGAGCATATCGAAAAATGGTGGGTCATTCCCAACGTCGAACTTCCCATGGAAGAAGGACCGCTTATTGCTGCTTTGAATCCACATTTGAAGGATGCCGGTTTACCGACGATCAAAATCTAAGAGAGATATACTTAAGGTACACTTAACTATCCAACCCATCCCCTTCCAACATGGTTGGGAGCTGAAATTTCTAATGAAGCTTCGATAGGAAAAAATGTACTTTTCGGAGGGAATATGAACGTGCGTGAATCGGTTCAGGAAGCTTTTCTCAAGCGTTTTGGCCAACCACCTGAAATTATTATTCGTGCGCCAGGACGTGTCAATTTGATCGGCGAGCATACCGACTACAATGACGGCTTTGTGCTACCCATGGCAATTGACCGAGCGGTTTGGATCGCTTTACGTCCACGCAATGATCGTCGGGTACTGATTTCTTCCCTGGAGATGAAGACTGCAGGCGATTTTTCTTTGGATGATCTGCAGAAAAGTGGCCGGGAATGGTATGAGTATTTGAAGGGTGTGGCTTGGGCTTTGGGCGAGGCGGGATATGATTTGAAGGGCTGGGAAGGTGTGATGTCCAGCGATGTGCCAGTGGGGGCAGGGCTGTCGTCTTCAGCAGCCATTGAGATGGCGACCGCACGGGCATTTGCGCAGATTGCCGGCTTCGAATGGGATCCGGTGCCTATGGCTCAGGCGGGGCGCAAGGCAGAGAACAGTTGGATAGGCGTCAGTACAGGCATTATGGATCAAATGGCTTCAGCTGCTTGCCAGGCTGGACATGCTCTGTTTCTGGATTGTCGTTCATTGGATTATGAGAACATACCCCTGCCGAAAGGTGTTTCAATAGTGGTTTTGGACACGGCTACCCGGCATAGCAATGTCGACTCGGGTTATAACGAGCGCTTCGAGCAGTGTCAGACAGCCGCGCGTCACTTCGGTGTTAAAGCCTTGCGAGATGTAAGCCCACAGGAGTTGCTGGAAAAGGGAAAGGGCCTGGACGAGGTCGTTTATCGCCGGGCCCGGCATATCGTCACAGAAGACCAGCGTGTGTTGGATGCGATCGATGCCATGCGGGCTGGGAACGTGATCAAGTTAGGCCAATTGTTGGATGCCAGTCACGTTAGTATGCGCGACGATTTTGAGATCACCAACGAAGCCTTGAACGTCATGGTAACCATTGCCCGTCGTCAGCCGGGTTGTTACGGAGCGCGCATGACCGGCGGTGGCTTCGGCGGTTGTGCTATGGCTCTGGTTGATGCCCGCAAAGCCGAAAACTTTGCTGCAACCGTGGCGCACGAATACCATGCCGAAACCGGCCTGACTCCGAGTGTGTACGTCTGCCACGCCAGTCAGGGCGCTGAGGTAATGGTTTAATATGTGTTATTGGCTACCTCCACAAACCAGGAGGGTAACGCTTTACTGTGGCCCCAGGTTCGTACCGGAAATACCAAATAATTGCCGAAAACTGGCTGTGTTGTGCAAATCTTTCATTGGGAAATTAACCCACTGAACCGGTAACAATTAAATATATTCCGAACTGTCTGTAAAACTCCATAAGGGTTTACCGGAGTAAATCATGAACCAAAAAGTGTTTGTGAGTGGTAGCTTTGATATGCTCCATAGCGGGCATATAGAATTTTTCCGGGAAGCTGCCCAGTACGGTGATTTATATGTAGCACTGGGCTCGGATAGAACAATTTTTGAACTGAAAGGAAGATCTACCGTAAACAACGAACAGGAGCGGCTGTTCCTGGTCAAGTCGGTATCTTTTGTGAAGGACGCTTTTATCTCGCGTGGCTCGGGAATCCTGGATTTTGAGAGCGAGTTGCGAGAGGTGATGCCCGATTATTTTATTGTCAATGCTGACGGGCACACTGCCGAAAAACGGGATTTGTGCCGCTCGTTAGGGATTCAGTATATTATCCTGGAACGTAAACCGCACCCGGGCTTCGAGGTGCGTTCCACTACGCAATTACGCCAGCGCGATTTTATGCCTTATCGGATCGATTTGGCGGGTGGCTGGCACGACCAGCCCTTCGTCTCAAAACACTTTCCAGGCTCGGTGATTACTATTTCACTTGAACCTACACTGGAATTCAATGAACGCAGCGGTATGGCATCCAGCACAAGACGTCACGCCCAGGAACTCTGGGGACCCAAAATGCCGCAAGGAGATTACGAAAAAATTGCCAAAGTCCTTTTTTGCTATGATAATCCTCCTGGCACAAAGGTCATTTCAGGTTCGCAGGACTCGATTGGTCTGGTTTACCCTGGGCTGGCTTACGCATATTACAAAGGCGAATACTGGCCTTCGCGTATTGAACATCGCCTGGACGAAACTCTTTTGCATTTTGTGGAAACTTCACTTTACCTGGTTTCGCTCGGACCGCGTTTTGTGGATTACGATGTGTTGGCGAATGCAACCTTCGACCGCCAGCGCGCCAAAGCCCTGGCAACGGCCACGGAAGGTCACTGGCAGGCTATTCTCGACCAGGATGTTTCCCGTTTTGGAAAGACCATGCGTGAAGGATTCGACGCCCAGGTGGCTATGTTTCCAAACATGATGAACGATAGGGTATCGGCATTAATTGATGAATACCGCGATCTGGCTCTGGGCTGGAAGCTTTCCGGTGCGGGCGGCGGCGGATATCTGATTCTGGTTGCCGATAAACCGATCCCCGGCGCAGTCCGTGTGCTGGCGCATCGGGCAGCGGATTGAAAGGATATATCATGAATGCTATTCGACCGAATGAAAATACTTTTCTTCCTAAAATAGGAATTCGACCGGCGATTGATGGCCGCCGAAATGGAGTGCGCGAGTCACTCGAAGATACGACCATGGGATTGGCAAATTTGGTGGCGGATTTTTTAAGTGCCAACCTTCGCTATTCAAATGGAAAACCGGTCGAGTGTGTGGTGGCCGATACCTGTATCGGCGGTGTAGCCGAAGCGGCGCAGGCAGCCCAAAAATTCAGTCGTGCTGGCGTGGGAGTCTCCATTACCGTATCGCCTTGCTGGTGTTACGGTTCAGAAACAATGGATATGGATCCTTTCATTCCCAAAGCAGTCTGGGGATTTAATGGTACTGAACGGCCGGGCGCCGTCTATCTCGCAGCTGTGTTGGCGGCTCATAATCAAAAAGGCATCCCGGCATTCAGTATTTATGGGCGGGATGTAAAAGATGCAGGCGATCAAAATATTCCAACCGACGTTCAGGAAAAGCTGCTGCGCTTCGCACGGGGTGGATTGGCTCTGGCACGGATGCGCGGCCGGTCCTATTTGTCGATCGGTGGCACATCCATGGGGATTGCAGGCTCAATTGTGGATCAGTCATTATTTGAAAGCTATCTGGGTATGCGGGTCGAAGCCATAGATATGAGTGAAATTACCCGTCGGATCGAGGAGGAGATTTACGACCCTGTGGAGTTTTCGAAGGCTTTAGCCTGGACAAAAGCCAACTGTAAAGAAGGGAAGGAATTTAATCCGTTCGATAAACAACGCATTCGGACACAGAAAAACATGGATTGGGAGACGGTCGTCAAGATGACCCTCATCGCCCGGGATCTGATGATCGGTAATCCTCGTCTTGAAGAAATAGGCTATGCAGAGGAAGCTCTCGGACATAACGCCATCGTCGCTGGTTTTCAAGGCCAGCGGCAGTGGACCGATCATTTCCCGAACGGCGATTTTATGGAAGCGATCCTTAATTCATCGTTCGACTGGAACGGTATTCGTGAAGCGTTTGTTCTTGCAACTGAAAATGACAGCCTGAATGGAATTTCCATGTTGTTCGGCCATCTGCTCACCAATACACCGCAGATTTTTGCTGACGTTCGTACATATTGGAGTCCTGCGGCGGTGGAAAGGGTGACTGGGATCAGACTCAGCGGACAGGCCGAAAATGGCTTTATCCATTTGATCAATTCCGGTGCAGCCCCGCTGGATGGAACCGGGCAACTGGAGCGGAATGGTCAGCCCGTCATGAAACCTTTTTGGGAGATTATCCCTGATGAAGTTGGAAGATGTCTGAAAGCGACCACTTGGTTTCCGGCCATGACGGAATATTTTCGTGGCGGGGGTTT
>Ga0182021_10012413_pt1 | contig 10117 bp, 3 predicted proteins | sample 612E3MmetaG_FD_120493 | JGI IMG/M metagenome (GOLD analysis project Ga0182021, IMG submission 120493) | Permafrost microbial communities from Stordalen Mire, Sweden - 612E3M metaG (Illumina Assembly) | ecosystem: Environmental > Terrestrial > Soil > Wetlands > Permafrost | place: Sweden... | reverse complement strand
TGCCACCACCTCCGCCTCGAAGGGGTTACCATCCGGAATTCTCCGTGCTGGACGGTCACGTTCAGTTGTTGCGAGGACATCCAGGTGCGGGGGATTCGGATCGATAACAACCTGCAGGTGCCGAACAACGATGGCCTCCATTTCTCCGGCTCGAAGAACATTGTGGTTTCCGACTGCATCATCCGGGGCGGCGATGATTCGCTGGCGTTCACCGGCATCACCAACCCGGACAGCGTCTGCGAGCGCATCACCGTCACCAATTGCATCCTGACGAGCCGATCGGCCGGCGTCCGTTTGGGGCACCTGTCAGGCAAAGTGCGTGATGTGACGCTCAGCAATCTCGTCATGCACGACTGCAGCCGCGGCTTTGCCATCCAAGCCGGCGACGGGGGCTGGGTCGAGAATGTCGTGATCGACAATGTTGTCATCGAGACGCGGATGTTCGCCGGCGCATGGTGGGGAAAGGGGGAGCCGCTGGTCATCTCGGCGGCGAACTCCTCCACCGCCCATATTCGGGGAGTCAGCGTCCATCATCTTCGGGCCCGGTCGGAGAACAGCATTCTCGTGGTGGGTCAGAACCACAACGTCAGCGACATCGTGTTCGGCGATCTGGATTTGACGTTTAGCCTGAGTCCGAACAGCGCATTGTACGGGCAGGAATTTGACCTGGCGCCCGCGCCGTTGAGGCCGGCTTTCATCGCTGGCGACCGGATGCCGTGGATCTATGCCGACAGCGTTGACGGTTTGGGTATGCGCGATATCCGCGTCCGGCAGGGCGGAGCAGCGGACCGCAAGCTCGCGTTCGACCCGATCATCGAGAACGTCAATAAGCTGCGCGAGTCGGCGGTGAACTAGCGCGGTTTAGATCTGCGTGGATCCGGCGCTACGGCCGGGAGTCTTGGTCGAGGTTGAAGCCTTCGACCACGATCCCGGGGCGCTCTCCCCGGGTGTCGGCGTGCGCCAACTCGGTCCGGAGGCGGCGTTTCTCGCCGGGCATGAGCGTGAGGTAGTTGTCGTCGTAAAGGGCCGGAAGGATGCGGTCGCCGCTTTTCTCGCGCACGGCTTTCAGGCGGACCAGCAGCGCCGGGGTTTTCGAGGTGTTGTCGATCTCGGTCGTCAAGACCCACCGGTCGCCCCGACGCTCAACCGTGGTGGTGCTGCGCACGGTTGCCTTCGGCAGCGCGCGAATCATGCGGAAATCGAACGCCGGGTAGTCCGGCACGTGGATCGGGCCGACGGTGAATCCCGGAACCGCGTAAGTCACGAGACTGCGCAGGTAGGTGTTTTCTGAGACCACCCGGCCATTCTCGATGAGCTTCAGCCGCACGAAATGCAGCGGGGAGAGTCCGCTCGCCGGGAAGGCCAGCGCGAGGGGCGCCGCCACGCTATCTTCGGCGCTGTCGACCGGCGCCGTCCGCTTCCATTGCACCGAGCCGTCCGTGTTCAGGATGCTGGCCTCAGCCACGAGACCGGCGCGGGCGCCCGCGCTGTAGTTGACCACTTCGACGGCATCGTTCAGCGGGTTCCACTGGATGTGCAGGGGCTCGCACGCCTTCTTCGCTCCGAAGTAACCCGCGGTTGGCTCAAGGTAGTAATCGTACGTCTGCCACACAAACGAGGGCCAGCACGGGTGACTCATCCACATGAGCACCCCCATGCGGTGCTTGCTCTGGGCCTCGAACATCGCCCGATGACCGTCGTAATTCGTGAACTGCGCGAGCTCCACCCACTCGGCGGCGTTTGCCGTATCGCCATAGGACTTCGCGATCATTTCCCGAAGGGCGCCGCCGCGCACCGCGCCGTGCGTCGTGAAGTCGTGCAGTCCCCAGCCCTGGCCCTGCGGCCACTGGGCGGCCGCCGGCATCAGCTGCCGGAGACTGTCCAGGCTGACGATATTCGCCATGCCCAGTTCGCTGTGGAGCTTGGTCGTGGCGCGCTGGTCGAAATAGAAGGGGATCGGCATCAGGTGGTAGGGGCCACCCCCGCTGACGACGCCGGACGACGAGCTCGGGATGTAGCGGATCTCGGGTTGCCGCGTGGCGACGAGTTGGGCGAGACCGTCGTTGAGCGCCGGAGGCGGGTCGCCTTCGTTGCGCCCGCAATAGAGTCCGACCGAGGCATGGTTCCGGATACGATCGATGAAATCGGCGGCATTCCGCAGGAACATCGCGTTGTCGTCGGGATCGGGCCCATCGAAGGGATTGGCCAGCCAGAAGTCCTGCCAGACCACCACGCCGTTGCGATCGCAAGCCTCGAAGAAGGCGTCGTCGCCGACCTGGCCGACCCAATTGCGGATCATCGTGAAGCCCAGGTCGCGGTGATAGCGCACGGCGGCCGCGAACTCCCGGGCGCGGTAGAGCAGGTTGGACTCGGAGAAGCCCCAATTGCCACCGCGTCCGACCAACCGCCGACCGTTGATGAAGATCTTCAGCGCGCCGTTCTCCTCGGCGTAGGTGAACTGCTTGACGCCGGCGCGGAACGATTTGGCATCCGAGCGCACGCCAGGGGCGGTATCGAACGCCAGCTGCACATCGTAGAGATTCGGTTCGCCGTAGCCCACGGGCCACCAGAGGCGCGGGTGGGGGAGGCGCAAGGCGAGGCTGGTGGACGGGTCGAGCCGCACGACGACAGTCGTGGTCGCGGGCACTTCGACGGTCTGCTCAAAGCGCCGGTCCCCGAATTGACCGCTCAGCCGACCTTTCACGGGTTCGGATGCCGAATTGCGCAGGGAGACCTCGACCGTCAGATCCGCGGTGCTCGTGTCGGGCAGCGGCAGCTTGGCGGAAACGAAGGGCCGCTCGATGGTCACCGGTCCCGTCGTGGTCAGATAGACGTCGGACCAGATGCCGATATTCCGGCCGCGGATGCTGGGGATCCAATCCCAGCCGGCCGTGGCATGGAAACTCGGGTTGTCCTCACCCAGCGCGCCCCCATTGCTCCCCGGCTCATCGGCCGTCTTTTCGCGAACGCTGCCGGGATGCGCCGGCTTGTGAATTCGCACCGCCAGGGCGTTGATTGCGTCCACGCGGGACAGTTGGGTGACGTCGAAACGCGCCCGCATAAACGCGCCGTCGATGCGGCCTAGGTGGGCGCCGTTGAAATAGACGTCGGCCTTCCAGTTGATGCCGTCGAGATTGAGCCAGATCCTTTGGCCGGGCGCCGGAGCGGGAATGGTGAATTCGTCGCGATACCAGAAATCAGCGTAGAAGAAGGAATCCGAGATCTGCAGCTGGTTGTCGCCATAGTTCGGGTCCGGCAAGGCGCCCGCATTCCAATAGCTCACCAGCACGGAACCAGGCACCGTGGCCGGCAGCCAGCCGGTGGAATCCGCCCCGGGTTGCGAAAGCGCTTCACCCCCCAGCGTTACCAGCGAATCGCGTTGGAGGCACCACCCGCCGCGCGTGAGATTCTGCCGTTCGCCTCGTGGCGGCGTGGGAGCGGGCTGGGCCTGGGGCACGGGACCGCCGCGCCCGAAGACTTGCAGCTCGCTCAAAACATATCCGTCCGGGGTGGCCGGTCGGGTCATCTGCACCCGCACGAAGCGGCCCGTGGCCGGCTCGTGCAACCGGCAGTCGTCTGTTTCTGTCGGAAGCGGCTGGAGGGTCCGCCAGCTCGCGCCGTCGTCGGAGACCAGCATCGCGCCCTCGGCCGCGCGCCGAATCCAGTGCAAGGTCACCCGATCGAAGGTGCAGAGGGCTCCCAGATCAACCTGGACCCACTCGCTCCCGCTGCTCGCGCTTTTCCAGGCGCTGGTGAAGTCGAACGGTCCTCCGAGTTGCACCCGTGCACCCCTGTCAGAAGTGGCCACGTCGGTAACGCGCCAGGCCGTCACGGAAGGCGCGTCGATCCGGGCGCGGTAGAGGCGGGCGGGTGCGGGCGTGGCGAGATCGAAGACTGCCTTGATCGTCTTGGGTTGCCAGAAGCCGACCTTGGCCAGACTTTCCTCGCTCCCGGTCCGGCCGAGCTCCTTCCAGCCATTCCCGTCGTTGGAGCTCTCGACGACGCACGTCCAACGCTGGGGCCGCTGGTCGTCCGTCTGGGCGATGGCGGTCACTTCGATGTGATCGACCTCCCGGGGTTCGTAGCCTCCGGTTTGTTCGATCTGCACCCATCCCCCGGAACCAGCGATGTCGACGCCGGTGTTCGCATAGCCGTCCACGACGTGTTCCCGTTCGGGCCGGGGGAGGATTCCCTTGGCGCTCGTGGAGACCACGAGCCAGCGGGGCAGCCGATGGTCAATGATCCCGTCGGTGATCAACTGGGCGGTCAGACTGAAATCATAGTTGCTCGACGCGATGGCTGGACGATGCAGCGCGAGGTTGCGATAGGTTACGGTGTCCGGGACCGACATGGGCCCATCGAAGGCCGACGGATCTCCCGGGTAGACGCCGACTCCCCGGGTGAATTCACCGGCGGCAGAGGCAACCGCGGAGCAAAAAAGCACGGGCAGGAGGACCGAGATTGCCCGCAAATGGGCTGCGGAGCGCATGGCAACGGCTGGCTCTGAAACCGCCAGGCGGACATCCGGCGTGCGGCGAGAGGCGAAAAGCGAAAACGGAAGTCTAGGGTTCATCTTTGCCGGGGGGACTTGGCATTGCCGATTGCGGAGAAGGTCTTGAAATTGGAATTGGCACCGGGCGGCGAAAACGCGATAAGGCTGGACCCGGCGCACTGAACCGCGTTCGGGGGAGTCGGGCAAGCCGCGAGAGCGCTTCGGGGCTTGGCCGGATCCACAATCAAACAATTGTTGGGAGAAAAGTCATGAACATCCGTCGCGGTTGCTGGAGGATCGGAGTTTTGGTTGGCATGATCTGGTTCTCAGGCTTGCCCGCGGCAGCCGCGGCGCCCCGTGAAGTCAGTTCGCCTGATGGCAAGATCGCCATCACCATCTATACCGACGCCCCCCTGGGCTACAGCATCAGCGTGGACGGCAGGCCGGTGTTGCTGCGGTCCCGCCTCGGCTTGGAACTGGCCGACAATGTGAAGCTGGGGGAGAAACCCGCGTTCCAGGGCGAGAAGCGGAAATCGGTCGACAGTCATTGGGAAAACCCACTCGGCAAGAACCGCGATGTGCGGGATCACTACAATGAACTAAGCCTGACGCTGAAGGAAGGCGATCGCACCTTCGGCGTGATCGCCCGGGCGTACGACGACGGCGTGGGCCTCCGCCTGGTTCTCCCGAAACAGCCGGGAATGGACGCTTTTGTCGTCACGCGCGACGCGACGGAGTTCACCTTTGCCGGCGACCACCAAGTGTGGGCGGGCTGGAACAACGCGGAGGGCCCGAGCCGCCCTGAAGGCGGATTCGTTGGTTCGCAGGAGTGGCGCTACTTGCCCGCAAGGCTTTCCACGCTCAACCCGAGTTTCAAGCATGGCCTGCCGTTTCTCGTCCAGACTCCCGCGGCGTATCTTGCCATCACCGAGTCCGATCTGCGCGACTGGTCTGGGATGTGGCTCGTTTCCAAGGCTGGGGCCAGGAACACGCTGGAGGTGCAACTCGCTCCGCCGATCCCGGCCCAGCCCTGGCCGTCCCGCGAACCGTCGGCGACGAACGGAGTGGAGGCCCAGTCCGCTCCGCCGGTGGGCGAGGTTCAGAAGGGCCTGGTGGTGGCGAAGACTCCCCACCGCTCTCCCTGGCGGACATTCATCATCGCCCGTCAGCCCCACGAGCTCATCCAGAGCGACCTGGTGTTGAATCTCGCCACCCCGAGCCAGATCGGCGACGCCTCCTGGATCAAGCCGGGCATGTCGTCCTGGGGCACCTGGTGGTCGGAGACGGGGCAGAACGACCTTCCCACGCTCAAACAGTATATCCAGCTCGCCGCCGACATGGGCTGGCCGTACCAATTGTCGGAGATCTACGACAAATCGATCGTGCCCGATTTGGTGGCGTACGCCAGGGAACGGGGCGTCCGCGTGTGGCTTTGGTTCCACTTCAACGACTTCATCGACCGCGCGGTCTACAAACGGGATTTCCCGATGTACGCGAAATGGGGCCTGGCGGGACTGAAGATAGATTTTATCGATCGTGACGACCAGTGGGCGGTCAACTGGTACGAGGATATCTGCAGGACGGCGGCCGAGAACCACCTGCTGATCGACTTCCACGGCGCGTACAAGCCGACCGGCCTGAATCGCACCTGGCCTAATCAGATCACTCGCGAGGGTATCCAGGGGAACGAATACAACAAATGGAGCACGAAGGAAACGCCCGAACATCGGGCCACGCTGCCCTTCACCCGCGTGCTTGCCGGCCCGGGTGACTATACTCCCGGAGGATTCCACAACCGCCAGCCGTCACAATTCCAGAATGTCAAGGTCGACACCCAGGTGCAGGGCACGCGCGCGAGCGAGCTGGCGATGTTCATCCTCATCGAGAGCCCCTTCACCGTCGCCTGCGATTCGTTCAAAAACTACCAGGGCCAGGATGGCAAATACCAGCCCGGCATGGATTTTCTCAAGGGCTTGCCGACGGTTTGGGATGAAACCCGCGGCCTCGCCGGTGAGGTGGGGAAGTTCGTGGTCGAAGCGCGGCGCAACGGGAAGAACTGGTATTTGGCGGCAATCTCCGACAGCAGCGCCCGCGAATTGCCGGTCTCGCTGAAGTTCCTGGGCGCCGGCGACTGGAAGGTCACCCAGTGGGCAGACGCGCCCGACAGCGACCAGAACGCCGAGCACCTGGTCAGGAGCGAGACGGTCCTGCACCCATCCGATACCCTGCAACTCAAGCTGGCGCCCGCGGGCGGAACCGTCGCGATCTTCTCGCCCGCGAAGTGAAGCGGAGCGGGTTTTCGGGCTCGAATGCGGACTCTGGCCATGCTGGATTTGCATTCGGGCCTGCCCCCATCGCCCAACGCCTGCTCCCGGGGGTTTCCCTTCCCACTTTTCCGATGAAGAAACGAACCTGCCTTGCGCTCACCCTGGTTGCCGCGGTCTTTGCGGCGACCGCTGCACTGTCATTCGCCGTTCCGCCGGCGGAGCTCGGACCGGCCGGGTCGGCCGCGCGCGAGCGCCTGCTGATTGACGCCGGGTGGCATTTCGCCTTCGGGCATCCCGCGGATCCGGCCCGTGATTTCGACCACGCGACTGGCTATTTTTCCTATTTCGCCAAGGCGGGTTACGCCGACGGCCCGGCAGCCGCGACCTTTGATGACCGGGCGTGGCGTCTGCTCGATCTGCCGCACGACTGGGCCGTGGAGGCGCCATTCGATCCCAAAGGCAGCACCAGCCATGGGTTCAAGGCGATCGGCCGAAACTTCCCGGAGCGCTCCATCGGCTGGTATCGAAAGACGTTCGCCGTCCCGGCGGCTGACCTCGGCCGGCGCATCAGCGTCGAGTTCGATGGCGTGTTTCGCGATTCGGTCGTGTGGGTGAACGGCTTCTACCTCGGCCGCCAACCGAGCGGCTACACCAGTTTCCGTTACGATCTGACCGACTATCTCAACTATGGCGGCGACAATGTCATTTCCGTCCGCGTGGACGCGACGATGGAGGAGGGGTGGTTCTACGAGGGCGCGGGCATCTATCGGCATGTCTGGCTGGCCAAGACCGCGCCACTGCACGTCGCACGCTGGGGCACCTATGTAACCACCGAGGTGGACGAGGGCGCCGCCAGGGTCAGCGCGCGCACGACAGTCGCGAACGAGGGTCTCGAGGCAGCGACCTTCGATGTCGAGCAGAGCGTTCTGGATCCCGACGGCCGCGTGGTTGCCACCGGCACGTTGCGGGCACTTTCGGTTGCGGCCGGAGCGGAGGGTGAGTTTCCCTGCGTGCTCGACGTTTCGAAGCCGCAGCTCTGGTCGCTCGAGTCGCCTGCGCTCCACCGGCTGGAAACGACGATCCGCGCCGGCGGCGCAATCGTGGATCGCTACGAGACGACCTTTGGCATTCGCACCATCCGATTTGACTCCGATCATGGCTTCTTCCTCAACGGCCGGCACGTCGAGATCCATGGAACCAACAATCATCAGGACCATGCGGGCGTGGGGATCGCGCTGCCTGACGCGTTGCAGGCTTTTCGCGTCGCCCGACTGAAGGAACTGGGTGTGAACGCCTATCGGACCTCGCACCATCCGCCGACGCCCGAGTTTCTCGACGCCTGCGACCGGCTCGGCTTGCTCGTATTGGATGAGAACCGCCTTATGGGCCCGAGTCCGGAGCAAATGGGCCAGTTGGAGCGCATGATTCGTCGCGACCGCAATCATCCAAGCGTCATCATCTGGTCGCTCGGCAACGAGGAGTGGGCGATCGAGGGCAACATCAAGGGCGCCCGCATCACTGCTTCGATGCAGGCCTTCGCGCACCGACTGGACCCGACGCGCCGCACCACCGTGGCGAACAGCGGCGGTTGGGGCGGCACCTCGACGGTGATCGACCTGGTCGGCTACAATTACATCAACCAGTCCAATCCCGACGACCAGCATGCAAAGTTCCCCCAGCAGCCCGGAGTCGGCACCGAGGAGGCGACCAACCCGGGCACCCGCGGCATTTACCTCGACGATCCCCCGCGAGCCCACCTTGGCTTCAAGGCCCTGGGGGACACGGGCGGCAATTGCGAGAAGGGTTGGAAATACTACGCCGGCCGGCCGTTCCTCGCGGGCCTGTTCTTCTGGACCGGATTCGATTACCGCGGCGAACCGATGCCCTATGAATGGCCGGAGATCTATGCCCAATTCGGGTTCCTCGACGGATGCGGGTTCCCGAAGGACACGGCCTATTATCTCAAGTCCTGGTGGACCGACCAGCCCGTGCTCCATCTCTATCCACATTGGAACTGGCCGGGCAAGGAAGGCCAGCCGATCGATGTCGTTTGTTTCAGCAATCACGAAGCGGTCGAGCTTTTCCTGAACGGCGGATCGCTCGGGAAGAAGGAAATGCCGCACAATGGCCACCTCGAATGGAAGGTCGCCTATGCGCCCGGCGCGCTTGAGGCCCGCGGCTACCGCGGCGGGCAGGTGGTCGCGACCACCCGCGTCGAGACGACCGGCGCGCCCACGCAACTGGTACTCACGCCCGACCGCAGCGCCATCAATTCCGACGGCGCCGATGTGGCGGTGTTCACCGTCTCGGCTCACGACGCGCAGGGGCGCACCGTCCCGACTGCCGCGAACCCGGTGAGCTTTGAGGTCGCGGGCGGCCGGATCATCGGCGTCGGCAACGGCGATCCTGGCTGCCACGAGCCGGACCGGTTCATCGAGACCGTTGACCGACTCCCGGTGGAAGACTGGCGCGGCCGCATCGCGCCCGCCGGCACCGTCGCGTCCGCGCCGCCGGATTCCCTGCCGCCGTTCCCCAGGCTGGGCAACTGGCAGGCTCCGCTGCCGAAGCCTGGCGAGGTCTACGATCTCTGTGGCACGCTCACCCTGCAAACGGTGCCCGCCGGTGCCCTGGAGTTGATCCTGCCGACGTTTGGCGCAAAGACCACGCTCTGGCTTAACGGCCACGAGCTGGTTCGCGATCTCGATACCTCGAAGGTCGGTCCGGCGCTCAGGCTCGAGCCGGCGCAGCTGGTCGCCGGCGTGAACCGCGTGCAGCTGATGGTGGCACCGTTCGACGACAAGAAGAATCACATCCCCGAGCTCACGAGGCTCGGCTCCTTGCAGGTCATTCGACCTGCTCCGACGGCCCAACGCAGTCTGTTCAACGGCCTTGCGCAGGTCATCGTGCAGTCCACGCGGGAGCCCGGCGAGATCCGCCTCACGGCGAAATCCGACGGCTTGGCTCCGGCCGTGGGCATCGTTGGCGCCAGCCATGCGACGCCGCTCCAATCCCAATAGATCCCGGGCGCGAGTCCTCACCTCCATCCGAGCCAGCTCCCGACCGCGCTTGGCTGGCGACTGGAGTTAGTTTCGCCGTCGAGCCGGTCGTCGCGGACGATTCGCTACCGGGCACCCGCCTCGACGGGTGCCGGGCCGGCTTTGGTTGGAACAACGGTGTTGATCCGGCCGTTCGCGTCGAAGGTGAGTTCATCGATGCACACCGAGCGGCGGAACGAATTTCCGTTCGAGAGCTCGCTCGTGTGATAGAGGACATACCACTTGCCCTTGAACTGGACGATGGAGCCGTGCTGCGTGACGGAAGCGGCGTGCTCCATCACCTTGCCGGCATAGGTGAACGG
>Ga0182021_10012412_pt1 | contig 10117 bp, 9 predicted proteins | sample 612E3MmetaG_FD_120493 | JGI IMG/M metagenome (GOLD analysis project Ga0182021, IMG submission 120493) | Permafrost microbial communities from Stordalen Mire, Sweden - 612E3M metaG (Illumina Assembly) | ecosystem: Environmental > Terrestrial > Soil > Wetlands > Permafrost | place: Sweden... | reverse complement strand
CGTTTGTTGGTCGCTAAGTAAGGGTGCCCCCAGCAACCCAGTTGACCCCACGGCCACCGCAGGCATGACGAAGCGTTATACGTACGCGCTTAAAACGATAATGATATTATATGACGGGTTATTGGTGGGCTGTCAAGCGTTTTTTGTCGCTATTTTTGGTTACCTCTTTGGGCGAGCTTTCAGCAATTAGGGGTCTGTAGTCAGCAGGCAGTGAGATTGCCACGTCATCCTTCAGCTGAAGGATTCCTCGCAATGGAAGTGGTGTTTTGTCATCAATTTTGAGTCCCCTCTCTCCCTACTTTTATTTCGATGTAAGTCTACCGAATTAAAAGTATACATTACTTCGTAAGTACCTTCGGTTGCCACCTACGGCCTTCGGCTCTCTCCCACAAAGGGGCGAGAGTGCTGAAGTTTTTAAATTGGTATTTGGTTTTTGATATTTGCCCTCAGGTACTCAGCTTTTAGCTGATGTAGAACTTGGAATTTGTTTCGTATTGCGGATTTCGGATTCAGTATTTGGTATTATTTGCCGGGTAATAATTTGCTTTTTGTTTCAATGTTGTATAGTAATGATAATCCCGCAGCGTTAAACTGCAATCCCTGGCATAAGGAGATACGATGAAACTTTCCAACAGAACCGTGCTTATTACCGGCGGTACCAGCGGTATCGGGCTGGGCCTGGCAGAAGCTTTTCTAAAATCAAAAAGCAAAGTAATTGTCTGCGGGCGCAATCCGGAAAAGCTAAAAGTCATCAAAGAAAAATTCCCGGAATTCACAGTATTGCCCTGTGACATCGGCGATGCTTCGGCAAGGGAGAAACTGGCCGCGGACGTACTGCGCCGTTTTCCGGACATCGATATTCTGGTCAACAACGCCGGCATCCAGCGTTATATCGACCTTAAAAAGGGCTATTCCGCACTCAAAGCCGGCGGCGACGAAATCGCGGTGAACTTTACGGGACTGGTGGACATGACCGCGCTCTTTATCGAACACCTGCTGCAAAAACAGGCCGCCGCAATTATCAATGTCAGTTCCGGGCTCGGATTCATGCCAATGCCGAATACCCCGGTTTACAGCGCCACCAAAGCCGCGGTCCATACCTATTCGCTGGCTACGGCAACAGCTCAAAGGCACCCCGGTCAAAGTGATTGAAATCGTTCCCCCCATGGTTGATACCGACCTCAACAAAGCCGGGCGCGACGCCAACCACATTAAATTCCGCGGCATCAGCCTGGCGGAATATATCCCTACCGTCCTCGCTGGGCTGGAAAAAGATGAAGATATCATCTTCCACGGCGACGCCGGTACGGTGCTGACCGATCCCCGCGGTAAATCCGAAAGCCGTCTGCTGAATCCGTCCTGGTAAATTAATAATTGGGGAGATATTAACATGACAAACAAAGACATTGCGGGGATTAAACCTATTAAACTTCCCGCACCGCGTTTTGAAGGTAGCTGTACCGTCTTCGAAGCACTGAAAAAGAGAAGCACTTCCCGCACTATCGGCAATAAAAAGATTTCGCGGCAGATGCTCTCCGATATCCTCTGGGCAGCCGCCGGGATTAACCGCCAAGCGGGTCCGTTCGGGGTACCGGGATTAACGGCCGGTTCGGCCAGTAATTCGCAGGAAATATGCGTCTATGCGGCGATGGCGGAAGGCACCTATTTATATGAACCTCACGGGCACAAATTGCTGCCGGTATTGACCGGAGATTACCGCGTGCCGGCGATCGGCCCGGGACAGGGCACGGTCGGCGCGAGCGCGCCCGTCCGCCTCATCTATGTCGTGGATATCGAAAAATTTAAGAACGCCGGATTTCAGGAACCCGGACTGTATAACGCGGAGATTCAGAAATCCTACTACTTTGTGGATACAGGGTTAGCCGCGCAGAATGTTTATCTCGCCGCTGCCGCCCTGGGGTTGGCGTCATGGTTCCATAACTGCAATAAACCCGAAATCGAGAAAGTCCTCAAACTGAAGCCAAATCAACGGGCGCTTTTCGGGCAGACAATCGGCTATTCCGAAGATTGAACAGCAGCGGTCAGTTTTGAATTGGCGGGACAAATTTTCTGCCGGTTAATTATCGCCGGTTCCCCACCAGCGGCCGCGTGATGATAAACCGGTCCGGATAGCCGCTGCGGTTGAGCCAATCCAATGCCTTCTTGGTATCACTGGCCACACGAGCTTTATCGTTATACCGGACACGGTACATGAAAAGCCAGTAGGTGAACTGTTTCAATTCGCTGAGGCTGATTGACCTCAGTCTACGGTGATGTTTCTCTTTTCGGAACTGCTCCAGCAGCACGGGTTGGGTCTCGGCGTAAATCCGCTGAAAAGCCTCGGCGGTGGTGTCTTCTTCTTTAATAATGGCCGCCAGGTGGCGTTCTTTCCGCACTTCATCTTTTACCGAGAGCAGCAGGGCGTCTTCGACTGTCACGCCGTAAAAATAATTCAAATACTGGCGGTACTTGCCGGCCCCAATCAGTTCCTGAAACCGTTCCTTGGTAATATCCAGCGGTGGTTTACCTTTGAGTAAAAAGTCGGACTTTTCTTTTTCCGGCAGCAAATCATCAGCGGCATCACAGAGACGTTCCGCCAGCAATTGCCAATCAAAAGCACTGCCTTCAATAAGATACTGATAATGACGGCCTTGATATGTTTCCTCAGATGATTGCCAGCGGCCTACCGCTTCCAATAAAGCAAAATACCAATTCACGCCGGAAGAAACCGCGTTGCGGAAATAGCGGATAGCTTCATCGTCGAGCGACGTAAGCTGCTGAGAAATTTCGTTACTCCGGGTTTTGTCCACCAGTATTCACCCCGACTTCGGCCTTCAGTTTTTCATAAAATTGTAAGCGGCCGGTACTAAGCATTTCGGTAATTTTCTTCTCGATTGCCTGACCCACGCCGGGGATTTCCCGCAGCTTACCATCTTCGGCCAGCCGGGATAATTCAACCGTCAGTTTTTCGATTTCTTCCGCCGCTTTGCGGTACGACCGGATTTTAAACCAGTTTTCTTTTTTCTTTTCCAGAAGGTTCGCAATATCCCGGAATACTGCAACAATTTCCGGATTCGTCATTGATTCTGTCCGCAGCAATGCTTGTATTTTTTCCCGCTGCCGCAGGGGCACGGGTCGTTTCTACCGACTTTTTTACCCTCGATTTTCTCCGCCTGTTTGGTAGGGCTGCCGCCGCGGCTGGCTGCCGCAACTTTAGCCATCGGGGAAGCTGTTTGCTTGGGAGGCGGCGTCTTGGTGACCGTAATATTAAAAATGTTGTGTACCAGGTCATGACGGACACCTTCCATCATCCCATCAAAAAGTTCATGACCCTCGTTCTTATAAACTGCCAGCGGGTCCCGCTGGGCCACGGCATGAAGTCCGACACCTTGCCGCATATTATCCATATTTGTCAGGTGTTCAACCCAGTAATTGTCGATAATCCGCAGCATTAACAGGCGTTCCAGGACACGCATACTCTCAGAGCCTAATTCCGTTTCCCGCTTCTCGTACAGAGCATCGGCCTGCTGCGTCAATTGCTCTTTTATCTCCACCGGCTTCATCTCGGCGATTGCTTCGGCTTTGAAATCCTGCGGTAAAGCCATAATCGAGCCAACCTCGGTTACCAGAGCTTCGGTATTACCGTCGCGATTTTCACCGATGTGGCCGTTAATAATATCGGAGATTTCATCGTCGACCATGGAGAGTACATTAGCTTTAAGGTCCGCGCCGCTTAAAATTTTACGCCGTTCGCCGTAAATAATTTTGCGTTGGTTATTAACGACATCATCGTATTCCACCAGGTGTTTACGGATATCAAAATGGTATCCTTCGACTCTAACCTGGGCGCTTTCAATGGTTTTATTGACGATGGAGTTCTCAATGGGAACATCCTCACCCAGACCGGCCCATTCCATAAATTTCCCGACGCGGTCACCCCCGAATTGACGCATAATATCATCTTCCAGCGAAACATAAAATCGGCTGCTGCCCGGGTCGCCCTGACGTCCGGCACGGCCCCGTAACTGGTTATCGATACGCCGCGCTTCATGACGCTCAGTGCCGATGATATGCAAACCGCCTTTCTGCACCACCTCGTCATGCTCTTTTTGCCATTCTTTCGGGTCTCTGTCATCCGGCTTGCCGCCCAGGATGATATCTACACCGCGGCCGGCCATATTGGTGGCCACCGTAACAGCTCCCAATCTGCCCGCCTGGGCTACGATATAGGCTTCTTTTTCATGCAGTTTGGCGTTCAAAACCTCATGCTTGATACCTTTCCGCAGCATCATATCGCTGAGCACCTCGGATTTTTCGACGGACACCGTACCAATGAGTACCGGCCGCCCTTCATTATGCAGTTCTTCCACTGCCTGGACGACCTGATTGAACTTAGCCTGTTCATTCTTGTAAATTTTATCGATCAGGTCCTGCCGTATCATCGGTTTGTTGGTGGGGATAGCCACGACTTCCAACTTATAAATTTTGTGGAATTCCTCGGCCTCGGTCAACGCGGTCCCGGTCATGCCGGCCAGTTTCCGGTACATACGGAAATAATTCTGGAAAGTCACGGTGGCATAGGTCCGCGTCTCTTCTTCAATCTTAACGCCTGCCCCTTTCGCCACTTCTTTCGCTTCAATCGCCTGATGCAAACCATCTGAATACCGGCGGCCGTGCATCATCCGGCCGGTAAATTCATCGACAATCACAACTTTGCCGTTGTTGATGACGTATTCTTTATTTACCTTATACAGATCGTTAGCAATAATAGCCTGACGAATATAATGTTCCCAGTGTAACTGAAATTCACGGACATCGCTCACCTGAAGTTTTTCCTGTGCCCGGCTGACGCCTTCTCCGCTCAACCTGACGCCGTGATTTTTTTCATCGACAAGATAATCGAGGCCCTCTTCAATATCGATACCTTTTTGCTTGGCATCGATTTCATCTTTATCGGTAATGATTTTACCTTTCAATTGCCGCGCGACTTTGTCTGCCATGCCGTATTTCTGCAGCGTGCCTTCCGGCGCCGGGCCGCTGATGATCAGCGGCGTGCGTGCTTCGTCAATCAGGATATTGTCCACCTCATCGACGATGGCGAAATTCAATTCACGCTGCACGCATTGTTTCAGGTCAACCACCATGTTATCCCGGAGGTAATCAAAACCGAACTCGTTATTTGTGCCGTAGGTAATATCTGCCAGATAAGCTTCCTGGCGAGTAATCGGCTTGAAATGTTTCCACAAATCTCCTTCTTTTCCGGTGTCATAGCCGGGGTCAAACAGGAAGGAAACACCACCCTGACCACCTGCGGTCTGCTGCCCTTGAATACTGGACACAGTCATCCCCAGAGCATGATAAATCGGGCCCATCCAGTAGGGATGAGATTTGGACAAATAATCATTGACCGTCACCAGGTGCACTCCCCTACCTGATAATGCATTCAAATAAAGGGGCAATGTAGCCACCAGTGTTTTACCTTCACCGGTCTTCATTTCCGCGATTTTACCGGAATGCAGCACCATGCCGCCGATCAGCTGCACATCGAAATGACGTAATCCGGTAGTGCGTTTTGAAGCCTCGCGTACGGCGGCAAACGCTTCCGGAATAAGATTATCCAATGCCTCATTTTGTTCTTTCGCCAGTTCTTTTTCCACCTGCTCCAGGCGTTCCTGGGCCTGTTTTACGGCCAGTTCCCCGCTTTCGACGGTGAACTTATCCTGTGCTTCCGCAACCCGTTTCCGGGCGTCCTGCAGTTCCTGCCGGGCGTCATTCACTCTATTTTGAGAATCAGAAGTCGCCTGCGCCAATCTGTCTTTGAACTCCTGGGTTTTGGCTTTCAGTTCATCATCCGTCAGTTTTTCATATTCAGGCTCAAGCGCGTTGACTTTGCTTACGACAGGCTGTAATTTCTTGAGTACTTTTTCATTTGAATCAACCAGATTTCCGAGCCATTTAAACATGTTTTCCCTCTTGCTTAAGGTTTTAACTATTTTTTAGTTTATATGTTGAACTTTGTTTGTCATTTGGTATTTGGATTTTAGTATTTTTACTGCTATTCCGGTTCGAACATCGCCCCGACAGACAGCCCGGTGTGAATGCGGTGGATGGCTTCTCCCAGCAGCGGCGCCATCGGTAAAACCACAATTTTGTCCAGTTTTTTCTCCGGAGGCACGGGAACCGTATCCGCCACGACCACCTGTTTCACCGGGCATTTGGCAATGCGTTCGATAGCGGAGTCGGAGAAAACCGGATGGGTAGCGCAGGAATAGACTTCCTTTGCACCACGCTCCAATAAAGCAATGACCGTGTTGGTCAGCGAACCGGCGGTATCGATCTCGTCATCGAAAGTGACGGCTATTTTACCTTTCACATCACCGATGACGTTGAGCGCTTCCGTCTTGCCGGCATTTCCCAGCCGTCTTTTTTCAACAATGGCCAGGGGCGCATTCATCCTGGCGGCCATATCGCGTGCCCGTTTTGAAATGCCGATATCAGTGGCTACCACCACCATATCTTCCATCTGCTTCTGTTTGAAATAGTCACTGAGCAGTGTCAACGCCGTCAATTCATCCACCGGGATGTTGAAAAAACCCTGTATCTGCGCGGCATGCAGGTCAACGGTTAATAATCGGTTTGCGCCTGCCACTGTTACAAGGTCGGCTATCAGTCTGGCCGTAATCGGCACGCGCGGCTGGTCCTTTTTATCGGTACGGCCATAACCGTAATATGGAATCACCGCGGTGATTCTTTTCGCCGAAGCCCGCTTCAAGGCATCCAGCATGATCAGTAATTCCATAAGGCTCTTACTGACCGGATGGGACATCGATTGAACCACGAAAATATCTCTTTCGCGGACATTTTCCAGAATGCGGACAAAAATGTTTTCGTTGCTAAATTCAAATACGTCAGCACGTCCCAGAGGGATATCCAGGTAATTGGTAATTTCTTTCGCTAAAGCGGGATGAGCATTACCCGTAAACACTTTAAGGTCGTCCATTACCTCTCCTTCAAACGCCACTCATTGCGCAATTCTATTATACCACTAGATATAAATTATCTGATTCTGTTATCGGAAGTTATCAGTTGATCCTATTACCGGTCTTTGCCATTTTTGTAAAATAGTGATAAGGTATGAACAAGTAATACACGCAGGAAAATTGATGATTACACATGAAATTGTGCATCTGCTGGTAGGGCCTTCGGATAACATTGACACAACACACGTAAAAGAGGCCGCCGCGATACTGAAAAAAGAACCTTACGAAACCCGGATGCTTTTATCAGGAAAACTGCCTCACCTGATTGCGCACTACCAGACCGCAGGAGAAGCCGAACCGGTAGCAAAACAACTTAAAACACTGGGACTTGTCGCGTTTACCGTGAATGACAGTGAACTCAGCAAATCTCCCGCGACCCGATTTACCGCGCGCAGTTTGGAGTTGGGAGAGCAGCAAGCCGTGTTCAGGGATAATGGCAATCATACTTTGACGCTGGAAACTAAAGACGTATTTCTCATTCTCAAAGGCAAATACCAGCTATCTTCCGATAAAAAGGTAACAACGACCAAAATGAAATTCAATCTCACGGCGACACTGGTGACAGGCGGCATCCCTGTCTGGAGCAAAGTCAAAGAAACGACTAAAGCCAACTCAGACGAAATGGGGTTTTTCGTCCGGATTTACGACCTAGTTTCCGCCGAGCCGAAGGTTGAATTTTTCGAGAATGCTTTCAACTATTCATCACTCGGCAAGGATATCGCGCCATCCACGACGGCGAATTTTAACAGTATTGTGGCAAAACTGAGAGCCGTTTTTCCAGGAGCTATCTTCGATGATACGCTGACACAACCGATGGGAACGAGTCAGCCTTACGACCGGCAGGCGAATACCGTTGAACTCAACTGTAAGCTTATTTACCTGTACCAGCAGGCTGTTCACAACTTCGTTTAGGGGAAACAGCCGTTAATTTTGACGGATTTTTATTTACCCGGCGTTTCAGCCTTGGCCGGACTGTCTTCAACTTTAATCGTTTCAGCTTCAGCCCGCATTACCTCAAGGTCGCTTTCAGTGAACATCCGCCATCCGCGCCTGTCCCGAAATGTCTTTTTTAGGACACCGGCTTTCAGCCAGCGAAAAAGTGTCGCCCTGCTGATGCCGGCTTTGGCGCATATTTCAGCTGTTCGATAATAGGTTTTGCCGTTGATTTCTATTGACATATCTTTTATCCTTATCGGTGAGAAGTATTGATACTATTTGAATCATTATCCTTGACTGGCCAGATTGAGTCTATCCATCTTTTGTTCAATTTATATAGTACTTTCGTAGCGATTGTGAAATAAATAATGGATATTGCCTGCGCATTTCTTATATAATATTGGGGAAAAACTTTTTTCAGTGCATCAGAAACAGTATATAATGAGTTATCTGTACAAATAATAAGGAATAAATTGCAAAAAATACCGGAATCGATAAAAATCAGGCTAAAAAAAGCCAATGAACAGGACCGGAAACTCGAAAAACCGATGGAGCGAGTTTCGCGTTTGCTCTGGCCCTGGCCTGGATCAAAACTGATACAATTTGTCAGTTTACTGGCAATGCTGGATTTTCTCAGCACGTTTGCCGCGCTGCGGTTCAACTTAAGTCATCAGGTTTATGAAATTGGGCCCATGGCCAAGTGGGCGTTTGCAATCGGCGGGTTCCCAATATTATTAGTCGTGGATGCAGCCGTTATCGGAGCTTTAATATTACTGGCTTTCGGAGTACGCGCTCTGTACCGGCGTTCGGGGTTCCCGGGGTTTGGGCGCACTGCCTTTGTCTTCCTTTTTGTTCCTTATGCAATAATTATGCTGCCTATAATTTTCAACAATATCATCAATACTTTTCGATAAAAATAAAAATAGTACCATAAAATATCTGATAGAACCGGAGTTGTGCGATGGAAACTAAAACAATCAGGCAAACGATAACGTTCAAGGCGCCCCCTCATGATATTTATGAGGCATTGATGGATTCCAGGAAGCACGCAAAATTTACCGGCGACAAAGCTTCTATCAGCCGAAAAGTCGGGGGCAAGTTTTCTGTTTTTGACGGTTACAGCGAGGGCTCGAACCTGGAGTTGATACCGGATGCAAAAATCGTCCAAACGTGGCGCGCCAGCGATTGGCCAGAAGGACATTATTCCCAGGTTACTTTCACGTTTAAAGAAATCCCGGGCGGGACCAGACTGTCTTTCCTGCAGACAGGCGTCCCCGAAAAATTTTATGAAGACATTTCTCAGGGCTGGCGGGACTATTACTGGGCGCCGCTGAAAGAAATGTTGGAGAAATAAAACAATCCCCTCATCGGGATTGATCAAGCGGTCAGATGATCAGGCTTTTACCGTATCTTTTAGCCCATCTCTTTGACTGACTGCACCTGAACGTTGGCTTTGTTTAATATTTCCTGCAGATCCACCAGCTACATCCAGTTAAAGTTGAACTATAACCTTTTTGAACTATTATTTTCTGAGTCTGCGCGGCAGATGTTGTCGTGCTGAAAAGAAAAATTTCGTATTTCATAGCGTAACGACCAGCTCAATTTCGTTTTATGTTTTTCCAAAAAGGGTCGAAAAAACGGTTTTGAGCCCCATACGAGCAAGAATAGCATATTTTATTTTTGACCAAAACAGATATTACATCCGGCGGGCGGCACTTAATACCCCGTGTAGCACGGCGCCGAAAACAGGACGGCCCGGATAAATCGCATTAAAGCGGCAGACCTCATGGCAGCACATGCAGCGGATGCACAGTTTATTATTTATTGCGGCCTTTTTTCCGGCTATTCCGGCGGCGCCAGTGGGGCAGGCTTTCACGCATTTGCCGCAGGCTGTGCAGTTTTTCTTATTCACCCGCGGCCGTGGCGATATTTGCTCCAGTAAATATTTCACCGGACCGTGGGGTGCCCGGTTCATGGCCGCACGGGTAAATGTTACGGGCAACTTGAAATCATTAACTGCTAAATCTTCAAATTTCTCCCCGACGATGTCAATCCTGCTCAGGTCGCCGATGCCCAACCCTCTTTCTCCGGCGTATCGGGTGGTTAATACATCCGCGGGCTTAAGGCCGATGATTTCGCCG
>Ga0182021_10012410_pt1 | contig 10117 bp, 10 predicted proteins | sample 612E3MmetaG_FD_120493 | JGI IMG/M metagenome (GOLD analysis project Ga0182021, IMG submission 120493) | Permafrost microbial communities from Stordalen Mire, Sweden - 612E3M metaG (Illumina Assembly) | ecosystem: Environmental > Terrestrial > Soil > Wetlands > Permafrost | place: Sweden... | reverse complement strand
CCAGGGCGAGGCGGACCCTGGCGGGCTTTGGCCATGGCTGATCGCGTCAAGACGCGCGAACCGCGCATACACGTCCTTGGCGGTGAGCAAGCGCAGGTCGCCCACCGGCGCTTGTACGACGTGATTGGAGGGGCTGCTGAGTGGATAAGGTCCATACCGCCTCGGATCGGTCGGCCCGAACACCCCGAGCGTCTTTACTCCGCTGGCCGCCGCCAGATGCAGGGGACCGCTATCGTTGCAGATGACCCACTCGGCGCGCCGGATGAGCGCAGCCAGCGACACGAGACTGGTGTTGCCGGTGAGGTTCAGAAATTGTCCCTCCGGGGCGTTATCCCGGTAAGATACGAGATTATTGCCCGCCCAGATGATCTTGCGGCCGGAGCCGTCCCGGAGCAGCAGGTCGGTCAGCTGTCGAAACCCGTTCCAGCGCTTCTCGGCCCGGCGGCTGTCGGGAAAAATCAGGATGGGCTTCTGTCCGCGCCGGCCTTCAATGAAGCCCAGGTTCAGGTCGGCGGCCTCCCGAAACCGCAACTCCCCGCGCAGCTCAGGCTTCGCTTCCAGCACCGGACAGAACCGCAGCAGGATATCGAGGGCATGGCTCTGCGCTCCGTCAGGCGGCAGCGGGACCTTCTGCTGGTAGAAGAAGGTGGCGCCTTCCCGGGCGTCGCTGCGCCCCACTTTTCTTGCGGCCCGCGACTGCCACGTCATCAATCCGGTGCGCAGCAAACCCTGCATGTCGAACACGTAATCAAACCGCGTCTGCCGCACTTCGCGCATGAGCTTGAGGAACCCGCGCACGCCTTCACTCCGGTGGAAAACGTACACCCGGTCCACCACCTCGCAGATGCGCACCAGCGGCTCGAAGATATCGCGCACAATCCAGGAGATGCGGAGCTCGGGGCGCTGGGCCTTGAGTGAGGCCGCCACCTGCAGGCCGTGCACGATGTCGCCAAGCGACGAGGGTTTGATGATCAGAAGATTGGTCATGGGCGCCGAAAAGGCTTTTAACCGCGCGACGCATACGTTTCATGGGGTTTCGCCGCGAAGGCAAATGTTTATCAGCATTTTCTGCATGAACCCCCCGCCGCCGCCTGTGACGCCCTCCTCCGGTGCTTGAATTGATCCTTAATACCCTGGCCTGGATCGTCGCCCACCTGCCGGAGCCGTTGCTGCGCTGCTTGGCGGCGGGCTTGGGTGATCTGGTCTTCTTCGGTTCCCGGCGCCGCCGGGAGCTCGTGCTGTCGAACCTCCAGCACGCCTTCGAGGACAAGCCCGCCGCCTGGCACCGCGCGATCGGGCGCGAAAGCTGCCGGCGGTTGGTCGAGACTGGGCTGTTCTCCCTGGCCATGCCGTTCATTTCTGAACGCCGTTTGCGCGGCATGCTGCGTGCCTCGGCTGGGCTGGAGGCCGGACTGGCCGCGTATCGGGAGGCGCTGAGTTCAACGGAAGCGGGTGCGCCGTATCCACTCGTCTTCGCCACAGCGCACTTATGCGGTTGGGAGAGCCAGACCGCCATCCGCCTCGCCGTCTCCGCGCCGTTCCCCGAGTTCGGCACCATTTACCGACCGCTTGACAACCCGGCGGTCGATGCGTGGGTGAAGCGCTCACGGGAACGGTTCGGCATGCGCCTGCTCTCGCGCAAGGAGGGATTCCAGGAGGCCATGAAGCTCCTGCGGCACAACGGCGGCGTCAGTCTTCTGTTCGACCAGAACGCCGGCTTCCAAGGCGCTCTTTCCACGCTGTTCGGCCGCGTCTGTTCCACCACCGAGCTCGCCGGGCTGCTGGCGGAGAAATTCCATGCCCGGCTCTACGTGATCTTTCCGCGCCGACTCGCCTTCTGGCGGGTGGAGTTGGACGTGGCGCGCATTGTCCACGATGGGACCGCTGCGGGCATGACCATTGCGCTCAACCGCTGGCTGGAGTCCCACCTTTCCAGCAGTGACGACGCCTGCGCCTCCTGGCTGTGGGCGCACGACCGCTGGCGCAACCAAGACATTCCCGCCCGGCGGCTGCGCCTTGAAGCCAAACGCAATCTCCTTGGCTCCGATCTCCAGAGCCGCGGGCTCGCCGCCCTCCCGCGCAAGACGCGTTTGTGGATCCGCCTGCCCAACTGGCTCGGCGACGTTGTCATGGTGCTGCCGTTGCTGCGCGCGCTCCGCACCTCCCGGCCCGATGCGCAGATCACGCTGCTCGCACAGGCGCCGTTCTGTCCGCTGCTGGAACTGTCCGGACTCGCCGACCGGGTGCGGCCGTTGCCGCCGCCCGGGCCGCGCCGCTTTCTCCATTTCTGGCGTCTGCGCCATGAATATCCCGATTGCTTCCTGCTTTTCCCAACTTCCTTCCGCGGCGATCTGGAGGCATGGTTGACCCGTTGCCGCCAGCGGTTCGGTCTTGCGCGACCGGGGAGCCGGCGGCCGCTGCTCACGCACACTTGGCCGGTACCCGGGCATTTTGATGAAGAGTCCCGCCATCAAATCAAACTCTGGGAGGAATACCTCCGCCATTTCGGCCTGGATGCGCCGCCGGATCTTTCGCCGCTGGCTCCCGCACTCTTCGGTCTCCAGTCTCCGCAATCCAACCGTTCCATCATCGGCCTCATCTGCGGATCGGAGAATAATCCGGAGAAGCGCTGGCCCGTCGACTGCTGGCGGACCCTGGTCACGCAACTGGCGGCCAGCCGTCCCGCCGCCCGCTTCCGTCTGTTCGGCACCGCCAACGACCGGCCCGTTACGAGCGCCGTCGCCCACAATCTACGCGCCCCGGTTGAAGACCTCGCCGGCCGCACCGACCTGACCGCGTTTGCGGCGCGCCTGACTGAATGCGGCCTGCTTGTCACCAACGACACCGGCGGCATGCACCTCGCCAACGCGCTCGGCGTGCCGGTCCTGGCGCTGTTCGGCCCGACCAACCCCCAGCGGACCGGGCCGGTTTTCCAGGCGCCCGTCCGCATTCTCCAGCCACCCGGCGGCCCGCCCACGAGAGGTGGCAATCTCGCCAGCCTTCGGCCGGAGACCGTGTTCGCCGCCGTTGACGAGATGCTCGGGACGTCCAACTAATGCTCTGTCGCCCGTAACGCTCGCCGCCGCCTCTGCCTGCCTTCCGGCATCCGGTATCCCACTTCCGCCTTCGCCCGTGCCACTCCTCGAAGTATCCGGTCTCCGCACCTATTTTCATACCCGCAACGCGATCCACCGGGCGGTCGACGGCGTCAGTTTCACCGTGGAAAAGGGGGAGACGCTGGGCATCGTCGGTGAATCAGGCTCGGGCAAGTCCGTCACGTGCTATTCGATCATGGGTCTCTTGCCGCAACCACCCGGCCGGATTGAAGCTGGCTCGGCCATCTTCGACGGGATCGATCTGTTGCGTTGTCCGCCCAAGGTGGCACGCTCCGTCCGCGGCAAGCGCATCGCCATGATTTTTCAGGACCCGATGACGTCGCTCAATCCCTACCTGCGCATCTCGGAGCAGTTGATTGAGCCGCTCATCATCCACGAAAAAATCTCCCGATCGTCCGCCGTGCGGCGCGGAGTGGAGATGCTGGAGGCCGTCGGCATGAACGACGCCGCGCGGCGCATCGACCGCTATCCGCACGAATTCTCCGGCGGCATGTGCCAGCGCGTCATGATCGCGATGGCCCTCATCACGCGGCCGGAACTGCTGATCGCCGACGAACCCACCACGGCGCTCGACGTGACCGTGCAGGCGCAAATCCTTGAACTCATCCGCCGTCTGCAGCGCGAACTCGGCATGGCGGTCATCTTCATCACGCACGATCTTGGCGTGGTCGCCGGCCTCTGCGACCGCGTGCTCGTGATGTACGCCGGCCGGGCCGTGGAAACCGCCGGAGTGCGCGCGATCTTCTACCAGCCGCGCCACCCTTACACCCGGGCCCTGCAGCGGTCGATTCCTTCCACCCAGCCGAAGGGCGCGGCCCTGTTCACGATTCCGGGCCTCCCGCCCGACCTTTCCACGCTCGCTGCCGGATGCGCCTTCGCTCCGCGCTGCGAGTCAGCCACCGGACTGTGCCTCGGGCAGGATCCGCCGCTGGTGGAAGTCGCGCCGGGCCATGCCTCGGCCTGCCTGCGAGTGCAGGCCGGCGAGATTTAGACTTTCACCTGAGGTCGCCGAGAGCGCAGAGTATGAACACAGGGCCGATCAGTACCTTCCTCCGCGAACTCTGCGGGCACCTGTGAAGTTGCCATGTCTGAACCAATCCTCGAGCTGAAGAACCTCCAGACGCACTTCCCGCTGCACCGCGGCCTCGTCTTCAAACGGCACACGGGCACCGTGAAGGCGGTCGATGGCGTCAGCCTTGCCGTGCAGCGCGGCGAGGTGCTGGGGCTGGTCGGTGAATCGGGCTGCGGCAAGTCGACGTTGGCGCGGACCATCCTGCAACTCGTGCCCGCCACCACCGGCAGCGTTGTGCTCGAGGGTCGGAATCTCACCGCCGCCAGTGCGGCGGAAGTGCGGACATCGCGCCGGGCTCTGCAGATGGTCTTCCAGGATCCCTACGGCTCGCTCAATCCGCGCCTGACAGTCTTTGCGACGCTCGCCGAGCCCATGCTCGTTCACAAGATCTGCCCCCGCGACGAGGTGACTGGACGCGTCGCCGAGCTCATGAAGATGGTCGGCCTCGCTCCGCGCTTCATGCAAAAATACCCGCATGAGTTCTCCGGGGGCCAGCGCCAGCGCATCGCCGTAGCCCGCGCCCTCGCCCTGCAGCCCAGAATTATCATCGCTGATGAGCCCGTCTCCGCCCTCGACGTCTCCGTCCAGGCCCAAATCCTGAATCTGTTCGCGGAGCTCGTCCGCCGGATGAATCTCAGCCTCATTTTTATCGCGCACGACCTTTCGGTGGTGAAGCACATCTCCGACCGCATCGCCGTCATGTACCTTGGGAAGATCGTCGAGCTCGGCCGCGCCGCCGAGGTGATCGAGCGCCCGCGGCACCCGTACACCCGGGCCCTCGTGAGCGCCATTCCGACACCCGATCCGGATGCCGAGCGCGCCCGGCAGCGCATCGTGCTGGCCGGGGATCCGCCGTCGCCGCTCAATCCGCCCGCCGGTTGCGCCTTCCATCCGCGCTGCGCTTTCGCAACGGAGAAGTGCCGCGCCGCTGTGCCGCCACTTGAACGCCTCGCCGACGGCCGCGAAGTCGCCTGCGTCCGGGTGCAGGAAATCTGAGCCTTGGCTTCAAGCCAAGGCCGGCTGCCTCAATCTAATTCCAAGCGCAGCGACGAATCCGGTAGGAAGATCGCTTGCGACCGATGATCGCCTGCGCTTTCAACCAATGCATTGGGCCCGGCCCCCATGAGCCAGGCCCTCGTTGCCTATATCAAAGTCCGGGTCGCAAGCAGGGCGCTAGCCGGACGACTTTTGAAACCGGTTACTTCTTCGGCTTCGGCTGCAGTTTGGCGAGGTCAAGCAGAGCTTGGTCCAGTTTCGCCTGCAGGTCGGCGGCGTGAGCCTTGGCGTCCTTCAATTGCGCCTGGAGCTGGGTCGACGCAACCTTGCCGGCATCCACCTGCTCCTGGAGTTTGGTGCAAGCGCCCTTGGCTTCATCCACCTGCGCCTCGAGTGCGACCGATCCGGCCTTCCCTTCATCCAGCTGCGCCTGCAGCTTGGCCGCGCCGGCCTTGGACTCATCCAGTTGGGCCTGGAGCTTGGTCGCTCCGGCCGTGCCCTTATCCAACTGCGTCTGGAACTTGGCTGCGCCGGCTTTGGCCTCATCCAGTTGGGCTTGGAGCTTGGCCGCGCCGGCCTTGGATTCATCCAACTGCGTCTGGAGCTTGGCCGTCTGGTCGTTGGCCTGGCTTAGCGCGATTCCGGTTTTTGCGGCTTGATCATTCAGGTCGCGAACCTTGGTGCGGAAGGTTAAGGCGACAACGACAATGGCTACGGCGAGGAGTCCGATAACGACCACTGCCGTGGAGCTTTTCTTCTCGGGGGTGGGTAATGTTGTTTCACTCATGGGTGGGCAATTTGGCTGCAGTTCTTGAAGACTGAATTCTTAGTGTAATCCCACCTTAGGGTGGGCGCAAGTTAAGACTGTGCGCTGATTTACCTCTCCAGTTTTCCCCATTGCTCAGCGGTCCCGTCGCCGACCGCGTGGATCGCGGCAGCGCGTTTGATCGGGGAGCAGTCCGGCGTCCTTACGCCTGGCCCATCGTGCGGGCTTTTTCAAGGATGGCCGGCCGGGCCTCTTCCATCATCTCACGCACATCGGCGTAGCGCATCGTGCGCTGCTCGAAGGTGCGCTTTTGCAGCGCTCCGAGAAACCGGCGCTCGAACTCGTGGAAGTACGAACCGTAGATGTGATAGCTGTCCACCATGTGCACGTAGCGGCCGATCTGCACGGGGCGGCCGCTGAGCTCCCCGATGCGCGCACCGATGCGCTGCTGCAGTTGCACCAGCGCGAAGATATTCATGAACGCCGCCTTGTAGGCGTCGTTCGACCGGAACCGCACGTTCATGCTGAGCACCGGCTCGCCCGCCTCCTCCAACAACCGGCACCAGATGCTCTGCAGGCAGGCGGGATCGTAGCATTCGTTGTCCTCCCACACCTTCCAGGTGACCGCCTGCGCCCGCCGGCTGTGCGGCGTCCGGGCGAGCTTCCGCGCAAGCATGTCGATTTGGTCAAAGGGCTTCAGCCCCGGCACCTGGTAGCCGAACAGCCGCTGATGGTAGGTGTATTCCCAGCGGGTGTCCTTGGGATCGTCCGGCTTGCGCACGAGGTGGTCTTTGATGCCATCGCAGACCTCCATCACGTATTCCTGCAGTTCCACCGGTCCGCCCGGAAAATCCTTGTGGATCATCGGCTCGCCCAGCGGATCGGCGATGGTGATGATCATCGTCGCGTCCTTGCTCGGCGGATCGTCGGGCCTGTCGTATTCGGTTTTGAGGCTGCAGCCTTTCTGGTGCAGCTCGATAAGGGACAGCTCCCACGCGCGTGCAATGCAGTCCGCTTCGACGTGTAAGACCGGGATTCCTTTCATGGGGTGGTTCTTCTTTCGTGGCTGCGACGGCTTGAGCAAGACGCATTGGGCGTTGGCTGTCCATCCCCGCATTTGCGGCCGGTGCCGACCGGCAGGAACGGAACGCGCCGCGAGATGGGACGCGTTATCCTAAACACGCCGGAATCTCTTGGAAGCAAGATCGACCGCGGACCTGGCCGCTCGATGGCGTCATTCCAGGTTCAGGCCGGCAGCCGTGTGCCCCCGGTCTGCCGCAGGGCCTCGTAGCAGGCGATGCCCGCGGCCGTCGAGAGATTGAGCGAGCGCATCGCCGGGTCGGCGTGCGGGATGTTGACCCGCCACGCCTCCCCCACCGCCGCATGCAGCCAATCCGGGCAGCCCGCGCCCTCGTTGCCGAACAGCAGTCCGTCGCCATCCTTGTAACGCACGTCCCAGAACGAGCGCTTGGTCTTCGTCGTGAACAGCCACAGCCGGCGGGGCCGCGCCGGGCTGCGCTGAAATGCGTCCCAGTTCTCATGATGGTGCACGTCCAGCGCGTGCCAGTAGTCCATGCCGGCCCGCTTGAGCTGGCGGTCGGTGATCCGGAACCCGAGGGGATGGATCAGATGCAGCCGCGACCGCGTGACCGCGCACAGGCGGCCCACGTTGCCCGTGTTCTGCGGAATCTGCGGCTCGAACAGCACGATGTGCAGCATGCCTCCGCCGTAATCCGCCCGCCGTTCGGCTGCAAGCACTCCTGATTTCGAAATTCCGGTCTTTACCGTCCTGCCCTCCGCCGATAATTCTACCGGCGGCGAAAGCCGCCTCCTTTCTCCCCGCTCCGATGGCTATCATCAATCCACGACCAGTGTTGTTCCTCGACGACGAGCATTCCTACGTCGGGCTGATGACCGAGCTGCTCTCGGACAATCTCGACTGTCCGATCCTCCCGTTCACCCGGTCCGATGACGCCCTGGCGGCCCTGCCCCGCGCCAATGTCGGCATGATCGTGACCGACTATTATATGCCGCTGATGAACGGCATCGAATTCCTTTATCGCGCGCACGCGGCCTGTCCGACGGTCGTCGCGATCATGATCACCGGTCACCAGATCGAGCTCGGCGGGCAGGACCTGAGTCATGTGCCCGGACTGCGGACGGTTCTCTTCAAACCCGTTCGCTGGCGGCTGCTGGCCGAGGCGATCATTCAGCACTGGCCCGACGGGAATCCTCCGGTTTTGAAAGAGAGCCTCTGACCTGCGCTGGAACGAACCAGGCCGACCCGCCGGCACCTGCTGACCCCGGACGCCCGCGGGCGCTACGTGACCGCCAGTCCATCGTTTTCCGCCGTGAGCACCCACGCTCCTTCGCAGGCGGCGCCCTCGGCTCCCAGCGCCGATTCCATGGCGATGCGCACGACCTGAGCGGCCGGCTGCTCGCACACGCACAGCACGCTCGAGCCGCTGCCGCTCAGCCAGCCGGTCAGTGCGCCGGCTTCAATGCCGGCGTCGATCGCCCGGCGCCCGCCGGGGATGCCCGGCAATCGGTAGGGTTCGTGCATGAAGTCCGTCACCGCATGCCGCAGCTTCGCAAAATTGCGCGTGGCGAACGCCGCCACCAGGAACGCCGCTGCGTTGATGCTCTTCACGGCGTCGAAAAAGGGAAGCGCTCGCGGCAGGGCCCCGCGGGATTCCCTGGTGAGGATCGCGACCCGCGGCGCCACGACAACAAACGCCAGCTCCGCCGGCACGGCGATGCGGACGCAGTCGAGATAGGCGCCATTGACCGGGGAGGTGCGCGACACGCAGAACCCGCCGAGCACTGACGCGGCGGCGTTATCGGGATGCCCCTCCAGCGCGGTCCCGAGTTCGATGATCTGCCGGTTCGGGAACCCTGCGCCCGCCAGCGCGTTCAGACCGGCGAGCACACCGGTGCGCACGGTCGCGCTCGAGCCCAGGCCGCGGGCCGGCGGCACGTCTCCCGCAATTCGGTAGCTGAAGCCGAACGGAGCCCGGCCGGCGCAGCGGAAGAATGCCGCGGCGGTGGTCTCGACCATCGCGCGGGCCGCGTCGTTACCACCGTCGGCAGGAAGGGCCGCCGCGGCGCCCGCCAGTCTCGTCAAGGTCAGGCGTGCGTGGAGGGTCAGCGCGAGCCCGAGCGTGTCGAAACCCGATCCGCAGTTGGAGGTGCTGCCGGGGACGCGGACAGTGACAGAGTCGGTTCCGCGCATGGGCTAGCGACGGAATCGCACGACGCGCTCGTGGTCCCGGATCTCGGCCCGTTTCTTGAGATCCTCCCGCTTGTCGAACTGTTTCTTTCCCGTGGCCAGCGCCACCTCAACCTTGACCAGCGACCCCTTGAAATACATGCGCAGAGGGACCAGCGTCCGGCCGCCCGCCGCGAGCGCCTGCGCGATCTTGCGAATCTCGTTCTGATGCAGCAGCAGTTTGCGCTGGCGGAGTACATCGTGGTTGTTGTCCGTGCCGAATTCGTAGAGGTCGATGTGGGCGTTGTGGAGCCAGACCTCCCCCCGCTCCACCCGGGCGAACGCGTCGCTGATCTGCGCGCGGCCGTTGCGGATCGACTTCACCTCCGTGCCCCGCAGCGCGATGCCCGCCTCGAACTTGTCCTCAATGAAGAAGTCCCGCCGCGCCTTGGCGTTGCGGATCTCCGTGTAACGGTCGGAATCGGAAGACTGGGCGCACATGAACGTTCACCGGCCACGCGGCTCGCCGCGCCGGCCGACCAGACTCGCTACACCCATCCCCGGCGGCGCGTCAACCCTCGGCCAGCTCGTGGCTGATTTTCCCCTCGATGATTTCGCGCAGCGCAATGTCCTCGGGCGAGAGCTTCTCGAGCGACTCGACCAGCGGACGGCTGCCCCGTTTGAGCTGCTTCACGCGGCGCGAAACCACGTTGATCAGGATGTTCGGGTCGGAAATGACCTTCTGGGCTTCTTTGATGTAATCGTCACGCATAGCAGGGCGCTGTCGGTCAGCAGGAACGGCAATGGCTACGTGCCCCCGCCCCGGGGTCAAGGGTATTCTCGGGGAGACCGAGACCAGATGGGAGTAGCGGCATCGCGAACGTCCTAGCGCGGGATTGAAAACACCACTGAATTGCTGCATGACCCTGTTTCCGGCTTTCGCTTACCGCTTACCGCTT
>Ga0182021_10012409_pt1 | contig 10118 bp, 14 predicted proteins | sample 612E3MmetaG_FD_120493 | JGI IMG/M metagenome (GOLD analysis project Ga0182021, IMG submission 120493) | Permafrost microbial communities from Stordalen Mire, Sweden - 612E3M metaG (Illumina Assembly) | ecosystem: Environmental > Terrestrial > Soil > Wetlands > Permafrost | place: Sweden... | reverse complement strand
TGGTCGAAGCCTCGCCAGGGCAGAAATCATGGCAGCGCCATTAACGAACTCGACGGCACTAAGGTCAGATTCAGTTTCTTGTTTTCTAAACCATTTAGCGTTAACATAATACGAACCAAACAAAAAGAAAAAGAAAGACAGAACCACTGCTGGTGCAATGAACAGAAATGAGTCAGCGTTAATAAAAAACAGGTAACCTATCATGACAGCAAGCACTGTACCAGGAAGAACCGTTCGAGGTAACCTCTTTGCAATGTGCCTTTTTGCTATGTGATTAAATTCGTGGGCGCCAACAGCAAGAACCTCATCGGGCGAAAGCATTTGGTAATAGTTAGAGTTAAAGACAAACGCGTCAGAGTAGGCTAAGCAAGGAATAGGAAGAATGCTCGATTTGTAATAGCGGTGGAGCCTATCTTTTTTGAGAATTGAAGTTGCTTTCATATTCTCTGCTAGTGTGTCAAGTTCTTGCATTTCAAATGGTTGTGCTCTAAGCAGCAGCACCATAATGGAGCTTATTAATCCCATTTTCTATCATTCAAACGATTGATAGTTACTATATAGGGCTTGTCTTTTAAGAGCGTGTGTGTTGCAAAAAGCTACTAATTCGTGGAAAAAGACAGCGATAGAATCTCAGGGTACCGCAAGCCTAAGATGGAGTAAAGAGATGCAAAGCCTAAATAAAACTGTAGCATCTCCTTAAACACCGTGTGCTAGAGTTTTTTGGTGGAAAAGGGCTCGTAGCCTAGCACGGATTCCCTTGGTGCAGGCGCTTTTTTTGCTGGAGCTAAGTCCACACAACCGTTTCTTCGCAGAATCTCTCCCCTCTTTTTCTTTTTTCAGAGGAGTTTTCGTTCTCCCAAAGAGCGCTCAGATAGGAAATGAAGTAAATGAGTCGAAGAGTCGTGAATTGCCCACACTGTGGCGTCTTTTTGCCAAAAGACCTTTGGCAGGAACCGAGTCGTTTGGATCAGAAAACGCAACCGATAAAATGCCCGCGGTGCGGCGGTCACAAAGTGTGCAGAGATGGATTTCGGGATGTGCCTTCCGGAAAGTTGCAGCGTTATCTTTGCAAAGATTGTATCTACCGATTTTCCTTTTATTAAAACTGTTTCCTGCATCTTCTCTATTTTCTATTTGTCTAAAGAAATCCTTACTTAAAAGGCAGCCGTGCGAGTTTGTTTACAGAATAGTCTATCTTGGTGCTCAGGGTAGAAAGCTCTCATTCAACGGTTCTTGTTGTCCTCTTTCGGTTTTGGTGCTCAAAGTTTTCGTTTCATGGCTAATCCGGACTCGAATTTTGAAGCAGCAGGAGCTTTAGTTCTTGGTTGAGTCTCATCGAACCATTGAACACGTTTCCCATGAACCAGTTCAACGGTTCAATGGGAAAATTGAACTGTTGGGTTTTTCACAGCGTGGCTTAAAGATTCTGCGTGTTTTAGGTACTCCTGACTGCATAGCTAGCTACGCTGCTAAGGTTGTTGGCTGCTCGAAAAGCTTGGTTTCCCATTGGAAAGACCATGCTATAAAAGTTGGCGCCCTACGATTGCAGGCCGATGGTGTAGTTAAGTACTATGAGCTTACGCCGTTTGGTTTGAAATTTCTTGCCAGTTCAACGGATTTCACTACGAGTGAGCGGTGTGTTGGGGTGGGTGTGATGCATGTGTTGGAGGATCATGCTGTTAAGTTTGAGGTTTTGAAGGGAGAGGCTGCTGGGTGTAGACTTGCTTGGCGTAAGCTTCGTGAGCCTCGTAATTGGGTGAAGTTGGGTTTTAAGTTGGGGAACGTTCGTGTGGTTAAGACGTCTAGGCATATTATTATTCATCCTGGGAAGCTTCGGGATTTTGATGCGGATAGGCTTTTGGTGATGGCTGGGGAGATTGTTGGTAGGGTTCGGTTGGAGTTGATGGTTCGTTTTGGTATGGTTCTTAGTGAGGAGGGTATGGCGTTGCATGATCCTGTTTGGGAGGTTTTTACTCCAGAAGCAGAAGAGTTGGAGGGTGCTGGGACGTTTAAGGTTCATTTGGGAGCTGGGGCTATGGGGGGTTTGGATAATAGTCCGCCTGATCGCAAACGCCATTTTGAGTATAATCGTAGGGAACTGGCGGTTGCTGCTGTTCGTAGTCCGGAGCTTTTTGTAGAGTTAGCTCAAAAAGTGGATGTTCTGATTCAGACGGTTAATGGTTTGGTGACTGTTAACGAGCGGTTTGTTGGTTTGCTCACTGAACTTTTCGGTTTAGGTGGCGAGAAGGGTAAAGAAACGGTTGTGGTTAGGGACGGAGACAAAAGTTACGTCTGCTAATGTTGCTCATGGTGTTGCGCTAATGAATAGGAAAGTTTTTTCTTCTAATTAAAGCAATTGTGTTTAAGATGCGTTACCTTGGTAGACCAGAGAGATCCAAAGTGGATTGACCTTTTTCTGGATATAATTGAAAAAGCATACTTAGGCAGTGATTTTCAGTACGACAAACAGACCTTTAGGTTAGCGCCAACACTGGTGATACCTGCTGACTTTCATAGGAGAACGGTTAATTCACATTCATCTTTTGAATCCCTTTTGAAAGCTCTGGATCAAGTTTTCAAGTCTCTTGCAAGTAGCGAGGTCTATAGGGTACGAACTGGCTGGGTTGCTCGAGGGCTAAGCGGACATAACGGTCGTAAAATAAGGCGGATAACGGTGGGAAATGACGTCTTTTTGATACCCGACTTGTCAAAACGGCCTTCGGTGGGAATTGATACGAGTGGTTGTGCAAATAATGATAGCTTTATTGTGGTTTGTTCAATTCCAGATTATGAAGGTGCTTATTTATGGTTGGAGAGGCATTTAAAATTGCCCAAAGATTTACATAAGCAAGAGTTTCATTGGTCTAAACTAAACCCGACATATAGAGCGATTACTTAGCAAATTCGAATTAACTCTTTCAGTTTGTTGTGATGGTTTGCTTGTAATAAAGACTAATGCTTTTAATGATCGGAGGGGGCAGATAGAGAACATATTTACCAATTTGATTGAGGGATGCTTTTCAGGTTATGAAAGCGATCCACTACAGAAGGATCTAAGACCAAGTCTAAAGCAGAAGTTTTTTAGAGTTACTAATGGAGTGCAGATACATTGTGATTCTGATTTTACTCCTTTGACACCTGGGAAAGTTGTGCGTTTGCTAGTTCAGACGATAGCCAAACAAAATAGTGGTCATTTTGAAAGTTTTACGCCTTTGTTCGCTAATTTGCACTCGCATGAGTCAAAGCCTATTCAAATCGCAGATATTGTTGCAGGCATGGTAAAAACTAAGCTTGAAAATAGGGAAGCCCAAGAAGTGGTTAAACCTTTGCCTTTTGATTTGCGCAAGATGAAAAAGTACTCTGACAACCCGCCGAAAGCTTATTTCTGGTTTGCATAGGAGAAAAATTGTTAGGTGCCGTGTGCCTTTGAGTATTGTTCGCGGACGTTGCCTCCTCTGGAGACCCCGTAACCCTCTGGGCACACGATCTTTAGGTACCTTCACTTTACGTGGATGAGTGGCTGCTTATAAGTTATTTCTGGAGGCTATTACCAGATAGCGAATCGAAAATGCCTATTATTCTCTGATTGTCTTGCCACATAACAAATGTAGAGCAAGTTTAGGCAACTATTTGACGCAGCTACCTTGTTTTTTTCCGGTTTAAAACTAATCTGGTAGTAGTGCTGCAAATAGAATCAGAGCACACTACTACGTTTCCTAATTGAAACAGCGAGAAGGATGTTGGATATAATCACTGTTTAAACTCAAAGATGTAAATCGATTCTTTTCCGTGGATCGGAATGATGTTTTCGACTATCATCTCCAAGTCGCCCTTCGTTTTGGCGCTAGCCACTATAACGTTGTTCGCTACTGCAAACCAACCTCTTTTTACACCTACGTTTCTTAACTGTTTTTTTAGCTGCCTAGAGTTTGCTTTTCCAATTTCTCGAAAGTCGGTGGGCCGCAAATCCGTGTTTTTTAGCAGTTCCTCTATTTCTTCCCAGTTTTCTTCTCTGCGTTCCTTGGTGCTGAGGTAGAACGCGAGTTTCTCTTCCTCACTGGGTGTAGCGGGTTTTTCGTATGGAAGTGACTCGACCAATCCGTGCTCCATTATGGAGCGCTCGCAAATTGCCTTGAGTTCGCGTGCCATTCCCCCGCCGAAGAGGATTCTGTCTGCGTTTATCACGCCGTCGTATATGATTCTGCCCTTGAACGGCAAAAGCACTGACTCCACCCTTGCAGGAGGTTGAACTGGAATTATTTCCCACAGCGGGGTTCCTAATGCAAGAACCCGGTATGCTTTAGGATTTTTATCCGTTTCCTCGAGAAATATAGCTCCATTCTCAGTGTAATTGATCACGAAGAAGCCTCCGTTCACATAGTTCTTCCATGACTTTATGATTTCAAGTTCTGACGCGGTGAAATTGAAAGGATTGGTGTCAACGAACTGGTCGATAAGGTGGATTCTTTTCATCAGTTCATTTCTTATTTTATGTTTTTCTTCCGTGGTCAGTTTCAGGAAGTCGTCTCTGCTCTTGATATTAGATTTTGAGTTGAGCTTTTGGGCTGCAAATACCAGCAGGTTCTGGTTAAGCTTTAGATAAAGCTGGTAGTTTTCGGGAGAGAGTCTGAAGGTGAAGTTGTTATCAGGCTGATTACTTTTATTTTTCTTATTCGTTGCCATCACCTGTAACCATTTCATTACACAGAGTTTGTCGTGTTATTCAAATTTTCGATACTGTCCCAATTAACGTTTTTTGACTGTTGACCCAGATATTTGACGTCTAGCGGTGGTCAAGTTATGAAGTTAAATTTTACCGAGTTCCACTTATTAAATTCCAGAAACTTTGGAAAAACGGCTAGTTTATGCAGCAAAATACGCTTGAAAAGCGTTTGGATTCGCTGAAGCGCAACGGAAACGGCTTAAACACTCTCAAAAATTCCAAGAAGTAACCGTGTCATAGAGTTTCAACATGGTTTTGCATCTAACGAGTAAGTCTAAGTTCAAAGGGGTCCCCCCTAAACTAGACAATATTGTCCTATTGTTAGTGACTGTTTTGCACAACGTTCTAACTATAAGGGCTGTTGTTGTTTTTTCAACATCATTTTTAACCATTTTTAACCATTTCTATCTCAGCTGCTTTTCCACTAAGTTAACACTTGCTTTCGTTGTTGCAAGATGTGTTTTTCTGGGTTTTAAGATTCCAGGAAACCTTCTACAGTATTTAGATACCTTCATCATCAAAAAATAGGTCCTCTGAGTCTTTGTTATCGCCAGAATCACCGATGTTATCGTCTCTTATTGCACCACAATTATCGCAGACCGTTGAGGTTTCATCGTTTTCATGTCCACAATACTGACAAAGCCACAAAATGGCTCGCCTCTTGCAGTCAGTAATTCGATAGAAGCTGCTAATACGTTTTTTCTGTAAATATTCAAAACAAAGCTGCGAGACTTAAGGATTTTTTCAGCTAAAAGAAAAACATGTGTGAAAGAAGCTATATTCATCTCGCTTGGAGACTGATTCCTTTTTCATTGTTTCTTCAATTTCACGGTAAATGTTTTTGTCAGAGTCGTAAACCACAGCTAAATCTATGCCTCCGAAGCTTTTCACAATTGGCATTTTTATAGCCCAGACTCTCTGGTCTTAGGAACATATTCCACAGCAACTTCTTTCGAGGTAAAGGAAAATATTTCTCCATTAGACCATAGCTTATACATTTCGACTCTTATAATGTAGGATCCGGCGTTCACTCCCTTCATATCCAGCACCGGCGTTAACTCAAAATCGTCTGATGCAAGTAGACTTTGAGATATGCTGATAGCGCGCTGCCTTGTCCCTAAAGTAATTAGTCTAATTCGGCTGTTTTCTTCAAGTCAAATAGCAGATTTGAATGAAGGTTTATAGGGTTCCCTAAGCAAAGAACTTTAACACGCAAACAGATAGATTTAATGGAGGCATGACGATGAAAACCAAAAAAGCTGAAGAAAAGACTGACCCAAAAGTGTACGCAAATATTCTTAGAATTGTCTCCGCCAACAATGCCTTCTACTTCACAGATATTGGACAGTACACTGATAGGTATTCAACCTGCCTTGCGGATTTTTGTAACGCGATACAGACGATAGATGCCCGGTCGGTGGAGTTCCATTTCAAGCGGGGAGACTTTGCCAATTGGGTTAGAGGAACCTTGGGAGACAGCGAACTAGCAAACGAAGTTAACAGAGTTAGCAAAACAATTTGAGGAGAAGAACTCAGAACAATGATACATCAAGCCGTGGAGAACCGCTTAACCAAACTAAAAAAACTCCAAGCCTCTGAAGAGCCTTACTTAAGACGAGTTGAATAAGCGCAGCGCGCTTATGCCGTTTAAGGAACGTATAAATACATTTTCGAAACTAGTTTAGACCCAGAAATAGGGTGAACATCTTGAGGATCGGTTTCTTTGTTTACGAGTATCCGCCTGCGATTGTTGGTGGTTTGGGTACGTATGCTGAAAATGTAACGCAGGAATATATCAACATAGGACATGACGTTTCAGTCTTCACGCTAAATGGAGGAAATCTGAAAACCAGAGAAATCCTAGGAGGTGTAGAGGTTCATCGACCCTTAATTGCCGATGCGAGCAACGTTTTTCCATTTTTCGTGGTTGACGATTTAGTGAAATGGGGTACCAACATAAAATTCTTCAACGACATTTTCATATACAACATTCTCAGCGCCACAAAATTCATCAACGGCCTGATAAAAAAAGAGAAATACAATTTTGACGTGGTGTGCGTGCACGATTGGCTAAGCAGTATCTCCGGTCTTGTGATAAAAAATGAAACGAAAATACCAGTGGTCTTTCATACACACAGCACCGAATGGGGCAGAAGCCAGGACAAAGGATCAGAAGTAGTGTCGCATTTTGAATATGCCATGGCTCAAAACTCAGACAGAATAATCACCGTTAGCTACGCTATGCAACAAGATCTAATAAAGCACGGTTGGTCGCCATCAAAAGTAAGCGTGGTTTGGAACGGCGTGGACCCCGAGCGTTACCACCTGGCAAAATGCGCTCCGGAGGATATTGCCGCGATTCGCGAAAAATACGGCGTCCCCACCGATTGGAGCATGCTTTTGTTTGTGGGAAGGCTATCTTGGGTCAAGGGCGTTAGAAACCTTTTGTTGGCAATGCCCTCTGTCTTGAAGGAATATCCTAACACTATGCTTGTAATTCTGGGGAAGGGGGAAGAACAACGGGATATAGTTGAAACAGCTGACAGGTTAAACATTAAGAGCAATATTGTGTATCGTTTTGATTTTGTTCCGGAAACAGAGAGAATTATGCATTATGCTGCTTCGGACGTTTGCATATTCCCTTCGACCTATGAGCCCTTCGGAATAGTTTGCCTCGAGGCCATGGCAATGGAAAAGCCAGTCGTTGTAGGCGCACATGGCGTGGTAGGTTTCAGAGAACAAGTACTAAGCTCAGGTCCAGACCAGAACGGGGTGCATGTTAACGGCGAAGATCCCCTCGACATAGCTTGGGGAATAAAAGAGACCCTGCGAAACCCTGAGAAAGCTAGAAACTGGGGTGAGAACGGACGCAAAAGAGTAATAGAATACTTCACATGGCGCAAAGTTGCTGACGAAACCCTAAAAATCTACGAATCCCTACTCTGAAGAGATTCAAAAAAAATTAACTACTGTGCGCGCTAATTAAACTCTTTTGCCCCATATACATGTTTTCAAAAGTGCTTAATTGTTCGTTAATTGTGCAGTGACTATTTTAATTTGAAAAAATGGACTAATACATTTCCGTTGCGAAAAGTTCATGCATGAAGAAAACTACTGCAAACAGATTGCGTTTTTCAACTGAGAAGCATTGAATGGTCACTTTTGCTCATAATAGTAAAATTGCTGAACCATAACCCATTTAATTACTGGCTGCTCTTTCATATAGTAACAATTTGTAATAAACTATAGATGAAGAGACGTTCCATGAGCTATCAGCTTTATCTTGAGAAATAGCTGGATTGTTACATGAATCGTAAAGAGTTTACGGAAATAGCTATATCTTCACTTCGTAAATGGCAAGACAATAATGCAACATTGCGAGCTGCAGCCCTTGCATTCTTCATAATTTTGCCTCTTCCATCTATTTTGCTAATCTCAGCAGACATTTATTCGCAGATTTACGGTCACGCTCAAGGCATTCAGCAACTCATTCAACAAATATCCGTCTTTGCAGGATCAACAATTGGAAATCTCGTCGGTCAACTTCTTCAGGACTCATCAAATTCGCTTAATTCAGTTTTCAACTCAGTTTTCATCATAATCTTTGCCATTGCGGGCGCTATAGGCGCATTTGCAGTACTGCAAGACACGTTTAATGTGTTGTGGAATGTTAAGTTGCCTAAACATCGAAGCGCCCAAACTAAAGTGAAGGAAAGATTTGTTCCGTTCGTGTTAGTGACTGTTGCTGCTATTATTGCTGGTGGATGGTTTGAATTCACAGGCTTACTCTCTAGCGCGGTCAGCAATACTCTTGGGAAAACCATCGGGGTGTTTGGTGCTTCAGCGGTTTTGTTTTTGATTCAGGTTTTTTTTTCGTTTGGTTCTGCCATTCTTTTGTTCGCCGTCATTTTCAGGGAGATTCCTGATACCCTAGTGGAATGGGGCGATGTTTGGTTAGGCGCCATAATAGCAGCGATAGCATTTGTTGTATTAAACAATGTGTTTTGGTTTTATCTCCAAAATTTTCCTGTAACAACCTTGGTGGGAGCGGCGGGGTCGCTGATAATTCTGCTTTTGTGGATCTTTCTTATGGCCCAAATCTTGTTGTATGGGGCTCAGTTTTCACATTGCTGGGCTGAAAGTGTGGGTTCACATGCTGGAAAAGGGGAAAATCATCAACATCCATGGAAGCGATGGAGAGCAGGAGGGATGCCAAATGGAAAAACGATGCCAGAAAACATACAGAATCAGATTAAAGATTTTCGATTGGAAGAAACCAAAAAGAAAAAGAGATAGGTGCTTGCTGACTTTTATGACCCATAGGTTCTCCTTAAGGTGCTGCAACTTATCCTCCTTCACCAAACCCAGAAACTCCCATTTCCCCAATCCGCTTCTTCTTGCCAATTAAGGATTTATAACGTTTGACTACGAAACCAGTGAGGGGTGCTTGGTTCTTCATAGGAGAAATATGCGACTTGTTACAAATGAAGGCTGAGCGCGCGCTAAGTATTGGTTAGATGCTTGTGTACCTTGAGCGTGATATTGCTCAGTTAATTGCGCCTGACATCTATTACGGAACATTTGTTTATGGAAAAATTGTCTTCGTTGAAAAATCAGAATATCCAAAGATTGTAATAGAAATTAAAATAAGACCATAACAAAATGAGAAAAGTAGGTGGGAGCGGCGCCGCCGAAAGGTTGCGCCTCTTATAACGGGCAGAAACTACCGTTTCTTTTTTTGTTTTACAGTTTTTTAACCAAACTTAGATCTCTAGTGCGAACTCTTCCTCTTGGCGCTTCAGCTTCTAATTTTGATGCTAAATTTCACGAGCTCCAAGAAATCACCATGCGACCTTTGTCTGAGATCGATTCCGAAGAGGGTTCTACTTGATGACTGTATCTCTAAAGGCACTCACTTGCGTTGATTGCCGTTTTTGGTGCGGACGATGCACTGAACCTAACCGCATAGGCAAGAAATCTGTAAACCGCATGGCTTCTTCTGTTGCTTGCGAGAAATTCTCAGAAAGAAAGAGGAGCTAAGTTTTATGGCACAGCAACCTGGAGATAGAAGTCAAAATTTTTCGCGTTCAAAGTCAAAAGTCAAATTTGACTTCTGTACCGTTCGCACCCGTGTCATCCCGATCCTCAAAGGCATTGAGGTTAAAATGTACCCAGCCAAGATCGGGCGCGTCCGTGGATGGAAGAAACAACGCGTCGCATACTACGTGAAAAAGCTAGAGAAAGCAGGCTTAATCCGCCGTTTGAAACGCAGCAACTTTGTAGATTACGAGCTCACAGAGAAAGGTCAAAACTTTCTATGGAACATGTGGTATTTCGGATAATAGTTACGCTCTCGGATACAGTGACGACGGCAACGCAGAGTGCATCTTCCCGA
>Ga0182021_10012407_pt1 | contig 10118 bp, 8 predicted proteins | sample 612E3MmetaG_FD_120493 | JGI IMG/M metagenome (GOLD analysis project Ga0182021, IMG submission 120493) | Permafrost microbial communities from Stordalen Mire, Sweden - 612E3M metaG (Illumina Assembly) | ecosystem: Environmental > Terrestrial > Soil > Wetlands > Permafrost | place: Sweden... | reverse complement strand
GCTACCGGAAAGTCCGCGAAACCTGCCTGATGCCGGGCTTCTCCGGCGAAGAAGGCGAGAACCAGCGTCTCGGAGAAGTAGCACGCCTGCTGCGCACCGTCTCGGGCCGATACGACCAGGCCGCACGTGCCGCCACATCGTTTTAGCTTCGGCCGTGGCTGAGTCGCAGCCGCAGGCCGATAGCGCGCTTGCGGTGCCGCGCATCCTCGCTCTGGGTGACGGCGCGCTGATGCTCGAATTCGGTGATCGGATCGATCCTGCGCTCAACGCCAGAGTCATGGCGGCGCGCGATGCGCTGTCCACCCTGGGGCTTGACGGCATCAGCGACGTGGTACCGACCTACCGCTCGCTGACCGTGCATTTCGATCCCTTGCGGCTGGATCGCGAACTGCTCGGCAAACACCTTCTCAAGGCGGCGCGAGCGCCGCTTCAGTCATCCGCTCCGGCATTGCGCTGGCGCATTCCCGTGGTATTCGGCGACGAATTCGGACCCGATCTCGCAAAGGTCGCCGAGGACACCGGGCATAGTGAAGCCGAAGTCATCGATGCGCTTTGCGCCACCGAACTGCGCGTCTTCCTGATCGGCTTCCTGCCCGGCTTCCCCTATCTTGGCGAATTGCCGGAATGGCTGCGGCTGCCGCGCCGCGCCACTCCGCGCACTGCGGTGCCTGCCGGCAGCGTCGCCATCGCCGGCGCACAGGCCGCCGTCTATCCTTGGCAAAGCCCGGGCGGCTGGCATCTTCTGGGGCGCACGCCGGTTCGCCTGTTCGACCTGAACGATGCGGCCCGTCCCGCCCTGCTCGCGCCCGGCGACACCGTACGCTTCACGCCGGTCAGCCGCGACGAGTTTCGGCGTCTTGCCGCCGGCGTCGGCGCGGGCCGAATCGGGCGCAAGGAATGGCAGACGACATGATCGAGATTCTCGAGTGCCCGATGCCGGCGGGCTTTCAGGATGCAGGCCGCCCCGGCTACCGGCATCTGGGTGTGCCGCTGTCCGGTGCGCTCGATGTCGAATGGCTGGCCATCGCCAATGCGCTGGCGGGCAATCCGCCGGAGACAGTCGCATTGGAAATTCACCTGCTCGGCCCGAAGCTGCGCGCCAGGACACCGGTAACGATCGCTTTGGGCGGCGATTTTTCTGCGCGGATCGAAGATACCCACGGCCAATGGCGCGAAGCCGGCAACTGGCGCAGCCACACGCTGGCTGCAGACGAGATTCTTGTCACCGGAAACCTGCGCAGCCGTATCGGCTACCTCGCCATTCACGGCGGATTCGATCTGCCCGTTGTGCTCGGCAGCCGATCCACCTATACCCGCGCCGGACTCGGCGGCATCGACGGTCGCACCCTGAAGGCCGGCGATTGCCTGAAAACTGCAAAAGTCGGCACCGGCAATGCGCCGGTTTCGCTGCAGCTGCCGCATCCTCCGCGCGTGCCCGGCGGCGCCTTGCGCGTGATACCCGGCCCACAGCGCGAATACTTCACCGACGCTGCCTGGGCGCAGTTGGTCAACGCGGAATTCACCGTCAGCCGCGAGGCAGACCGCATGGGCCTGCGCCTCGACGGACCGCGCCTCGAGCATGATCCGGCGCATGGCGCCGACATCGTCTCGGATGCCGTCACGCCCGGCGTCATTCAAGTGCCCGGCGACGGCCGCCCCATCATCCTGCTGGCCGACTGCCAGACTGTCGGCGGCTACCCGAAAATCGCCACCGTGATCGGCGCCGACCTGCCGCGCCTGAGCCACGCCATGCCCGGCGAAACGCTGCGCTTTAGCGAGGTGAGCATCGAGCAGGCGCTCACGGCACGACGCCAGGCGACAACTGCGCTGGCAGCATGCATTGCCAGCCTGGTGCCCGTCGGAGCAGAATTCGACCTCGACGCCCTGTATGCCGCCAACCTGATCGACGGAGTGATCGATGCGCATCAACCGAATCAACCTCAACGCTGACCTCGGCGAAGGCTTGGGTCCCTGGCGCATGGGCGATGACGCCGCCATGCTCGATATCGTCACCTCGGCCAACATCGCCTGCGGCGGACATGCCGGCGACCCGAACGTCATGCGCGAGACCGTACGCTTGGCGAAAGAAAGCGGCGTCTCGATCGGCGCCCACCCGAGTTATCCCGACCTGCAGGGCTTCGGCCGCCGTGCCATGGCGCTGGCGCCAGCCGAACTCGAAAGCCAGATGGCATTCCAGATCGGCGCCCTGGCCGGCATCGCGGCGCTTGAAGCGGCGCAAGTCACACACGTCAAGCCGCACGGCGCGCTTAACAATCTCGCCTGCGTCGACCGCGCCGTGGCCGACACGATTTGCCGCGCGGTGCGCACCGTCGATCAGACCCTGATCCTCCTGGCCCCGGCGGCATCGCAACTGGTTGTGGCGGGAAACGCTGCCGGGCTAAGGGTCGTCGAAGAAATTTTCGCCGACCGTGCCTATCTTCCCGACGGCCAGTTGGTGCCGCGAGCCCGCCCTGATGCCATGATCCACGGCGCCGCCGCCAGCCTGGCCCATGTCCTGGCCATGCTCGAGGCCGGCGCCCTGATTGCCGTGGACGGCACGCGCATTGCCACCTCCATCGGCAGCATCTGCGTGCACGGCGACAATCCGGATGCGGTCAGCGTTGCGCGCCATCTTCGCGAGCAACTTGGCGCACGCGGCTACCGGATTCTGTCACTGCCGGAAATCGCCTGACGGTTACAATTGCGTCATGCCTACCCAGCTCTTGCGCGCTGCCGAATTGCGCGCCCTCGAAACGCGCTATGCCGCCGCGCAGCCGCCCTTGATGGAGCGCGCCGGCCGCGCTGCTGCAGAATTCGTCAAGCGGCTGCTCGGAGACAGCCGCGCTCCCGTTCTGATCTTGGCCGGCCCCGGCAACAATGGCGGCGATGCCATGGTTCTGGCCCGGATACTCAAGGAACAGGGAATTGCCGTGGTGGTCGTCGGTCCCGGCGGCAAGGTTCCCGGTGGCGACTATGGACTGGTGGTAGACGGCCTGTTCGGCATCGGCCTGACACGGCCAGTCAGCGGCGCCTATGCTGATCTGATTGCGCGCATCAACGCCTTCTCCGGACCGGTGCTGGCGCTGGATGTGCCCAGCGGCCTCGATGGCGACACCGGGCGCGTGATGGGCGTTGCAGTGCGCGCCACGCACACCCTGAGTTTCATCGGCGGCAAGCCGGGGCTGTACACGCTCGACGGCCCGGATCATTGCGGCAAGGTGAGCGTAGTCGATCTCGGTCTGCGCCTCGACAAATTTTCCGGCGCCCTGCTCGGCGTGGACGATTTCCGCGAGTGCCTGACGCCTCGGACGCGTAACAGCCACAAGGGCAGCTATGGTTCGCTGGCGGTGATCGGTGGCGCCGCCGGCATGACCGGCGCGGCGCTGCTGGCGGCGCGCGCCGGGCTGAAGCTCGGTGCCGGGCGGGTTTTCGTCGGCCTGCTGGCGGCACTGGCCGTTGATCCGCTGCAGCCGGAACTCATGCTGCGCTCGCCCGACGGCGCGCTCGCCCAGGCAACGGTTGCGGTGATCGGCCCCGGCCTCGGCGCTGCCGATGAAGCCTTGGAAATTCTTCGCCGTTGCCTGCCCGCGGAGCGGAATCCCAGGCACGCAGAGCGCGCCATCGCCGAGCTTCCCTTGCTCATCGATGCCGACGCATTGAATCTGCTCGCCGCCCATCCGGTGCTGGCCGCGCGTATCGCCCGCCGCACGGCGCCCACCCTGATCACGCCGCATCCGGCCGAAGCCGCGCGGCTGCTGGCGACCACCACTGAAGCGATACAGGCCGACCGCGTCGGCGCCGCACTGGAACTGGCGCAGCGCTGCAAGGCCCATGTCGCGCTCAAAGGCTGCGGCACGGTGATCGCCCATCCCGACGGCCGCTGGCGCATCAATACCAGCGGCAATCCGGGGCTGGCCTCGGGCGGCAGCGGCGACGTCCTCGCCGGCATGGCCGGCGCACTGCTGGCGCAGGGCTGGCCGGCGGCCGCCGCCTTGTCCGCCGCCGTGCATCTTCACGGCGCGGCGGCCGATGTCCTCGCCGCGGTCGGCGACGGCCCGGTCGGCATTGCCGCCGGCGACCTGGTCCCCGTTGCACGCACACTTCTGAATCGACTGATAGTCACGAATGGCTGACGGTCGGCCGTTCATCGGCATCCTGCTGATGCTGGGTGCGGGCTTGTGCTTCGCCGCGCTCGACGCCACCTCCAAGCATTTGTCGCAAACCTTTCCGGTGCCGATGCTGGTCTGGGCGCGCTACACGGTGCATCTGGTGCTGATGGTGATCTTTCTCGCGCCGTCGATGCGGGCCAGGCTGATCGCCACGCAGCGTCCTTTCGCACTGACCGTGCGCGCATTGATGCTGGTCTGCACCACCGGCTTCGCGATGGCGGCATTCAAGATCATGCCGCTGGCGGAAAGCACCGCCATTCTTTTCGTCACGCCGCTGATCGTGGTGATACTGGCGAGCTGGCTGCTCAAGGAGTCCGTCACGCCGGGACGCTGGGTCGCCATTGTCGCCGGCTTCGCCGGCGCCCTGCTGATCGCACGCCCCGGCGGCGCGCTATCGACGCAAGGCATCATCCTGATGTCGCTGGCGGCCGGCTGCTACGCCATCTACCAGGTGCAGACGCGGCACATGTCGGTGACCGAAAACACCGTCACCATGCTGTTCTACACTGCGCTGGTGGGCGCCGTGTCGATGTCGCTGGCGGCGCCGCTCTACTGGGGCGGACCGATACCCGATGCATGGCAGGGGCTGAGCATCGCCTCGCTGGGCATCTTTGGCGGCACCGGACATCTGCTGATGACCCGCGCCTTCCGCCATGCCCCGGCCTCGACACTGTCGCCTTTCCTCTACGCCCAGCTGGTGTGGGCCATGCTGCTCGGCTGGCTGTTCTACGACCACCTGCCCGACCTGCTCTCGATTGCCGGCATGGCCGTGATCGCCGGCAGCAGTCTCTCGATCGCGCTCTCGGAGCGCTTCAGGCAGGCACGCATAGGGTAAAGTAGGGCGGTAGCGCGGCGATGGCCGAATTACTTTCCGGGAGGGCGCCCATGTTGCAGGTTCTCGACAACATCGTTCCGAAACGCTACTGGGCCTGGAGCATTTGCGCGATCCTGGGCCTTGCCTGTCTCGCCTTGCTGCCCGTATCGTCCCGCTGGTTATGGCCTGCCGCGGTCTTCGCCGCTCTGACACTGGTGGGCCTGTTCGATTACCTGCAGGTCAAGCAGGCAGTCCGCCGCAACTACCCTCTGCTCGCGCATTTCCGTTTTTTCTTCGAGTACATCCGGCCGGAAATCCGCCAGTATTTTCTCGAGGCCGACTCGGAGGAACTGCCGTTCTCCCGGGCGCAGCGCTCGATCATCTACCAGCGTTCCAAGCAGGCCGCCGACAAGCGCCCCTTCGGCACGCAGCTTAATGTCTATGAACCGCACTACGAGTGGATCAACCATTCCATCGCGCCGGTCGCCATCGACAGCCACGACTTTCGCATCGACATCGGCGGGCCGGCCTGCGACCTGCCCTATTCCGCCAGCGTATTCAACATTTCCGCGATGAGTTTCGGCGCACTCTCGGCGAATGCGATTCTGGCCTTGAACGAGGGCGCCAGGCGCGGCCACTTCTTCCACGACACCGGCGAAGGCTCCATCTCGCGCTATCACCGCCAAAACGGCGGTGACCTGACCTGGGAAATCGGCAGCGGCTATTTCGGCTGCCGCGATGCCGGCGGGCATTTCGACGAAAAAACATTTGCCGGGAACGCCTGCCTCGCTCAAGTCAAGATGGTCGAGATCAAGCTCTCGCAAGGCGCCAAGCCGGGACACGGCGGCGTACTGCCTGCCGCCAAGGTGACACGGGAAATCGCCGAGGCCCGCGGTGTTGCCATGGGGGCCGACTGCGTTTCGCCGGCACGACACTCGGCATTTTCGACACCGCTGGAATTGCTCGGCTTCATCGCCAGGCTGCGCCAGTTGTCGGGCGGCAAGCCGGTCGGCATCAAGCTGGCCATCGGTCATCCGTGGGAATGGTTCGCCATCGTCAAGGCCATGCTCGCCACCGGCATCACCCCGGATTTCATCGTCGTCGATGGCGGCGAAGGCGGTACCGGCGCCGCACCCCTGGAGTTCACCGACCACGTCGGCGCGCCGCTGCGCGAGGGCCTGATGCTGGTGCACAACACGCTGGTCGGCGTCAACCTGCGCCATCGGATCAGCCTCGGTTCTTCCGGCAAGATCGTCACGGCCTTCGACATCGCGCGAACCATCGCCATGGGCGCGGACTGGTGCAACTCCGCCCGCGGCTTCATGTTCGCGCTCGGCTGCCTGCAAGCGCAGACCTGCCACACCGGAAAGTGCCCGACAGGCGTAACGACGCAGGATCCGCAACGCATGCGCGCCCTGGACGTACCGGACAAGGCGACGCGCGTGTTCCAGTTTCACCAGAACACGCTGATCGCGCTCAAGGAGTTGCTCGGCGCTTCGGGGCTGAAACATCCGCGCGACCTCGGCCCCGAGCATGTGATCCGTCGCGTCTCGGCAACCGAAGTGCGCTCGCTGGCGGCCCTGCATCATTGGGCAAGACCCGGCGAACTGCTGTCCGGAGTGCCTGATCATCCCGTTTTCAAGGTGTTCTGGGACGTGTCCCGGGCCGACAGCTTCTCCGCGCCGCCGACGGCACTCAGCTTGCGCGGATCGAGACCGCGTTGAACCGCAAGCGCACCCGGCGTTGGCAGACTGCTAGAATCAATCGAACTTACATATCGAGCATCGACATATCATGGAACTTCCTCTGCAGCTTGCCGCCGAAGTACAACGCAATGTTCTCGCCGCCCTGGTGGAGGATATCGGCGGCGGCGATCTGACGGCGCTGCTGACCGCTGCCACGCGACGTTCGCAAGGCACCGTAGTCAGTCGCGAGGATGCCGTACTCGCCGGTACTGCGTGGTTCGACGCCTGCTTCCGCCGTCTTGATCCGCTGGCGACGATCCGCTGGCGCGCGCACGATGGCAGGCAAGTCGCCGCCGGCCAGACGCTGTGCGAAATCGAAGCCAGCACCCGTGCCCTGCTCACTGCCGAGCGCGCCGCGCTCAACTTCCTGCAATTGCTGTCCGCCACCGCCACCGCCACCCGCGGTTACGTCGATGCCGTCGCCGGTACCGGCGCACGCATCGTCGACACGCGCAAGACCCTGCCCGGCCTGCGCCTGGCGCAGAAATACGCCGTCACCTGTGGCGGCGGCAGCAACCACCGCCTGGGCCTTTATGACGGCATTCTTATCAAGGAAAACCACATCATGGCCGCCGGCGGCGTTGGCGCCGCTCTGGCGCAGGCACGAGCGATCGGCCGCAGCGATGTTTTCATACAGATCGAAGTGGAGACCATGGAACAGCTCGCCGAAGCCCTCGACGCCAACGCCGGCATGATCCTGCTCGACAACATGGATATGGCGCAGATGCGTCAGGCCGTCGGCCTCACCGCAGGACGTGCCGAACTAGAAGCCTCGGGAGGAGTCAGCCTGAAAACCGTGCGCGCCATAGCCGAAACCGGCGTCGACCGCATTTCCGTAGGCAGCCTGACCAAGAACGTGCGCGCCGTTGATCTGTCGCTGCGGCACAGCGAAGGCTGATTCTGCTAGAATTCGCGCCCTGCTGAAGCGGCACTGATCAGCACGAGTCTGCGGAGAGGTGGATGAGCGGTTTAAGTCGCACGCCTGGAAAGCGTGTTTAGGATAATATCCTAACGAGGGTTCGAATCCCTCCCTCTCCGCCAATTACCCGGTAATACCAAGGCTTTCCAGTCGTTGCCAGGAAATTGGCCCCTGTTCGGATTCATCCTCTCCGTGCCGGGGGCACAGACCGGCACGAGACCATGCTGATCGACTCCTTTCCAGAGAGGATTCCGGTCTCTCTTTGCCTTCAGGACGTCGCTGAAAATTTACCGAAGTCCGGTTGACGACGGAGAAGTCAGCTCCCTTGACGCATGAAGACATCAGAATTTGATACTCGCTATGACCGACAACTGATGTGACGAGTAATTGCTTTGATTCCACTTGTAGTCGTAGAGTCCCTTGACCGTCCATGTTTTCTCGCCACAGTTGCATGAGAGAAATGTGACGCCCGCGCCGACATTGAACAGTTCCCGGTCCTGCGTTATGCCTTGCGTTGTAAACGTTGCACCGCCGCCGGTGAATGCCGCGTTTTGCAGCATGGTCGTCGAGCTGAAATCATGCAGCCACTTTATGTGTGCTTCAGGGGAATATGTGCCATTGCCGGATTGGATGACGCGCTCCGCCTTCACTCCCAGGCTCGATTGGACGAAGTTGTAGTTCTGGGTATCCACTCGCAGATTCACGTCGCCGGCGCCGGTTTCCGTATAGCTGCCGACGTGGATGCGGGACACCTGCAATGACGCGAGCGGCGTGACGATATTCTGGTTGAAAAAATAATGCCTTCCTGTCGTAACGAGGGCGGTGTATTGCTGGCCTGCGTAGTCGGCATTAGCCGTGCGATTCACACCCGGAAATACGATAGGCCGCGCGCCATTGTAGTTGTCCAACCCGGCCGTCAAGGCGCCCTGGACGAAGCCGGGCCCGAACACGTGACTGAGATAGCCCGTTAGCTGATAGGAATCGACCTTCGTGCTGCCGCCGATATTGTTTCCGTCGATCGTGGTATTTGCATAACCACCGCCCAAACCGGCGCGGGTCTGGTTGTTCAGAGGCATGTCGTAGGCCAGCATCAGGCCATAGGCTCTGGTCTTATATCCGTTAATGAAATCTTTGTCCCCTTGGCGGCCCTCATTGCCAAAGGCCTTCCCCCACCAGTTGCTGCGCTCGGTGCCTTTGCATTTGTGCGCATTGACCGGCACGCCTGACTTGTTGGGCTCACAGGTGTCGCAGCAAAGGTCCTGGATCTCTTCCACGCGAGCCATCCACATATCTTCAAAAAGCCGCGTGGTCTGCCCGGCTACCCAGGGCGCAGCGAGATTGGCGGCGCCAGGGGCAAGTTGTGCCAGCGCATTGTTGATCGCTGCAGCACTGGTGAGCGCGGCAACTGCGTTCTGTACGGTCAGCAAATCGGAACCGGGCGCAGCATTCACGTCCAATATCGGCGCTACCGCTGCGGCGGCGGGCGAGGTCACGATGGTCGCCAGGGGTGCGATCCCCGTCAGGAGTATGTTTACGTCGCCGGTGGTCGTCGGCACGCCAGTGAACGTGTAGCGCGGGTTGTTGTTGAGCACCACCACGGGAGCCCCCAGGGTGCCGGCAAGCCCATTGACAATCCGGAAATTGGTTCCGTTTGTCAGCACGCCGGTCACGGTCGGGATCACAATAATTCCACCGGCATTGATATTCGAAGCACCCGTGGGGTTGATGTGGCCGAAGACGGCATTGCTGGCCAGCGTCGTCGCGATCGACCCGCCGGCGTTGGTCGTTAGCGCCCCCGTGATAGCCAGGGTATTGGCGCCCAGGCTGAACCCTGAAGTTTGAACTGCGCCGGTAATCGCGGCGTTGCCGCCGACCACGTTGATCAGCTTCAGCCCGTTTGCGCCGCCCATGGCGCCAATCACACTGCTACCACCGTTGAGCGTGAACGTTCCTGTACCCGCGGTCGCCGTAATGATGGCGCCGGTCAGCGTCAGGCCCGCACCGAGATTGATAAAACCATCACTGGCAAAGTTGCCGGCGCCGACGACGTTGCCGTTGAAATTGATGGTTCCCGTCCCGCTGACATTGAACGTGGCCGTATTTACCAGCCCGTTGAGGTTCACCGTCGATCCGATCGCGCCAGCATTGAAGTTGAGCAGCGACGCCGGGATACCGACGTTTCCAGTCACTGTCGAGCTGCCGAGGAACCTGACATCGGCCTGGGCCGCGGCGCCCGGCGTAATGGCGTTGGCATTGATGCCATTGGTGTTGATATTCTGGTTGTTGCCGACGGTCAGGATCCCGGGGCCCGCCGTAGTGACCCCTTCCAGCACACCCGTCGGACCGACCACGCCGGGAAGCGCCACGGCTTCGGGGACGCCCGCCCAAGCCGACGGCCCCCAAGCCGCGATGACAGCCGCCACGGCGGCGGAAATTAGTCTTGTTTTCATGACTTGTCTCCTTGTGAGTTC
>Ga0182021_10012406_pt1 | contig 10119 bp, 8 predicted proteins | sample 612E3MmetaG_FD_120493 | JGI IMG/M metagenome (GOLD analysis project Ga0182021, IMG submission 120493) | Permafrost microbial communities from Stordalen Mire, Sweden - 612E3M metaG (Illumina Assembly) | ecosystem: Environmental > Terrestrial > Soil > Wetlands > Permafrost | place: Sweden... | reverse complement strand
ATCTATATTAACTAATTGCCAATTCGTACCACCGTTTGTTGTTTTATATGTAATTCCACTATCTCCTACAACGAAACCTAAATAATCATTTTTAAACGAAATAGAATTAAAGTGTTTCGTCGAAGCAATAGACAATATATTCCAGTTTATACCGGAATTTGTAGATTTATAAATATAAGTAGTATCACCACATATAAATAAATTTGCTGATGTTGTTTTGCAAATTGAGTTCAGTTTTGCTGAACTATTAATATTGATTGTAGTCCAGTTTAAAGCCGAATTTGTTGTTCTAATTACTGTACCATTATTTCCTACTGCTATGCCCGTATTATCATCTAAAAAAATTGTTCTATTTAGTTTCGAATTGGTATTAGTAGTAACGGTGTTCCAGATGTAAGCCGAATCATTCGTTACAAATATTTTGCCGCTATCACTTAATATCAGACCTTTTTTAAGATTAAAAAAATAAATATCATTTATAGATGAGCCTGAAAAACTATTGTTAATGTGCCATGAAACATCCATCCAATTCGATGAACCATTTGTTGTTTTATAAAGTAAACCATTTGTACCCCCGCTGAATCCTGTATTTCCATTTAACATCTTTATCGAATTAAAATTATCCCTTGGAATATCTGATTTCCAATTATTTCCACCATTTGTGGTTTTTAACAAATCTCCGAAAGACTGATATAAATAACCTTCATTTTTGTTAAAGAAATGAAAACAATTTATATCATCATATTCCGGAATTTCAGTAACAATTTGCCAGTTGTTACAGCCATTTGTAGTTTTTATCAAAACTCCTTTGAAATCAAGATAATTTGAATTATCAAAATAACTTGCATATCCTGTGTTTTCATCAAAAAATTCATTTTTTTCTATTGAAAAATTAGAATACTGATATGTAGTCCAATTTTGTCCTTGATTCGTAGATTTTAATATTTTGCCACCATTTCCAGCCACAAATGCCAAACTATTATTAACAATAGAAATAGAATAAAATATTCCCCAGTCCGGATCGTAAACAGAATTCCAATTAAAACCTCCGTTAGTCGTTTTATACAAATAATATTGATCTCCACAAAAAAGTCCCGTATTGGAATTAAAAAATTTAATATCACGCATCCAATTATACCAGCCTGAAATATTCGGATCAATATACTGCCAGCTTTCACCACCATTTGTTGACTTTTGTATTTTTGGACCATATTCAGTACCTCCAACTGTATATCCGGTGTAAAGATCTGCAAAATCTATTACTTCGGAGACATAAGAACCTTTATAAATCCAATTTAATCCACCGTCTTTTGTTTTATATAAATAATTATTCATAGAACAGAAACCGGTGTCAGAACTTAAAAAATATAATGATTTAATGTAGCTTGTTGTACTTAAATAAATCCTTAACCAATTTAAGCCTGCATCAGTAGTTTTATATATTACGCTGTAACAATTGATATAACAACTGGAATTAACGATATAACCGGTATTTTTATTCGGGAAATAAAAACTTGATATGGTTTCTGCATTATTCGGATATGGACGTAATAATAACCAACCTGATTGTGCGTTTAAGTTGTAATATGAGGTAAATATAATAAAAAGTATAAATACTGATTTTTTCATAACTTTTAAAATTAATGATTAATGAATCCAGTATAATATTACTAATATATCTTCCATTACATTTATAGCTTGTGAGAAATAAAATATATTAGACGACAAATCGTTTTGTAATAATATTATCATTATTTGAACGAAAAACAAGTAAAATTATGGTATTGTTTATAAAAATTATCTATTTACATAATTATCTTGTGCTATATTTTTAAAAATAATTATTATCTCGTAAATAAAATTTATACAAATTTAACATTTACAAAAATATTTACTTATTATTTTATTTTTTTAAAAATAGATTTTATAAATTTTATTTTAATTAATTTGAAAATTCTATTCTTGATTTTCGTTTCCCCTTTTACGTTTCACTATATTTAATTAAATTTTGTTAAATTAAATAAAACCGGATAAATTAATTGATATGAGAAAAGAAGATAAAATAGTCGTATTCGGCGGAAACGGAATGCTTGGAAGTTCGGTAGTGCGAAGATTGAATTTACAGGGATATGAAAATATAGTTACAGTATCGAAAGGTGATAAATGTGATTTGCTTGTTAAGGAATGCGTCGATGATTTTTTCAAAAAGGAAAAACCGGATTTTGCTTTTATGGTAGCGGGATTGGTTGGAGGAATACATGCAAATAATTCAAGACAGGCGGACTTTTTATATCAGAATGCCATAATGATACTGCATGTTCTGGAATCATTGAAAAATTTTTCTCCAAAGACAAAAATATTATTTACAGGTTCGACATGTATATATCCGAAAGAAAATCCACAGCCAATTAATGAAAAAAGATTTATGATGGGTCCTCTTGAAGAGACAAATAAAGGATATGCAATTGCTAAGGGAATGGGAATTGTTGCATGTGAACTATATAGAAATCAATACGGAATAAATGCAATTTCGGCAATGCCTACAAATATGTACGGACCAAATGATAATTATAATGTAGAGACAGGACATTTTATAGCAGCGTTAATAGTCAAAATGGTTAATGCAATGAAAAACAGTACTCCTCCCGTTTTTTGGGGAACAGGTAAACCGAGGCGTGAAGCTTTGTATGTAGATGACTGCGCCGATGCATTAATTTATTTAATGAATAATTATGATAAACCCGAACATATTAATATAGGAACAGGTTTCGATAATTCAATAAAAGAATATGTAGAGATTGCCAGGAATATATTAAAATATGACGGTGAAATAAAATGGGATTTATCAAAACCGGACGGTATGTACGAAAAGCGTACTGATATTAGTTTCTTAAAAAGCATAATGCCGGAATATAAAGCAAGAACATTTGAACCGGGGATGAAAGATGTTTTGAAGATTTCATTTGGAATGGAAGCGTAAATAAGTTATAAAGTTATAAAGTTGTAAAGTTATAAAGTTAAGAGCTAAATTTTATTTCTCATAATTTCTTTTTTAGATTTAAATTCCCGCAGCGCATCTTTTGCAATCCATTTCGCGGATTTGGAGTTCTGCTTTTCGATTCGCTTGGCAACTTTAATTGCTTCGTTAAATAATTCGGAATTTCTTTTACCAATTGATCTTAAAGCCCAGTTGACGGCCTTTTTCACAAAGTTCCTTTCATCGTATGCTTCCCTCTCGATGATAGGAAAAAATTCCATGAAAAATTCATCGTCGGTTTTTTTATTATGCACAGAAGTCGTAGCCATAAGAACAAAACCCGCACGTTTGACAAATTCTTTTTTGGATGAACTCCACTCAAATGCTTTTTCATAAGCATTAGGAGTCTTATCGAAAAGATTACTGCAGCATCCATCACAGATATCCCAGGATGCGAATTGATTTACCCATTTTTGCATCTGTGATTTTGTTACTTCATCAGGATTATCTATTAGAAAAGCAAGTATCATACTTTCGTGAATATCAGTTTCCCAGAGCTCCAGGGCAAGTTTGTGATTTGGCTTATATTTTTTTGCCATCGCCCTTAATACGGGTATGTTTACACCATAAGCTTTTTTAAACCTGATTCCATATCTTTGCATTCCTTCGAGGTTGTAGGAACTACCTTTAGATTCAAAAATTTTAATTAGATTCTTGATTTCGTCTTTATGATTCATATTATTATATTTTTTATATCCTGTCATAAATCCATTTCGGAAGAAGTTTAAAAATATAAGCAATTAATATCCACCGATTGGTTATATACGCAATTTTTTTCTTCTTCATTAATTTTTTGTAAATTTGTTTTGCGGCAACTTGCGGAGAAGAAACCCAGAATTTATAATCAGATTTTGCCATAGCAGTATCAACAAACCCGGGTCTGATGTCAGTAACATAAAAAGGAATTTTTAATTTCTTCGCTTTTTGTCTGAGCCCTTCAAAGTAATTAATTTGATAAGCTTTGGATGCCGCATAAACAGTGGCGAACCTCCCACCACGCATTCCTGCAACGGAAGTTATCACAGCCAAATGTCCATGCCCCCGATTCCGAAAATAATTAAAACCCCAGTCAGCAATTTCGGTTACGCCATAGATATTTGTATTGAGAGTTATTTTTTCAATCGCGAAATCCAGATATTCATTTGGATTACCCGTGCCCGAGCTTATTACGAGCAAATCCAACCCATCGAGTTCGGAAACAAGTTCATCGAGGTAAGCAGAATTTTTAAACGGAATTGAAATATCGAATGATTTTACAATATATTTTTCGGGATTTTCAATTTTAATTTCGTTTAATAAAATTTCTCTTCTCCCGGTGATTCCTACTTTATAACCGTTTGTAACTAATACTTTTGCAAGTTCTTTTCCGATACCGGATGATGCGCCAACTATAATAGCTTTTTTCATTAAATAATCAGAAAAATTATGTAACTCTGTTTAAGATTAGAAATTTAATTATATAAATTAAGTATAAATATTAATCATTAAAATGAAATTAGACTGAAATTGTATCTTATTCTTTTGTTCAAAAATGCGTAAATTTGCATTTTGAAACAATAAATTAATATTTAATGGCGAAAGTTGATATTACGGAAAAAGTAGTTTCGTTATCCAAACGAAGAGGTTTTGTTTTTCAGTCATCTGAAATTTACGGTGGCCTAAACGGATGTTATGATTACGGTCCGCTTGGTGTTGAGCTGCTAAAAAATGTTAAAGAAGCATGGTGGAAGGATATGACTTTCCGTGAAAATATTGAAGGATTAGATGCTTCTATATTAATGCATCCAAGAGTGTGGGAAGCTTCCGGACACGTTGAAAATTTTACAGACCCGATGGTAGACTGCAAGGAATGTAAATGCAGGTTTCGTGCGGACATACTCGAAGAAATTGAATGCGGAAGTAAAGCATATAAAGGCAGAAAAGCAATAAAATGCCAGCAGGAAGGAAAATTCACAAAAGCAAGAAATTTCAATCTTATGTTTAAATCACATATCGGACCGATGGAAGATTCAACAAGCGTTGTGTATCTCAGACCCGAGACTGCACAAGGCATCTACGTGAATTTTTTAAATGTAAAAGAAAGTTCCAGACAAAAGTTGCCCTTCGGGATAGCACAAATCGGAAAAGCTTTCAGAAATGAAATCAACACAAAGAACTTTTTATTTCGCACTCGCGAATTTGAACAGATGGAAATGCAATTTTTTATTCGTCCCGAAGAAGATGCAAAGTGGTTTGATTACTGGAAAGAACAAAGAATAAATTGGTTTGTAAAATATGGAATAAAACGGGGAAAATTAAATATACACGAGCACGAAAAACTGGCGCACTATGCGAAATCGGCTGTTGATATCGAATATGAATTTCCATTTGGTTTCGGTGAAATCGAAGGAATACATAACAGGACAGATTTTGATTTGAAAAGGCATTCGGAATTTTCAGGCAAGAGATTGGAATATTTCGACGTCCAGACAAAAGAAAGATTCACTCCTTATGTAATAGAAACTTCAGCAGGAGCTTCAAGAAGTTTCATGGCATTTTTGATAAATGCTTATGATGAAGAAGAAGTTACGAAGGAAAATTCCGACGGGAGTAAATCGTCGGAAATGCGAACCATATTGCATTTACATTCGGCACTTGCACCGATTAAAGTTGCAGTGTTTCCGCTTGTAAACCGCGACGGGATGCAGGATATCGCCCATAACATTACGGAAGACTTAAGAAATGATTTTAAGGTATTTTATGATGATTCAGGAGCGGTTGGAAGAAGATACAGACGGCAGGATGAATGCGGAACGCCATTTTGCGTAACTGTAGATTCTGAGACGCTTGAAAACAGTACCGTTACAATTAGAGAAAGAGATTCGATGGTACAGGAGAGAATAGGTAAGGATAAAATTTCAGAATATCTTCACCGGAAATTGAGAATATGACAAGTGCGTACGTTCTCAAAATTATTTTATTTTCTTAATTGCCACGACTTTTAAGTCGTGGGTTAGATGATTCGTATTTTTGGCTTTAGCCTAAAACTCTTTATAATTAAGGGCTAAAGTCCGAATTAGGGTTTTAATCGTCCACGAGCTAAAGCTCGTGGCAATTGAGCAAGATCATTATTATTCTATATACACGAAATCTCCGGGGTTTAGAAGTAAAAGAAAACTTGTGTCAGTGTTCCTATAAAGAGCATATAAGACTTGCAAGTACACAATAGCGAATTTCCAAATTGATAAATTTTAACTTTAAAAACATTTTTGGATAATTATATATTGATAATCGGATTAGTTGCTGCTGCATTTACGACATTTGCATTTTTGCCGCAATCTATAAAAGCAATCAGAACTAAACACACAAAAGATATATCACTTCCGATGCTGATTATGTTATTAATCGGAATTACAATGTGGGTTATTTACGGAGTATTGATAAAAGACATTCCGTTAATTTCCGCAAATTCAATTTCATTAATTCTTATGGTTACAATGCTGTTTTTAAAATTAAAGTATGGATAAATTTGTTTATAGAAAATATTATTGGAAATAATAACAATAAGCGGAAAGCATATATTAGAGTATTTGACAGGAACACTATAAATTTCAAAAATCGAATAATTAAAATTGCAAAGATTAAGTATAATTTTTCTATTAATTTTTTAAAACGTTTATTTCTGAATTTTAGTTGCAATGAATTTACCGGAATTCTTTATACCTTTAAGAGTGGAAAGATTCCATTTTCCGTTCAATGAATCATTTATCATGGAAAGAGATAGAAAGACGTTGTAATCTGACAATAATGGATTTGTATTAATGTAAACTTTATTTTCATTTTCATTAACATTTCCGTTGAATTTTCCTCTCATGGATGAATATCCGGGAAAGGAGTCGTTGTATACATTTATGAATTTATATGTGCCGCTTATTTTATTATTAGTGTAATCCTTAATATTAATATTTCCGTCTAATAAAATATTATCGAGTGAATCCAGCATCGAGAAATTATAATTTTTATAAAGAGGATGATTGTTTATATCATAATATGAAGAACCCGAAGTACATCCGAAACAAATATAAGTCAGGGTTGTAAGAGTAAAAAATAAGACGAAAATTTTAGTATTCATAATTAGATTTTATTTTACTTTATCAAAATCATTTTTTTGACGTTAGAAAAAGTCACATTATTTACGGAAGAAGTGCTATACGCTACAAGTTTATAAAAATATATTCCGCTCGAAATCTGACTGAAAGTATTGTTAATATTTGGGAACTCAGATTTATAAATACCTGCGTTTTGAAATTCATTAACCAACACTGAAATTTCGCGACCGAGCATGTCATATACTTTTAAAGTAACAAATCCATTTACAGGTAAAGCATAACTTATAGTTGTAACAGGGTTAAACGGATTCGGATAATTTTGAAATAACAAAAATTCGGTCGGTACTTCAGATGAATTTACAACGGGACCAAACTCCGAGTCCTGATTATATCGAAGTCTTATAGTATCTCCGGGCATTGGACCGAAACCTTTACTCAAATCGATTCCCCCGGTAGGTGCAGTAAGGTGGCAATAACTCATTATTGTTCCGATTCTCGGAATCCATGTACCCGGCGTGAGATTTGAAGGAAAACAAATTCCGATATTTTCAGAATAATTTGCATAGCACGAATCTATAGCGCCAATTCCACCATTGGAATACACAGGCCAAACGCAGGTGTGAGTATGCTGCGAACCAAAACTGTGTCCCATTTCGTGAGATACAACCGTTACAGTCCAGGAATATACCGGAAAATTGAGATAGTTGTTATCTATGTTACTGAAGGAATAAGGACCAGATGAATCTCCCGTGTTGAATTGTGAGCCTAGTGTTCTTATCCACGAAATACCTCCGAAATCTCCTGTGCGAGTACTTAAAAGATGAGCTAAATTTCCATTGAACGTCTGAGTATTTGCACCGAAATCAATCAATATTTGAATTGCATCATTCACATTTCTGTAAGGGTCGGCAAATGCATAAATTCCTAATTCCGATACCTGGATTGGTAAAAATTCATTTTGATAAATTGTATGTACGGAATTAAAAAGCCCTGTTATGAAATTTGCGACCTGTATTGTATCGGAATTATTATCAAGGTAAGTTTGGTAGTCGGTAACGAAATAAATATTAACCGGTAATCTTGAATCATTTGTATTCACATTAATATTTTTCTTAACAGGAATAGTCAGTTTTTTAGAGTAATCGTCCACCTTGCATTTAAAATTATTGGATATTTCCAAATCATTTTCGGAATAATAAATATAGTCATCGGAATTATTGTTTTTGCTTTTAACAGAAGCAAGATTATAATTTCCTTTTTCATCGGAAATTATTCCGATCACATTATCTTTGAATATGCTTATTGAAGCAATGGAATTTACTTTTCCTTTAATAATTCCGTCATAATATACACCCGGAGAATAATTAAAAGGTATTTTTCCGTTTTGAGTCAGAGCATATACTTTAAAATTATCAGAAAATATTTTCTGTTGAGTCAGTTCAAGTACAATATTAGAATTATCCGCAAGAGGAATTTCAAGATTAATGTTCTGAGGTTTTTTTGAGTTTAATTCTGCGAGTATACCTTTTTGAATTTTAAGTACTGACGGTTTCGAAACATATTTAATTAATCCCGAACCAACGGCATCCAAATTGTTTTTTGCGAATAATTTTATATTTACAAATTCAGATGATAATTTTTTTTCAGAAATTATATCTGAAATTTTTTGCCGGGTTTTGTTTTGAATGATTATATTTTTGGTTGATTCATTTTTAAGGTCTGAGAAAGAATTACCATAAATAATAATTACTATGACCAATAAAATAAATATTACCGGAGAAATTTTTAAACTTTTTATCATAATAAAATTCGTTTTAAAATTAATTAGTTGTTAATTGATCATAAGTTAATTCTCTTTGAATGTTGTTAGTAGCCTGTAACAACATTTTTGCAACATTATTTTCCGTAAAAAAAGTCACGTTATAACTCAAGCCGGTCGATGTGTAAGTCAAAACATTGTTGGAAAAAGTATAAGGTCGTGAAATTGGAGTTTCACCCGGGCATTGAAGTGTTGCGGTACCGCCCTGGAATTGTGCAATTTCCTGCAAGCAGACATCCTGCAAATCACCCTGCATTTTCACGAGTGTCCATGTTCCGGTTATGTCTGTAGGAGCGTTCGTTACCGATTTACTGCAATCAGACCTGATGAATGCAAATGCAAATAAAATTATAAGTACTATCAAACGGGGAAATGTAATTCCTGTAACTCTTGTAATCATAATTCTTAATTTATTTTTGATAATATAAGTATATAATTTTAATATAACAAGAAATAAGTTTTGAAAATTCACGGAATTAAAATATAATATAAAATCACAAATTACACTGATTTAATCAGGTTTTCAATTGTATTTACAATGAATTTGCTTTTTTTATACATAGTAAATGTATTTTAATAATTTTAAATTATATATATTCTAATAAGAAATACCCATAAATGCATCTAATTGAATTAATAAAAAGATTTAGAAAGGGAATAGTATTAGCACTTAGTCTTGTAGTAATAGAAAATGTGGCATGGATAGTCGAACCTACAGTTTTCGGAAAAGTAATAGATGCTGTTATTGATGTTCAATCAGATACGAACCCCACTGACTCATTAGATAATTCTCAAAATGAACATAATTCGGTTATAAAGCAATTTGAAAACACTTTTTCTAATCCCGTAAAGAATTCAGATACTAATTCAAGAATTCAACAAAACAAAGAAGCATCTTATTTATTTCCTCTTTTAATCTGGATTGCCGTCTTTGCAATAAATTCCGGAATGGGAACTCTACGAAGGGCGGTTGACCCCAAAATATTCCTGAATATTTATACTAAAATTGCGACTGAAGTGAGCGCGACATCTATTCAAAAAAATCTTTCAGTTTCGAAAACCACAATAAGAGCGGAGTTATCACAACAATATATAGGATTTTTACAATACAGAATTCCGGAAGTACTTGAAAATATTATTGCAATCGGCGGCGCAATAATTGCACTGTACTTTTT
>Ga0182021_10012405_pt1 | contig 10119 bp, 4 predicted proteins | sample 612E3MmetaG_FD_120493 | JGI IMG/M metagenome (GOLD analysis project Ga0182021, IMG submission 120493) | Permafrost microbial communities from Stordalen Mire, Sweden - 612E3M metaG (Illumina Assembly) | ecosystem: Environmental > Terrestrial > Soil > Wetlands > Permafrost | place: Sweden... | reverse complement strand
GCGGGGCCCGTCCGCTTTCTCGCTTCTCGGTCAGATACGTCGAGTATCTTCCCTCGGCGCTCGTCGCGGCCGGGCCTCCTCGCGACGCGCCGGCTCGGTCCGAATTTCAATCAGTAGTGCTAGAGGCGCCGAATAGACCGGGCTGCTTTCGCCGTACACCAACGCCCGCGCTGGCAGTGAAAGACGTCTCCGTGCTTCGGCCTGTCTGGGAAATGCCATTGAAAGCATCGCGATTCGGTCAATCCGGTCGGCACAACCGTCCTTCGGGAGAAGCAGGGGCTTTGCTGGGGAAGACTGGGTCTAGAAATCTTCCATCTCGCCGCAGCATTCCGCTCGGACATGGGAAGGACGAACGCGTTTCTTTGTGAAGCTATCCCCGCTCGCACGCCCTAGACTCATGCAGGCGCCCCCGAAAGGATGTTGTTCATGAGCATAGCCACGACGCGCGTTAGACTGGTTTTTCTCGCCGCTGCCTTCACGGTGGGGCTCTTCAGCTCAAGCGCCGACGCTCTTGCCCAGACCATCACGATTGACGGCGCAGGCACCGGCCGGACCTACGACGGAATCGGCGCGGTGACTGGCGGCGGCGGAACCTCCCCTCTACTGATTGACTACGTCGAGCCCCAGCGCACGCAGATTCTCGACTACCTCTTCAAGCCGAACTATGGGGCATCCCTGCAAGAGTTGTATGTCGAGATAGGTGGCGACGGTAATTCGACCCAGGGCTCGGAGCTGAGCCACATGCACACCAAGACGGATGAAAACTACTACCGCGGCTACGAGTGGTGGCTCATGGAACAGGCCCGGCAGAGAAACCCAGCCGTCGTGTTGGATGCCACGGCGTGGTCGGCTCCGGCGTGGGTCGGCAATGGCAACTTCTGGTCGCAGGACACGGCCGACTACCTGTCAAAGTGGATCATGGGCGCGAAGTCCGCCCATGGCCTCGACATCGACTACGTCGGGTGCCGAAACGAAAAGGGCGACAACACCAGCTGGGTGAAGACATTTCGCACCACTTTGAACAGCAACGCTCTCACCAACGTGGGCATCCACGCTTTCGACAACTGGGGAGCCACCAGCTGGACCTGGGCCACCGGGATGAACACCGACGCCACCTTGAAGGCCGCGGTCTATGCCATCGGCAGCCACACCACGTCGTCATTTGGCAGCACAAAGGGAACGCCGCCGCCCGCGAACGTCATAGCCATTGGCAAACCAATCTGGGACACCGAAGAGCATGTGTACGAACATGGCTTTCAGTGCGCACTAGACATTGTCGGCGCATTCAACTTCAACTACGTAAACAGCAAGATCACGAAGACCATATACTGGTATCTCATCACCGCGTTCTACTCGAACGAGCCCTTCTATGACGACACCATGGCCGTCGCGAGCTCGCCCTGGAGTGGCAACTATACAATCAATCCAGCGCTCTGGGGCTATGCCCACGTGGGCCAGTTCACCAAGGTCGGCTGGAAGTACCTGGACGGCGCATCCGGCAGCTTGTCGGGTGGTGGCAACTACGTGACCATGATGGCTCCCAGTGGCGGTGACTATAGCGTCATAGTGCAGACGTCGGGGGCCAAGGCGGCACAGAGTGTTACATTCAACGTGACTGGCGGCCTCTCCACTGGGACTGTATCCGTGTGGCGCAGCAATGCCACGGCTCAGTTCCAAAAACAGGCCGACGTCACCCCGGCCAATGGGTCGTTCACCATCTCACTCGATGCGAACTCGATCTATTCGATCAGCACGACCACTGGTCAGCAGAAGGGTGCGGCCACGTCGCCGGCGGCGGCGAATTTCCCGATGCCCTATTACGAGACATACGACCACTATGCTGACTTCAAGTCGGTCGGCTACCGGCCGTACTACCACGACGACATCGCGGGTGGGTTCGAACTCTACAAGCGGCCTGACGGGACGGGACAGTGTCTGCGACAGGTCATCAGTCAGCCAGCGCAGAGCTGGGCTCCGGAAACCAATCCGTACACCATCGTGGGCAGTACAGCCTGGACGGACTATGAAGTCAGTGCGGACGTCTCCATCGAGACCACTTCGGGTTGGGCGTCGCTGCTGGGGCGTATCAGTTCGACGGGAACCGGCTACGGCACCAGTCCAAACGCCTACAGTATGACCATGACTCCGACCGGAGCCTGCAACCTCTATGCATCGACCACATCGTCCTCCACCGCAACCACGCTGGCGACCGGACAGGCCACGCTGGCTGCGGGCAGCTGGCACAACATGAAGCTGGTCTTCCAGGGAACCTCGATCAAAGGCTTGGTTGACGGCACCCAGGTGCTGACGGCTACCGATAGCAAGTACTCCAAGGGCAACGTCGGGCTCGGAACCGCCGCGAAGACCACGGCGCTCTTCGACAACCTGATTGTCAACACCGTGAATGGGTCCAAGCCTGCTCCCACGACCTTCCAGCAAGACGGCCAAAGTCCGCCCGATGGCGGGGTGGGTGGAAGCACGGGCACCGGTGGAACCGGCGGTTCTGGTGGAACCGGTGGCGTGCCAGGCACCGGCGCAAGCGCAGGCGCGGGCGGAACCACCCGCACGGGCGGGAGTGCAGGGACGGGCGGAGTTTTTGCAACCGGTGGCAGCCGCACTGCGGGAAGCACCGCAATCGGCGGAAGCATCGGCGGCACCACGAGCCTCGGGGGGACCACCGGCATCGGCGGAAACACCGGCACGGGCGGAACCATGGGCGCGGCCGGGAACACGGACGTGGGCGGAAGCAGCGGCGCGGCTGGGAACACCGAGTTGGGCGGAACCAGCGGCGCGGCTGGAAACGCGGACACGGGCGGAATCATCGGCGTCGCAGGAGACACGGGGGGGGGCGGAATTACCGGCGCGGCGGGAGACACCGGCGTGGCCGGTCACGGCGGATCCGGTGGACAGGGCAGCACCGGAATCACGAGGGCCTCGGCCTCCGGCTGCTCGTACGGCGTGGGCCGTTCCGGCGACAACGACGGCAGAGCGGGATGGCTACTGCTCGCCGGCCTTGCCGCGACAGCGATCCTCCGCCGTCGGCGCTCTAGGGCGCCACGCTGGCGGGGCCCGTGCTCGCCGGCTAGTGGGGCGGCCCGACGTACTTGATGTCGGGCGCCGGGGGCGTGGTCATGCCGGTGCCGAGATAGTAGTCAGGAAGAGAAGTACCAAAATTGCGCTGAGCCGACTGTCCCACGTTGAGGCGATACATCGGGTTGTGCATCAGCGTATAGAGCCTATTGCTTGCCGGGATAGTCGTTGTGTAGACGCGGATCTCGTTGGGGAGGCCAATCACCAGTTCTTCGCGCCAGTCGCCCAGGATGTCCGCTATGGTTTGCGTGATTCTGGTTCCCGAACCAGTCTTCATCAGCTCCGTGAGGCTGCAGCTTGCGCCATTCCATTGGTTGATGTGGACGCCGTCGTTGCCTGAGAATTCATCGGTTATTGAACGAGTCAACCCACCTTCCCACCATATGGGGGCCCAATGGTCGCCCTTGGAGGGACTGGTTCCGTTGCAGAGGACGCTGCCATCGTAGTTCAAGAGGTCATCATTGATCTGTCCTGCCCAGCATTGGGCACCCTTCTGTCGCGAGTCTATGTGCGAGCTGTAGCCCCGGCTGGCGTCGCCTGCAATGGTCTTTCCCCAGAGGACCGTTCCGGTCGCCGCATCGAGCATCGCCACGCCGTTGGCCTGCGCGGCTTCCAAGATGCGGAATATTTGCAGACCACTCCTGGCGGGATTCAAGACACCAATGTGGAAATAGTCGCCATGTCCCTTGATCAATTTCTCGTCCCACAGGGTCTTGCCCGTGTGATCCAAGGCCAGCGGACCTTTCAGGACCTCGTCATATCCGTCGCCGTTGGCATCGCCCATGCGCAGGCACTGGGCCGAAGAGTACCACTCCCCCGACTGTCCCTTCCCACCATTGTCCCAGGCCCACAGCTTGGACAGAGCGCCACTTCGGAAGTCCCAGGCCTGGACCACTTGATAGGCATAAACTCCGCGCGACATGATGATACTGGGATGTGCCCCATCGAGGTACGCAATTCCCATTTGCTGACGACAGCTCCGGTTTCCAGTGCTGTCGCCCCAGTCGCTGACACTGCCCCGCGGGATCCAGTTGGTCCGGGCCAATTCCTTGCCATCGGTGCCCCGGTATACCGACATGAACTCAGGTCCGGTCAGCACACGCCCATCCGAGTTACGGTAGTCGGTCTTGCCATCACCGTCGGTGTCGCCAATGGTCACGCCGGTGCCATCCTTGGTGCCTTCAGCGGTCTTGGTGATCACCTCCGCCTTGCCGTCACCATCGACGTCATAGACCAGCAGAGGCGTGAAATCGCTGCCCGATTCGAGGTTCCATCCCAAATCCACGCGCCAAAGGAAAGTTCCATTCAGTTTGTAAGCGTCAACATAGACGACAGCAGTCGCAGTGGTGTGAGAGCCAGGATCCACATTGGCCGATTGGCTCCACTTGACAACCAGCTCATATTGCCCGTCTCCGTCCAAGTCGCCCACGTTCGCCTGTGCGTAGTTGAGGCCACCGTCGCGCAGAGGAATAGAGAGGTACTGTTGCGCGGGAGCGTTGGCCGGCAACGTGTAGGCCGCGCTGGGCGCTTGCTCGGCGCCGCCGACCACGGCCGCGACATAGTAGGCATTGGACTTGGTTACATCAGCGCCCGTGTCAACATAGTCGGTCGTGGCGGTAATCGACGAAGCGTTCAGTTTGACAGCGGCCGCTCCCGCAGTGGACCGGTAGACGTTGAAAGCGATGCTGCCCGAATCGAGCCCAAACATGCGCCACCCGACGTAGACCTTGCCGCCGCCTTGGTTGATAGCGATCACGCCACGGTCAAGACTCTCCATCTCACGTTTGCCAGAGGCGGGTGTGCCCCCGACGGCTCCCCCGGCGGCCACGCCGCCGGTGCTGGTCGTTCCCCCGGTGGCCACGCCGCCGGTGGTCGCGCCGCCAGTGGCGGCTCCGGTGTTGCCCAGCCCCCCGGTGCGGGTCGTGCCGCCGATGTTCGCGCCGCCGGTGGCGGCTCCTGCTGTGCCCGCGCCTCCAGTGCGGGTCGTGCTGCTCGTGCGGGTCGTGCCGCCTGCGCTTGTGGTGCCACCCGCGGGCCCGGTGCCGCCTGCGCTTGTGGTGCCACCACCGGTGGTCGCACCGCCCGTGCTCGTGGTGCTATCGGTGCTGGCCGTGCCAGCGGCACCTGTGGCGCCGGCCGCAGTCGTGCTGCCGCCGACGGTGGTTGCGCCAGCCGCAGCTGTGGTGCCACCCACGACGGTTGTGCCGCCCGCACTTGTGGTGCCGCCGGCAGTGGTCGCGCCACCACTGGTAGTCGTGCCGCCAGTCGCGCCGCTGCTTCTGCTGGAGCCACCACCGCTGCAGCCGAAGAGGCAAAGCGGTGCTGCGATCATGGCCAAGGCCAAACATCGGTGGGTGCAGCTAGTCATCGGGAAGTCCCCTTTCTGCAGGTGCCTCCGCTCAGGGGCGTACGATCACTACTGTGTTGAGTTTCTGCCCTGACTGCAAGGCTGTCGTTCGCGAAAATGGAATGCAGGGGCGACCGCAGGTCGCCCCCGCTGGCCGCTAGTCGCAGGTTCCAGAGCAGGGAACAAATGGGCCGTTAGTGGCGGTCACAGTCGCGGTGCCGTCAGTGAGCCCCGCCGCCTTGGCCGTCACCGTGATGGTTCCGGTGCCGGTCGCCTGGACTATGGCAAAGGCCAGGCCCCCGAAGGTGTTGCGCGTGTTTCCGCGGAACGATTCCTGAACCATGCTCCCGCTGTCCACAGCTATGATGGTTCCGGGACCTGTGATGGAGAAGGTTATGGTGGTGTCGGTGGTCACCGCGGCCTTGACGAACGAGACGTCGTTCACGTCGGTCGTTATCGTGGTGTGATCGGCCGTGAGCGTCACCTTGCCCGCCGTCGCTCCCGTGCCGGCCGGCGTCGTCTTGGGCGCCCCCCATGTCGTCTGCCACGAGTAGGCGAGAGTCCTGGGAGTCCCCATCTCGTCCAGCAGCGCCCCGTTGCCGCCGAATGATGGCCATCCGCCGTCGTGTTCGCCCATATAGTCAACGCCCGTCCACATGAACTCACCCGTGAGCGCTGGGTTGGCCGTAATGGTGTCCCAAGTGGTCAGTTCGGTGCCCATCTCGGTGAACAAGCCGGCGCGCTTGGGCGCCATTCCCATGGCGGTAATGACTTCGTCGGTGCGGTAATTGCCGCCGAAAACGTCGACCAGGGTTCTCGTGGCTCCGGTTACGTCACCAGAATCGGAGGGCCGGAAGAGGGCCTGGGTGACAGCACGGTCGGGGTCGAGTGTGTGACAGATGGAGACCATCTTGGTCAGGATAGGAGTTCGCGTGCCGAGCGAATCGCGGATCTCGTTGCCGGTGCTGTAGAGGGCGATGCTGGGGTGGTTGCGATCCCGCGCGACGATCCCGGTCACATCGACCTGGTACCAGGGTGCGCCGGTGGCCGTCCCGGGCACCGCGGGCATTCCGGTGGGGTTGGTCGCAGTCGTACTGAAGTAGGCGGAGTCATCGCCAACATCCTGGTACTTCTTTCCGACCCAAACGTCGAAGAACTCGTCCATGACGAGAATGCCCATCCTGTCGCACAGATCGAGGAAGTCCGGGTTGGGTGGATCGTGGGCCGTGCGGATGGCATTCACCCCGAAGACCTTGAGCGCCGCCAGCCGTCGCTGGATTGCCCGCTGCGGAGCAGCCAGCCCAAGCCCGTGGTAGTCTTGATGCAAGCACACGCCTTGGAGCTTCACGTTCTTGCCATTGATATTCATGCCTGTCGTGCCGTCGAATGTGAGGCTCCTGATTCCGACCGGGGTCACGTCGTCGTCGACCGTGGTGCTGCCCACTAGGACGTTGGTCACGAGCTGATGCATGTTGGGAGTTGTGAGATCCCACAACTTGGGATTGGTGACCGCGACGTCGAATGTGAAGCTGGCCGATGCGCCTGCGGCGATGTTCTGAGCAGGCGCTGTGACGGGTGCCAGCGCTGTGCCGCTGGGATCTTTAAGGATACCCTGCAGGCTTACGCTTTGCGACGACGTGCCAGAATTGAGCACCGAGGTTGTCACGTGGACAGTCGCTGACGCAGCCGTCGCGCCCTTGGTGCTAACGTAGGTAGCCCACTGATCGACATGCACCGGATTGGTCGCGATGATGCGGGCGTGTCGGTAGATTCCAGCGCCCGCGTAGTAGCGTGAGGCGGGCTGCGAGCTGGTGTCGGTCTTGACCGAGAGGACGTTTTCCGCCCCGAACTTGACACTCTTAGTCATGTCGTAGCGGAAGCTCACGTAGCCGTAGGGATGATTTCCGAGCTGAGTGCCGTTGATGTAGACAGTGCCGTGCGCCATGACGCCGTCGAATTCAATGTAGACTTGCTGGCCCGAGGTGACGGTTGAGGGAAGAGTGAAATGCTTTCGGTACCAACCGATTCCCGACGCCAGGTAGCCTCCCCGGCCGGTCATCGGCGCAGTTTGCGAGAACGGCCCCTCGACGCTCCAGTCGTGTGGGAGGTTCACCGGGCTCCATCCGGAATCCGCGAAAGCCGTCTGATCCGCCCCGGCCGCGTCGCCCTTGTTGAATAGCCAGCCCAAATCGAGGGGAATGATGGTTCGGGCCCGAGCTTGCGGAACCGTGGTGCCGCCAGAGGAGGTGGTGCCGCCAGAGGAGGTGGTGCCGCCAGAGGAGGTGGTGCCGCCCGAAGCTGTGCTGCCGCCCGAAGTAGTGTCGCCACCTGAAGCGGAGGTGGTGCCACCCGAAGCCGTGCTGCCACCCGAAGCGGAGGTGGTGCCGCCGGAAGCAGTGGTAGTGCCGCCGGAAGTAGCGGTGGTGCCGCCGGAAGCAGTGGTGTTACCACCGGAAGCAGTGTCACCGCCCGAAGCGGAGGTGCTTCCACCCGAGGCGGAGGTTATGCCGCCCGAAGCGGAGGTGTTTCCGCCAGGGGCGGTGGTGCTGCCACCGGAAGCAGAGGTGTTTCCGCCCGAGGCGGCGGTGTTGCCACCGGAAGCAGAGGTGTTTCCGCCCGAGGCGGTGGTGTTGCCACCCGACGCGGCAGTCCCGCTGGTTTGGGTGTTGCCGCCAGGCAAGCCAGTGTTCAGACCGCCGCCGCCTCCGGTGGCGACGGCGCCTCCCGTAGCAACGCCACCGGCGCTCATGGAGCCGCCGCTGGTGCCTCCGGCTGGGGAACCACCCGAGCCACCGCCGGCTGCCGTCTGTCCCGCTACGCCGGTCGTGCCACCCGCGTGAGCGGTGCTACCTGAACCGCCGGCTCCGCCGGCTTGGGCACCGCCACTACTATTGTGGGGAGGTGCTGAGGTATCTTGGCCGCAGCCTGCAGCCAGCGGCAGGCCGAATAGCAACGCGAGGACTAGAGAATGTGCTTTGTGTGTCATTGCTTCCCCCAGCGTATTGTATGTCACGAACGCAAGAAGCAGTGAACTGTCCTTCTCATCTGGCTCAGCCAATCCGGGCCAGGCGAAGAACGGAGAGGGAGCAGGAGGCAGCGCTCACACGCCAGCGAGTTCCAGTGGCCAGATTGCCCTGGATACCAGCGCGAGACTAGGTTCTTGCGTCAAGTAGCTGAAATAGCTAATGAAGTCAGAGGAACCTGACGTACGATTCGGAGGGCAAGAGGAGGCGAGGCCGTCTACCATGGTGCCATGCCGATATGGACCCTTGACGCCACTCAGCGACGGGCGTTGCTGGAACGATTTATCCGCTACGTGAAGATCGACACGCAGAGCGACGAGAACGCCGCGTGCTCTCCCTCGACAGAAAAACAGAAGGATCTGGCTCGACTGCTGGTCGCCGAACTGGTCGCCCAGGGTTGCTCGGATGCGACCATGGCCGACTCCGGCCACGTGACCGCCACCTTGCCGTCCAACCTGCTGTCGGGGCAACCAGCCACGGGAAAGATTCCTGTGCTGGGCTTTCTCGCGCACTTGGATACCTACCACGGCACGCCCGGGACCGGCGTCAAGCCTCAGGTGGTTCACGACTATGCGGGCGGCGACATCACGTTGCCTGCGACAGGGGCGTCGATCGCGGTGGCCGCCAACCCAAATCTCGCTCGCTGCATCGGACACACCCTGATCCACACCGATGGTACGACCCTGCTGGGCGCCGACGACAAGGCGGGCGTCGCCGAGATCATGACCATGCTTGCGTGGCTGGGGCAGCACCCGGAGCTGCGGCACGGGATGTTGCGGATCGCCTTTACGCCTGACGAAGAAGTCGGGCGCGGCACCGAGGGCTTCGACGTGACCGGCTTCGGCGCGCAGTACGCCTACACGGTAGATGGATCGGATCTGGGCGAGGTGGAAGACGAAACCTTCAGCGCCGACACCGCGATCGTCACCATCACCGGGCACGACGTTCACCCCGGTCACGCGAAGAACGTCATGAAAAACGCCGTACGCGCGGCTTGCGCCATCGTCGAAGCCCTGCCGGCAGATTTCCTTCCCGAGACCACCGACGGGAGGCAACCCTACTTGCACCCGTATTCCATCAGCGGCGAGGTGGCGAGCGCGCAGTTGAAGCTGCTGGTGCGCGCGTTCGGCGACGACGAGCTACGCGAGCGCGAGGACGTCTTGCGCGGGATCCTTGCTTCGGTCGAGGCGCGTTTCCTCGGCGTGGCGATCGCCCTGACGATCAAAGAATCCTACCGCAACATGCGCGCCTACATTGCGAAGGATCCGAAGGTCCTCGAATATGCAGTCGAGGCCGTGCGGCGCCAGGGACTGGAACCGGTGCGCAAAGCCATCCGCGGCGGCACCGACGGATCGCGATTGTCTGTGCAGGGGCTGCTGACGCCCAACCTCTTTGCCGGCGGCCAAGCTGTTCACTCGGTGCGGGAATGGGTGTCGCTGGAATGGATGGCAGCCGCCGTGGGCGTCTGCCTGCAATTGCTTTCTGTTTGGACAGAAAAGAGCAGCTAGGAGCATCGCCGGCGGAATCGCGCAGTTATTGCGCGTTGGTGCTGCCTTGCCGAGCGACGGGCTAGTGCTAGCTTGATGAACATGGCAACCATCGGGATTATCGGTGCGGGTAAGATTGGCAGCCAACTGGCTCGGCTTGCTGTGAAGAACG
>Ga0182021_10012404_pt1 | contig 10120 bp, 7 predicted proteins | sample 612E3MmetaG_FD_120493 | JGI IMG/M metagenome (GOLD analysis project Ga0182021, IMG submission 120493) | Permafrost microbial communities from Stordalen Mire, Sweden - 612E3M metaG (Illumina Assembly) | ecosystem: Environmental > Terrestrial > Soil > Wetlands > Permafrost | place: Sweden... | reverse complement strand
GTACGCCTGCATCACCGAGTCCGTGATCTCAGGCGTCGGGAAGGGCATGAGGAACGCATCATCTTGGACTGCGGTAGCACCTGTCCTGAGCATCTCGATCGCAGCCAGCAGCGTGCGCAGGTAGGCCTCGCGCGGCGTCGGTGTCAGGGCGACGTCGGCTGGGGACTCGTACAGCATGAACAGTTCGAGCGGCAAGCTCGGCAGCGAACCCTTGAGGTGATTGGCCGGGGAATGGAAGTGCGCGTTCACGAGTCCCGGAATGAGCAGGTGATGAGATCGGCCCTCGATGACGCGGGCGCTTCGCCCCGCGTTGTGCTTCGCGTCTCTGCCGATCGCTGACACGCGATTGCCTTCGATCAGCAAGTCGGTGGGGGCGGTCATTCCGGCCGCCAATTCGGCATCGTATACGTGCACGTCTGTAAAGAGCGTGCTGGTTGGGTCAGTTGAGCTACTCATAAGGCGGACGAAGGTTCTCGATGATTCGGCCGTAGCTCACGCCAGCAGATTAGTGCCATGAGCTTTTGCATGCCCGAGTAACCCGGGACGCACACGGACACGAGCGTCGGTATTGACACAGAATTCCGGAACGGTCAAAAACCGTCTCGGTTCACGTCCTTGTAGAGCAGGTAGGAGGTCGGGGCATCACCTATGCCGTAGAATGTCTGCGGACAGTAGGGCGCCATGTAGATGTAATCGCCTTTCATGACCTCATGGAAGTCGCCGGCAAGATAGTAGATGCCTTGGCCGCTCAACATCATCAGGCCGTGCTCTTGATGGTGGATCTCTATCATCCCGATGGAGCCGCCGGGCTCGGCCGTGAGCACATTCATCGCGAAGTCGAAAGACGGATCGGAGGCGGGCAGAAGCTCCCTGTATGTGTAGCGGCCCGGCGAAGGTGGCACGATGTCCACGGCCTTTGTCACCGAGCCGAAAATCCCAGGAGGCATCGGTATCCCTTCGACCTTCTCATAGCGGCGCTTTGTCCACAAGGTGGTCGCCGGGCCCGTCTCGGGGGCTTGAATGGAGAACTCCACTCCCTCGGGGAGATAGCAGTACTCGCCGTCTTGGAGGCTGTGAACCCGCCCCTCCTCGACAACCGACACGGTCCCCTTGAGCTGATAGAGGAAGTTCTCAAAGCCTGCTCCCTGCGGGCGCAAGCTTCCGCCGGAGGGCTCGAGCTCGAGAAGGTACTGGGCGAACCTGGCCGCGCAGTCGCGAGGCGTCGCCAACGGGCGGACAACGGTACGTTCGAAGTGGGGAAGGGCGTTGGCCACGAAGTTGTCGGGCGTCATCAAGAAGTAGTTGGGCGCGACGCAGCCGCGGCTGGGCATGACGAGCTGATGTTCCATCACAATTCCTCCGTATCTGAAGAGCTGACAGCTGCATTTGTGCCAAAGGCTGTCGGAGAGTACAGAAACTGGTCGCGGGGGGCGCCTGGGGGGCCGATGCCGAGGCAGTGAACCGGCCGCCGGCGCTTCGGCGACGATCTGATCTCAGGCCGGCGCACGACCGCGCTGTCACAAAAGCCTGGCACGCTACCCGTCGCCGAACATAGACCGCCACTGCGTGCCGACGCGCTCCATCTCTGAGGCGGCTCCGGTTCTGCGCATCCTGTGGAGCCGCATCATGCCCCTTTGCCACTCGGTCATCCAGTTGGCGGCGAACTCGCCTCTCGAGGTCTCTTCGAAGATCTTGTCGATCTCGGATCGGTTGATCACCCGGGGACCGCTCATGCGCACCGCGAACTCGCATGTGCGACTGCTGCGACGAGAGATGTATTCCTCGATGCCGAGCTCGTCCATGACGTCCACGACCGACCGAAGTGACCTGATCGCCTTGGCATAGGCGAAGTACGTCGGGTACCCATGCTCCACCATCGTCTCGAAGGTGGCGCGCATGAGGGCGATTGCCCCGCCATAGAGGACCTGCTCTTCGAAGTTGTCCCCCTCGGTCTCGGAGCAGAAGTCGACTTCGACGACTCCGACGCGGGTGCTGCCGAGCCCTTTCGCAATGGCGAGCACGACCTCCAGGGCGTCTCCGGTCGCATCCTGCTCGACTGCCACTGCTCCGTAGATGCCGGAGCCGCCGAGGTACTTGTCCCGCACAACATGACCTGGGCCATTGGGCACGAAGAGCCCGATGCTCACCTCCGCAGGCGGCTGGATGAGGCCATAAAGGACGTTGAAACCGTGGGCGAACACGAGATGTGAGCCGGGGCGCAGATTCGGGCGAATGGACTGGTCGTAGATGGCGGGCTGTGCCGGGTCCGCGACGAGGAGGCAGACGACATCGGCCTCGCGGGTGGCGTCCGCAAACGAGAGCACCTTCCAGCCGTCGTCTACGGCGCTCTTCTCCGTGCGTGACTCGTCTCCGACGACGACGCTGAGACCGCTGTCGCGCAGGTTCAACGCCCATGCTCGTCCCTGTATCCCGTAACCGAGCACGGCGATCACCTTGTCGCCGAGACATTCCAGGCTCACGTCGGCGTCTTTGTACACCTGGTTCAGCATGTTGCCAGCGCCTTTCGGGCACGCTCCGCAGAGCCCGCAGAACCTCGTGGCCGTCTAGCTACCCCGTGTCTGCAGACCGTCATTTGCTCTTCCCTGCGCTTGCGCGGACACGAGGCGTCCGAGAACGTGGCAGCGGTGCCTGCCCCGCGGGGAGATCTGTCAGGGGGCGTTCGGTCGGCAGCCGGCGGATGGCGCGCTCTACCGCATCGAGGTGTTCGTCCATGGCCGCCGCAGCTGCGTCGCCATCACGGTCGACGATCGCCTTGAGGATCGCTTGATGCTCGCGGGCGGCGCTCGCCCCTCGGTTGCGCAGGGTCGAAACGGCGAGCGTCTGCTCCTTGAGCGTCTCTTGAAGATCCTCCAGGATCCGTACGAAGAGCAGATTGCCGGTCGCAGACGCGATGGCGCAGTGAAAGCGGCCGTCGGAGCGGATCACGTCCTCGGTGGTCTCGGCCTTTGCGTGACGGTCGAGCGCGGCGGTGAGAATCTCGAGGTCCGCCGGTTGACGCCGGCGCGCTGCGGCCCGGGCGGCTGGTGTTTCGACGCATCTCCTCACTTCGTTCAGATCGGAGGCGGAGTACTGGCCGAAATGCATCGTCAGCTTCGTGACGTTGGAGGCAACGTAGGTGCCGCTACCTGGTCGCGCCTCGGTGAGGCCGAGCGCTCGCAGCCGACCTAGAGCCTCTCTGACGATGGGCCTGCTCACGCCGAAGCGACGGGACAGCTCTGCCTCGGAGGGAAGCCGGTCGTTGATCTGCAGCTGTCCGGACTCGATCAAGGCAACAAGCTGTGCTCGGACTTCGTCGGCTGCGCTCTTGCGGACGACCCGATTGAGGGGAAGCGCTCCCATGTCCGAGTCCAGTCTCTCGGAAGCATCAGTTGCCAAGTTGTCAGACAGGTCCATGGAATTATTGTCGCACGGTTCACGGCCGCGGGCAATCGTTTCGCCTGTTGCCCAGGAAGGCTCTTGGATGGAGTCCAACCAACCGATGGCGGTTTGTCGCTAGCGCGTCGGAGGCGGGTGAGTCCCCTGTGCGGTTCTCATCCCTTCGGGACGGGCGTCGGAGCGGGCGGGCGTCCTGCCGGGCCTTCGTAGGCGAAGACCTGGTTCGTGGTCGGCACGAGGAGCAGCCCATCGGCCACCGTTGGCGTGGGGAAATGGTTCGGCTCACCGGCGTTGGTCTGCTTGAAGACCACGTGTTCGCCGTTCGAAGGTTTGAAGCCCCAGGCAGTGCCGTACCTGTCGACCGACCAGACGAGGCCACCCGCGATGATGGGGGGTCCATCTATCGACACCCCGCTCGGGGTGGTCGATGTCGTCCACGCGATGGACATGTGCGGCGCCCGGTTGCTGATCCGCACGGCGGTGACACCTTCGCCGCAGGCGACGAAAACAGTGCTGCCCTGTACGGCAAGGCCCCCGTCGGGATCCTGGTTGCACAGCGGCATCTTCGCCACCTGACCGCCGATCCTGCCCAGGTGCTGCGGGTCGAGGAGGTAGGCGACGTGAGCCTTGCCGACCTGGAACACGTAGCCGTCCACAAAGGCCGGTGCGGCCGAGCCGAGGTCGGCGTCGGTCCGGTTGTCCTGCGCCCAGGAGGACGGGGCGAAGAACTGCGTGCGTCGGAGCGAAGAGGACAACTCGGTGACGGAATCGCTGAAGTCGTACGGCGGGCTCGACTGCGAGCCGTTGCCGACGGCGAACCAGATGTTTCCGTGGGAATCGACGAGTGGCGCCGCGCCGCCCATCCATACCGCTCCTTGTCGCTCGCTCCCGGCGCTGTCGACCACGTAATACCCGGGGTGCCCGCCCGTCTCGGGGACTGCGGCGATCGTCCCGTGGTAAATGCCACAGTCGCCGTAGTTGCCGCCGAAGCCGATGACCACGTCCCCGTCATCGAGCGCGAGACCGGGACGCTGCAAGAGCGCAGCAGGAGTCGATCCTGGCGGGTTGACCGGCTGGTTGAGCTCGATCTGCCCGTTGTAGAGGTCGAGGCCAACGAGGTGGTGAGATGCACCCGACTTGCCGGCGAGCTCATCGGCGACCACGAAGATCTCGTGGCGCGACGGGTCTATGACCGGCGTGCCTGTGATCCCGACGTCGGGACTGATGTCGCCGCAAGGCAGGTCGTTCGCCGGTACGGGCGCGGCGAGGTGCCTCGACCAGATGACCTTGCCCGTCCTGGCCGCGAACGCGTAGACGGTGTCGCCCTCCGTCGCTGCGAACACCCTGCCTGCGTAAACGAGCGGCTCGCCGTAGATCTGCCCGTCGAGAGTCAGTGACTTCCACGCCGACCGCAGCGGGAGAAGGGCGGTCGCCGAGTTCTCGGCGCCGGTCCCGAGAGCGTTGCCGTGGTACACGGTCCAGTCCGATCCGAACGCGGTAGTCGCGGGGAGAGGCCGAGCTCCACCGGCGATCGCCGGCGGAGATGTCGCCACCAGTGCGACCGCACCCAGGAATCCGGCAATGGCCACCGCCGGGGCCGAGGTTTTCGTCAGCCGCCGGGGGAGCCGCCGCCACCTGCGTGCTGCACGGGGGAGTCGGCACCTCGTGGACCGCGCGCTCGGATCTGACATTCGCGGCGAGCCTAACGCCGCGGGTAGCCGGGCAGGGAAGCGGATCCATGGATGAAGGGGCCCAGCGACCTCGTGACAAGGGCCATTGGCCCCTACTGGGGGTGCCACAGCAGGCGTTGACTGTATTTGTTGCGACGGCCGCGGCTCGAATGAGCCGCGGCAGAAGACGGCCACCGAGGATGTGAGCTAACCATGTTGAAGGTGAGTGCCTACAAACGGCCGGCGAGCCTGGAAGAGGCCCTGGTCGCGCTCGACGACAGCCGCAGCGTTCTCGTTGGCGGGGGAACTCGGCTCCAGGCTGCAGAGGGGGCGGAGCCGGTTGTCCTTGTGGACCTGCAGGATGCCGGTCTCGCTGGGGTACGGCCGATAGGAGGGGACGTGGTCGCACTCGGCGCCGCGACAACTCTCGAGGACCTCGCCGCGAGCCCGGAGCTGCCGGCGGACGTCCGTGACGCCGCCCGCCGCGACCAGCCGAGCAGTCTGCGCACGCTGTCGACCCTGGGCGGGTGCGTAGCGAGCGCGGACTTCGAGAGCGAGCTTCTCGCCACGCTTCTCGTTCATCGGGCGACCGTGAGGCTCGCCGCCGAGTCCGGCACCTACGCGATACCGCTCGCAGATCTGCTCGCCGAGCCTTCTCAGCTCGCCGGCAGGATCATCACATCAGTCGAGATCGAAGTTGGTGGCGCCACCGGGGCGGCACGTGTCGCCCGCACGACGGCGGACCGGGCGATCGTGGCGGCCGTGGCCCGCCGGGACCCGCAGGGAAAGCTCCTGCTCGCGTTCTCCGGAGTGGCGCGGGTGCCCACGGTCGTCGAGGACCCGGAGACCCTCGAGCCCCCGGGCGATTTTCGAGGCTCGAGCGAGTACCGCAAAGCCATGGCCAAGCTGCTCGGGACGCGGGCAAGGGAGGCACTGCGATGATCATGATCCACGTCACCTTGAACGGCGCGAGCCGAGACCTCGCCTGCGAGCCGGGAGAGACCCTTCTCCCGGTGCTGCGCCGCGAGGGTCTGACGAGCGTCCGGTTCGGCTCCGAGACCGGCGAGACGGGCGCGGCCGGGGTCCTGTTGGACGGCAGGCTGGTGTCGGCCGACGTCCTGTTCGCCGCCAAGGCCGATGGTCACGAGGTCAGGACGGTCGAGAGCCTGGATGTCGCCCGCGGCGAGCTCCACCCGGTCCAAGCCGCCCTGGTCGAGACCGGCGCCATCCAGTCGGGCTACTCCGCCGGCGCGATGGCGCTGGCGGCGGTCGCTCTCCTGGAAAGGGAGGCGAACCCGTCCGAGGCCGAGATCCGCGACGCCTTCTCGGGGATCCTCGACCGGGAGAGCGGTTACGTGAAGTTGATCGAGGCCGTCACCCGGGCCGCCGCCGTCCTTCGCGGCGAGAAACCGGATCCGTTCGAGGCAATCGTCGTCCACCCGCTTACAGGTGACCAGGCCCACGAGGGTGAGGACGAGGGCGCAGGCGGGACGAACGCCGCTGCGGTGCCCGACGCCGTCCCGCGCCTTGTCCTCTCGCCCGATGTCCCGCCCATGGCTGTCGTCGGCAAGCCCTTGGCGAAAGTGGACGCGCTGGCGCTCGTGAAGGGCAAGCCGGTCTTCACCGACGACATCGAGCCCAGGGGACTGCTGCAGGCCAAGGTCCTGCGCAGCCCGCACGCTCAGGCGCGCATCCTCGCCATCGACGACAGCGAGGCGCGCGCCCTACCGGGCGTCCACGCCGTCATCCACTACGGGAACACCGCGCGGGTGAAGTACGCGTCGGGCGGCCAGAGCGCACCCAACCCGTACCCGTGGGACCAGGTGAGCTTCGACGACAAGGTCCGTCATGTCGGCGACCGGGTGGCCGCGGTGGCTGCGGAGACCGTCGAGATCGCCGAGGAGGCGTGCAGGCGCATCAAGGTCACCTACGAGGTGCTTCCGGCTGTCTTCGACCCGGAGGCGGCCATGGTGCCGGGTGCCCCGGTCGTGCACGACGAAGACGACTCGTTCGGCGCCGTTGACACGACTACGAACGTGAGCTCGCACGTCGAGGGACGCACGGTAAAGGACATGGAGGCTGCCTTCGCCAAAGCGGACCACGTCTTCGAGGGGACCTTCCGGGTGCAGCGCCAGCAGCATTGCGCCATCGAGCCGCACGTCACGGTGGGGTGGCTCGACGAAGACGAGCGCCTCGTGATCCGGACGTCCACCCAGGTGCCGTTCCACACCCGCCGCATGCTCGCCCCGCTCGTCGGGCTCCCGGTCAAGCAGATCAGGGTCATAAAGCCGCGGATCGGAGGTGGCTTCGGGGCTAAGCAGGAGATGCTCATCGAGGACATCGTGGGCCACCTCGTGCTCGCCACCCGGCGCCCTGTGCGCCTGGAGCTGACCCGTGACGAGGAGTTCGTCGGCTCGCGAACCCGCCATTCGGCGAAGGTCCGTTTCCGTACGGGCGTCACGAACGACGGCCGACTGGTTGCGCAGGACATGTCGGTGATCGCCAACACCGGTCCTTACGGCGTCCACGGCTTCACCGTGAGCTCGGTGACGGGCATGCGGGGGCTTTCGTCGTACAACTGCCCGGCCAAGCAGTACGGCTGTGAAGTCGTCTATACGAACGGGCCCGTCGCAGGCGCCATGCGAGGCTACGGTGCGCCGCAAGGGGTCTTCGCCCTGGAGTCGCACTTGGAAGACGTCGCGAGGGCCCTTGGTTTGGACCCGATCGAGTTCCGCCGCCAGAACTGGGTGCGGGCCAACGACCAGCTCGACATCGTCCCCCGCCTCGGCGAGCGGGGCGCGGTCGAGGACGTCGCCCCGGAGGACCTGCCAAGAGTGTCGAGCTGCGGGACCGAGGAGTGCGTGGCCCAAGGGCTCGCTGCCATCGGTTGGCAGCGCCGCGACGACCCGGACTGGAAGGCGCCTCCGGACCGACCGGAGATTCGCCGGGGCATCGGCTTCTCGCTCTGCGTCATGGGCTCGGGCATCCCCGGAGTGGACATGGGGGCCGCCTCGATCAAGATGAACGACGACGGCTCCTTCAATCTGCTGATCGGCGCCACCGACCTCGGCACGGGCTCTGACACCGTCGTCGCCCAGATCGCCGCCGAGGTCCTCGGGGTACCGCTCGAAGACATCCTCGTCTACGAGGCCGACACCGACCTGACCCCGTTCGACGTGGGCGCCTATGCCTCCGGTACGACCTACATATCCGGCATGGCAGCGAAGAAGGCAGCGACGGTTGTCGCTCGGCGAATCGCGGAACGGGCGGCGGAGACCTTCGGGCTGGAGTCGGCCGACTCGGTCGTGCTTCGCGACCGCCAGGCCTGGGCGCCCGACGGGCGGGCGATCTCGCTCGAGGAGATCGCCATGCGGGCGTTCCATTTCGAGCACCAGGAGCAGATCATGGGCTTGGGCTCGCATCTCGCGTCGCAGTCACCGTCCCCCTTTGCCGCCCAGCTGGCCGAGGTGGAGGTGGACGTCGGCACTGGTCAGGTGACGGTCAAGAAGTTCGTCACCGCCGTCGACTGCGGTGTCGCCGTCAACCCGCTCGCGGCGAGCGGGCAGGTCGAAGGCGCCGTGCTGATGGGCCTCGGCTATGCCCTCACCGAGGAAATGGTGCTCGACGCCGCAGGAAAGGTGGTCAACCCGCGCTTTGGTCCGTACTGGGTCATGCGCTCGGACGACGCCCCAGCCAGTGAGGTGTTCCTCGTCCAGACATACGAGCCTTCCGGCCCCTTTGGCGCCAAGGCGATTGGTGAGATCGGCATAGTCGGAGTCGCCCCGGCGGTGCGGAACGCCATCCTCGACGCGACGGGGGTTGCCCTGTACGAGACGCCGTTCACACCTGAACGGGTCTGGAGGGCGCTGGGAGAAGCGCACGTCGGTATTTAGCGGCGGTGCCCAGGGCTTGCATTCGCGGGCTCGGTTTGCCGGCCGACCCGCCCCGGCGAGCGTCGCCTCGATAATGTCCACCGGGAAGGACCCTCATTACCAAGAATTCATCCGGGCCCCTAGCTTTGGTCCCGTACGGGTGATAAGCCATACCTCACAAGGGGGAGCGGTCCCGCAGGCTTTATGATCGGGACCCGGGGGGTTGCAGAGCGTGCGATGAGCGGGGGACGCGCGACGGCCCTTGCGAGGCGGGTGCCTGTGGCCAGAAAGACGGCCAATCGTGACTTCCAAAAGACCAGAGTGGCGCAAGTGCGACGACGTGCTGCTCAAAGGCTCGTCTGTCGCAGTTCGCTGGGGGGGTGCCACGCGCCGGTGGCACCTCGCGGACAAGGCTTGCGAGTACCTGCTTGCCTCGGCGATCGCGCCGGTACTGTTCTTCCTGTTCCAGACGCACTTGGCGTTCATAGTGGAGCACTGAGACGCGTCTGCGCCAGCGTGCGCGAGCCGCCGGTCTTTCACTTGCGAGCTAACCGGCGCTGACCGACTCCGATTGCCCCTCGGGTGGTCGCGAGGAATCGCTCAAGAAGCCGGGTCGGCGAGCGTCTTCAGAAATGCGCCGGTGCCGCTGAGCACGGCCTTGCCGAGCCGCCGTCCCAACTCGCTGCCGACGACGCCCCCCACCACACCACCTACGACGGGTCCGAAGAACGGGATCGGTACGACGGCTGCGATGATCCTCGCCCCGGCCACGGCCCCGGCCAGCGTTCCAGCCGTACCAGCCGCCTGCTCCGCCCTCTTTGCTGATTCCTCGTCCATTTGGGCGCTCCTCTCGTTCTTGGCCGGAAGTTTATGTCATGGCTCTCCGGCCTGACCCAGCAGGACGAGGAGCATCCTGTTGCGTGCGTCCGAGCGATTTTGGGCTACTGGGATGCCGGCACCAACTACTGGGATGCCGGTACGAAATTGAACATCCACCGCACGGCGAATCTGTCGAGACAGGTTCCCCAGGTCGCACCCCAGAACATGTCAGCCAGGGGCGCGCAGTCACTCGAACCTTCGGACAGGGCGTCGAGTGACGCCCGGCTGTCAATCTCTTTGACTAACCCGGGGCCCGAAAGTCATCGGTGCTCGCCTAGCACTCCGAGGACTGCCTGCTCTCGC
>Ga0182021_10012403_pt1 | contig 10120 bp, 2 predicted proteins | sample 612E3MmetaG_FD_120493 | JGI IMG/M metagenome (GOLD analysis project Ga0182021, IMG submission 120493) | Permafrost microbial communities from Stordalen Mire, Sweden - 612E3M metaG (Illumina Assembly) | ecosystem: Environmental > Terrestrial > Soil > Wetlands > Permafrost | place: Sweden... | reverse complement strand
GACGACGGCACGGTCTGGGTGGGGACGTTTCGCGGCGGCTTGCTGCGCTTCCGCGCCGGGCAGTTCACGCGCTTCGGAAAAAAAGACGGGCTGCCGAGCAATGTCATCTGCCAGATTCTCGACGACGGACAGGGCAACCTCTGGATCGGTTCGCATCAGGGAATTTTTCGCGTGGCCAAATCCGCGCTGGAAGAATTTTCACGCGGCCAGACCAAATTTATTCCGTCGGTGAACTACGGTCGTTCGGACGGCCTGCCGTCGCTGGAATGCTCCGGCGGCTACCAGCCGGCTTCGGCGCGGGATCGCGAGGGGCGGCTGTGGTTCACCACGGTCAAGGGCGCGGCGTGGATTCAGCCCTCCGAAATCAGTCTGAACCAGAAACCGCCGCCGGTGGCGATTGAAGAAGTCGTGGTGGATGGCCGTTCGCAACCGCTCAGCCGTGACGGCCAGAACGCGCCCATGACGGGGATCGAAATTCCGCCGGGACGGCACCAGATTGAATTTCGCTACACCGGTTTGAGCCTGGCGGCACCGGAGCGCGTGCAGTTCCGGTATCAGTTGGCGGGCATTGATGCCGACTGGGTGCTGGCCGGCACGCGCCGCTCGGCGCAGTATAATGTTCTGCCGCCCGGTGATTATCAGTTCCGCGTGATCGCCTGCAACAGCGACGGCGTCTGGAACGAGGCGGGGGCGGAATTGAAAATAAAGATCCTGCCGCACTTTTACGAGACGTGGTGGTTCCAGACGTTCGCGGTGATTCTGGTCTTGGGCAGCGTCGCCGGCATCGTCCGGCACACGGCCACGCGCCGGCTGCACAAAAAAATGGAGGAGCTGGAGCGGAAGCAGATGGTCGAGCGCGAACGGGCGCGCATCGCGAAGGACATCCACGACGACCTCGGCGCAAGCCTGACACTCATCGCCGTGCTGGGCGACCTGGCGAAAAAGGAACGCGTCGGTGAACGTGTCGAGAAAATGTCCAGCACCGCGCGCGAGGCGGTCAAGTCGCTGGACGAAATCGTCTGGGCGGTGAACCCACGCAACGACACGCTGGCGCATCTGATTGACTACACCGGCCAGTTTGCGGCCGACTATCTGCGCGACGCGAGCATCCGCTGCCTGCTGGATGTGCCCGACCACACGCCCGTCCGCGAAGTTCCAGCCAACGTGCGGCACAATGTTTTCCTCGTCGTCAAGGAGGCGCTGCAAAATATCGTCAAACACGCGCACGCCACCGAGGTCTGGCTGCGCGTCGGCATCAGCGAACAACGCCTGCGGATCGAGGTCGAGGACAACGGATGCGGTTTTGACCGCACGCCGGAGGACGCCTGGGCCGACGGCCTCCGCAACATGCGCCAGCGGCTGGCCGAGGTGGGCGGCGAATGCCACATCCAAAGCCGCGTCGGTAAGGGAACGACGATTTCAATCAAGCTTGTATTGCCGGCCAAGTGAGGCGTTTGGCGGCTCATACCTTTATCCGATGACCGAAAATATTTTTTTGACCTAGAATCATTGAATCAGATCACTGCATGAGCATCAGCATCTCCATTGTTGAAGACCAGCGCGACATGCGCGAAAGCCTGGTGGAATGGCTGGGCAGCGCGCCGGGCCTGCGCTGCGTCGGCGCCCATGCCAGCGCGGAGGAGGCGTTGCGCGACATTCCCCGGGAAAACCCCGACGTGGTGCTGATGGACATCAATTTGCCGAACATGAACGGCATCCAATGCGTGGCGCGGCTCAAGGAGCGTTCGCCCAAAACACAGGTGCTGATGCTGACGACCTACGATGAGGGCGACATGATTTTCGATTCGCTGCGCGCCGGGGCAAACGGCTACCTGCTCAAAAACATGCCGCGCGAGGAATTGGTCGAGGCGGTGCAGCAGGTTCATGCCGGCGGCGCGCCGATGTCGCTCCAGATCGCGCGCAAGGTCATCAACCATTTTCACCGGCCCAAAAAATCAGCGTCGGAACTGGACCAACTCACCGCCCGCGAACTCGACATCCTGAAACTGCTCGCGAAGGGCTACATGTATAAAGAGATCGCCGACCACCTTGGCATCAGCATGAGCACCGTCCGCACGCACATCACCGCCGTCTATGAAAAGCTGCATGTCCAGTCCCGCACGGAAGCGGCCATGAAACTGGTCGGGCAGGCGTGACTCGGATGAACATCCGATAGACCGCCGTGGTGAAATAGGCTGTAGTAGCAGGGCATCCAAATCCCTGCGCATGAGAACCCAGCCAATCCGTGTTTGCTTGAAAACCGTTCCCAGCCGTGCCCTGGGCGTAATGCCCCAAGCTCGCCGACGCTAACCACATATTCCACAACTTTAACAACCTCAAACACCATGCAAACGAACAAACCATCTAACCCACCCGCATCTCCCCTCGCGCCGCGCACGCAGCCAGCCGGCACCCACGGCCGAGCGCGTCTGGCTTTTTCCCCCGGCGCAATCGCCGCGCTGATTTTATTTTTGAGCGGCATGGCGGCGTGGGCCGATGCCACGTTCGGCACGGCCGGCACTTGGTCGTGGACTTGCCCCGCCGGACTTACTTCCGTGCAAGTTGAATGCTGGGGCGGCGGCGGCGCGGGTGGTGGCGCGATTGTTAATTCATGCTGCGGCGGTGGCGGTGGCGGTGGTGCTTATTCGAAATCAACAATCAGTGTTACTCCCGGAACCGCTTACACGGTCACTGTGGGGGCCGGTGGAGCCCATACCGTAACCGTTGTGGCGGGAACGGCCGCCAGCGGTGGCGATTCCTGGTTCAGCACTTCCTCAACCATATTGGCAAAAGGTGGTGGTGGTGGTGGTGATGTGGCCTCCAATGGTTCAAAAGGAAATGGCGGGGCGGGAGGAGCGGCGGCATCGGGCCTAGGCACAACCACATTTTCAGGAGGTGCCGGATATAAACAGCCGTCCAGCACGGCCAACGGTGGCGGTGGTGGTGGCAGCGCTGGAACTGGCTCTAATGGCAATGGCGGCGGCAATCCAGCAGGGGGGACAGCAGTTACTGGTGGTGGTGCCGGCGGCAATGGATCCACTGGTTCAGGTAATGGCAGCATTGGTGGAACACCCGGCGGCGGCGGTGGTGGTGGCAGGTCATCCGGTTCTCAAAAAGTCGGCGGTGATGGGGCTGCGGGCAAGGTTGTCCTGACTTACACCATGCCCGCGCCCAGCGCCTACAAGATTGAGGTGTCGGGGAGCAGCAGTGCCGCCGCGACGGCCGGGAGCAGCGTGAATTTGACCGTCACCGCACTGGACAGCACGGGCGCCGCGCTGATCGGTTTGTATCAAGATGAGAGCCTTTCGTTTTATGGCTTGCTGAATTCCCCCAGCAACAACGTGCCTACCGTAAAAGACAAGAGCGGCACCGCGCAGACCGTCACCGCCAGCGCCGGCACGCCGAACACGACGCTCACTTTCACCAACGGGGTGGCGACTGTAATTGGTGCCAACAATGGTGTTTTAAAGGCTTACAACGGAACCGGCGCGGCCGCGACATTGAATTGCTCCGACGGCACCGCGACCAGCGCCAGCGGCACGGGTGCGGCGGGATTGAGCCTGACCGTCAATCCGGTTGCAGCCAACCGGCTGGTGTTCACGACCGCTGCGCAGAACATTCCGGTCAACACGACCTCCGGGACGATGACCGTCCAACGTCAGGACCAGTTCGGCAACCCGAACACGGCGGACGCGGATGTGACGGTGAACTTGAGCAGCGATTCCGGCACCGGTGTGTTTCGGGATACCGGCGACACAACGACCATCACCAGCGTGACCATCAGCACGGGTTCGAGCACTGCCAGTTTCAAGTATAAAGACTCCACGCCGAACTCCCCCACGCTCACGGCAGCAGACGCCGCCGTCGTCCTGGCACCGGCGACGCAATTGGGAGCGATCGTCGAACTGACCTGGTCAGCCACACCGGCGACTTACAATTGGAATACCAGCGATGCGAACTGGACGGGCGCGGGCAGCGTCTATGCCGACGGAAATGGCGTGACCTTCAATGACAGCGGCTCGGCGACGTCGCCTATCAATCTGGTGGGAACCTTGAGTCCGACCTCGGTCGCAGTCAACACGTCATCCAAGAACTACACCTTCAGCGGCAGCGGTTATATCAGCGGCACGGCCACGCTGGCCAAGACTGGCACAGCCACGCTGACGATTGCCACGGCGAATGATTATTCCGGCGCAACCACGATTTTCGGCGGCGTGGTGGATGTTCAGAACAACACCGCGCTGGGCGGCACTGCGGGCACCACCACCGTCTCCAGCGGCGCGGCCGTTCAAGTGGATGGCAATGGCCTGACCATCAGCGAACCGATCACGCTCAACGGTTCCGGCCTCGCCAGCGGCGGTGGACTGCGCCATCTGGCCAATGCCAACACCGTGTCCGGCGCGATCACTCTGGCCAGCGATTCCCGCATCAATTCCGACGCCGGCACGCTCACGCTGTCCGGCAGCACCATCAGCGGCGCGACTAACCTCACCGTCGGCGGCGCGGGCAACGTGACCATCGCCGATGATATTACGACTACCGGCAAGCTGACCAAGGATGGGAGCGGCACCTTGGCGCTTGGCGGCAACAATACTTACTCCGGCAACACCACCGTCAGCGCGGGTGTGTTGAGCCTTGCTTCAGCGGCCACGGTGCAGAATTCGCCGACCATCATTCTCAATGGTGGCGACCTGCTGGGGAACGGCACCTTTACCATTGCCAACAACATCGGCATCGGGGCGGCCTCCGGCAGCACCGGCACCAATGCGCTGCTGGACGCGGCCAGCGGCCAGGCGTTTTCGGTGAGCGGCGTCGTGGCCTCGGCGGGCAACACCGGGGCCAACAGCCTCATCGTGAACAGCGGTGTCGGCAACAACGGCACGGTGGTTTTGGGCGGGGCGAACACCTTCACCGGTTCGACCGTCATTTCCAACGGCAACCTGCAAGTGGCGAACTCGCTGGCCTTGCAAAAATGCACCGTGAATTACAACAACCAGGGCGGCATCTTGGTTTTTGATTCCAGCATCTCGGCGGCCACGCTGGGCGGTTTGACCGGCACACAAAACCTGGGCTTGACCAACCTGGCCTCCGGAGCGGTGGATTTGACTGTGGGCAGCAATAATGTCAGCACCACCTATTCCGGCAGCATGACCGGCACCGGCTCCTTGACCAAGATGGGCACCGGCACATTGACTTTGACGGGCATCAATAGTTATACCGGCACCACCACGGGCAATGGCGGCACGCTGGAATTGACGAACAATGGCGTCATCAATGGCGGCGCGCTTTCCGGTGCCGGCTTTGTGGTGGATGGCGGCTCCTTGACCGCCGGCGGCACCTCCACTTTCAGCGCCTTGGTCAATGCGTTTTCACAAAGCTCCGGCACGGTCAGCGTGAATGCGTTCAACGCCAATGCCAATGACGGCACGCTGTTTCAGATCACAGGCGGCAGTTTCTCGGCCAGCTCGCTGACCTTGCCGCGCACGGTTTCCTTCGCCACGGCTCCGACGGCAACCGCTCCCATCGCCGGGGCGACGACCAGCGGCCTTTACATCAACGGCGCCGGGGCCACGGTTTCTTTGGGCACCCTGTCCATTGCGACGGGCAATTCCTCCGCATCCGTCCGTCTGGATGCCGGTAGCGTGGTGGCGACCAACGAAGTTCTGGTCAGCAAAATATCGGGCGGCAGCGCGCGCTGGGGCATCTTGCAGGTCAACGGCGGCAGCTTTACTTCCAGCGACACGGTAAACGGCATTGTGATCGCCGAGAACAATGGCGCCGCCTGCAACGGGGAAGTGTATTTGTCAGGTGGCACCACCACGGCGGAATTGATCGCCTTTGGCACCAGCGCGGACACCGTTGGTGGAAATGGTTTTCTGATCATCAACAACGGCGCGAGTTTGTATCTGGGCAGCGGCGGCATTGTGAAGCCCAACACCTCCGGCAGCTACACGAGCACGGTTTCCCTGCTCAATGGCGTTCTGGGCGCCAAAGCCGACTGGTCCAGCACGAACGCGATGCAGTTGAGCGGCTCCAGCTTCACCATCAAGGCGGCGGACGCATCCAACACGCCTCATAACATTGCGCTCGGCGGGGTTTTGTCTGGCGGTGGGGCCTTGACCAAGACAGGCAATGGCACGTTGACCCTGGGAGCCGCAAATACTTATGGCGGCACAACGACCATCAGCGCGGGAACGCTCGCGCTGACCAACGATGGGGTGAATGCATTCGGATCCATTTCGAGCAGTCTCATCACCGTTGCCAGCAACGCGACCTTCGATGTTTCCCAAGCCGTCGGATACACGCTCGGCTCCGGCAAAACCCTTGCCGGCGTGGGCACGGTGGTGGGCGCATTTACGGCCGGGGCCGCCGCCAATATCAGTCCCGCCGGGGCCGGCGCACAGGGCACGCTGACGTTCTCGAACGGCCTGTCCGTGACGGGCGCGAACATCAAGATGGATCTCACCTCCGATCCGACAGGCACCATCACCAGCAACGATTTCATCAATGTCACCGGCGATGTCACCGTCAGCGGCATTAACAACATTGTGGCGACGCCGGTGGGAGGCTCACTCGGTCTCGGCACTTACATGCTGATTAAATACACCGGGAATTTTTATGGCGACCTCACCAACCTGGTCTGCGGCATCGGCACTGTTTCCACCAACACGCCCGGACAAATTGATCTGGTGGTGAGCAGCCCTCGTCCCTTGACCAGCCTCGTCTGGCGGGGCGATGGTTCGGCGAATCTGTGGGACACGGGCGCGAGCAGCAACTGGTTCAACGGCGCCAGCCTGGATCGCTTCTACACCGGCGACACCAACTCCTTCGACGACAGCGCGACCAACTTCCTGGTGACCCTGCCCGCTCCCCTGTTGCCGGCGGCAACGTCCGCGGTGCTGGTGAATGCCACCAATGATTACACCTTTGCCGGCAGCGGTTATATCAGCGGCGGCACCGGCCTCACCAAAACAAATTCCGGCAGGCTCACCATGTCCATCGTGAACGATTACACCGGCGTGACCACCCTCAGCGGCGGCATCTTGAGCATCGCCACCTTGGCCAACGGCGGTGTCGCCAGTCCCATCGGGGCGGCTTCCACCAATTCTGCCAATCTGGTCATCAACGGCGGCACCTTGGAATACCGCGGCGGCAATTTGTCCGTGGATCGCGGGGCCACGCTGGGTTCCAGCGGCGGCACCATCAGCGTGACCAATGCCATCAGAACCCTGACCATTTCAGGAACTTTGACCGGCCCGGGCGCGCTGGCCAAATCAGGTTCCGGAGCCTTGGCATTGACGGTTCCCAATACCTACGGCGGCGGCACGGTGGTCAGCAACGGCACGCTGGTGCTGGGATCGAACAGCGCCAACAACGATGGGGCCGGCGGCAGCGCGCTGGGGGCCACCAACAACAGCGTGACTTTCTACGGTGGCACTTTGCAATTGTTTGGGTATGGCGGCAGCACAGGCAACAATTATTCCACGCTTTACAATCCGCTGGTGGTTCCATCCGGCCAGACGGGCACGTTGCAGATGTGGTCGCGCGGCCCCTCCAACAGCGGTTCCAACTCCGGCCTGAAAAGCAGCTTGACCGGCGGTGGCACGCTCAACCTCGTGGTCAATTACATCCGCGACAACCTGGACGGCAACTGGTCGGCCTTCACCGGACTGATCAACGTGACACCCAAGCCCAGCGGCAATGGCGATGAGATGCGCATCAACAACTCCTTTGGCTACTCTAATGCGGTCATCTTCCTGAACGATGGCGTGCAGATGAATTATCAGGTGGGCGCCAACGCCACGGTTGACATCGGTGAACTGGGCGGAACCAGTGCCGCGTCGGTCGGCACCGGCAGCCTTTCGCCGGCGAACACCACCTGGCGCGTCGGCTGGAAGAACACTTCCTCGACTTTTGCCGGAACCATTGCCAATGACGCCGCCATCACCAAGGTCGGCACCGGCAGTTGGACTTTGACCGGGGCGAACACCTACACCGGTCCGACCACCGTCAGCAACGGCACGCTGCTGGTGAATGGTTCGCTGGCATCCGGCAGCACGGTGACGGTCAACGGCGGCACCTTGGGCGGCACCGGCACGATCAACGGCGCAACAACGGTGGACGCCGGCGCATTGCTCGCCGCTGGCAGCGGCGGTATCGGGACGCTGACCTTCAACAACAATCTCACGTTGAACGCCGCCTCCACCAACAACTTCGCGGTGACCACGAGCGGGGGCGCCAGCAATCTGGTGGCCGTCGCTGGAACCTTGGCTCCCAACGGCAGCGTGATTCATGTCACTTCAGGCACGGCGCTGGGTGCGGGCACCTACACGCTGTTCACCTATGGAAGCACCAGCGGAACCGTGTTTAATGCAACCCCGGTGTTTGATGTGGCTCCGGCCGCCAGCGCGGCCATCGTGGATACTGGCAGCGGTCAAATCAATCTGGTGATAAATGCTGCGGCACCGAGCTTCAGCGGCATCACCACCTCCGGCAGCGACATCACCCTCAACGCCACCGGCGGCTCCGCCAGCGGCTCCGTGACCGTGCTGTCCAGCACGAACCTCGCCCTGCCCCTCGCGCAGTGGACCACCGTGACCACCGGTAGTTTTGATGTCTTCGGCAACTATAGTCACACCATCACCGGCGCTTTAAGCTCCGGCCAGCCGCAGCAGTTCTACATCCTGCAGATGCCATAAAACTTGTGGGGAACAATAAACCGGGGCAACGCCCGCCGTTGCCCCGGTTTTGTATTTTCAAGTGTGCGGATTCTCCTACGCGCGGCTGGACGTCACGCCTTCCAAACTTGTCCGGCCGCGACCCGGCATTTCGCCAGCGCGTTCCGCGTATCCACGATGAGCGGCGACCAGTCGGCCAGCTGCTGGTAATTCACCGCGTCATGAGCGGTTGAAATCAGGACGGCGTCGAAACTGGAAATCATTTTCCGGTTCCACTTCGCGGATTTTGTTCCCGCCCAATGCGAGTGTTCGCGCGTCAATCCGATGACCGGCACATGGGGATCATAATACGAGCCTTTCGCGCCGCGCGCCTTCAGCAAATCCAGCAGCCGGTAGCTCGGCGATTCGCGGTCGTCCTCCACGTTCGCCTTGTAGGCGAGGCCCAGCACCAACACCCGCGCGCCGCGCAACTTTTTCTTCTGCGCCGCCAGCGCCAGCGCCAAGCGCGCGACGACGCGCTCGGGCATGGCGCGGTTGATTTCGCCGGCGAGTTCCACAAAACGCGTTTCCTGCCCGACCTGCCGCGCCTTCCACGCAAGGTAAAACGGGTCAATCGGGATGCAATGTCCGCCCAGTCCCGGCCCCGGATAAAACGGCATGAACCCAAACGGCTTCGTCTTCGCGGCGGCGATGACGTCCCAGATATCAATGTCCAGCGCGGCGTAAACGCCCTTGAGTTCGTTGACGAGCGCAATGTTGACGCCGCGAAAAACATTTTCCAGCAGCTTCGCCGCCTCGGCGGTGCGGCAGTTTGCCACCGGAATCAACGTGCGGATCGCGCGGCTGTATACCTTCTGCGCCGCTGCGAGACACGCGGGCGTGAAGCCGCCGATGACTTTGGGAATGTCCGCAACTTTGCTTTGGGGATTGCCGGGGTCTTCGCGCTCCGGCGAAAACGCGAGGTGAAAATCTTTGCCCGCCTTCAAACCGGAACCGCGTTCCAGCACCGCGCGCAGTTCATTCTCCGTCGTGCCGGGATAGGTCGTGGATTCGAGGACGACAAGCTGTCCACGTTGCAAATGCGGTGCGATGGCTTTGCCGGTGTCGAGGACGAACGACAAATCCGGCGTGCGGTTCTTTTTCAGCGGCGTGGGAACGCAAATGAGAACCGCCCCGACTGATTTGATTTTCGCAAAATCGGTCGAGGCGGAAAATTTCCCAGCGCGGACGAGCTTTTTGATTTCACCGGCCGGGATGTGCCGGATGAAACTGCGACCGGCGTTGAGTGCGGAAACTTTTTTCGCATCAATGTCCAGACCCAGCACGCGGACGCCGTTGCGCGCAAATTGCAAACACAGCGGCAGCCCGACATAGCCCAGTCCGATGATCGCGATGTTCATGCCGTTCGCCCCAGCTTGCACCAGCGGCGCGCGCGGCAAAAG
>Ga0182021_10012402_pt1 | contig 10120 bp, 7 predicted proteins | sample 612E3MmetaG_FD_120493 | JGI IMG/M metagenome (GOLD analysis project Ga0182021, IMG submission 120493) | Permafrost microbial communities from Stordalen Mire, Sweden - 612E3M metaG (Illumina Assembly) | ecosystem: Environmental > Terrestrial > Soil > Wetlands > Permafrost | place: Sweden... | reverse complement strand
TGTCGGACTTGGCCAGAATGCTATTGCAGAATAAATAAACTGTGTCCATACAGTTCCGATGATTTGATCAGTGGAATAAAATTTACACTTTGAAACTCCACTCCCAACAGCTGCAGATCGTTGAAGCATCTGAGGCTGTGCAGTAGCGCTAGCCCAATAGAGGCCATCCACAGCATATTCACTATTATTAGCTATTAATGATCCATAACCGAGAATATGACCGCTATTGTTGATGCTTGTTGCATAAACTTCTGCATCGTTCGTGTCGCTGGGTACGGCGAGCTTTTGCGGTTGTGCCGTTGAGCTTGACCAGTAGATAGGACCTGCTCTATAAGGTTTAGTGATAGCGATAGTATAACCGTAGCCGACAATCTCGCCATTATCGTTAAGACCAGTCAGTGTAACCAAGGTATCGCCGATAGGGATCTGAAGCGTATTTGGTTGGGCAGTCGGTGTAGCCCAGTAAACCGGTACTTTTATGCTGCCACCAAGATTGCCGATAGACTGACCGTTGTTGTTAATGGTTACGATTGTTCTCTGGCTGCTTGTGTAAATCAAAGGAGCATAGTAAACAGCATTTGGATTGCTGCTTGTGTTCGTGTTTGTCAATGAGAAAGTCGCCGTCGTGGCAACACCAGCCACTGATGCTGTTACATTGTAGCTCCCGACTGTGGCGTTTGCAGTGATGCTGACTTGTGCCTGTCCCTGTGCATTCGTGGTTGCGGTAATAATAGTAACTCCACCCGTAAAAGTGCAGCTCTGTCCGGATGTCGGCGCGGTAAAAGTGACGATCGCTCCGCTTATCAGATTGTTGCTCTGGTCTTTTACTGTTGCAATTAAAGGCGAGGAAAAAGCAGTACTAATCGCGGCACTCTGCGACGAACCACTGGTTGCCGTGATGCTGGCCGGTGTGGAATAAGCACTTGCCAATCCTCCTGAGAGCGGGTTAACTACAATCTCATGGGTTCCATCTGCATAGTTAATATTCAGACTGCCAAGACTATCTGATGTGGCAGTGGATGTCCCAGTGCCTGTGTTCACATTTGCTGTCATCGAACCCGTTACTAAGTTGAGTGTGCCGGTTCCTGTCCAACCATAAGGACTGATCTTCACATCGCAGGTGAGTGAACCGTTCAGTTTACCTTTCACGTTCGTTGCTTCTATTGTAGCGCCGCTCTCTGTAATAGTAATCGACCCAGACACATTAAAATGGTCGTCGAGAGTTAGATTAAGGCTGAATACAACATTATCCCTCGTCAGTGTATTCGTTCCCGTCATCGTATTTGCACCTGTTCCTCCCGTAAAGCTAATCACGAGATTTCCTGTACATGGAAGGTTACCTCCTGTAACATTTATGGCGATCGTGATGTTAGCTGGGTAGTAGCCATAGCTGGTCGGATCCAATGGATCAATTGCACCTATAGGCAACGTTATAGTGGCGCTACCTGCAGACTGCGTACCTGCTGCATCGCTATAGAATAATAACGTGAATACACTATCATTAAATCTAACACTGCCGTAAAGATTCAGAATCGGTACAAACGCGAGTGAATCCGTAATCTTCGATGTACGCATCAGCGTTTTAAAGCCATTAGGATTCGAGAATAGATTCGTAACGGATAGACTGCGAATCGCGCTGCCGGTGGGACTGGCAAGCTGTAGCGCCTTAAAAGGATATGACACGCCCGCGCCAACTGCTTGATACCCAGCGACAGCTCCAGCATAAAAGGCCTGGTTTCCCTGCAGAATAGACGGAGCGGATGGAGCGGTCGGACCGTTGTTTTTGCTGCATCCGTCGATCAACAGGAAGCAGAGTGCCATTGGCACAATCGCACACAAGAGAAAACCAATCTGGGAGCAGCGGAGGCGAGCATTAATTCGGTTTGCTTTTTCTATGCTACGAACACACAATGACCGATTCACAAAGATTATCTGAAATCCACTATGGCTATTCTGCATCCCGCACTCCACAGTTGTTAGTTTAAGGTTAAAACTAGAACATTGTAAATTTCTTTTTCAGATTGGTTGTATCACCTAACATCGTATGTCATAAATGTACGTCCGTACGTCTTCAAACGCAAGTTGAGAAAACAGTGGGTTCAGGATTGATATCTCTTTAATGACATCATCCAACATCCTGGCTTGTAGTTTCCACTACTATAGAAATATGATATAGATAGACTTCACTATTGCTCCAAGAAATTTAAGATAGCATCTACGCTTTCTTCAGGTGATTCTTCGTGCGGAATATGGCCGCAATTTGGAATGATCACCAATTTTGAGTTCTGAATATCCTGGTACAACCTTTGTCCCTGTTTTAGAGGAATTGCCGGATCGTTAGCACCCCAAATGATCAAAGTAGGCACGGCAATAGTTTTAATTAAGGCTGTGATAGAATCCGGATTTGCAGGAACAATTTGTCTGGCACACTCGACGAATGAATTATAGCACCCTGATTGGTTAAAAGATTCAGCATATCTTATTATCCTCTCTTCAGACAATTTACTTTTATCATGAAAAAGATAATGTAAAGTAAAGCTCACCACTAGTTGAGTTGGAATAAAATTCATAACTACCCAATTAATGACTGGTTTTCTAAGAATATCAATGAAGAAAGGAAATTCTTGCACATAAGCAGCGGCATCTATAAAAACTAACCGGCGAATAATACCGTGAGCATGTCCGGATCGGTCTCTGAGATAAGTAAATAATGCGACTGCACCGCCATACGAATGGCCCACGAGAGTTATATCATGGAGATTATGTGCCTTGAGAAAAGCAAGAATGATCTCAGCTTGGTCTTCAAGAGAATATTTGCCGTCGTCAGGTTTTGATGACAAACCAAATCCCTTCAAGTCCAAAAAGATGAGCCTATTTCCTTTGGAGAGCGGCGATTGAATATCTCGCCAAGTTTCTACAGAAGCTCCAAAACCATGAAGAAATACAATTGTGGAGTTGCCATTGCCGTGAATCTCATAGCTGATGTGTATTTTATCGGAATAATCGAAGGTTCCTTTCAAAAAATCAGTTTCTTTTCTGATATTCATTGAACAGTTGCTTAAAATCAATAGCAAAAGAACAATGATGATTGATTTACGCATCTCATTTTGGATTTAACTTGATATCATCCAACATCTTGGATTATAGCTTCTATTACTTTCTATTCACGCTCAGTGTGAGGTATTCTTTTAATAAGCCAAGCTTGAGCATCAGCGAGTGAACCAGTTCGGCTCCTTATACTTCTTTGAATTTATGCTTCTTCAATTCCTTCGTCGCTGTGAGCAATTCAGAAAAAGGAACAAGAACTTTTTGCTCTTCTATCGGATGCTTTCCATAATTACGAACGGCAGTTATTGCAATCTTATCTGCTGCAGGATTGAATAGCCTTGAATAAAGAAACGGATGGTAACCGGCTTGTTCTAAGCAGGTTTTTACAAATTGAACTTGCACATTGTCAGTACTGCCAAAGACACGAACCATACCTTCGGTAATTTCCAAATCAGAATGGTTGTCGCAAAGGAAGATTTTATTCACATCTGTTCCGCATTTCTTACAGAATGGTTTAGAACAGATGACGCAGACGCCTTCAGCTTGAATAGACTTATGGTTGACACAAAATATATCATTGGAGAATAAACCGCCGCAATTCCTGCAAAAAGCATCTTTTTGCTTAACAGGTTTTTCACATCGTCCGCATGTCAAGTTAAGTTGTTGTGACTTTTTCATGTTTATCCATTTTGTAAAGTGCGTAACGGATAGCGGCTAAGTGGAACAACCGGCAAAAAGAAAGGCAATGGCAAGAATAGGTAGTAAGTGCTTCATAAAAGGATTCCCCAATTAATTTTCAATACATCTCATTAAAATCTACGATATCAGCAATCAAATAGCAATAAAAACCCCCAACTTTGTAGATGATCGTAAGAAATTATTTAATTCACCTCCCCATTTTCTCCTCCTTTCGTAAGGAGGGGATATGGGCGGTCGTATTTTTTTTGGAAATGAGCTCTGCTAATTGCCGTTCTTCATTTCATTCGCAATGTGAGTTATTGATGCATGTGCGTGGGAAACATTTCTGCTTGTTTCTGTTCAAATAAAATTAGTCAAGGATGTTCGGTCGTCTCACTATTACAAGGCAGCGCCAAGCTTGATGCCATACGACCATTGGTTATACCCGCCCAACCGAGGAGCGCTTCCGGTAATACTCGACAGCATCGATAGAACATCGACATATGGTACTATGACAAATTTATCGATCGCAATCGGGATACCTGCACCTGCCGTTATACCTCCCGCATATTTATATCGAGGAAGCATTCCGAAATAGGGGGATGATGACGAGTACGACAGGCGAAATACTGTCGGACCAGCCTGCAGGTAAATTGGAACCCATTGTTCGCTCAAGTCGTGCCGATACATCATGGAAATTGTATATGTGTACCATGTTCCGTCTGCACCATAATTGCTCAGGATGCCGCCGATTTTATTCCGTTCAAAACTGAAAGAGGAGACTATGGCGGCTGAAGAAGAGATGTACTGTGCAAGTTCGATTCCGTACGACATGCCGCTGCCGACGAATTCATCCTTTAAACGTCCGAGAGGTGAGAGCGCTCCAATATCTGCCGTAATAGTCGTTTTGATTTTTTCCCCAAGTTCATGAAGAGTCTCTTCAGGTGAGTAGGAAAGTTTCATTTCCAATTCTTCATCCGGAATCGATTTAGGGAACCACCCTTGACGGACACTTTCAGAAATATATTGCCACACGCTTGCCACGCCCACATCGATGGTAAAACGATCCAGCGTAACTCCCATAATTGCCGAAGCACTTATTTGATTATCGCGATACGAATGTGTCGTTTGATCATAGACACCGAATGCAAGCTGCTGGTGGAAACTCATTGTTCCGGTCAACGCAATATTGGGGAAACTGTAAATTAATCCGCCGTGTCCCATAATATCATGAGGCCAATATTTAAAAGAAGAAAAAAGCGCAGCAAACGACGACCGTGCACTGTGTTGGTCGTCAACATCGGCAACGAGTCTTGATCCTTCAAACAGAAATGTCAGTTTCTGATGATCGTCGGAAACTGGTGAAACGGCAACACCTAAACGCATATACGCCGGAGCAGGGTCGCCTTGTGCCTGATCTTTGTACCGTACAGGCGCACCAAAGTCTATAAGCGAAAAACCGACACTTAGATGATTGCCGAGTTCTGCCGGCTTGTACAGGAGTCCACCGCTGAAAAGAAATTGATTTACGGTCATCTCCGGAAGAGCCGTTGTATGTATATACCGAATCGTTCCACCTACAGAAAACGAGCCGGTGATGCATGTAGCATATGAGAGAGCATAGGATCGTACGGTATAGCGGAATGTGTTGGAATCTTCATACCCTAACGCGCTGTTGCGACTCAATCCAGTGGAGACAAACTCACCAAAATCGATTTGATTATATTCCAACGCAAAAGCTCCGATGCCATGGAGATAGAATCCGAGTCTGTACCAGCTTAGTGCATATGCCGGGTCAATAATGAAAGCATCCCGTTTCCCTGATTCGAGGGATATCGTGGAAAGAGAAGCGATGGCGGCAGGGTTATATTGCATGGCGTCAAGTCCTCCATCCAAGGCAACTCCCTGGTTTCCGGTTCCAAAAGTGAGTGCGCTCCGGGAAACTGTAATCTCTGGAAAAGCCGAATACGTTAACTGGCTATATCCAATTGTGTACACAAGAGAAAATAAAAGCACAACGCAACGTAATTTCATTGATGCCTCCGACAATACGAATTCAACAATCATATTCGATGTATATAGATACCGCACATCAGGTCTATTTGCTTGGCGATAAAGTTGAGTGGCCACACTCAGAATTCCCCAAACTTAATGCATCTCACTAAAATCTACTATATAGCCGATTCAATAGCAATAAAAAATCCCTTTGATCTCTCAGAAATTAGGGCAAATGTTGCAAGAGGGAAGTTTGTTTTGTAAATTATTGATGAATCAGGAAACACTAATGCACCCGTAGCTCAACTGGATAGAGCATCAGCCTTCGGAGCTGAGGGTTGGGGGTTCGACTCCCTCCGGGTGTACGAGCTATAAATTCTGCAAAATCCAAATCCAAGATGTCCATGGACATTATTCATGGAGCACACCTATGAAATACATTAAAAAAATGTACGAAAAAGCGAAAGTGTTTTGTATTGCATATCCGGCTTTTGTATCAGGATTTTTTATATACAGTTATCTTTTTTTCTGCATCTTGCAGTATTTTTTCAAATTGAAATCATCCTCATTATTTCATTCTCCTGTTTTAACGAACATCGTTGAAAGTTTTGATGCTTTTCCGTTTATGTGGCTTTTATCGGTAGCATTGGTGAAGGTTATTGAGGTGCGTACGAAATTGCACGAGAGCGAGGAGCAAAGAATTTTTGCCGAGCGTGAAAAACAGCTCCACCAATCGCAGCTAAGAACCTTGCAGGAAGTTACACGAGGAGTGCAGCATCACGTCAACAATCCTTTAGCAATTATTTCGCTTACACTCGTGCCTGCTCGTAAAGCCGCCGGGAATAATCAGAAAGTACTGCACCAGCTTGATATCATAGATGAAGCTGTGAAGAGAATGAGTACTGCATTGGAAGATTTCTCAAAAATTCGCGAATATACGGTCGAATCCGGCGGGCAGATCGTGGGCGATATTGTGACACCGAATGTCAAGAAGTAATATTGTCCCTTCAAGCTATCTCATGAGTAAAGTTTTCTGATGAGAACTGTATTACCGAACAGGGCACTGAAAGGTTCTTTTGCCAAACCAGCATGAACAATGGATGAAAGCTGCACTTCGAGAATCGCAGCGCGCTTTCGATACCAACGAAGTGCCGGTGGGGGCTGTCATTGTGCTTGAGGGAAAAATTATTGGACGTGGCTATAACCAAATAGAACGGCTGAAGGATCCGACTGCTCATGCTGAAATGATTGCAATTACTGCCGCTTCAAACCATCTGCAATCAAGGCGGTTAGAACGATGCACAATGTATGTAACGATGGAACCTTGTCCGATGTGTGCAGGTGCAATAGTGCTTGCAAGAATTCCTACACTTGTCTTTGGAGTATTCGATCCAAAAGCGGGTGCTTGTGGTACGCTGTATAATATCACAGAAGATAAACGGCTTAACCACACTGTTCATGTTGTCGGCGGCATATGCGACGGGGAGAGTGAAGCTCTGTTGAAAGAGTTTTTTTCGAAAGTGCGAATGTCTTCTGCAACAAAAAAATACTACTCAGTATAACATTCGAATATATGTAATAAACCAAATGTGTGGAACTCCTATAGAGTTCTGTATGATACCCATATCGGAGAGTTATAAACGTATAATCCCTACTGGATTTGTGGATTGCAGATTTGTATGAAAGACTCCGTAGGAGTCTCATATTTGTAACAATAATCAACAAAAGAATAAGAACTCCGTCAGGAGTTCAACACTCTATGCCCTTATTTAACTTGTTCGTCTAATTTGGTGAGTAGTTACAAAAAAAACTTCAGATCACAAACAAATTCTAAAATATTGACATTCTTCAATTCATTGAAGTCGGAGGTCATTATTCTTTTTGAATTTGAAATTTGGTTGGATTGTGTTATTTGGAATTTCTATTAAGCAGTAGCATTCTGAAGTTTTTCTGCACGGTCGGCAATTCGTAGTTGCTCGATCAATTCATCTAAATCGCCGTTAATGACGCGATCCAAACTATAAATCGTAAATCCGATGCGATGATCTGTCAGCCGGTTCTGTGGAAAATTATACGTACGGATCTTGTCGCTCCGGTCGCCGCTCTTCACTATCAATTTTCGCTGTGCTGAGGTTGACTTCGTTTGTTCTTCAAGTTTCATTTCATAGAGTTTGGCACGCAGCATCTTCATCGCCCGTTCACGGTTCTGAAATTGTGATCGTTCCTGCTGGCACGTGACGATTATGCCGCTGGGCTTATGCGTAATACGGACGGCCGTTTCCACTTTGTTTACATTTTGGCCGCCTTTTCCACCCGAACGAAAGGTATCCAACTGAAGGTCGGCAGGATTGATATCCACTTCCACTTCTTCCACTTCGGGCAGCACGACGACAGACGCTGCTGATGTATGAACGCGTCCTTGTGCTTCCGTTTCGGGAACCCGTTGAACCCGATGCACTCCGCTTTCATATTTCATCACGCCGAATGCACCATCTCCCGAAACAGCAAATGAGATTTCCTTGAAACCTCCTTTTCCGGTTTCACTCCAATCCATCAGTTCCACTTTCCAACCTTTACGCTCGGTATATCGGGTGTACATCCGGTAGAGGTCTGCTGCAAACAAGGATGCTTCTTCTCCGCCGGTGCCGGCGCGAATTTCCATAATAAAATTCTTTGTGTCGTTCGGATCGGGCGGAATCAATAACAACTTCAGCTCATCTTCCACTTGAACTATCTGGACCTTCAACCGATCGTATTCTTCTTGTGCAAGAACTTTCATCTCCGGATCGCTTGTGGAATCCAACAGTTCTTTACTGCCGTTGAAATCATGGAAAATCTTTTTATAGCGCAATCCGGTTTTAACGATTTGCTCCAATGAACGAAATTCTTTCCCCAACTCACGGCTTTTTTGCTGATCAGCAATAATAACCGGATTGCTCATCAGCATGTTCACTTCCTCGTAGCGATGGAAAATTTTTTCCAGCTTGTCAATCATAGACTCTTTACAATTTGTCGGTTAATGGTATGGAACTGATGCCGACGGAATCCGGTTTCAGAACATATTTTGAAGGATCTTCCTGGCCCAATGCACAACGGAGCGCAATCAATGCGACTTCGATTTGTGTCGTATCCGGTTCTTTTGTGGTAATCTTCTGAAGCAGTAAGCCGGGAGCGATTATAATTCTGCCCCACCATGTTGTGCTGTGCTTCGCAGAGAATTTTATGATCTCGTACGCTACACCGCCGACAATCGGGATGAACGGCAAATGTGTAAGGAGGCGAACCGGCAGTGTGAGAGTTCCCAGCAGTTTTAATAGGAGTACATCAAGCAAGCTGAATGACAGAATCGCAACGAATGCCACGATGAGCAGAAAACTTGTTCCACATCGGGGATGAAAACGGCTGTATGTTTTTACTGAATCAGGTACAAGCAGAGCTTTTAATTCGAACGCAAACACCGATTTATGTTCTGCACCATGATAGCGGAACAACTGCTGAACGTCTTTCATGAGCGAAATTCCGGCCAAATAGAGAAGGAGAATCGTGATACGAATAGCACCCGCCGTAAGATTGAATGCTACAGCGGTCTGTTCGATGGCAAACACTTTTGTCGTGAGATACAATGGGACGATGAAGAAGATTCCGATACCAAGCGTAAGTGCAAAGATCAATGTTCCAACGAGAGCAAGGTTCGATTGAGACTTTGTCTTCTTTTCAGAACCATTTCCTTTGACATTGTTTTTTTCTTTTACTTTTTCCGCTTCAACATCAAGCATAGCAATCTCAGCCGAGAAATTGAGTGTTTTTATACCAAGGATCATCATATCAATAAGTCCGATCGCGCCTCGCACGACAGGGACATTCAACCATGTACATTTTTCGGTGACAGATTTGTACTGCTGATACTGTACAATGACCTGACCGTTTGCACGCCGGACTGCTGTTGCTACTGAACCTGGTGCACGCATCATCACGCCTTCAATGACCGCTTGGCCGCCGACCTGCATAGGTTTATTAGGGTCATAATCGGGATTTGTGGGAATCCATTCTTGTTTTTCTTGCACGAGTAGCTCCTCATCTTTCTTATGAAATATACGGAAGTTTTTCTGCGCTAACAATTTGAGGGAGAGATGAAGTTTCTCTACCTTGTATTTGTGAAAAATGGAAGCATATAAGTGCATGTGAAGGAAAACAAACGACACATAGAACTGCTCGCTCCTGCAAAAGATTTAGAAAGCGGAAGGGCCGCTATCAACCATGGTGCCGATGCAGTATACGTCGGTGCTCCTAAGTTCAGTGCTCGTGCTGCCGCAGGAAATTCATTGAATGATATTGCCAAACTCATTCAATATGCTCATCGTTACTGGGCGAAGGTGTATGTTGCGCTCAATACGATTCT
>Ga0182021_10012401_pt1 | contig 10120 bp, 6 predicted proteins | sample 612E3MmetaG_FD_120493 | JGI IMG/M metagenome (GOLD analysis project Ga0182021, IMG submission 120493) | Permafrost microbial communities from Stordalen Mire, Sweden - 612E3M metaG (Illumina Assembly) | ecosystem: Environmental > Terrestrial > Soil > Wetlands > Permafrost | place: Sweden... | reverse complement strand
CCGCAGCGCCCACTTCGACATCCGGGTGGAGCCGCGCGCGCTGGAGGTGCTCGTGCCGCGGCACACGGCGGAGGATGCGCAGGGGCCGTTCGCAGCGCAGGACGGCGCGGCGGAGCGTCCGCAGCCCGACGCGGCGGAATGCGGCGGGCGCGACTGAGCGGCCCGCGGTGCTGACCCAAAGACGCCTCGCCACTGGGCTGCTGGTGGGGGCCACGGCGCTCACGTTGGCGCTGCTCGTGAGTGCCTTGCTGCTGACGAGAGCGAGCGGTCTCAGCCTCGACGTCGAGACGTCGTGCCGACGTGAATCGCGCGGGCTCGCGCCGAGCGTCGTCGATCGCATCGACGCTGCCGCTATCCCGCCAGCCGCGCTTGCCAGCGGCTGTGCGCAGGCCCGCTGGTCAGGCTTCTGGGCGTTCCCGCAAGGCGGCGCTATCGCGTTCAAGACCATCGCCGATGGACCAGTACGGCTAAGCGTGGACTCTCAACCCATCCTCGAGAGCGCAGGGACCGGGGAGCGGCTCAAGCGCAAGATCGTCACGCGCATGGCGGCCGGACTGCACGCCATCGCAGTCGAGTGGACGCCTGGCCCTGCGCCTCGCTCCGGCGCGCTCCGTATATATTGGGGCCGCCGTCCTGGCGCGTGGCGGCCACTGGAAGCGGCGTTGCTCTTTTCCACACAACCGTCGCCCGCAGTAGTTCTGGCTGCGCGTGCGCGTCCCGGTTTGCAGCGACTCGCGTTGATCGCCTGGCTGATTGCGCTGATCGCGTGGGGCATTCGCTTGCGATCGCGCGTGCGGCTTTGCGCGCGTGCCCTCGCCGCCAGCGCGCAACGCACACGGATCTACCTGTGCAGCGGCTGGCGTCCCCGCGCGCTGGCGACCTCTGCGCTCGCGCTGATCCTGCTCTACGGCGCGGCGCTGCGCCTCGAGGCGCTGGTCAGCGGCTACTGGCCCGGCGCGCCCCCTGCGTGGGCGCAGCGCGTCGTGTCGCTCGTCGAGCACGCGCGGCCGACGACCCTGCGTTGGTCGCACCTCGACAGGCCGTATGCCGGCGGAGATCCAGACGCCTATCTGCGCTATGCGCGACAGATGCGCAATCCCTACGAGCCGCGTGTGCGCGAGCCCATGTTCGTCATGGCGACCAAGGTGGGCCTATGGTTGACAGGCAATCGGGATGTCGGAGTGAGTGTGGCCTCCGGTCTCTTCTCCGTCCTGGCCATTGCCGTCACCTACCTGCTCGGCGCGTTCGCCTTCTCGCGCTGGGTCGGCCTGGGAGCAGCGTTGGCGCTGGCGATCGAGCAGCAAGCCATCGCGCAGGGTGTGGCTGGCTTTCGCGACGAGGCCTTTGCCGTGTTCGTGATGCTGACCGCTTGGGCGGCGCTGCGCCTCTATCGCCGCGGGGCGTTCTGCGACGCGCTCCTGCTGGGCTTCGTCGGCGGCGGGGCATGGCTGACGCGCATCACGACGCCAACGCTGCTGCTACCGCTGTATCTCGCGCTGGCCGTGTTCCCGCGCTCGCGCCCCTGGCGCCTGAGGCTCCAGCGCGTGGGTGTGGCGGCGCTCGTGTCGATCGCCCTGATCGCGCCGTTCATGGTCAATTGCGCGATCGTATACGGCGACCCCTTCTACTCCATCAACCAGCACGTTGTCTTCTACCGTGTCGGGTCGAACCTCAGCTACACGCATGGCATGAACGTGCTCGACTACCTGCGCTCGAGCTTCCGGCCGGCGCAGATGGCCGACACGGTCTTTATCGGCTACACCGACTATCCGTTCGGACGCAAGTGGAGCTACGGCGACTGGTCGCCTCATCTCGGAGAGATCCTCGCCACGCTCTCGATCGCTGGCATGGCGCTGTGGCTGCTCTTGCCCAGTGGCCGGCTGCTGCTGCTCGTACACGCGGCGACGATGTTCGCGTTCGCTTTCAGCTACGAGGCCCGCGAGGGCGGGCCGTGGCGACTCACCTTTCACGCCTATCCCTTCTACCTGATCGCCGCGTTCTTGGTCGCTGTCTGGCTCGTGCGCTGGCTCGTCTCGCGTTCGGCGCGACGGCAGCTCTGGGAGTGGTTGAGCCTGCGACGCGGGCTCAGCCACGCGGCCGCCGCGGCCGCGCTGGTCCTGGTGAGCTGGTCGCTGTGGCACGGTCTGCACTACCTCCGCTTCGCCGAGGCGCTGCGCTTGGCCAACGACCCTGGGCGGCCCGTGGGTGTCTTCGCAGGACCGCGGGACGCCTTCTTCTTCGCGGAGAACTGGCACCCAGCGGTCGAGGCGCCGGGCTGGCCGGACCACTTTGTGCGCTACTCACGAGGCCGCGTCGCCACGCTGCGCCTACCACTCAGCTCCGGCCACGGCTACGTGATCACGCTCGGACTCGATCCGGCCGTCGCGGAGTTGTCGCCGCATGACGCGCTCAAGGTGGACCTCAACGGCCGCCGACTGGCGGCACTCAGGCTCGAGTGGCACCCGGAGAAAACGGGCCGGTACGTCATCGACGTCCCGGCCCTGTTCGTGGTCGATGGGGCCAACCGCCTGACACTATCGGCCGACCTGGCCGCTCCTGCCGGCGCGGCGAGCGCCGCCCGGAGCTCACGGGTTCCCAAGGGATGGGACACCGCGTTCGCGCTGAGCTACGTGATGGTGCGGCCCAGCGCGCCCACGGCAGCGCCTATTCTGGAGCAGCCACCGCGGGCGTCTTGCGTCCCAGTGCCGCCGTCACTTTCTCCAGGAAGCGCACGTCTTGGATTGTGAAGGCCTCGCGGAGATCGCTCCAGATCTCCAGGATCGCCCACAAACCCGCATCGGTGCGGATGGGTGCGACCAGCGCACTGCCGGTCGCGAGCCCCACGCCGGCCCAGGCCGGATGGCTGGCGAGATCAGGGATGAGCGTCGGCACGTGGCCCTGGGACGCGTCGGCCAGCGGGCCGCCACCTGACCAGACCCGCTCCGGCCCGGTCGGCCGATCCAGAGCAGTGTGCACGACCAGATCCTCGCCGTCGGCCACGTAGGCGGTCACCGCCGCGAAGCGCGCGAACCTCTTCTTGAGGTATTGCGCGGCCTGGGACAGCGCCTCCTCGAACGAAGAGGCACCCTTCACCAGTTGTTCGATCGCCAGCAGGATCTGATCTCTGCGCTGGGCCGATCGCCGCGCCAAATCCATCTTCCAGGGCTTTTCGTCATCCAACGTCGCCGTCATGTTCACCTCGGGTGACTCCTTTTCTCTTGTTGCATCGCTTCAATCCTCGCCCCTTGTGGGGCCTCGGGAAGGACGGTGCGGTCGACCCTCAGGCCCAACCGCGCCCGCCGTCCACGCACAAAACTTCTCCGGTCACATAGCTCGCGCTCTTGACCAGAAACAACACCGCCGCGACGACCTCGTCCCAACGCCCGAATCGTCCCAGCGGCACGCGCCCTGCCAGGGCTGCTGGCGGCGGCGGTTCTTCTAGCAGGCCCGGCGCCACGGCGTTGACTCTGATGGTCGGCGCCAGGGCCAGGGCCATACAGCGGGTCGCCATGATGAGCGCTGCCTTCGACGCGCAGTAGGGCAAGTGCGATTTCCAGGGCCGCATGCCGCCCAGGCTGGCGACGTTGACGATGACCCCCGCACCCCGCCGCCGCATGTGCGGTGCCGCGGCACGAGCGGCCATCACCGCCGCCTTGACGTTGACGTCGAAGGCCTCGTCCAGGACCTCCTCGCCCAACTCGTCGAAGGGAACGTCGCGGAACACACCGACGTTGTTCACCAGGATGTCCAGGCCGCCCAGCGCACGCGACGCTTCTTCGACGAATCCCGCCATCTCCCCTGGTACGCGCGCATCGGCCGCCATGGCCACAGCCCGTCGCCCCTGCTCGCGCAGCGACGTCAGCTCCTTTTCCGCCCCGGCGCGGCTGCTGCAATACGAGAAGGAGACGTCGGCGCCCTCTGCCGCGAGCGCCCGCACGATCGCCCGCCCGAGCCCCCGCCCGCCGCCTGTGACCGCCGCCGTCTTTCCGGGTAAGCGCAGCTTGTCCATGCCGAGGGAGGGAGAGTGTCAAACCTATGAATTATAGCAGCGTTTCTTGCCACGAACATGCCGCTCGCCGGGCTGGCCGCGGACGTGGCGCACTCCAGGTGGGTGTCGAGATTCGGCTTGAGAGGTCAGCTTGACGCAACGCTTTGGGGAGGTGTGAGCACGGCGCGTGGGAGTCGGTCACGCGCCGTGCCGGGGTTTCCTTGGCCGTCTTCCGGAGAGATGTGAGGCGACCTAGCTGGCTTGCCTCAATCCCCCTGGCCGGTGTACGGAACTGCCGAGTGTCTCGCTCACGGCAGCTCCATCTCGTCTATCTCACCCGCTAGAACCCGGGTGGGATCCCGCGCTCAGTCGCCATTCCACTTAAGCAAATTCCATTCCAGGGCCGGGAGTGAGGCTGCGGCCCTGGCCGGTCCCCGGATGGCCGCAATCGCACGGGTTTCCGGGCCTCATGGCAGGCCTCCGGGCGCCTGGATTCAGGGGGCAATCATCGAACGTATGGTGGTCGCATACGATTTCGTCGATCCGCTCCTGCGGACAGCCGGGCGCCCCGATCGGGTGCCAGCGGGTATCGACCGGCGGAGTGTGGCTCCTGCGCCGCGCCTGCGCCCACACTTGGGCCACACTCCGGCCGCTTGGCTCGGGGCCTGCGCCACGCTAGGCTTGCGCGGCCACATTCATGGGCCGCTCGATACGGATGTCTATCCTTCGTGGTAACTCGTCGCGCGCTGGCTGGCTGACCTTGCTGTCGGTCGCTGCGGTGGTGGCGGTCAACGTCGCGGGACTCTGGAGCATCGCCGTGGCGCACCGCAGCGTCATCGACGAAGCCGGTCGTCTCTTCCGTCTGGAGACCGAGGCACGCGCCCATGCGATCGAGGGCGCCGTTGCTCGCAGTCGCGTCGATCTTGTGTTTCTGGCCGGCTCGTCGGCGATCGCCAGGCTAGGCGACCGCTCGACGGCCCTTGGATCGCGCGACGCCGAGTGGCGCCGCCTCGGGGCTGAGGCCGCGCTGCTCATCTTCCTGCGCGGCCATCCCGAGATCCTGCGCATCTCCGTGCTCGTCGGAAAGGCCAACCCGATCGTCGAGGCCGGCTGGCGCGGCGGCGTGCCGATGGTCTGGCTGCCGCCCGCAGAGACGCGGGCCGTCGTCGAGATGCCGAGCGGCGAGACCAAGGCGCGCGTCTTTGGCGTCTTCGCGCTGGACACGCACGCGGCTACTGCCAGCGCCCTGCGGTTGGTCGCGGAGCTCGATCCGAAGGCGGTGCTCATGCCCGTCATCGCCGGCGTGCCGGACTCGCGCCAGTGCGGCCTGGCCGACGCCACGGGCCGAAGGCTCACGCGAGACGCACCGGAGGTCGCTGCCAGCGCCCTGGCGTCGAACGCGCTCGGCGCAGAGGCCGCAGTGCACGCCTCGGGCTGGTCGTCGCCCTCGCCATGGCGACTGACGTGCGTCGAGAGCCGGGCCGCGACGGTCTCGCTCCTGGAGCCGCTCTCGCGGCGCTACAGTTTGACGGTCGGCTTGAACCTGGGCGTCATGGGCCTGACGCTGCTGCTCGGGCTGCTCACGGTTCACCAGCTCCGCCGCCGCGAGCGTCTCGAAGGCCAGGCGCGCGAGGAGGCGCGCGTGCGGGAGCTGGAGCGCCAGCTCTTTCATTCCGAGCGTCTGGCAACGGTGGGCCGCGTCGTGGCCGGCATCGCACACGAGATCAACAATCCGCTCGAGGGCATGCTGAACTACCTCACGCTCGCGCAAGACGATCTCGCGCGCCGTGATACAGCCGCGGCCGAGCGCCGCATGGGCGGCGTGCGCGAGGGCATCGAGCGTGTGGCTGGGATCGTGCGGCAGGTGCTGGGGCACGCGGACCCTGCCACGGCGCCGCCCAGTCCCGTGGAGTTGGGCGCGCTGATCCGGCAGACCGTGGCGTTCATCGAGTCCCGGCACACGTTCCGCGGCATCGCGTTCACCGTCGCCGTGCCCGAAGAACCGCTGCTCGCTTCCGGTCGCTCCGTCATGCTCGGGCAGGTGCTCATGAATCTGGCGCTCAATGCCTGCGAGGCCCAGCCAAATGGGGGCGAGGTGCGCGTGAGCGCTGAGCGCGACGAGGACCGCATCAACGTGGAGATCGCTGACCGCGGGCCGGGCATTGCGTCGGAAGACCTGGCGCGCATTTTCGAGCCGTTCTACTCGACCAAGGGCTCCACAGGCCTGGGACTGTCCGTGTGTCACACGATCGTCTCCCAGCACGGCGGCGAGCTGAAGGCGCAAGATAGGGAGGGAGGCGGTACGGTGTTTCGTCTGTCGTTGCCCGCATGGACGGAGGAAGAGCATGGCTGACGCTCGCTCGACGCGCGGACATGTGCTGGTGGTCGAGGACGAGGCATACGTACGCCAGTCCTTGGGCGAGATGCTGACGGCGCGCGGCTACGACGTTGACCTGGCAGCGGGCGTGGAGCCGGCGCTCGCGCTGCTCGCGTCCTCTTCGATCGACGTCGTCATCACCGATCTCAAGATGCCTGCGGGTGGCGGGCTGGAGCTCGTGCGCCGCGCGAAGACGTCGCACCCCGGCGTTCCCGTGGTCGTGCTCACAGGCTTCGGCACGGTCGCGTCGGCGGTCGAGTGCCTCCAGGCCGGCGCGGCCAACTACATTCTCAAGCCCGCGGCCCCAGCCGCGATCGAGGTGGCCATCGAGCGCGCGATGGAGGCCTGCGCCCTGAGGCGTGAGCTCGACTACCTGCGCGGCGGCGAGGAAGAGCGCGATCTGCCGATCGGCCAGTCGGCCGCATGGCAGCAGGTGCTCAAGAGCATCCGCGCCGCGGCGCCGACTGACTCGACGGTGCTGATCCTGGGCGAGTCAGGGACTGGGAAAGAGCTGTTGGCTCGGCTGGTGCACCGCTGGAGCGGGCGAGCGAAGGGCCCGTACGTACGCGTCAACTGCGCGGCCGTGCCCATGGACATGTGGGAGAGTGAGTTCTTCGGCCATCGCAAGGGGGCTTTCACGGGCGCGACCGCGGACCGCGAGGGACGCTTCCGCCTGGCCCATCGCGGCACGCTCTTCATGGATGAAGTCGGCGCCATGGCCCTGCCGGCCCAGGCCAAGATCCTGCGCGTCGTCCAGGATGGCGAGTTCGATCGCCTGGGCGACGAGCAGCCGACGCGCGTGGACGTGCGCCTGGTGGCCGCGACCAACAGCGACCTCGAGGCCGAGATCGCGGCGGGTCGCTTCCGGCAAGACCTCTACTACCGCCTGAACGTCGTGCGCGTGGTGGTGCCGCCGCTGCGCGTGCGACCCGACGACATCCTGCTGCTGGCCGCCCGTTTCGCCGCCGAGGTCGCGACGCGGCTCGGACGAAAGACGCCGACATTCTCGCCCGCGTGTCAGCGCGAGATGACGGCCTACGCCTGGCCCGGCAACGTGCGCGAGCTGCGCAACGTTATCGAGCGCGCGATCATCCTCAATCCCCGGGACGTGGTGGAGTCTCTGGACTTCGGAACGTCTGAGCTGTCGCGCCCGGCGGCGAGCGAGGCGCGCGTCGATGACACCAACCTGCGCGCGGCGCTCATGGCGCGCGAGCGGGAAGTCGTGATCGAGGCGCTCAAACGCTCAGGCGGCGTGCGCAAAGAGGCGGCGCGGCTGCTCGGCATCGACCAGCGCAACCTCGGTTATTACTTGCGCAAGCACGCCATCGACGCCGAGCAGATGGGCGAATAGCACGGCTGCGGGCGACGAGCGCCTCCTTGGCGCGGACGCTCAGGCAAGCCGGTAGGGGCGCACGGCCGTGCGCCCCTACGCGTCAGGGGCGCAATCCGCGGCCCTCGACGATCGTCAGCGTCCGATTGATGGGCGGCGCGGTCACCAGGTCCTTGTGACCGCTGGGCCAGGCGACCTCGATGCGGGCGACGCTTTGGTCGCCGCCGAGTCCGAAGGTCACGGGCAACTCGCTCTGGGAGCAATAGCTCGAGCCCGTCTTGACCAGCGCCCACTGACTGGACCCGTCCGCACGCCTGAGCGTGACGCGCGCGCCGATGCCGTCGCGGTTCGACTGAGTCCCAACCAGGCGCACGCGCACGTGGCCGTTGCGATTGCCGCCGTCGTTGCGCAGCAACTTGGCCGGTCCGTTGTTGACCGTCACGATCACGTCCAGATCGCCGTCGTTGTCGATGTCGCCGTAGGCCAGGCCGCGGCCGACCACCGGCACAGCCAGGCCGCGCAGGTCTCTGGCCGGCACCTCCTCGAAGCGGCGCGCACCGAGGTTGTGAAAGAGGTGCGGGGTCTGCGCGTAGGCCAGTTGCGTGTGGACCGCGGCAATGTCGTCGCTGATGTGGCCGTTGACGCCGAGGATGTCGAGGCGGCCGTCGAGATCATAGTCGAAAAAGAAACAGCCGAAGGTCAGCTTGAGGAACGTGGCCTGGCCGACGTTGGTGGCCGGCGCCTCGTCGACGAAGATCCCGTTGCCTTCGTTGTGGTAGAGCCCCATCATCTCGCTGGAGAAGTTGCCCACGATCAGGCTGGCGCGGCCCGAGCCGTCGTAGTCAGCTGCGTCGGTGCCCATGCCGGCGCGCGCGATGCCGGTCTCGCTGAAGGCCACGCCGGCCTGCGGCGCGATGTCGACGAACGTGCCCTTGCCGGTGTTTCGGTAGAGCTTGTTGGGCTGGGTGTCGTTCGCCACGAAGAGGTCCAGCCAACCGTCGTCGTCGACGTCGAGCAGCGCCACGCCCAAGGCCTTGCTCGATGGATCGTGCAGCCCGGCACGCACGGTGACGTCTTCGAAGGTGCCGTCGCCGCGGTTTCTGTAGAGGCGCGCGCTCTGACCTCGATAGGAGTCCGGGGTGCAGTACGTCTTGTTGCGGCCGTCGAGAGTGCAGAAGAGGTCCTTCTCCGGCGACCAGTCGACGTAGTGGCAGACAAAGAGGTCAACGTGGCCGTCGCGGTCGTAGTCGAAGAAAGCGGCGCTGGCCGAAAACCCGCTGTCGCCCACGCCGGCCTTGGTCGTGACGTCCTCGAAGCGCTGGCCGTGGACGTTGTGGAAGAGACGGTTGGTGCCGACAGCGGTGATGTAGATGTCCTCCCAGCCGTCGTTGTCGTAGTCGGCAACGGCCACGCCCATGCCGTAGATCTCGCTCGCCAAGCCCATCGCCTGGGTGACGTCGGTGAACGTGCCGTCGCCGTTGTTGTGGTAGAGCGCGGGCAGGCCGCGCGGCCCGAGCCGGCCCGGGAACCGCGTCGAGTTGATCAGCAGGATGTCTTGGCGGCCGTCGTTGTCGTAGTCGAGGAACGCGACGCCGGAACCCATCGTCTCAGGCAGGTACTTCTTGCCGAACGCTCCGTTGACGTGCGTGAAGCGAATCCCCGCGCTGGCCGTCACGTCGACGAACTCGACAGCGGCGCGTGGTAGGGTCGCTGCGATCGCGGCTGCTGCGGCGAGCAGCGCCGGCGGCAAGACGAGGATCGCCAGCGCGCGTCCGATTCTCGCGTTTCGTGTCTGAGCCACGGTTCTTGTCGTGGACACTGGGCGCCTCGCTCGCGGCACTCTCGGTCACCTGCCGAGCGGTCCCAGCGGCAACGGAACTCTAGCACCCAATCACGATCGAGGCGCGATCGGCGGCCTTGGTTGCGGTGGCATTGTCACGGCAGTAGGCTAAGAAAGCATGCGCGGACGATTCATCTTTCTCATTCCTCTCGCGCTCCTCTGCGCGGGTTTGTTGACCAGCCGGACCGGACTCGCACTGCACGCGGCCGCAGATGGTGCACCGCGCGCTCCCGTCGTGCCGTTGAGCCCCGAGGACGACGCCAAGGTTGGACAGTGGCGGCAGGAGCAGTGCACCAAATGCCATGTGCTGCCTCCGCCCGAGTACGTCCCGCGCGGGATGTGGCGCTTCCGCGTCCAGGAGATGGCCGAGCGCAGCATGATGGGCACAGGCGTGCCTCCTGGTGAAACCAGCATCCTTTGGCAGTTGGATCTCGACAAGATCGCTCGCTGGTACGAGATGCGCTCACCGGAGCTGTTGCCTTTGCCAGACCCGTGGCCGCAGGACGACGGTGGCCTGCATTTCGTCAAGCACGCCTACAACCCGCCCGGGAACCCACCCAAGCCGATCATCTCGAACGTGCGCTT
>Ga0182021_10012400_pt1 | contig 10121 bp, 5 predicted proteins | sample 612E3MmetaG_FD_120493 | JGI IMG/M metagenome (GOLD analysis project Ga0182021, IMG submission 120493) | Permafrost microbial communities from Stordalen Mire, Sweden - 612E3M metaG (Illumina Assembly) | ecosystem: Environmental > Terrestrial > Soil > Wetlands > Permafrost | place: Sweden... | reverse complement strand
TTATACAGGTTCTCCTCCCCCATTTTAATATTCATAGTCACCACTTCCGGTATCCTGTAATAAAGTTTGTCGAATTTCTGTACCGGTTCATTCCCTGACTGAGGTTTTGTCATGATGGTTAAGTCCTTTGATTTTTTGGCTGGTACCAGAGTGACATCGACAGAAATTCCGGATTTACCATTTGCATTTGCGGGACCAGTCTGACCAGAAAACTTAAGCAGTGTGACCGCTTTGCCTGAATTATCTTTTTGAGGTACAAGCGTATATGAGAATCTCTTAACTTCGGTCCATGACTTACCCGCAAATAAAGCGAGGTATTCATTCTCAAGCTTATTCATTTCATCCAGAGCGGCGCCGTTTTGCGGAAAGACTGTAGCTTCTCCAGAGAGTATCTGATGCTTACCATCACGAAGTTCAAGCAGCGCTTTTGCTGCTTTCTCAGCAAGCTGATCGGGCGTTAGTTGTTTCTTCTTTTCGACAAGATAGGGTATTCTGATAAAGGCAGTATCAAGCTTAACAAGCTTGTAAAGAGTATCGCTCTGAACAACAAAATATTCATCCGCTCCCATATCTGTAAATCCGGGTTGAATATTTGAAAAAGCTTTTACCAACATTTTTTCTGACCCCTTTTCATAGATTTCAGGATTCAGATCAAGAATAAGGCCTGATCTTTTAAGAGCCAGAGCATTTGTCTGGAAAAGAGTGTTACTTTCTATGACATATAATTCTGAAGGATCAAGCTCCTCAGAAGAATTAACCTTGATTCCGGTAATAGTCCAGGTTTCCTTTTCCTGGTTAATAACTTCCTTAATTCCAAGTAAATCGCCAGCATATCTTGCATATGGCCCTGGTTTCTCAATTCGCCTTTCAACCTCTACCTCCACATCAAAAACCGTAAGTGGTAATCCGTAGACCAGACTACCATCAATAAGATGAACAGTGTCACCAAGAGGGAGTATTGTGGTTTTTGGTTCGACCAATCCCTTTTTTAAAGCGCATGAAACAGAGAATATTAGGATTAAAAATATTGTGAGAAGTCTGATTATGGTTTTCATTTATTGAGATATTAGTTTTTTTTATTATAGAAATTAATATGCACCTTAAGTAATTTATTTTTAGTCTATTACATCCGCCAGCCCTCCTGAATTTAGGTTCTGGACAAGCTCTTTAAAGGGGGGTTTATTAAATCTTTTGTCTTTTGTCTTTTGCTTTTTGCCTTCAATAAGCTCCCCGTCGTATTTTATTATATGCACTGCCGATATTATCAATAATGTCAGACGCTATAATTGATTCATAACAAGCTTTCTCAGCAGCGATATCACCTGCCAATCCGTGAAGATAAACAGCAGTAATTGCAGCATTCTCGCGTGAATAGCCCTGTGCAAGCAATGATAGAATCATACCTGTAAGAACATCACCGCTTCCTGCTGTTGCCATCCCCGGATTACCTGTACTGTTGAAGAACACTCTGCCATCCGGAAATGAAACAGATGTATATGCACCTTTAAGAACAATTATACACTTATGTTTTTCAGAAAATGAAATCTGTTTTAATAATCGCATGTAACTATCAGTGGTTGTTCCTGACATCCTCTCAAATTCTTTTGGATGCGGGGTCAGAATTGAACCAGCCGGCAGGGCTGAAAGCCATTTTTTATTTAGTCCGATAATATTGATTGCATCAGCATCAATAACCATTGGAGCTTTACAATCCGATAATAATTTGAACAATACGTTACCGGTTGCATCATCAGTACCAATTCCAGGTCCTATTCCTATTGCGTTATAGTGTTTCAAGTCTGGTAATGAAGCAATTAAATCATTATTTTCATCTGCGTCAACCATTGCTTCGGTAACCGATGATTGGATTATATTATTTCCAGCTCCAGGTATATGACAAGTTATCAAACCTATACCCGTCCTTAAGGCAGCTTTTGCAGAAAGTACTGCTGCACCCATTTTACCTTTCGATCCTGCTATCAAGAGGCCATGGCCAAATTTACCTTTATGATCGAATTTGTTTCTAATCTTCAGAAGAGGGTTAATCTCCTTTCTATCAATATAGTAATAAGGAGTAATGGTATCCCTGATGCTTACTGGAAGAAGTCCTATCGGAAGAATATGCCATTCTCCGGTATAGGAAGTATTTTCAGGGAAAAGAAAGGACAATTTGGGAAACTGAAAGCTTAAAGTGTGATCGGCTTCAATTATGTTTTCCTGATTATTTTTGCTGTTGTCTTCAGCGAAAAGTCCTGAGGGAATATCGATTGAAACCACAATGTTGCCTGAACTGTTGATCTTTCTTATGACCTCTCCCGCAAATCCATCAGCAGGACGTATCAAACCCGATCCGAAGATGGCATCTATAATAATATCGTTTGCACAAATTATTGGGAATTGCTCCGGACCTGATAGAGTGTTGAATTGAATATTTTTCAGTTCTTTTATTCTTATGAAATTGGTATTCCAATCTTCTGAAACTTTATCGGTAAAGCTTATATAATTTACTTCAACATCATATCTGTTTTCTTTCAATAGTCTTGCTAGAGCCAGTCCGTCACCTCCGTTATTGCCGGGACCTACAAAAATTATAAAATGTGCAGGTCTTTCAAAACGAAACATCAGCCATTCAAGTAGTTTATGAGCAGCACGTTCCATCAAATCAACAGATTTGACAGGCTCATTTGAAATAGTAAGGCTATCTATGTGTTTTATCTGACTACTGCTGAATATTTTCATATTATTAATTTACTGATGTACAAATTTATAATGTTCAGCCGGGAATAAAAATAAAGTTTGGAAATAGTTACAAATCATTGAGTAATGTTTGTCCGATATTGTTTTAATTCGAATAGCATAAGTCGCCATTATATTGATTTCGGATTTCATATATTTGTTAGCAACTTATCAGGGTACAGAGAACATAAAACTTGAAATTTGCTCAAATAACCTATAGTATAAATAATTATAAACTAACATATTAAATACAGTTACTATGCTTAAAAATCATCCAAAAGGACTGCTTGTTGCCTTTTTTGCCAATATGGGGGAAAGGTTTGGTTTTTATACTATGATGGCTATCCTCGTCCTGTTCCTGCAAGCCAAATATGGCCTGCCTGCAGAAAAAGCAGGTGATATTTACAGTTGGTTCTATTTCAGCATCTATGCCCTTGCGCTTGTTGGTGGTATTTTAGCTGATGCAACCAGAAAATATAAGACTGTTATCTTATTTGGAATTATTATTATGTTTGGAGGTTATCTCCTCATGGCAATACCAGGAATGCCGCTCACCTTCACAATAATTGCCCTATTTACGATAGCTTTTGGGAATGGTCTGTTCAAAGGCAATCTTCAGGCAGTAGTCGGACAGATGTATGATGATCCGATATATTCCAAACTCAGAGATTCAGCATTTATGATTTTTTATATGGGTATAAATGTAGGTGCATTCTTTGCTCCATTTGCAGCTACTGCAATGAGAAACTGGTGGTTAAAAGTAAATGGTTTCGCACATGATGGTTCTTTACCATCTCTATGTCATCAGTTTAATAATGGCACTCTTTCTGATACGACGCAGTTCCAGCAACTTGCTAACGCTGCAAATCTATCAGGTCCGGTGACTGATTTGTCGGCTTTTGCTCATAAATACCTTGAAGTATTTTCAAAAGGATATAACTATGCCTTTGGTATTGCTGCCGGGGCAATGGTAATTTCACTACTTGTATATATCTTCTTTAATAAATTCCTTCCAAATAAAGAAAAAGCTATCAAGGAGACGGCATCTGAAATTAAGTTCAAACCAGAAACTCTTTTGTCTGCTTTTGCAGCTTTAATTATAACGGGCATAATCTTCAGTTTCATTCTAAGCTATGCTACCGGAAGCCCTTTTGGAAAGGTAGTTGCAAACGGAATGGCTTTCGGTCTATTCGTAGGATTTGTTACATGGATGCTGATGAGCGCAAAAAAAGAGGAGCTTCCAAGTATATCCTCTCTGATTCTCGTCTTCATCGTAGTAATTTTTTTCTGGATGTCATTCCATCAGAATGGATTAACACTTTCTCTTTTTGCAAGGGACTACACAGCTAAACAGGTCACGCCGTTTACTTATCTTTTCTTTACTCTTCCTTCTATTCTTGCAGTAATTGGTTCAATAGCAGGTCTTTTCATTCTCATTAAAAAGAAGGTTAATCTTATCGGAAGAATAATTGGTGGTATCCTGTTCATTATAGCTTTTATCATCTCATTCCTTTTAATTACGAGAGCTAATGCAATGAATTCAATATCACCAGAGATATTCCAGTCATTTAATCCGCTTTTTATTGTTGCACTTACATTTCCTGTTATGGGAGTATTTTCATGGCTGAACAAGAAAAACATTGAACCTTCAACACCAAAGAAAATCGGCATAGGTATGGTTATTGCAGCAACCGGTTTTATGCTGGTTCTCTTATCATCTGTTCACCTGCCTTCACCTTTTTCTCTTCATGGTGCATCTGCTTCTGATGTCAACAGAGTTACACCCTACTGGCTCATGAGCAGCTACCTGATACTTACTATTGCTGAGCTCTTCCTGAGCCCGATGGGATTATCCTTTGTATCAAAAGTAGCTCCTTCACGATTTCAGGGGCTAATGCAGGGTGGCTGGCTACTCGCAACAGCTGTGGGAAACAAGCTGCTTTTTGTAGGAACACTTCTATGGGATAAAGTCGAACTCTGGCAACTCTGGCTTGTATTTATTATATGCTGTCTGATATCGGCTGCATTCATATTCTCCATTCTTAAAAGGCTTGAGAAAACTTCAAAACAAAGCTAACCCTGACTTTTTAAAAAAGTTGATTTTATTATTTTTTCACCCTTTCGTTTTTATTAATTGTACTGTTAAATTATTAACAATGAATGTGTTTTACAATATATCCGGCCATTTAGCAGTATATAGAAATATTTTCTATTTTTACTAATCCTGAAAACGATATCACGAGTACAATGAAACTACCTCCTTCATCAAAGAACTGGCTGACTATCATCGGTTCTATAATAGCCATTATCAATCTTTTGATCATAATCATTCTATTCGCCGTTTCCACCATTTTCCAAAAAGGCAATACCTACCTGGGCTTATTCATTTATATCATTCTTCCAGGATTCATGCTACTCGGATTAATTATGATTCCCATTGGAATGATTGTTAGAAGACGAAGGATGAAAAAGGAGACCGAGGCTGGAAAGTACAGGCTTCCGCTGATTGATCTTAATGATATCAGGCACAGAAATGCATTTGTCATTTTTACAGTATCAACTATAGTTGTATTGTTTCTCTCAACATTCGGGAGTTTTCAGGCATATCATTTTACTGAATCAGTTGAATTCTGCGGCAAATTATGTCATAAGGTGATGGAACCCGAACACACTGCATACCAGAAATCACCTCACGCAAATGTCACATGTGTTGAATGTCATGTTGGTTCAGGAGCGAACTGGTATGTTAAATCGAAGCTTTCAGGCTTACATCAGGTCTATGCAGTTCTGACAAAAACTTATCCGGAACCTATACCTACTCCACTCCACGATCTTCGTCCTGCCAGAGAAACATGTGAAAAATGCCACTGGCCGCAGAAATTCTATGCACGCACACTTCAGACCAACAAATATTTCCTCACCGATTCCATCAACTCTGAATGGGATGTTATGCTTCAGATGAAAACAGGACCTGAGTACAGCGGTTTTGGTTTTCAGGAAGGAATTCACTGGCACATCAATCCTGCTGTAAAAATTGAATATATATCAGATAATGACAAACGTGAGAAGATAACTTATGTCAAATACACTAATAAGACTAGTGGGGAGATCACAATATACCGGAATAATGAAAATCCTGTCAGTGATAGCCTTATCTCTGCATCTTCCACCAGAATAATGGATTGCATTGACTGTCATAACCGGCCTTCACATAATTATAATTCATCACCTGTATATTTCAACAAAATCTTACTTGATGGATCGGTATCAAAAGATATTCCATTCATTAAGAAAGTAGCGATGGGCATACTGAAGCAGGCTTTCAGTAACAAGGATAGTGCCTTAATGATTATAAGAGACAGTATTACAAAATTTTACAAATCAGATTACAAGGAATACTATTTAAAGAACAGCATTCTTATTGACAAATCGATAACAAGTATCCAGAAAGCATTCTCAGAGAATACCTTCCCGGGAATGAAGGTTACATACGATGTTTATCCTGAACATATCGGACATCTTGAATCAGAAGGTTGTTTCAGGTGTCATAACAATAATTTCAAATCGGAAAGCGGAAGGAATATAACTAGAGACTGTAATCTTTGTCATTCAATTGTGGGTCAGGGTAAGCCAGGGGCGATGCAGATTACGAATGTCAGGGGAAATCTTGAATTTATTCATCCTGTCGACATTGGTACTGCCTGGAAAGAGGCAAACTGCTGCGATTGTCATAAATTTTTATATTGACATTTTGAGATGTGAGGTATGAGGTATGTGATTTTAAAATATAATGAACTGGATTAAAATTTCATAAAATAATTGATATGATCTACATTACTTTCAAAAACAGGCTTGTGCCCGCTTTTCTAGCAATTCTAAGGATTGTAATAGGCTGGCATTTTTTGTATGAAGGATTAATCAAGCTTCTTGATCCTTCATGGAGTGCCAGATCATTTCTTGAAGGATCAAGGTGGATCTTCGGGGATTTATTCAGATGGATGGTCTCCGGTGAGACCGGACTCACAATAATTAATCATGCAAACAGTATCGGTCTGACCCTGATTGGTCTTGCTCTGATTCTTGGATTATTCACCAGAATAACATCGTGGTGTGGTGCCGGTATGCTCCTGATGTATTATCTTGCTTATCCACCATTCGGAGGGTTCAGCTATGGAGCTTTGGCAGAAGGCAACTACCTGATTGTTAATAAGAACCTAATTGAATTGTTTGTACTTATTTTGCTGGCCTTTACTCAATCAGGGGAATTCTTTGGACTTGATATTCTGCGGCACCGAAAGAAATCAAGAGTCGTAACATCAGACCCGATTATCTCAAATGACAAAATAATCCATGAAAAGAACAGTCGCCGCGAATTAATAAAGGGCCTGGCAGGAATACCTTTTCTTGCCTTGTTCTCAGGTGCATATTTTAGGCATATTTCCGAAACCGGACCAGATGTGGTTTCAGGGGCGACAGCTATAAGAGTTGATTTTAAAAAAATCAGTGACCTCAAAGGGAAGCTGCCTGAAGGGAAGCTTGGTAAAATGAACATTAGCAGGATGATAATGGGCTGTAATCTTATAGGTGGCTGGGCTCATGCCCGTGACTTAAACTATGCGAATACCCTTTTCAAAGCATATAATTCAGATCAGAGAATACTGGAAACTCTGCATCTTGGAGAAATGGCAGGAGTAAATACAACATTTATGGTTAATGATTATTATCCACTCTTCAACAACTATAAAAAGTCTTACGGTGGAAAAATGCAGTCAATCTGCCAGACCTACCTGAAACCCGATAATTTTCTTGGTGATATTGATAAAGCTATAGGAAACGGAGCCAATGCACTATACATTCAGGGAGCAGAAGGTGATAGGTATGTCAGGGAGGGAAAAATTGACCAACTTGCAAAGGCTATCGAACACATTAAAAAACAGGGTTTTCTTGCCGGAATGGGAGCTCATTCCATTGAGGTTATTAAAGCTTGTGAAAAGGAAGGAATACCTGTGGATTTTTATGTAAAAACATTTCATAATGATAATTACTGGTCAGCACACCCGATTGAAAACAGAGTTGAATTCAGTGTCGATATACAAAGATACACTGACCACAATAAGATCCATGACAACATGTTCGACCTTTTCCCTATTAAGACTATGGATTTTATGAAGCAGGTCAATAAACCCTGGATTGCTTTTAAAGTTCTGGCGGGAGGCGCAATTCTTCCAAAAGATGGCTTCCGATTTGCCTTCGAAAACGGTGCTGATTTTATTTGCGTAGGAATGTTTGATTTCCAGGTTGTTGATGATGTCAACACTGCATGCGAAGTGCTTGGCAATCTTAAAAACAGGCAACGGAACTGGTATTCATAAAAAGAGAAAAATCGGAGTTTTTCATCTGTAGGCAGAATTAGATCCACTTCTGCTCAATTATTCAGGGATTATTGAATAATTCTATTTCAGAATCTCAGTGGAATAGCGTCCGGCCAAATCAGTCTGTTCCTTTGACAGTCCTGAAATAATTATTATGGTGTTATCTTTCCATGAAAGGAATATATCTCCATTGTAGCCATCTTTAAAAACATATTTCCCACCCGAGGAATCATCAGTTTCCAATCCGGCTGATTTTAAATATATTGAAACAGTCTTAAAGGCTTCTAGTATAGATTCTTTTTTGAATAAAAAGATTGAGAATTGAGTACCGCCAACCTCATATAAAGCCTTAAATGCTCCTGTCAGAAACTCATGGCCAAGCACGCTTTCCTTAATGTAGGTCTCCTCATTCTTCTTCTTCCCTGTTTCAGGAAATTCCTTAAGAGTAGCAGGCATATCTGAATCACCATGCAACATATCTGAGACTTTTAGAGCCAGTGTTTCAAGCGTTTGCAGAATTTTATCCGATTTAGAAGAAGTTCTGATCTTTATATAATATTTCCCTTTAAAGAAATTCAAAGAACCGTCTGTTTTATAAGCTTGTGCTCCAATATTAATAAAACTAAATGATGGAGAGCGTTCTGAGGAGTAAATTCCAAAAGCCTGAATCTCATCTTTATGGCAGTAGATTTCCAGCTTAATAGTATTTTTCCCTTTTGTATATTCTGCAACATGCAGGTTTTCAAATCCGTATGACAGATATGTATCCGCTGCCCCATTGATGAAATCCCAGAGATTATCAGCTGTATAAACAGGGTAGTTTGTAATCTTCTTAAAACTCTGGAGTTCAGGCATTGAAATATCCTGAGAATAAAGGGTCGGAAAAGATAAAATCAGTAAGAAGCAAATACAGAAAATATATTTCATCCTTAAATTAATATTAACCAGAAAGGGAATCAAACAATAAACTCATTTGGAACATTTACAAGCCTCGAAATATCTGCAATCTTCTCTTTAACTCTGAAATTATTTGTGCACTTAACCTGGCAGATCTGACAATTTGTGCACGGAGAAGATCCGGTTCCAAGATCAGCCAGAAGCTGGTAAGCCATAGCCGGATTTGAATATCCATATGCATACATATAGGCACGCATGAGATCCGGAACAGGAAGATTTTTCGGACATGTATTGGTACACTTACTGCACCCGGTACAGAACATTCCTTGCTCAGCACTGGCAAGAAGGATGTCCTTTTTATCCTGGTCAGACATTTTAATGTCTTCCATTATATTTATATTCATATCAAGTTGATCAAAAGCGGTCATTCCTGGAATTGCTGTGTGAATATTAGGATTTGACAGTGCCCATTTTATTGCAGCAGTAGAATTTATCGGTTTTGTTTTTTCCTTATCGAGAAAGCCTCCTCCTGCAATCGTTTTCATTGCAATAAGCCCTAAGCCTGCATCATTTGCCTTTTTAAGAGCACTATTCATTTCAGGAATATTGTCAAGCTTGAAATTATAGGCAGTTAAGACAACATCCCATACTTTTGAATCAGCTGCAAAATTAATTACAGATGGCATATTCGCATGAGTTGAAAAACCGATGAATTTTGTTTTACCATCCTTCTTTAGTTTTTTGATAGCGTCAGTAATAGGCTTATATTCAAGCAATTCAGGATTACGGACATCATGGATGTATAGAATATCAACATAGTCCATCTGTAACCTGTCGAGACTTGTTTTAAATTTTGCCAGGAAATCATCACTTGTAGTCTGTCCCGTCGGATGACCATCCCTGTCAACACCTGCCGGTTTAACTTTAGTCTCCAGAATAAAAGATTTCCGTGGATAATTCTTAAGAAGATTACCCAGCATAATCTCATTGTTTCCGTTCTGATATCCATTTGCAGTATCAAACAGTGTAATGCCTTTTTCATAAGCCGCTTTGCACAAATTTGGATTATCAGCTCTCATCACACCAAAACTTACAACCGGTACCTTCAGACCTGTT
>Ga0182021_10012398_pt1 | contig 10121 bp, 8 predicted proteins | sample 612E3MmetaG_FD_120493 | JGI IMG/M metagenome (GOLD analysis project Ga0182021, IMG submission 120493) | Permafrost microbial communities from Stordalen Mire, Sweden - 612E3M metaG (Illumina Assembly) | ecosystem: Environmental > Terrestrial > Soil > Wetlands > Permafrost | place: Sweden... | reverse complement strand
TCGATGAAAGCTGCCACCAATGCGTCGATCCGAGCCGCCACGTCAACGGCGACCGTGATGCCAGTCTCGGCTTCCTCCGGGGCAACCACGAGCACGGGGGCCGGCGCTGACAGGTCCAGGGTCGCGGTATGAGTGGCGGTCTTGTCCGAAACGGTCGGGCGTTCGGACGCCGCCGAACCACGGTCGCTGCTGTCGCTCATCAAACAGCTCCGGTGCCGGTCTCAGCTGAGGGGGCCGCTGGGGGAGTATCCGACGCGCTCCCAGGGCGGACCCGACCCTGACGACGCTGGGAGCCGGTTGACCCAATGGCCGGTTGGCTAGACCGGCTCGGATGCTCGCCACTGGAAGCCGATCCCTCTCCGCTCTGCGCACCAAGCATGGGTGCCATCGTCTGGCGGGCGATGTTCGCGAGTACACCAGCCTGCTGGATCATTTCGGCGAGCGCCTCGGTGACCCCGGCCGCCCCGTTCAGGACCGTGAAAGTGCCCACGTGTTCAAACGAGGAGGCTGCGGCCCGCACGATCTCGGGGAGGTTGGTGGCGATCTGCTGAGCGATTACCGCCTCCTGATTCCGGCTCAACGCGGCGGCACGGAGCTCGATCCCGGCTGCTTCGGCCTCCATGCGCGCCTTGACGGCATCGGCTTCAGCGACGCCCCGAGCCCGGATTGCGTCCCCTTCGGCCTCCCCGGTCAGCCGGGTGGCCCCCGCCTGCGCTTCGGCCTGGACCGTGACCGCGGCGGCTTGGGCTTGGGCCAGGACCTTCGTCTGCGCCGCCGACGCCTCGGCGGCCAGGCGGACCTCCTGGGCCGCAGCTTCGGCCTGTCGGATCCGGACATCGCGGGAAGCCGCGGCCAGGGTGGTCTGGCGGTAGGCCTCGGCATCGGCGGGTTTCCGAACGTCGACTTGAAGCTGCTGCTCCTTTTGCTGGGCCTGGAGCTCGGCGACTCGGGTCTCCTGTTCGACGACGGCCTGCCTGGCCTTGGCCTCAGCAAGCGGACCTTGTTGCTTGGCCTGGTTGGTCGCCTGGTCGATCTCGGCCTGGTAGCCGGCCTTCTTGATCTCGGTGTTGCGCGTGGATTCGGCGATCTGCGCCTTGGCCGTCTGTTCCTGGGCCACCGCCTCGCGCTCGGCGTTGGCGCGGGCGATGCGGGCGTTCTGTTCGACTTCAGCCTGGTGGGGCACCGCGAGATTCTCGATGTAGGCGCTCGGGCTGGTGATCGCCTGGATCTGGAAACTGTCGATGACCAGGCCGAATGACTCCATCTCCTGAGTGCAGCGGTCCCGTACCTGCTGGGTGAACTTGTCCTGGTCGCTGATCATGTCCTCGACGGTCATCGACCCTGCGATCGCTCGCAGGTGGCCCACGAAGACGTTCTGGACCTTCGTCTCGAGCTCTGTCGCCGGCCGGTCCAAGAACCGGCGCGCCGCATTGGCGATCGACTGGTAGTCGTCGCCGACCTTGTACACGACGATTCCGCGCAGGTCGACCCGGATCTTCTGCTGGCTCACGCACGGGACCGTTATCTCGCTCTCGTGCGCCTCGAGCGACAGCCTGCGGACCTTCGTCAGGCCCGGCAGAATCAGCGCACCGCGGCCGGTCACGATGTTGAAGCCCATGCTCTCGCCGGTGCCAACTGGCCGACCGCTGGCACGAAGCCCCGAGATAATCAGGGCTTCGTCGGGCTCAGCCACACGCCAGCTCGCCCGGAACAAGAGGGTCAGTGCGAGCAGCGCAATAACGATGACGACGAGAACGAAGATGATCGCGACGCCCGCATCCAGGGTCATCTTGGGAGCCTCATAGCATCAGTCGGGGAGACCTCGACGGTTCGACCACCGAGGCTTCCGACGACGAGCACCTGTGTGTACTTTGGGATCGTGGCGTCCTTGTCGGCTGCGCGAGCTAGGAACCGCTCGGTCCCCTGCCGGACCTCGATCATCACCTCGCCCAAGTGTCCTGGCGTGATCTCCGCCGTGACACGAGCGAGTTTGCCGACGACATCGAGACTCCTACCTCTCTCACCTGTAGGCGATTTCGAGATTCGTGGCTGGGGCCATCGTAGCCGCTAATGCGAGTGACCGAACAAGCACCCTGGCCCGTGCGGATATCCCCGTTTGGTAGCGCGGCCTGACCATGCGGGAGCCATGGGCCGCGCGAGAAGCGAGGTTTGTGGCCCTACCGAGCAAGGCTCCTTCGCACGATCCCAGCATCGTGCTGGTGGTGAGGGCGATCGGTGATCGATGTGGGAGACCGATCGAGAGAGAGAACATGAGGCGTTGCTCGAGCGCCGTTGATCCTCGGGCAGACCCTCGCTAGAATGCAGGTCTGCCTGCACACCAGGCGCTCCCGAGCGAGAGTAACTCAGCTGGCAGAGTGTCTGCTTCCCAAGCGAAGCGTCGCCAGCCTCCCCGCTCCTCTCCCCGACCCGAACTCCCGGCTCCCGGCCGCGCAGCCGCATTGACTCCGACCGCCATAGCGCCGGTGGTCACCCGCGGTCAGGCGCCGGTTTCTCCGCCCCGGCGACCTTCTAGCCCAGACTGACCGCGACGGGTTACGAGAGTTCTGAGAGCCACTCCCGCACGAAATGTCGCCCTCGGCTCTCATTTCGACCTGGCCATTACCAGCTCACAGCCGTGTCGGGTGCGCGTCGTTGGCTTCGCAGAATCGGTGACTCCACCGGGTTGCGCGGAGTGCTAACCTAGTAACGAAGGAGAGGCGTCACCGACAAATGTGACGCTCGAAGCCTTGGTCCCAGACCCGACCAATAAGAGCCGGTCCAGAGGACCTGTACGAGCCCATCGCTCGTGTCAGGACCCAGGCCGGCTTCATGATCTTCGGATCATGACCGTCCCACTCAGAGCATCGGTCATGATCATCGCCACAGTCGTCCTGCGCGTTGGTTTGGCGTCCTCCAGTCCCGGATGCGGCAGCCCGCTGGCGCCTCCCAGGCTCGGCGGCAGTCGCGCCGTCGGGGAGCGCTGAGATGGCGCGCCCGACGAAGCTCACGCCCGACGTCAAGAATCACATCCTCCTTGCGCTCCGCACGGGCAGGTACCTGACGGTCGCTGCCGCATCGGCCGGCGTCGGCGAGGCGACATTGCATCGCTGGCTGACCGACAAGCGCCCCGACTACCGAGCTTTCGCGGCCGATGTCCGGCGGGCGATCGCCGAGGGGGAGGTATTCCTCGTCGGGCGGATCGGCCAGGCGGCCCCGGACAGCCCTGGAGTTGCCCTGCGGCTCTTGGAGCGCCGCCACCCACAGCGATGGGGACGAGCCCGGGCCGACTTGAATCAGCCCCCTGACGAGTTCCCGGCTGAGACGCCGGAGCCCGGCCTCCAGAGGCCGCTGACCCTGAGCGACGAGTTCATGTTGGTGTCGGAGGAATGGCAGGTGCCGCTTCGCAAGATCTTCAACGCAGTGGCCCGCGGGAAGACCCCGGCGGAGTTCTTCGAAGGGCCCGACCGGCTGGCGAGTCTGCGCGACAGCGATCAGCCACCGGATCCCTGGTGGAAGCAGTCGGGCGAGCCATTCACCCCGACACTTCCCGGTACGCCGCCCGTTGCCGGGAACGCCTCAACCGGGACTCCAGCCGCCCCGGACGAGCCGGATGGATCGGGAGGTGAAGATCAGCGTGGGTGATCCCGACCTTGGCCGCGTTCGCTCGGGTGGCGTGCGGCGAGGAACGCCACGAAGTCCGCCACGCTTGCTCGCTCGGCTGGGGTGAGGCTCGCCATCTCGGCGCTGAACGAGCCCCCGATGCCGAGCTTGGCAAGTTCGTCCGCGAGCCGCCTTGGCTCGATCCCCCAGAGCGCCTCGAGGAGCTCGACGAACGGGATACCGGTCGCATCGGATGTCTGCAGGAGATCGGCCGGCGTCGGGCGCGCCCGCGACGGCCGGGAGGGATCGAGGATTGCCGCGACGTACCCGGGGTCGCGGCCCAGCGCAGCGCTGAGGGCCCGCATCGAGAGACCCGAGCGGGCGAGGACGCCACGCAGGTGGGTCCGGAACTCCTCGTCGGTGAGCATCGGTCGATCCCCTCATTATGAGTGCTGGAAGCGTTAGCGTGACGCAATATAGCGGCACAATAGGGCGGCCGCACGGCGGTTGGCGAGGTCCCTCTCCGTGCGCGCTCTCTCCAGACTGGAGCCACCGTAACCCGTTGATGGACTCGCGCGCCGCTCGCTGAGCACGGCGCGGTCGTGCTCGCTCAGGCGAGGGGGTCGAGCGCGCCCAGCTCGGGAGCCCGGACGCAACGCACCACGCGCTCACTGCCACGTTCGATGGGCAATAACGCCTGTGGGAGACCGCATGCCGGCGCCACTGCGTGCGGACAGCGGGGCGCAAACCGGCACCCGGTTTGGGAGTCCGCCTCCGCCGCGTCGGGTGATGGGCGAAGCGGCACGCGAAACGGCACCCCGATCTCCGGGACGCTTCGCCGCAGTGCGGCTGTGTACGGGTGGCGCGGTGCGTTGAGGAGCGCGCGGGTTCCACCCCGCTCTACCACCTCGCCCCGGTAGAGAACGATCGTCTCCTCGCATAGCCGCGCGACGGCTCCCAGGTTATGGCTCACGAGCAGCAGCCCCAGCCCGCGCTCATCGCGCAATCGCTCGATGAGCTCGAGGATCCGGACCTGGACCGTGGCATCCAGACCGCTCGTCGGCTCGTCGAGCAGGAGGAGGCGCGGTCCGACCGCGAGCGCACGGGCGATCACGGCGCGCTGGCGCTGGCCGCCCGAGACCTCGTGGGGATGGCGCCGAGCAAGTGCGGCCGGCAGGCCTACCTCGTCGAGCAGTCGCTCCACGACCGCCGCGGCGTCACGCGGGGCACCGCCTCCGGCACGCTGGCCTTCTTCGATTGCCGACCCGATCGACTGGCGTGGATCGAGCGCACCGTCCACGTCCTGCTGGATGGGTTGGACGGCGCGTCGGAATGCACGTGCGGCGGCACCTCTGAGCCGCTCGAGCGCCACGCCGCCGAACTCCACCGTTCCGGCACTTGGCCGTACGACCCCGAGGAGCGCCCGGAGCGCGGTGGTCTTGCCTGACCCACTTTCGCCGACGAGCGCGACGCTCTGTCCTGGTGCCAGCTTCAGCTCGTCGAGCGCGAGTGCCGGGTGAGCCGCCGGATCGGTGCCCGGGTAACGAACCAGCAGGCCCCGCGCCACGAGGTAGACCCCTTGGTCTGTCAATCCGCGGGCACCCGGCGGAGACCCGCCACTGGCGCGCGACGGCGATCCGTTGACGGCGTCATCGAGCGGGCTCGTCACGGCGCAGCCTCCGGGGCCCGGCCCAGCGTCGGGTTCGCGGTCACTAGCTCACGCGTCACGCTGTGCTGCGGATCGGTGAGCACGGCGGGCCCACCTCGCTCGACGATCGACCCCTCGGCAATAATGTCGATCCGGTCGGCGAGCCCGGCCACGAGAGCCAGGTCGTGGCTGACCAGCAGGACGGCGGTGCCCTCCGTCTGTCGGAGCTCGCGAAACAGCTCGGCGACTTCCGCCTGGACCGTCACGTCCAGGGCGCTCGTCGCCTCGTCGGCGAGGATGAGCTGCGCGCGGAGGGCCACCGCCAGGGCAATCGCCACGCGCTGCGCCTCGCCACCGGACAGCTGGTGCGGGTAGCGCCGCAGGAGGGCCGGGTCCAGGCGCACGGCTTCGAGCGCGTGCGCGATCCGAGCGCGCCGTTCCGGCGCGGGGACGTGGTGCAGGACGAGCGCCCGTTCGATCCAGGTCCCACTCTGGAGGGTGGGCGTGAGGGCTGCTCGCGCCGCCTGCAGGACAACCGCGATCCGGCGGCCGCGAACGCTGCGCAGAAGCCGGTCTGGCGCCCCGCGCAGCTCCAGACCGTCGAAGATGATGCTGCCGTGGACAGTCGCATCGGCCGGGAGCAGGCCGAGGATCGACGAGAGCAGCAGGCTCTTGCCCGCGCCACTCTCGCCGACCAGCCCCACGATCTGTCCCCGGCCAACGGATAGCTCCGCAACGTCAACCAGCCGGCGGCCCCGGATCTCGATCACCAGGTCGCGGATGGACAGGAGCGGCGCTTCCTCGATCATGATCGGGCCAGACCCTTCGGATCGAGTCGCTCCCGGAGACCTTCGCCAAGCAGCGTGAACGCGAGGGCAGCGGTCATGATCGCGGCGCCGGGAAAGAGCGCCACCCACGGTTGGGTCGACGTCAGGGTTCGGCCCTGCTCCACCATCAGGCCCCACTCGGGTGTCGGGTCCTGGGCTCCGAGACCCAGGAACGAGAGCGCCGCGAAGGTCAGGATCACCCCGCCCAGGTCGAGCGACGCCTGCACGATGATGGGCCCGATCGCATTCGGCAGGATGTGGCGCAGCGCCACTCGCCAGCGTGGAATCCCGAGGAGGAGCGCTGCCTCCACGTACGCGCGGCCGCGAATGGCGGCCGCCTCCCCCCGCATCAGCCGCGCATACCACGGCCACCAGGAGACGGTGATCGCGATCGCGGCGTGCTCCATTGACGGCCCCAGAGTCGCGGAGATCGCGAGCGCCAGAAGGAGCGACGGGAAAGCCAGGAAGACGTCCACGACCCGCATCAGCAGGTCGTCGAGTTTGCCGCCGACTGCTCCCGCGAAAAGCCCGATCGGGATCCCGACGAGAAGCGAGGACACGATGACCACGACCGAGACGCCTACCGAGATTCGGATGCCGAACAGGATGCGCGACCAGACGTCGCGGCCGGCGAGGTCGGTCCCCAGTGGATGGACGCCGCCCGGCGGCAGGAGGGAGGCCATAAGGTTCGTGTTGTTGCCCGCATCTCCCGGGAAGGGAGCCAACACGGGGGCCAACACGGCCCCAGCGGCGAGGACGATCACGATCCCGAGGCCGAAGGCAAGACCGGGCCGCCGGGCGAGGTAGCCAATGACGCGGCCCAGCCCGCCCGCGGCCGATGCGCGCGCCCCCCCGGGCGCTGCCGTGCTGCCCCGCCGGAGGTCAGCGCTGCCCGCGACGCCGTCTGATCCGCTCATCGACCCGCCTCGCGCAGGCGCGGATCCATGACCGGCCGGATCAGGTCAACCGCGAGGTTTGCTGCCAGGTACGCGAGCGCCACGAGAATCGTGGTCCCCGCGATTGCCGGGGCATCGAGCGCGGCGATGGAATCGACCGCGTAACTCCCCAGGCCCTGGAAGTTGAACAGGTTCTCCACGAGGAACGTGTTGCCCAGCGAGAAGCCGAAGACGAGCGCGAGGGCCGAGAGCACCGGCCCCATCGACGGACGGAGCGCGAAGCGCCAGATAATCGCGCGCTCCGTGTACCCAGTCGCCCGCGCCATCCGTATGTGCTCCTCACCCAGGGTCTCCAGGAGCCCGGCCCGGGTCAGCCGCGCGAACAGGCCGATCGGGTACGCCGCGATGACGATGGCCGGCATGAGCAGGTGTGAGAACCCCGACACGAAGAGCGTGAGGTTTCCCGCGAGAAGCGAGTCCACGAGCACCATGTGGGTCCGGGTGGCCGCGACGGCGGCAGCGTTGAGGGTTCGGTCCCAGCGCCCGGCCACCGGCAGCCAGTGGAGCTCGGTCGCGATCAGGAGTTGGAGCAGGAGCCCCAGCCAGAAGATCGGGACCGACGCCAGCAGGGACGCCGAGATGCCCGCGATCCAGTCGGGGGGGCGTCCTTTCCAACGGGCTGCCAGGACCCCCAGCGGGATCCCGATGAGCGCTGCGATGACGAGCGCGAAGGTGACGAGCTCGAGCGAGGTCATGAAGCGACCCGAGACGTCGCTCAGGACCGGCTGGCGCGTGTGGATCGACGTTCCCCAGTTGCCCGTGACGAGGTCGGCGATGTAGCGGACGGCCTGATCCCAAAGCGGCCGATCGAGCCCCAGCTGCACCCGGACCTGCGCCAGCTCGTCCGCGCTTGCCCGTGGCCCTGCCCAGGTCGCCGCCGCGTCGCCGGGAAGGAGGCGGGTGATGACGAACGCGAGAAGCCCGACGCCGAGCGCGACGACGAGGGACTGCAGGCCCCGGCGGACGAGGATCCGGCGCATGGTCGCGGAGTGACCTCGACGCGCGAGCGGGGCGGCGGGCCGGCGGGCGCCCGGCCGCCCCGCGCCGCGCTGCTCTTATGGGCCGGGAGTCAAGTCGTAGGCGAAGACAACCTGGGCGTAGGCCGGGTTGTCGACGAACCCTCCAACGGACGCCTGGAGCACCCGTTGGTAGTTCTGGACGTACGGCACCACGACGACCGCATCGTCGATGAGCTGCTGCTGCATCGTCACATACTCCGCGTCCGCCGCATCACGGTTGGTGGCCTCCAATGCCTGGATCCCGTCGATCTCCGCGTCAAGCTTCGGGTTCGAGTAGTAGGCCAGGTTGAAGTTCGGCGTCGACTCGGAGTGGAAGAGCGAGATGAACCAGCTGAACGGGTCCGCGTAGTCCGGCCACCAGTACATCAGGAAGACGTCCTGGCGCTTGGTGACGTCCGACGACTTTGCCTCGCCCCACTGCGCCTGCCACTGGAGAGCCTGGATGTCGAGGTTGATGTTCAGCTTGGCGAGGTTCGACTTGAGGCTGGTGGTCACGAGCTGCAGGTCGGTGTCGCCAGAGACGATCGTCGTGGTGATCGTGAGCGGCTTGCCATTCGGACCGTAACCGCTCGCGGCGAGCAGTGAGGCTGCGCCCGCCAGATCGAGGCCCGTGCCAGTCAGCGAGTCGCTGTACCCGATCAGGCCCGGCGGGATGACCCCCTTGGCGGCGACCACGGACCCACCCAGCGCCGACACGATCCCGTTCACGTCAAACGCCTTCGCCACGGCTTTGCGGACGTTGGGATCCTTCAGCGGCCCGGACGCTGTGTTCAGGAGCGCCACGAGGTTCTGGAACGACGGCGTTTCCACGATCTGGAGGTCGGGGTCGCTCTTGAGGCTCGTGATCAACTGCGGTGTCAGGCGGTCGACGTAGGAGACGTCGCCGGACTGGGCAAGCTGGGCGGCGGTGGTCACCTCGGGCACCACCCGGAAGACGACCTGCGTGTAGTGGGAGCCTTGCCAGCCGCCCCAATACCCGTCGTACTTGTTCAGGGTCAGCTCGAACTCGTCGCCTGGTTTCCAGCTGGCGATCGTGTACGGGCCGGTGCCGGCGTCCTTGCCGGTCTTGAACCACGCGACCAGAGCGGCGTCGCTCGCACCGGTACCGGTTGCGGGCGCGCCCGCGGCCTGCGTGTCGTAGATGTAGGCGGCGTAGTTGGCGGAGGCGATCAGGTCGAGCGGGGCCGCATAGCTGAGCGTGAAGACCAGCGTCTGCGGGTCCTTCGCCACGATGTTGTCGACGGCACCCCAGATGTAACCGGCCCCCTGGTTGATCGTCTTCGTCCGCTCGATGGCGGCTTTGGCCGCCGCGGCGTCCATTACCCGGCCGGTATGGAACGTCACGCCGGTGCGAAGTGTGAACGTCCAGGTCTTGCCGTCGGGAGATGATGTCCACGAGGTTGCCAGGGCGGGCATGACCTTCTTGGTCACCGCGTCGTAGTAGGTCAGCGACTCGTAGACGTCGTGCATGGCGATCACCTCGTTCGAATACGAGGTGGCCGGGTCGAGGTCGGTCACAACCTGCGTGTGCGACGCGTAGGTGAATGTCTGGTTCGTCGCGGCTGCGCTCGCGGCGGGGCTGGCGGCCTGGCTCGGCGCCTGGGAAGCTGCCTCCGAGGCCGCTGCAGACGCTGCGGGAGCAGTCGTCGATGTGGAACCGCCGCATGCGGCGAACACGAGCACGGCGACGCAGGCGAGCACCCCAAGCCGGAGCCCGCTTGTTCGAGAATGCTGCAAGTGGGTCACAACGATCTCCTCCTCCTCCGGCCCGATGTGCGCGGGTTCACCGATGATACAGGCCGGTCGCGACGCGGGACCCGTGAGCCTCACGTCTCCTACACGTCTCCGGCGTGCCGACCGCCCTCTGCGGCCTGAGCCGTTGTCGCCTCCGGCGTCGTGTGTCCCGGATGCTCCCACCACACGAGGCCTTCCGGCAACGAGGGGACCCCGTTCCGAGCGCGTCGCGTTGGGCGAATCAGTCGGGTTGGCGCGAGCGGATGCCCCAGCAGCAGGAACAGCTCCGGTTCGACCGTCGGCGGGAGACCCAGGACCACGCTCGCCGCTCCGTGGC
>Ga0182021_10012397_pt1 | contig 10121 bp, 7 predicted proteins | sample 612E3MmetaG_FD_120493 | JGI IMG/M metagenome (GOLD analysis project Ga0182021, IMG submission 120493) | Permafrost microbial communities from Stordalen Mire, Sweden - 612E3M metaG (Illumina Assembly) | ecosystem: Environmental > Terrestrial > Soil > Wetlands > Permafrost | place: Sweden... | reverse complement strand
GCGCGGCGGCGATGCGCCGGGCTTCGGCCACGACGGATTCTTCGCTTCGGGAAATCACTTTTCCGCCCTGGTGCACGGCGATGGCGCAGAAATTGCACCGGGCGTAACAGCCGCGGTGGGTGGTGATGGATTGCCGGATGGTTTCCAGGGCGCGGACCTCGCCGCGGGCCTTGTCCAGGGGGTGGGCGTCGCGGGCGAAGGGGAGATCGTAAACGGCGTCCAGTTCCGCGGGGGACGGGGGCGGCGGCGGAGGGTTGTGGACCAGCCAGCGGTCGCCGTGGCGCTGAAGGAACCGCGCCGAGGGATCGCCCGCCGAGTCCAGGAAAAGCTCCGACATCCGCCAGAAGGCGGCCTTGTCCGAGGAGACTTCCTCGAACGCCGGCAGTTCCGTCCAATCCCCTTCGGGCCGGTCCTTGCGGATGAAGCAGAGGCCCGGGATGCCCCGCCACTCCCGCCCCTCGGAGAGGGATCGGGCGAGGGCCATCGTTGAGCGTTCTCCCATGCCGTAAACCAAAATGTCCGCCTTCGCGTCGAAAAGGAGGCATCGCCGGACGATGTCGTCCCAATAGTCGTAGTGGGCCACTCGCCGCAGGCTGGCCTCCAGTCCGCCCAGGACGATAGGGACCGTGTCCTTGAACTTCCGGCGGATGAGATTGGAATAGACGATGGAGGCCCGGTCGGGGCGGCGGTTGTTTTCCAGGCCGGGAGTGAAGTCGTCCCGATGGCGGCGTTTTTTCATCGCGGTGAAGTTGGCGACCATCGAGTCCACGCAGCCGGCCGTGATGCCCCAGAACAATCGCGGCTCGCCCAGACGGGCGACGTCCTCTTCGGTGAGCGGCTGGGCGATGACGCCGACTTTGTATCCGTGCTTCTCCAGCCAACGGCCGATGACGGACGCGCCCGCGTGCGGGCTGTCTATGTAGGCGTCACCGGTGACCAGGACCACGTCCGGGCGGTCCCATCCCCGGGCGCGCATCTCATCGAGGGTGGCGGGGAGGAATTCCGTCGGCATCCTTTCATTGTACAATCTGTTGTCAACCTATAAGGAGGGCGTCCCTGGGCGAGGGGCCCGTCAGTGGACGTGGGGTTGGTCAGAGCCCAACCCCACTCGGGCCTCGGACGGCCGACCGTTGAGTCGGCCTCGAAGGCACGCCCCTGCCAGGCCCCTCGCCCAGGGCCGCCGCCTATTTATGGACAAATCGGGGCCTCGAATCGTCGGTGAGGAAAAAAGGTAATATCTTTCCGGATTTTTTTGCGCATGAGACATGATTCTGGGAGCGAAACGCCGATGAAAACGAAGATTGAGAACCCCAAGCCGGGCTCCCGCCGCGATACGTTCGATCTCCTCGCCGTCAGCTTCCTCCTCCTCTTTTTCGAATTGTTGTTGATTCGATGGATCTCCTCGAACATCCGGGTCGTCGCCTACTTCTCCAACGTCATCATGGTGGCCTGTTTCCTCGGGTTCGGACTTGGTTGCATTTTGAAGGGCCGGCGGGACTTTTTCGGCTGGTTCCCGTGGATCGCCTTGGTGATCATTTTCCTATGCCGCGCCCTGGCCGAGAGCGGCATTCAAAACCCCTACCAATCCCACGAGTATCTCTTCGGGGGCGGCGGGAAGCATAACTGGCTCGCCGTGGTCCCCCTCGCGTTCACCCTCGTGGCGGCCGCTTTCGTCTGCCTGGGGCAGAAACTCGCCCGCCACCTGGACCGTTTCAGCCCTTTAAGGGGATACAGCATCAACGTGTTGGGCAGTCTCTTGGGAACGGTGGGGTTCGGGATCATGTCCTTTTTCTCCGCCAGCCCGTTCTATTGGTTCCTCGTGTGTTTCGTTTTGACCGCGGTCCTTCTGCGGGGGAGAGTCGACCTTTGTTTCTTGGCCTTGGTGGCCCTCCTCATCGGCGGAAACGTCGTGTGGGAGCAACAAATGAAATCGATCTGGTCGCCCTACAACAAGATCCAGATCGAGAACATGACTCCCGAGGGAACCGGTTTCCGGCTCTTCGCCAACGACGATTACCACCAACTGGCCCTTGCCCTTTCGGGCGAATGGCCCGCGAAAATGCGATCGATGAAGGACTGGCAATTGACCTACGATTTCCCTTACCGCCTTTTGGGCCGGGCCCCCGAACAAGTGCTGGTGTTGGGTTCCGGCACGGGCAACGACGTGGCCGCCGCTTTGCGGAACGGCGCCTCGCATGTGGACGCGGTGGAGTTGGACCCCACCATCTATCGTCTGGGCCGGACCATGCACCCGGACCGCCCCTATGACGACCCGAAAGTGGACGTCCACATCAACGACGCGCGGTATTTCCTGCGCGCCGGAAAAGGGAAATTCGACCTCATCGTCCTGGGCTGGCTGGATTCCCATCGGCTGTTCAGCAGCCTTTCGAACATCCGGCAGGACAACTTCGTATACACTCTCGAATCCATGCGGCAAGCCAGGGCCTTGCTGAAAGACGACGGCCTCCTCTGCCTGAGCTTTTACGTCGGGAAGGACTGGCTGGGCCAGAAGATCTACGGTATGCTGGACCGGGCCTTTGGACACAAACCCGAGGTGTACGCCTACCCCGGAGGAGGCTACGGCGTGGACGGCCGCACGTTCGTCGTCCGCCCGGACCCCGCCCTTCCCCTGCCCAAAGTGAGCGCTCCCTTCGTCACCTTGAGCGGGGAGTACGACCGGCCGGACCTGGCGCCCTATCCCACCGACGATTGGCCCTACCTCTATTACAAGGAACGGCGCCTGAGCTCGGAGTACGCCTGGACGATCCTGATCCTGATCGTCCTTTCGGGGGCGATGGTGTTTTTCGCGATCCCTCGAGGGAAGGTCGTCGTTTCCGAGGCGCTCCTCTTTTTCCTGCTGGGGGCCGGGTTCCTGCTCATGGAGGCGAGGAACATCACGTCGTTGGCGCTGGTTTACGGCTCCACGTGGATGGTCACTTCGATCGTCATTGGAGTGGTCCTGCTCATGATCCTCGCGGCGAATTACTTCGTCGAACGCCACGGGACCCTCCTGGGGGACAAGGCCGCGTGGGGACTCCTGTTGGGGTCCATCATGTTGTCCCTGGCGTGGCGGGAAGAATTCCTCCCCTTCGGAGGACCCATGACCAAAGGCATCGTGACCACTTTCGTCGTTTCCCTGACGTTTCTTTTTGCGGGAGTGGTCTTCGCGCGGGCGTTTTCGAAGGCTGAAATTCCAAGCGTCGCGCTGGGTTTCAACGTTTTGGGGTCCGTCGTCGGCGGGTTGACGGAATACCTGAGCTTGGTTGTCGGAATCCGGGGGTTGTTGGGGATGGCCGCGGCCCTTTACCTGGGCGCCTGGTTCGCCTCCCGCCGAAGGGCGCCCGTGAGAGTCGCGTGACCGGGATGAGGGATGGGTAAGACGGTTCCAGTATAATTTCGCCCATGCGCCTGCGTTCGTTGGTCGTTGCGGCCGTCCTGGCCGCGCCCGCGGTCTTGTCGGCGGAGGTGGGCGCCGTCATCCTCCCGGGGGATTACCCCGCCGCGGCGGAGCGCGAAATCCACGCCGCCGCGAAATAGGGAAATAGCGGAAATAGGGAAAGAGGTGTCGGATTTAGTTTAGTTGGGAACGTCCCCTAAGTCTACTAAGTCTAAGAATGGCGGCTAAATTCAAACGGTTATGCCGACAACAGCTTTATGAGACTATTCGCATGGATATTCGTTTTAGCGATACTATCCTCCTGCGGGCCTATCACACACTCGGCAAAAAAGGCGGAGGAGACCACATTGGACCATGAATTAACCGGCCGGTATCGCGGCACCTATCATTATCCGAAAAATGATCCGTTCATCTCGGCGGGATGTTGGTTGGAACTGGCTGAAAAAGAAAATAGTAGAGGCCGGTTCATCCTGGGAACAACGGATGATGGATGGGCTTCCGCCGCCCCTGAATTTTATGGCGGCACATATATTATCCTCGACGATGTTTTAGAGCTTCATGCGGACCGGCGATATCGGGCGGAGGATGAATGGGGTCATCAGATAACAGAACTTCTTGATTCGACAAGCCAACTCTTTCGGCTCAAGTTGGTCGGAAAGGGGGCCTTTTTAAAATTGCTGACGGATTACCCGAAAGAAATGGAACTTAAGAAACTTGAATGATTCATTGTCGGCATGATCAGCCGCCGAGTCTTTTTCGTTGGGACGCTCGCGCGGAATATTTTAAAGCGGCGTTTCTCTCGGTCCTTTTGGTTGCCGCTCTTCACGCTGGGGGGTCGGAGATGAATATCGTGGCGCACGTCAATGGCGACAAAGAGGATATCCTCAACGAAAAAAACCTGGACCGAATCAAACGCACCATCCTTCAGAGCGGACAGAGGGAGACCTTTTGCAATAAGTACAACGACAATCCGCACTTTTCGACTGAACATTACGACTTTTACCTGAACCCCGATCCTGGAGGTCCTGTAAACCACCCACAGTGGAACATCAATTGCGACCTGAAGAAGGGAGACTTCAACACGTTGGTAATCAGAACGAAGGCCGGTTCGGGTGCCGACTCTCGGGATCAATATCGCTATATCACGTTTTTGAACAAGTTCGACATCCAGCTTGAAGTCGACTACGCCGACCCCGATATGCCGATTTCGAGGATCCGTGAATTCCCGGAGCGCGCAATTCAGGAGTTCCTTCTTTTGATTAAGAAGGGAGGAAAAAAGCCTAAAACGGTTCCTTAGATCTCCTTGGATATCCGCCGTTGGGCACAAAACGTATCCTATGTCGAATAAGCATATAGCCCTTTTCTCGCTGTTTCAGCCGGTCCCCGTCGCTCGCTCCCTTCGACTCATCGGTTTCGGTCCCTGCGTGCTGGTGACCTCCGGGGACGACGAACGCCCCAACGTGGCCCCCATCGCCTGGACGACGCCGGTGGCGGATGATCCGCCCATCCTGGCGATCGTCGTGTACGGCAAGCACCACACCGCCCGGCTCATCCGCCGGACGCGGACGTTCGTGGTGAACATCCCCGAGAAGAGCTTGGCGGGCGCTTTGTTGAAATGCGGGTCGGCGTCCGGGCGGACGACGGACAAGTTCAAGGCGTCGGGCCTGACGCCCGAGAAAGGCCGGACGGTCGGGACCCCCCACCTGGCCGAGGCGTCCGCGTTCATCGAATGCCGCCTGCTCAAGGCGATCGACGTGGAGGGGGACGTCGTGTTTTTCGGCAAAGTCGCCGGCGCCTTCGCCCGGCCGGGATTCTTCAAGGACGGACGGGTGTCCCCGCGGGCGAAGACCTTCCACCACATGGGCGGAGGGACCTTCGCCCTCACGGGCGCCCGCTTCGCGGGGAAGTAGTACGATAGCGGGATCGAGGAGGAACGCCATGCTCAACGTCGGAGACGCGGCGCCGGATTTCTCGACGACCGACCAGGCGGGAAACCCTGTGGCATTGGCCGATTTCAAGGGCCGGCAGGTGGTCCTTTATTTCTATCCCAAGGATTCGACTCCCGGCTGCACCATCGAGGCTCGGGCGTTCCGGGACGCGTTCGAGTCCTTCAAGAAAAAAGGCGCCGCCGTCTTGGGCGTGAGCAAGGATTCCCCGGGATCGCACAAGAAGTTCGCCGACAAAGAGGGGCTTCCCTTTCCCCTGCTGATGGACGAAGATATGAAGATCATCAAAGCCTACGAGGCCTGGGGCGACCGCTCGATCGTGGGGCGGATCTTCAGCGGGGTGATGAGGAAGACCTTCCTCATCGGGCCTGACGGCCGGATTCGGGCGGTCTTCCCCCACGTCAGCCCGTCCCGCCACGCCCAGGAGGTCCTGGCGGCCTTGGAGTGATCCCCGCTTTGAGGCCGAGGGTCGAGAGGGGGACTTTGTGGGCGGCGGTCCTGATGACGGCGGCCGTCCTGGCGGTTTACCTGCCTCCGCGCCTGTTGACGGGCCGGTTCACCTTGGAAGGGCTTGATTATTGGCAGGTCCACGTTTACCGAATCGAATACGCGCGGCGGTTCCTTTTTCATTGGCCTCCCCTCCTTCCCGCCTGGAACACCCGGGAGTTCTTCGGCTCCCCCTTTTGGGCCAACCTCCATAATTTTCCCTGGGTTCCCGTCCGATTGATCCTCCTTCCGCTCGACCCGGCGCTGATCTTTCCGGCGGGGGTTTTGCTCGCGGCGGCGCTGAGCGCGCTCCTTTCTTTCGCTTACGGCCGGCGCGTGGGTTTCTCGCCCGCGGCCTCGGGACTCCTGGGTTGGACCTACGCCTGCTCGGGGTTCTTCGCTTCGAAGGTGATGATGGGCTACCTTCCCCACTTGGAAAGTTTCCCTTTCCTTCCGCTTTTCTTGTTGTTGGTCGAGCGTCTTCCCGCCTCCGCCGCCTCCGGGACCGCTTTGGTTCCCCTCGCCCTCGCCTCCGCGTTTGCGGCGTTGTGCGGGCACCCTCAACTTCCTTTCTATTCCCTGGTCTTGACCGTAGTGTATTTGGTTTACCGCCGGGGCATCCGGGGGGCCGCGCGGCCTCTCCTCGCCATGGGGGCGGGACTTCTGTTGGCGGGGTTCGCCTGGGGACCGATGCTTTCGCTCATCGGCCGGAGCACGCGGGTGCTTCCGTTGGAAACGGCCGATAACGACGTTGCGTTTCCCCTCGGACGGTTGTGGGGATACTTGCGCCCCTGGATGGACGGTTGGCCCGAGTCCGTGGCCCGGTTCCCGCACGTGCCGTTTACCGGTTACCCGAACAACGCCTATTTCTGGGACACGGTGGTTTACTGCGGGATCCTTCCCTTGGCGGCCGCGGGGGTCCTCACGGCGCTCCTCGTCCGGAAGCGGCGGACGGTTCATCCCCTTTGGCCCTTCTTCCTGGCGGCGGGGGCGATCGCGTTGGCGACGGCGCTTCCCTTCCGTCAACATTTCCTGTCGTTGCTTCCCGGCACTTACCTTCGCAGTCCCGCGCGACAGGCGTTCGTCACGACCTTTTCCCTGGCCTTTGCCCTGGCCGCCTGGGTGGATCGGTTTCTCAAAGACGATCGGTTCCGGTCCGGGATGAAAATGGGAGCCGTCGGCCTCGCGGCCCTTCTCCACCTGGCGGATTTGGGGAGGTTCGACGCTTCTTTCGTGCGGTTGATTCCCAGGGAGGGGGCGCCGCTTCCGTCGTTCGAGCGAATCCTCGATCGGGAGGCGGACGGCGCCCGCGTGGGAGTGGACTACTACCTGAGAATCGCCTTGAATCGAACACGGGACGACGCGGGGTTTTTCGATACCCTCGTTTTGGCGTCCACCTATCGGACGGTCATGGCTTTGTCGCATTCCCCCCCCTCGGCCAACCATGAGTTCATGCGGGCGTCGTTTCTTCAGCGGGAGCCGCTCGCTTTTCTGGGGGTTCGGTTCGTCGTGACGCATTTCCGTCGGGACGACCTCCGGGAAAGGGGGGCGGCGGGGAACCTCCGGTTGTACGAAGTCCCTGGCCCGGCGCCTTTTGCCGTTTTGTATCCGTCTTCCTTCGTCCGGCGCTCCGGTGAAGAGGGGTATCTAGCGGCGGTCCGTGCCCGGACCCCCGTTTGGACCGAGGGCCTGACCTTGATCGGGGCGTCCGGGGTTTCCCCCGGCCCGAATTCGGCGAGCCGGGGGGAGGAGGCTCCATCGCCGGTGACGCTCCGGCGGCCGGTCCCCGACCGCATGGAGGCGACGGTGACGGCGACGGGGGAGAGCTTCCTGCGCGTCCTGGAAGCGCGCGATCCCGGCTGGCGGGCCTTCGTGGACGGCGAGCCCGTCCCCGTGCTCGCGGCGGAAAATTGCTTCATGGCCGTGCGGATCCCGCCGGGGCGCCACGAGGTCCGTTGGGAGTACGGGACGCCGGGGAAAATCCCCGGAGCGCTCGCGTCCGGATTGGGCGGGGCTTTGCTCCTGGGGCTGTGCCTCCTGTGAAAGCGGGACAAAGAATCGCCCGATGAATCGGGCAACAAAAACCGCTACGGAGCGGTAAAGGGATTCAGGAATTGTTACCATGACGCAGTCCCCATGAAAGATTTGCGCGACACTCTCAACCTGACCAAAGCCTCCCTCGACCGGCTGGGGAGGTTTCTTTGACGTTCCCTCCAAGCGCGAAAAGCTGAAAGGGCTGGAGGCGGTCGCCGCCCGCCCGGAATTCTGGAACGATACCCGCGAAGCCCAAAAGGTGATGAGGGAAAAGAACGCCTTCCGCTCCGACGTTGAGCGGTTTGAAACGCTTTCGAAACAGCTTTCCGATTTGGAAGCCCTCCACGAACTGGCTTTGGAGGCGTCGGACGAAGCGGAAATGGCCGCCGTCGAGAAGGGGCTGGCGGACCTGAAACGGCCCATCGACGATCTTTCAACCCGCGCGAAACTCTCGGGCCCCATGGACCGGCGGAACGCCATCCTGTCCCTGCACGCCGGGGCCGGCGGCACGGAGGCGTGCGACTGGGTCCAGATCCTCTTCCGCATGTACCAGCGGTGGGCGGAGTCCAAGGGATTCGCCTGGGAACCGGTGGATTTGCTGCCGGGGGAAGAGGCGGGGATCAAGCGGGTCGCCGTCATGATCAAGGGCGACCCGGCCTACGGCCTGCTTAAATCGGAGGCCGGCGTGCACCGGCTCGTCCGGATCAGCCCCTTCGATTCCAACGCCCGGCGGCACACCAGCTTCGCCGCCTGCGACGTGCTTCCGGAACTGGACGACGACGTTGAAATTGAAATCAAAGAGGTCGACCTCCGCGTCGACACCTATCGGGCCGGAGGCCACGGCGGCCAGTACGTCAACAAGACCGAATCCGCCGTCAGGATCACCCACCTGCCGTCGGGAATCGTGGTCCAGAGCCAGAGCGAGAGGTCCCAGGGCCAAAACAGGCAGATGTGCTGGAAGATGCTCAAGGCCAAGCTCTACGAATTGGAGATGGAAAAACAACGGGCGGTGGCCGAGAGACACTACGACTCCAAGGGGGACATCGCCTGGGGCAACCAGATCCGCTCCTACGTGTTCATGCCCTACCAGCTGGTGAAGGATATTCGGAGCGGATACGAGTCGTCCCAGACGCAGGCCGTCATCGACGGAGACTTGGACGCTTTCATGAACGCTTATTTGGAATGGAAGCTGAGCGGCCTGCCGCCCCGGCGCTCGGCGGCGGACGAGGCGTAGGTTGAAGGCGGAGGCCGGCGCGGACCCCGGAGGATTTTTGAATGCGGTTGCCCAAGAAATTGTATTTTTCAACAAGCGGCAAGACGGAGCGAGGAAGCCCAAAATGAAGAAAACATGTTTCTTCCATGCTATCGCCGCGCTTATGTTCTGTTCGCTCGTTTCCCCCGCCCGCGCCGAAAGGACGGGCGCGGAGGAGGAGTTGTTCGGCGAGATTCCCGTTGTCTCGGTGGCCTCCATGGTCCCGGCGCGGGCCGATGAGGCGCCTGGGATCGTCACCGTCATCACGCGCGAGGAGATCGAGAACTCCGGGGCCCGTGACCTGAACGACCTTCTTTCCTTCGTCCCGGGGTTCATGCCCGTGCGGGAGATTCACAATCTCGTCAGCTACGGCGTCCGGGGGGTTTTGGCCGAGGAGGGGAAGGTCCTGTTCATGGTGGACGGGGTGGAAATGAACGAGCCCCTCTTCGGAAATCCCATTTTCGCCGGCCAGTATTTCACGGACAACATCGAGAGGATCGAGATCATCCGCGGGCCGGGTTCCGCCCTCTACGGAGGTTTCGCGGAATTGGCCGTCGTCAACATCATCACCCGCGGCGCGGAAAGAAACGGGGGAAAGGTTTCGGCCACCTACGGTCGGATGCAAGGCGCGGACGGCCGGCGGATCGGGAGCCTGGGCTACGGGACACGGGTCGGCGACGTCGGCCTGTCGTTCAACGGGACGGCCGCGGACGGCCATTTGGGCGGCGGGTCCTTCACCGACGTGACCGGCCAGGTCCTCCCGATGAAGGAATACAGCGGGAGCAACCTCTGGTCCGCCAACGCGGCCCTGGACTACAAGGGCCTCTCCGCGCGGTACGTGGGGAGCTCGCTGAAGCAGGAGTTCGCTCAGCGCGGGGAATTCGACGACGCCATTCCCAACGCCTTTGACCCGGTGGGGAATACTCCGGCCCACATCGGGTTCGACTCCCACAGCGGCGACATCAAGTATAAATATCAGGCGTCGGATGACCTCTCAATCACGCCG
>Ga0182021_10012396_pt1 | contig 10122 bp, 8 predicted proteins | sample 612E3MmetaG_FD_120493 | JGI IMG/M metagenome (GOLD analysis project Ga0182021, IMG submission 120493) | Permafrost microbial communities from Stordalen Mire, Sweden - 612E3M metaG (Illumina Assembly) | ecosystem: Environmental > Terrestrial > Soil > Wetlands > Permafrost | place: Sweden... | reverse complement strand
GCCAGGCCCTTGCTTGCGAAGAACCGCATGCGGAAGCCGGAGAACCAGCAGAAGACGTCGTCCGGAGTGGTTGTGAGGTAGTTGTTGATCTGGTCCTGGAACGTGGCGTGGTCGACGGTGTTCAGGACCAGGTTGACGCCCGGGTTAGCCGCGAGGAATGCGGTGTCGATCGCCGTCATTCCCTTGACATCGCTCGCGTCAGAGTGGTTGCTGCCGACGTGCACCGTACCGGTCAGCGCCTGGCCTCCGCCGGCCGCCGTCGTCGCCGAGGACGAGTTGCACGCCGCGAGGACCGCGGGCAGAACTGTTAGGCCCGCTGCTCCGACCAGGCCCGCCTTGAGGACCTCTCGCCGGGTGACTTGACCATCCATGGGCAGGTGCTCCTCCCTATGACGGCCGTCAGAGAACGGCCGCTCTCCAACAGGAACCAACAGGACACTGTGATTGTCGGGCGCGTCAGGCAGGCGTGTCAAGTAGCACGAGGCAGGATCATGGTGGATTATGGTGGAACGCGTTGACTTCCGGGCGGTGACGCGGCAGGATTCAGGCGAGGTTGCGGCCGGGCCCCGGCCCGGGTCCTGCGCACGGAGTGACTCCTCGAGGCAGCTGAACGCGTGACAGACGATTCGACGGTTTCGAACGTGGCCGGCCGGCGGCCGGTTCTCGCGAGGCGGCGCCAGGCGCTGATCCTCGAGCGCGTCCGCGAGCAGGGGGCGGTCAGGGTGGCCGACCTGGTCGAGGCTCTCGGCGTCTCCGACATGACCATCCGTCGCGACCTCGAGATCCTGCACGACCGCGGCCTGCTCGAGAAGGTCCACGGCGGGGCGGCCTCGATCGAGGACAGCTCCCTGTTCGAGCCGGGTTTCACGGCCAAGTCGGGCCAGATGCAGGCCGAGAAGGCGGCTATCGCCGCGAGCGCGGCGGGCCTGGTGGTGCCCGGGACGGCTATCGCCCTGTCGGCCGGCACCACGACCTACGCCCTCGCTCGCCGGCTGACCGACGTCCCCGGTCTCACGGTCCTGACGAACTCCGTGCCCGTGGCCGACGTGCTGCACCGCGACGGCCGCGTCGACCAGACCGTGATCCTGAGCGGCGGCGTGAGGACCCCGTCCGATGCCCTGGTGGGCCCGTTCGCCGTCGACGTGATCCGCGCCCTCCACGTGGACACGGTCTTCATGGGCACTCACGGTATGGACTCGAGCTCGGGCTTCACAACCCCGAACATCCTGGAGGCCGAGACGAACCGAGCCCTGATTGCCTCGGGTCGCACCTTGGTCGTCCTGGCCGACCACACCAAGTGGGGCATCGTGGGCATCAGCTCGGTGGCGCGCCTGGAGGATGCGGACACGATCATCAGCGACTCGGGCCTCGGAGCCTCCCCACGGGAGCAGATCGGGGCAGTGGTCAGGCGGCTCATCCTCGTCGACGCGTCCGGCGGAGGCGCCGCGGAGGTCGAGCAGGAATACGAGGACGGGGTCCGGACCGACCTGCTGGGCAGGGCAGCGCGATGAGCCGGGATGCATCGCTGGAGACGCTCGTCGCCCATCCGCACCGCCGTTACAACCCGCTCATCGACGAGTGGCTGCTCGTTTCGGCCGAGCGTACCCGCCGGCCCTGGCGCGGCAGAGAAGAAGCCCCGCCGGTTGCGGACCTGCCCGAGTTCGACCCGACCTGCTACTTGTGTCCCGGCAACACCCGGGCCAACGGTCAGCAGAACCCGAAGTACGAGTCCACCTTCGTCTTCACCAACGACTTCGCCGCGCTCGAGCCGGACGCGCCGCCAACGGCGTTCGAGGACGGTCTGCTCCGGGCGGCTGTCGAGAGGGGCACCTGCAAGGTCATCTGCTTCTCGCCGCGCCACAACCTGGGTCTCTCGAGGATGACGCCCGACCAGGCCCGGGCCGTGGTGGACCTCTGGGCGACCGAGACCGAGGTGCTCGGGCGCAGCTTCCCATGGGTCCAGGTCTTCGAGAATCGCGGCGCGGCCATGGGTGCCTCCAGCCCTCATCCCCACGGCCAGATCTGGGCCGGAGACGCGCTGCCACGGGAAGCCGTCCGCGAGGACGCCTCGCAGCGTCGCCACTTCGAGAGCCGGGGCTCGCGCCTGCTGCTCGACTATGCCGCCCAGGAGAGCGCCGGCCCGCGGCAGCTGGCCCAGGACGAGGAGTGGCTGGTGGTGGTGCCCTTCTGGGCCACCTGGCCGTTCGAGACGCTGCTGATCCCGCGCCGGCCGGTCGGCCGCGTCCCCGACCTCGATGCCGGCCAGCGCGACGGCCTGGCCCGCCGGTTGGTCCATCTGCTGCGCGGCTACGACTGCCTGTTCGATGAGCCCTTCCCCTATTCGATGGGCTGGCACCAGGCCCCCTTCGACGGCCGCGACCGCCCCTGGTGGCAGCTGCACGCCCATTTCTACCCGCCCCTGCTGCAGGCCAGCGTCCGCAAGTTCATGGTCGGCTACGAGCTCCTGTCCGAGCCGCAGCGCGACATCACGGCCGAGGCGGCGGCAGAGCGGCTGCGGGAAGCCATGGCCGTCGGGAGCCCGGTAGCGGCCCCGGTCCGGGGGTGAGCGAGTGCTCCCGGGGAACCGCCGGCCGCCGGTAGCGTTGACGCGGCCGTGACCGACGCCGCGGGCGTCCCGCCTGCCCCCGAGGAGCGGGCCGCGCGCCTCCTCGAGCGCTTGGCTGCGGGCGGGGCTTCGGCCAGCCAGCCGGGTGGCGCCTCGGCCGGCCTGCCGGGTGGCGCCTCGGAGACTGCCGACGCAGACCGGATCGTCCTGGTTCGGGCTCCGGGACGGGTCAACCTGATCGGCGAGCACACCGACTACAACGAGGGCCTGGTTCTCCCGGTTGCCATCGACCGCGAGATCTGGATCGCGCTGCAGCCGTGGGACGAAGCCATGGTGGAGCTGACCTCGCTCGACCTGAGCCGGACCGCGTCGTTCCCGCTGACCGGCCTTACACCAAACCCCGCACGAACCAGGTCCTGGATCGACTACGTTGCCGGGACGGCATGGTCCATGCAGGAAGCCGGCCTCCCGGTACGGGGCTTCCGGGGCGTCCTGGACTCGACCGTCCCCGTGGGTTCGGGCCTGAGCTCGTCGGCCGCCCTCGAGATGGCGTCCAGCTGGGCCCTCGCCGCCCCTGGCACGCCGAGACCGGACGCGGCCATCATGGCGGCCATCGCTCAGCGAGCCGAGAACCGCTACGTGGGCGTCAACTGCGGGATCATGGACCAGTTCGCCAGCGCCGCCGGCAGGGCCGGCCATGCGCTCCTGATCGACTGCCGGGCCAACACGTTCGTCCCGGCGCCGATGCCGGCGGACCTATCCGTCGTTGTCTGCGACACGGGCTCTCCCCGACGGCTCGACTCCTCCGCCTACAACACGCGCCGCTCCGAGTGCGAGCTGGGAGCCAGGTTGATCGCCGAGCGCGAACCGGGGGTGAGGGCGCTGCGGGACGTGGAGCCCGAGATGCTCGCCCGCAACCGCGAGGTGTTGCCGGAGGTCGTGGCCATGCGCTGCGAGCACATCGTGAACGAGGACGTTCGCGTGCTCGCCACGGTCGAGGCCATGCGAGAGGGCGACCGCGAGGCCCTGGGCAGGCTTTTCGCCGCCTCACATGCGTCGCTCCGCGACCTGTTCCAGGTCAGTTCGCCGGAGCTGGATGCGATGGTCGGGATCGCGGTCTCGGTGCCGGGGGTCGTCGGCGCGCGCATGACCGGAGCGGGCTTCGGCGGCTGCACCGTCAACCTGGTCGAGCGGGGCCGGGAGGAGGCGCTGCGCGAGGCTGTGATGGCGCGGTACCCGGGGATGACCGGTCTCCGCCCGAGCGTGTACGCGGTGACGGCCGTGGACGGCGCCGGTCCGCTGCCGGGCTACCAGGGCCGAATCGAGGGCGGGGCAGGACCGAAGCGGGGCTGACGAAACCGGATCGAAGGCTGCGCCTGAGCGGCGGACTGCCCGTCGTCGCTACACTCTGCGAGCCATGTTCGATCCCCCGCCGCCGGACCAGGCTCAGCCCGCCTACGGCCCGCAGCCCTACGGCGCACCCGGGCCATACGGGGCACCCGGGCCATACGGGGCACCCGGGCCATACGGGGCACCCGGGCCATACGGCGCACCGGTGCCCGAACCCGCGCCCGGGCCATTCGGCGGACAACTCGGCTCAGCCCTCGCCGCGGAGGCAGTAACGGCTGCCCCGGCCGCGACCGCCGGCCGTCGCTTCCGGCCGGGCTGGCTGCGTCGGCCGTCCTTCGGTCGGGGGGAACCCGAGCGGCCGGCCGAGCTGAGCCTGGCCGAGCACCTCATCGAGCTGCGCAACCGGATCTTCATCGCGGTCGTGGCCCTGCTGCCCGGCACCGTGGTCGGGTACATCTTCAGCGACACCATCATTCACGTCCTGAAGGCGCCGCTGCCGACCGACAAGCCGCTCATCACCCTGGCCCTGACCGAACCGTTCATGATCAAGCTCCAGGTGGCAGTGGTCGTGGGCGTGATCATCGGCATGCCCGTGATCCTTTACCAGCTCTGGCGCTTCATATCGCCGGGTCTCACGACGGTGGAGCGATCGGCGGCCCGGCCCTGGGTTCCACTGGCACTGGTCTTCTTCTGCCTAGGCGTGGGCCTGGCCTACTTCATCCTGCCCTACGCCACTGGCTTCCTGTACGGCTTCCAGACGGCGGACCTGCAGCTGATGCTCACGGCCGACGCCTACTTCGGCTTCGTCACCATCCTCTTCCTGGCATTCGGACTGGTGATGGAGTTCCCGATCATCCTCGTGCTGCTGGCCAAGGTGGGGATGGTGACCTCCAAGCAGCTCAGCGGCAACCGCCGCAGGGCCATCGTCCTGATCACGATCATCTCCGCCTTCATCACGCCGGGAGCAGACCTGGTCAGTCCGATCGTGATGGCCGTCACGATGTACGGGCTCTACGAGATCTCGATCGTGATGATCAGGCTCAACGGGCGGTGACGCAGGGGAGCCCGCCGTGAGCGAAGGACCTGGAGATCCTTTCCGAGCCGACCACGTGGGCCGCGTCCGGTTCGGCCGGGGCGGCGTGCCCGACTGGCTCGAGGCGTCGGTCCGCCACTGCTCCCGCTGCGGAGCGAAGCTCGACTACGGGCCGATCCCGGGCGAGGAGCGCGACCGGCTCGGCTGCCCGGCCTGCGGCTTCGTCTTCTACGTCAATCCCCGGCTGGTGGTGACCACTCTCCCGGTGACCGATCGCGGTGATGTGATCCTGATCCGACGTGGCATAGAGCCCGGCTACGACATGTGGGCCCAGCCCGGCGGGTTCCTCGAGATCGACGAGACCATCCGCGAAGCCGCCATCCGCGAGACACAGGAGGAGACCGGCCTGCTGGTGGAGCCCGGGGCGATCGTCGGCCTGTACTCGCGGGTGCATGCCGCCGTCGTGGTCGTCGCCTTCGAGGCCCGCATCGTCGGCGGCGAGCCGGCCGTGACCAGGGAGTCCCTCGAGACACGACCGTTCGCGCCCGAAGAGATTCCCTGGCCGCTCATCGCCTTCGAGACCAGCGTCATGGCGCTGCGCGATTGGGTCGCTCGGGTCAGGTCGGACCTGCCGCTTCTGCACGGCTAGCCCGGGCGGACAGCCGAGCGGCTGATGCCGCCCCGCGAGAACTCGACTGGTTTCGTCAGCGACCGCCCGTTCCGCCAGCGGCCGCCCCCTCCGCCATGACAAACTAGGCGCCGATGGAACCCGCAACGATCGCCCTGATAGTTCTGCCCCTCCTGATCGTCCAGGTGGGCCTGATGCTGTTCGCCCTGTACGACCTCTTCCAGGAGGATCGGCGGGTCAAGGGCGACAAGATCATCTGGGCGATCGTCATCGCCCTCGTCAACATCATCGGCCCGCTGATCTACCTGTTCGCCGGCCGCGACGAGTCCCGTGGCGCGGAGAGCGCGGAGGGTCGGAGCGCGACCGCGCACGGCGACTCCATCACCACGATCCTCGCCACCTGGCCCCGGCTCGACGCCACCGGCGAGATGGCCGTGGCCACGGCTGGGCTGACCAAGCGCTACGGCCGGATCGTCGCCCTCGACCACCTGGACCTGACCGTCCCGAGCGGCTGCATCTTCGGCTTCCTGGGCCCCAACGGCGCCGGCAAGACGACCACGCTGCGGCTCTTGACGGGCCTCGCCGGCGCCACCAACGGGACGGGCAGCGTGGCCGGAGTGCCGATCGGGGGAACGGGCGGCCAACTGGCCCGCCACATCGGCTACCTCGACCAGGATCCGCGCTTCTACGGCTGGATGAAGGGTCGCGAGCTGCTGACCATGGTCGGGGAGCTGCACGGGCTCCGTGGCTACGGCCTCCGCCAGCGCGTCGGCGAGGTGTTGGAGATCGTGGGACTGAGCGACGCCGCGGGCCGGCGGATCGGCGGCTACTCCGGCGGCATGCGCCAGCGCCTCGGCATCGGGCAGGCGCTCATCAACCAGCCGAGCGTCCTCTTCCTGGACGAGCCGGTCAGCTCGCTTGACCCGGAGGGGCGCCGCGACGTCCTGGGCATCATCTCGCGTCTCCGCGGCACCGCCACGGTGTTCATGAGCACCCACATCCTCAACGACGTGGAGCGAGTCTGCGACCGCGTGGCCATCCTGAACCTGGGCCACCTCGTGGTCGAGGGCCCGATCGACGACCTGCTCGAGCGCTACGCCCAGCCGATCTACGAGCTCGAGCCGGAGCCAAACCAGCCCGACGGCATCGGCCGCCTCGCCACCCTGATGCGGGCGCAACCGTGGGCTCGCGAGGTCAGGACCGAGCCGGACGTGGTGCGGGTCTTCGTTCAGGACCCCAAGGTGGCCGGACCGGCGATGCTGCCGCTGCTGGCCTCGTGCGGCGTGGACCTCGTCCGCTTCGAACGGGCCCGGCCCAGCCTCGAGGATGTCTTCCTGCGCCTGGTTGCCGAGAGCGACCTGCGGATCGCGCCGCGGCTCGAGATTCCCGTCACGGGGCTGGACGGGAGGGGCCGGCGATGATGGGCTTCGGCGTCCTCCTGCGCAAGGAGATACGCGAGCAGATCCGCACCGGCCGGCTGGTGGCCGTCGCCGCGGTCTTCGTCCTGTTCGGGATCATCGGGCCGCTGACCGACCGCTATATGAAGGACCTGATCGACGCGATCGGCAGCCAGAGCGGCGGCTTCACCATCGAGGTCCCAGGGCCGTCACTGGCCGGTTCGGCCGGCCAGATCCTGAAGAACCTGTCCCAGTTCGGCATCATCTGCGCCCTGCTGCTGGCCATGGGCTCGGTGGCCTGGGAGAAGGACCGCGGCACGGCCGGGCTGATCCTGACCAAGCCGGCGTCGCGGGCCGCCTTCCTGGGCGCAAAGCTGGCGGCCATGGCCTTGACCCTGGCCGTGGCAGTGACGCTCGGCTGCGGCCTGGGTTACCTCTACACGGCTCTGCTCTACCCCGCCCCGTTCGACGGGCCGGGATTCGTGGCGATGGCCGTCCTGCTCTGGTGGCTGCTGGTAATATTCGCCGCGATCACGATGCTCGGCAGCACCGTGACCCGGTCCGCGGTGGCCGCCGCGGGGATCGGCCTGATCTCGCTGCTAGTGCTGGGAATCGTCGCCGCGTTGCCGGTGGTGGGGCCGTTCATGCCGACGTCGCTGGGCAGCATTGCCCTCGACCTGTGCCTCGCCCGCGACCCCGGCTCGATCGTGGGGCCGATCCTCTTCAACGTGGCCCTGGTCCCGGCGCTCTTTACAGTGACCTGGCTGGCCTTCAGGCGCCAGGAGCTGTAGCGCGGATCGACCCGGCCGGGGTCGGCCGGGGTCGGGGGCGGACCGCAGCGCGCGGCTGGCCGCTGCTCCCGTCCCGACTACCGGCCCCTGACGAGCTTCGCCGGCTCCAGGGCGGTCCTGCGGCCGCGATTGGCCATTGCCTTGGCCAGGGCGGTGTCATGGGCCCGGCGCTCCAGGGCGTCGTCGAGCGGGGCGAGCCGCACCTGGGACGCCTGGACCCCTTCGGCCCGTGCCAGCGCGATCCGGAGCAGCTGGTCGGTCAGCCAGGGATTCTTGGGCAGGCAGGGCCCGTGCAGGTAGGTCGCGAAGACGTTGCGCCAGCGTGCCCCCTCGCCGCCGTCGCGGCCGTTGTTGCCGGCCCCGGCGATGACCCGGCCGAAGGGCTGGCAGCGTGGCCCCAGTTCGGTCAGGCCGGAGTGGTTCTCGAACCCCACCACTGTCTCGGTCCGGCCGTCGATCGTGACTTCGCAGGCCGCGTGCTGCATGAAGCGCTGCGGGCCGCCGTGCGTCTCGAGATCCAGGATCCCGGCGCCGAGCATCTCCTCGCCGGCATTGGACACGTAGCGGAGGCCGAGCAGCTGCAGCCCGGCGCAGACCGCGAAGATGACCACCCCCTCCTCCGCGGCCTCGCGCAGCGACGGAGTCTTGCGCGCCAGGTCGGCGGCAGCCACCGCCATCTCCACGTCCTGGCCACCGTGGAACAGCACGATGTCGAAGCGGAGGAAGTCGGGCTGGTCGCCTTTCTCAACCGCCACGGTCTCGACGGGTATGCCGCGCCACTGCGCCCGCCGCTCCAGCGCCATCAGGTTCCCGCCGTCACCCGCCACGTTGAGCAGAGACGGGTACAGGTGGGCGATCCGGAGGGACGCGTGGTCCGCGGATGCCGCCGAAGATGCCCCGCCGGGGCTCTCGCCCGTCGCCCGGGTAGGCCAGGCTGGTCCCGTGGACACCGGGACGATCGGCCGGGGAAACGCGGGCCCGGACGGGCTAGCGGGCCGCGGACTGTAGCTGGCCAGCCGTCCCGGCTCGTCGCGGTCGATCGCCCTGGCGTCCGGACGAGGATTGGGATTGGCGACCCGATCGGCGGCGCGCTGCTTGGGCGCGGGCCGGCTGCGACCGGCTGCGGGCCGGATCGAGAGCGGAGCCGGACTCGCGTCGTCGGGGCGCTTGCTGTCGGTCATACAGCCCAGTATCTCCCCGTCCAGCCGCGGCGCCTCATCTCGTTGCGCAGCTCGATCAGCGGCGTATAGCCCGACAGGATGATCAGGCGCGCGCCGGTCGGAAGGTTGTTGAGTGCGGCGTCGAGGGCCGCCGGGCGATCCTGAATGACCGACACCCGGCCCGACTGCACGCCGGCATAGTGGAGTCGGTTCGCCAGCTCGTCCGCGCGGGTCCCGGAGACGACGACGCGTTCGACCCTGGGCGCCATCGACTCGAAGTCCACGTCCCACAGCCAGCCGAAATCCTCGCCGTCGACGAGCGTGTTCGACGCGGCGATCAGCAGCTGCCGAGGCTCGTCCTCGCTGGCCAGGGCCCGCAGCGTGGTGTTGTACGAGGTGGGGTTCTTGGCGAAGGCGAGCACGATCGTGCGGCCCTCGGCGTCGATCTGCTCGAGGCGGCCGAATGCCGGGCCCACCCCGGCCAGCGATTCGGCGGCGTGGGTGAGCGGCAAGCCCAGGCCGACCATGATCGCCACGGCCGCTGCGGCGTCGTAGGCGATGTGGATGCCGGATTGGGGGATGTCCAGGGCCAGGCGCCCCGCCGGTGTCCGGAGGACGCAGCGGGTGGCGGCAAGACCGAGGACCTCGACCGAAGTGACGGCGACGTCCGGAGTCGGTCGCGCGAAACCGCAGCTGGGACAAGCGTAGTCACCCATGTGGCTCAGGTAGACGCGGCGGTATTTCAGGTCGGCCCGGCAGCGCGGGCAGCGGATCGTGTCGGCGGCCCGGCTGATGCGATCGGTCGAGCCCCTCAGGTTCAGCCCGAAGGTGACGCGCCGCCCTTCGCGCTTCTCCCCGAGGGTCGCGACCATCGGATCGTCGGCGTTCAGGACGAGGGCCGAGTCGGCCCGCAGGGCGGCCGCCACCGACTCGATCGCGTCGGCCACGGCGTAGATCTCGCCGAACCGGTCGAGCTGGTCGCGGAACAGGTCGGTCACGAGCAGGGCACGGGGCAGCGTCTCAGGCGCGATCCGCGGCAGGGCACCTTCGTCCACTTCGGCCACGAGCACGCAGTCGGGCAGCCTGCCGCGCCAATCGGCCTGGCTCACCGCCAGGCTGGTCACGCCCTGGACGAGGTTCGCGCCGGCCGAGTTGTGGCCGACCTGTATCCCCTCGCCCCGCAGCAGCGCGGCCGTG
>Ga0182021_10012395_pt1 | contig 10122 bp, 6 predicted proteins | sample 612E3MmetaG_FD_120493 | JGI IMG/M metagenome (GOLD analysis project Ga0182021, IMG submission 120493) | Permafrost microbial communities from Stordalen Mire, Sweden - 612E3M metaG (Illumina Assembly) | ecosystem: Environmental > Terrestrial > Soil > Wetlands > Permafrost | place: Sweden... | reverse complement strand
TCTCCCAATGGTTCATGGATAGAAGCAATTGACTGCAGTATAGAGCCAGCCAGTGACCTGCCTGACTACACCCTGAACGGTATTCTTCCCGGCAACACCGCAGCCAATAACGTCGCAGAGTTTAACGGCATGCTTCCAGTCAAGGGAGGAGTATTGCTCCATGGTTCAACAGGCGTATTCGATATTGCGCAACAGGACCAAAATCTTAGTTACGAGAGCGATGGCACTTCCCTGTATCGCCTGAAACAGACTGTGGTCAACACTGCAGCCACCGGTAGCCCTGCCTTCTATCAGCTTGTAACCAGAATTCAGCAGATAGACACAGCAACCGGGTTGGTAACCAACATAACGGGTGTAAGTTCAGATGTTGAAAAGATTGTGCACACAGATGGTCAGTGGTGGGCAGGTAAATACGGTTCTAATGTTGCGGGCGATAGCACACTTGGACTCTACAAATTAACCGTTGGTACTCCGCCCTGGGCCATGAGTACAACTCCGGATAAGACTATTATTTTAGGTGATAACCTTAATTATATTGGTGGCGATATTCAGGCAATATCCGGCAGCGGGAGTGACATCTATTATGTCGTGAGAAAGTATAACATGATGATGTTTGGCAACTCCTGGTATGAGATACATAAGTTTAATGTGACAACTTCCGTTGATACATTGATTACGAATATTAACTGGTGTAACGCCATAGAGTCCTATAACGGCTATATTTACACTTCCGGCGATGGAGGGATTGCAAAGCGTAATGCAACAACCGGCGCTGTTGTTGCCAAATATGAAAATGGTGAATTCAAGGCTATGTTAGGCGGTTATTTTTACACAAATGACAACGGCAAACTGGTTAAATATGCCGGTGTCCCCGCCGGTGGTACAGCCAAAGCAGCACTGGCCAAGTACTTCGGATTCTAGTCTGTTGAAACGTGTAATATGAATGTAAGGGCGGCCACCAGTGGCCGCCCTTTTTTTAACAGCACTCACCAGAGGTAAAATGCGCATTTTATTTCTTCTTGCCATGTCGTTTATATACATTCTTCTGCACCATGAGACTTGTTCTGCCTACACTGAGATAACCGGATTATTCATTGATGAAGGTGTCGAAACCATAGCCAGAGGCGGTTTAAAGAAATTACCGGAAAATCAGGAAAAGCTCGATTTCAATTCGCCGCTGTTCCTTGACAGCCACGGGAAAATCCGCTCCGACGTCTCCTTTGAACACCAACGGACGATCCGGGTATACAACGGAAGCTGGGCAGGGAGCCACGCCTACAGCGACCAGTTGGAGGGTGCCATTGCCGCACCATTTTCTCTGTGGGGTGGTACTCTGACAGGGGATGTTGCCGCCGGTTATGGCTATCGCTCTTTTGATGTTAAAGCCGAAAGCAGCACGGCGGATGTTTCTATTTCCGCATCAGATCGGTTCTCCGCCAGAAAAGGAGGGGTGTTCCTGAAGGTTCTGGACAAGGTTTCCCTGGGAATTGCAGTGGTCGATACCGATTATCGCAGTCGTGCGGAGATTCCGATCGAGGTCACTATTACTCCTGTTGAGTATGTATCAATCGGTTATAAACGTTCATATACAGATATTGCCGGAAACTTTTCTGCGTCGAAATCGGGCAGTAACGGAACTTTTCCCGTATCGTACTTTGAGGAAAAAAATGAGCTGTCGGTTAAGGGGGAGTTCAAAGGGGTTGTAATGGCCCAATATGCTCAGGAGCTTCAGCACCCTGAAAACAATCGTTTTATCGGTCGGCTTGAACTGCCTGGATCTCTGTATCTGGCTGGCGACTACACTCGGCGAATTTTTATGTTCAACGAGGGGTTCACTGTAAATGATCTCAATGGAGGATATCTGAAAGGGGAGGGGACCTGGCGGGAATATCGGATCGGGATCGGTGCCGATCTCGGCAATCACTGGATTATTGAGGCCAATTATCGCCGTCAGAATCTGAATTCATCCGGAGGCGGTATCGCTAACAGTACTGCTGTCCTCAATTTCTGGCCGTCACTGCTGGTTGGAAATTACAATCATATTTACTCAGTTGCGTTTGAAAGTGATCAATACCATCTGGGTGCAGAGTACAAAGGGGATAATGTTTCATTTGGGATAGGCTGTCAGTATCTCGATATCAAACCGATTGCAGAGATGACCTATTGGCGCAGTCTGCTGTTCGGTCTGGGGAGAACGGGGGAGGAGACTCTTAAGCTTGATACTGATCGCATTCAACTGCTTTTCCTCTCACTTGGGGCCGGCTATCATTGGGATTCGGCTTCAATCAGTTTTGCCTTTGGTCAATTCATCCCCATTGCTCTTCACGAGCGCAGCACGGCTGAAAACAGCGGAACCAGCGGAACCAGCGGAACCAGCAGCTCAGGTAAGGACATTTTTTCAAAAATCGGTGATTATATTAACCGCAATCCCGGGGGGAACATTGTAAGATTTATGGCGAGCTTTTATTTTTGAATTATTAGAAAATACACTTCTTTGACTTTTACCGATTGCATGCTATTTTTAAACATCGTTTATTAACTGTCCGGCGCTGAAACACTCTCATCAAGCGAGGTACTCAGTATGAACAAAAAACTTTTATTTCTCCTGATGATTTGCTCACTGCTAATTATTTCTTCTCTGTATGCTACTGCCGATGAGTCTCACTTCGTTCAACCGTACCGGGTTAAAATCTATGCAAAACCATCCATCGCAGCTGAAGTTCTCGGTTCGGTTGATTCCGGTTATCAGTTTGTCTCTGTCGGCAGGGATGGGAACTGGGTGAAGCTTACGTTTAAAGGTAAGCAGGGCTTTATCCCTGCAGTTCAGACCGCGAAGACACCACCTCTCGGGAAAAGTGCTGTTCAGACTGCGGAAACTGCCCCCAAACTGGGTGCCAGGGCGCGAACATCATCTTCTTCGGCCGTTGTCGCCGGTATGAAGGGGCTTACCTATGAAGACCGGGCCAGGGTTACCAAGGGTGAACGGAGTGATTTCGAGGCTCTTGAAAAAGTTGAGGAGCTGAAGTTTACGCCCGAGGAACTCAGGGCATTTCAGCTGGAAGGGGGGAAACCATGAAATTAGTGAGCCTGCTTTTCTCAATTGCACTTCTCTACACCCTACTGCCTCAAACCCTCTTTGCTGCCGAGAACAAGGCACTTGACTGGCGGGCGCGCGCTCCGGCTGTAGATCGCGACAGCTATTCAGAGTCTGACACTGATGAGGAGCTGAAATTCGGTCGTGAGATTGCCGCCCGTTTGCTTGGTCAATACAAATTATCCGGTAATGAAAAACTGCAAAAATATGTCAATCTTGTCGGTACAACATTAACTCAAAACTGCAGCAGACCCGAACTTGTTTTTCATTTTGTAGTCATTGAGAGCGGGGAAATCAACGCGTATTCAACCCCGGGCGGGTATGTCTTCGTCACTACAGCGGTTCTCGAACAAATGGATAATGAAGCGGAATTGGCTGGTGTTCTTGCCCATGAAATATCCCACGTTACAGAGCGCCATATTGTCAAAGAGTTAAGCCTGAAGGGGGCTGAAAAATCGGCGGTAGCATCTATTTCCGCTTTGATAGGCGGTGCTTCCAAGTCAGCCGGAATTGCATTTTCACAAGCGGTTGACAAAGCGGTAGACATGATCTTGCGGGATGGCTACAAGAAAGAGGATGAGATGCAGGCCGATGCCGACGCTGTCCTGCTTTGTGCTTTCTCCGCTTATGATCCTTCCGGCCTCGTTACGTTTCTTGACAAGGTTGGCAAAATCAAGGGCGGAGTCGGCAAAACCTACCCTGTGTATGATCTGCGCCTTGCTACTCTTCAACGGGCGATGTCAGATGAAGGGATAGCGGGGGTGAAGCTGGCTTTGAACACTGAGCGTTTCACGAAAGCTGTGAAGGCAGATGGTAGCGATAATCCACTAAATCTGATCCGTAACGTGATTCCAGGAGGAACCAATGATTAGAAGATATCTTCAGGGTGCTGCCATGCTTGCTCTGTTCTCGCTCGCTACGACTTCCGGAGCCGATGAGTTTCATTACAACAATATTCTGATCGGTGACCGGGCATCCGGTATGGGGGGGGCCTATACAGCTGTTTCCGATGATCCGGGCGGGATGTATTACAATCCGGCGGGAATCGCCTATTCAACCGGAAAGAACCTTTCAGCCAGCGTCAACGCGTACAGCGTATCGAACAGAACGTACAAAGGGGTCATTGGTGGCCAGGACTGGACCAGAACCTCCTCAACACTTCTGCCGAACTTCTTCGGGATCATCCAGCCGGTTGGCAAATTAAAACTCGGATTCTCGTATGCGGTTCCTGACAGTAACCAGGAAGATCAGGATCAGCGATTTAATCGCTCTGATGTGTTTGGTGGAGCGACTCATACAGTTAACTTCAATAATAAAAACGACACAAACCTATTTGGCCCATCTGCTGCTGTCCAATTGAGCGATTCACTTTCAATTGGTGCAACACTGTATGTTCATAAACGGAGTACAGAAGCAATTCTAAATCAATCATTAGTATCTAATTCCGGGACCAGTTATACATGGGTAAATGGTTATACTGAAAGTGATGAATGGGGTCTTAAGCCAATTGTTGGAGTAATGTGGGCCCCAATGGATAAACTTTCATTAGGCCTGACGGTTTCGAAAACGGTTGTGCTTTCATCTGATATATTAACTCAGACCACTATTTCCTCGGATACAGCAACACTTCCTGCAAGGACATTTGATACGTACCATGATAAGCGGAAATATCCTTATCAGGTAACTGCCGGGGTTGCATTCTTTCCGGACAGTTCATTGCTGCTTTCCGGTGACGTGAGTTATTATTCAGCTTATGAGTATACGTTTGTGAACACTTTGAATAAGCGCGAGGCGGTTTTAAACGGAGCGGTGGGTGCGGAGTATTACGTCAACAAAAACTGGGCTGTTCGCGGCGGGCTATTTACCGATTTTGCAAATACACCGGCAGTTGTGGATGGCGGAACGAATCAGAAAGAACACATCGATATGTTTGGGGGCAGCTTAACGGTAAGCCATTTTACAAAAAACACCTCCATCTCGTGTGGTGGGAGTTATAAATTCGGCAACGGCAAGTCACAGGTTCTTGGTGGAAACAACCCCATTCAGGACGCAAGCTCCAACAACTGGACCATGTTTGTTTCATCTTCCTATTCTTATTGAAACACCTGCACCGTGGAAGGGGAAGTTGGCTTTAGCCGGCTTCCCCTTCAAGTTCGCTGCGTAGCAGGATTGTTGCCGACTGACACATGATTTCGATCCTGTCGATTACCGCTTCTGCATCCTGCAGTTCCTTCCCGTTCCTCAACGTTTTTTCAACACTGTGACACAGGTCTGCCAGATGTTGTGCTCCAAGCATGGCACTGGATGTTTTGAGACTGTGTGCTGCTCTGATTAACTCTTTTGTATTGTTTTGTGCGAGACCGTTGCGCATCGCTATGATCAGTTGCGGAGAATCGGTTTCATACACTGATATAACTTTTGCCAGAATATCAGGGGTTCCCGGTCTCCTTAACTCCTTGATTGCATCCAGCGGTGTGCGCTCAAGAAGCGGCATTGGATTGGAATGAGTCTCAAAAGAAACGGCAGTTTTAGATGTATCGGACTGATAACTGATATCAGCCTGTTTTGAATCCGGAAGCCACCGGGTTAGAATATCTTGCAACTGTCTCAGATTAAATGGCTTCTTCAAATAATCATCCATACCGGCATCAAGGCATAACCGTTTGTCCTGCTCCATAGCATTTCCGGTGAGGGCAATTATGGGCAGACGTGTGTCCCCCCGAGCCATCTCCCACTCACGATATTTCCGTGTTGCTTCGTAGCCGTCCATCCCCGGCATCTGGCAGTCCATCAATACCAGGTCGAATCGCTCTTCCAGCAGTAATTCAAGCGCCTCAAAACCGTTGTTTGCTGAGGTAGCGGAGTGTCCCATGTGCATCAGAAGTTCACTGCAGACTTCATAGTTGACCTTCGTATCTTCTACTACCAGAACCCTTGAGCTGGTGATAGGCGGCTTGCTCATCTCCTCCTTGAAAAGTTTATAGGACGATTCAGGCAATTGGCCGCTAAAACGCGCCAATCGAACGGTAAACCAGAAGTTTGATCCGACCCCGTAAATACTGTCTGCGCCGATTGAGCCGCCCATCAGGTCGGTCAGTTGTTGTGCTATCGAAAGACCGAGTCCGGTACCTCCGAAACGTCTTGTTGTTGAGCCGTCAGCCTGGGCAAACCGATCAAAAATAAGCGGGAGTGCTTCGGGACTGATTCCTATTCCGGTGTCTGTAACTTCAAACTTTGTAACAACATGCTCGGGAGTCAGTTCGACGTTGTGGACCTTGACTGTAATAGTCCCCTGTTCGGTAAACTTTAACGCATTACTTACAAGATTTATCAGTACTTGTCGCAATCTAACGGGATCGCCTTCAACAGAATACGGAACTGCAGGATCAATTTCTGTTTTCAGCGTGATCTCCTTCCATTGAGCCTGTTCGGAAAAAACTTCGATAAGTTCATTGAGAGTGTCAAGAAGGTTGAAGGGGGTGGTTTCCAATGTGAGCCGACCCGCTTCTATTTTTGACAAATCAAGAATATCGTTGATGATTGCGAGAAGTGAGTTAGAGGAGGTTCGTATCGTCGCAGCAAAATGGTGCTGACGCTCGGTAAGCCCCGATTTCAGCAACACCTCGGTCATTCCTATAATCCCGTTCATGGGTGTTCTAATTTCATGGCTCATATTTGCCAGAAACTGTGATTTCGCCAGATTTGCGTCCTCGGCGGCTTTCTTTGCACTCTGCAGGTTCAAGATTGCGGCTTCCAATTCTTGGTTGGTTGCGGTGAGCTCGCCGGTTCGCTTGATAATCACTTCTTCAAGAGATTCATTATATTCCGCAATCCTCATGTCACGCACCTGGATCTCAGCCAGCATGGTGTTAAAGCCTTCAATCAGTGTGCCTACCTCATCCAGACTCCGCTTTTCAACCCGAAGTGAAAAATCAGCGCTGGTGCTGACCTGCTGCATCGTTTGTGCAAGCGTAATGACCGGCGTGGTAATTACACTCTGTAATCTGTTTGATAATATGTATGTAAGCAGCATCGCGGAAATAAAAACTGCGGCTATGATGATTATGAAATGGCCGAGCTGCGAATATAATAATGACAGGTCGGACTGAATCAAAACCTTTCCGATGGTTTGGCCATCAACAACAATATTTTTTACTGTCTCAATGTCGTCAGCCCAAAGCCAGCCATCTCCATTTTCATTGGCTTCTATGAGGAGTTCTGCCGGTTGTTTATGGTGGGTAAAACCGCCGGATCGATACTGTACAAAAACAGAATCTTTGTTGTCGAGAATATAGGCAGAGATGATCTGTTTATTTCTCTTCAGCCCGTTCACTGTTTCCTGTGCAGCATTCTTGTCGCCGAATACAAGTGCCGAACTTGCATTGAGAGCGACAATATCGTTAAGTGAGGCAAGATCATCCTTGACCTCTTTATGCTTAACAATTGCAACGTTGGCGACGAACGCCAGAGATACCAGTAACAAAACAGTGCTGCTTTGCAGAACCATGATCGACATTACTTTGTTCTTGATTGTTGATTCGAGAAATCTGTTTTTGATGTTTGATACACACCGATGAATCATTTGATTACCTCGGCTGACAATTTAAGCAGGTTGCTGCTGATATCAAGGCCGACTGCACGGGCTTGTGCCAGGTTTATGGAGAAAGAAATGCGGTTTTCAATCAAGGTCATATTCAAGGAGCCTCCCGAACCGATAAAAACAGGGGAGTCACCGATAGTGAGGATCGGATATTGACGTAATGATATCAGGATGCGGGACAGTTTATGGGGGCTGGTTTCTTCGACGACTACGATCTGACAATCGAGCAATTCATCAACATCATTCGATTTTATTACGCGAAGCTTTCTGCCGTTCACGGTCTTCCCGGAAATGCTCTGCCATTCATGTGCAAGGGGGCCTTTCCCCAAGACTCCGATCAGAACGGTAGTGGCTCCAGGCAGAGGCCATTTTACATAACGCACCACATTGAATACAAAAACCGCTTTTGCCTGGTTCTCGCTTATCATTCGCTCTTCCGCCGCGTATGCAGAGATGGGCAGGTAATGAAGCGTCAGTGCGACGAGACAGATTATTTTACAGAAACAGTTCATATCAGTTCACGATAGAAAGAGATTGAGTTGAAAATAATCAGAATTTCCAGGTAACTTTGCCATAGCCGCTGCGAACGACCTGAGATGGCAAGGTGTTGATGTATTCCGGGATGAATTCCTGGTGCTGATTGCGGAACAGATTCTGTCCGACAATAGAAAACTCAAGATTTCTGACCGGTTTCCATGCCATTCTGACATCCAAGGTTACATAGCCGGGTATGGAAGAGCCGTCTATTGAAGCAAGGCGGTCAGTTCCACGCAGCCAAAGATCAAGCGTCACCTGCCGACCCAGGTCGAAACCGGAACGGAGCGATACCTGATGCTGCGGTGTGTCTCTCTCGGCATTCCCTTTGTTGATTTCATCAACACTTGTGCCGTCAAGTTGCATTTTCAACTTCTCGTAACTGTACGCGGCCTGCAGTCTCCACCAGTCAAGCGGTGTCCAGTCTGCAGCAACTTCCACTCCGATTGCCCTCCCATGCATGTCATTGCTGAGTATAAATGGCTGGACATTTGTTGGCACTAAAGTAGGCTCCTGATATGGGGATCCCGGGCTTATCACCCGCAAGTTTGTATAAACGTTGTAGTAGATCGCCATGTCAAAGGAGAGGCGGGGTATGACTTCGGTACGATAGCCGATTTCGTATGCCAGGAGCTCTTCGGATTTAAATTTCTGATTGCCAATGATCTCAAGTCTTAAAGGAGTATCTGGGCTCAGGTTGGGAGGAGTACCCGGTGCCAGTGACCGATAATTGTAATTAATTTCCTGTTCTCCTTTGGTGCTTGAACGCACAGCCCGGGAAACAGAGCCCCACAGTGAATTGTGCGGAGTCACCATCCAGAGCAGGCGTCCATTTGGTTGAACGGAAAAACCGGAATAATTATTTTGTTCAAATCGTGATCCAATTATTAGGGACACTTTTGACGGGATAAGAGATATTTCGTCATGAAGGAATGCGCTGTAAATTTCGTTGGTCACGCTTGTCGTGTTAAATGTCAGGGTCGGTGTGTTGCTGATTCCATACTGATTATGGCGGTAACCGAGGCCCCATACGACGTCCTGGTATGTGCCCAGTGAGAAACGGTGCTGGAAGTCTATATCAACGGTGTTGAAAATCTGCGGAGAAACAAGCATGCCATATTCAGAATGGTCATAATACATCTGCAATGAAAGGCTGTTGGTGTCTGAGAACGCCCTCTGCCAGCGGGAGAGAATATTTCCGCCGCTTACGGCCTTGCTGGATTGAACCTCACGATTGTAAGGCGGAGTCGAAGTTGCCGGGTGGTCATAGAGGAGATAGGTCTCATCCAGTCGCCCGTCATAATAATCTCCCTGAAGTGTCAGGGTATCATGCAATCCGGGCTGCGCATCCAGTCTGAATCCGCCTTGAGTTATATGCCACTGGTCGTTGCTATTCGTGCCGGATTCAAATGTAAAACTGTCTCGTTGCTGATGTTTTACATACAGTCTCACGTTACTGTTCTCGCCGAGAGTTGTACCAGTCCGGGCCGCTGCAAATGCTTTTTCGTATGATCCTCCTCCGGCGGCGAGAAGGACTCCCCTGGTATTTTCAGCTGACTTGGTAATGATATTGATCACGCCGTTAACTGCATTTGCCCCCCAGAGAGCGGCCCCTGGGCCACGAATGACTTCAATTCGATCGATATCATCCAGGAGAGTGTCCTGGATTTCCCAGTAGACGCCCATGAAGTAGGGGGTATACAGACTGCGGCCATCCATCAGTACCAGCAGTTTGTTTGCAAAGCGGCCGTTGAAGCCCCGTGAGCTGATCGCCCATTTGTTGCTGTCAATTCGGGCCACCTGTATGCCGGGTGCCATCCTGAGAGCATCTGCTATGGTGGTTACACCGGAGCGCCTGATGTCTTCCTGGGTAATGACAAAAACTGCAGCAGCT
>Ga0182021_10012394_pt1 | contig 10123 bp, 9 predicted proteins | sample 612E3MmetaG_FD_120493 | JGI IMG/M metagenome (GOLD analysis project Ga0182021, IMG submission 120493) | Permafrost microbial communities from Stordalen Mire, Sweden - 612E3M metaG (Illumina Assembly) | ecosystem: Environmental > Terrestrial > Soil > Wetlands > Permafrost | place: Sweden... | reverse complement strand
TTCAACACCCTTTGTTCCAGCTCCCTTCCGGTGTGGACACCTTCCTTCTTCAATATGTGGTTTCTGCAGGCGAGCTCGATGATAGCCGCCACATTCCTGCCTGAACTCACGGGTACGCGCATAAGCGGGAGGTCTATGCCGAGAAGACGGTATTTGTCCTCTCTCAGTCCCACCCTCTCGTAATCTGTTGTGTCATTCCAGTCGGTCAGTTCGACAACAAGCTCTATCTTCTTGCTGTCCCTCACAGCGGCAACGCCGAAAAGATGACGTATATCTACCACCCCGATGCCACGGATTTCCAGGAGGTTCCGTATCATTTCCGGGGCCTCTCCCGTTAGAGTGATGGGTCCCATCTTCTTCACGTCCACAATGTCGTCCGACACCAGGCTGTGACCCCTCATAACAAGTTCCAGGGCCGTCTCGCTCTTTCCAATCCCTGCCCTTCCCACGATGAGAATACCTACGCTCATGATCTCAAGGAAGACGCCGTGCACAATGCCCGAGGGGGCCAATTGCTGTTCAAGAAACCGGGTGACCCTCTCGATAAAAACAGAGGTGACCAGTTTCGTGCGTAAAAGGGCTATATGCTTCTCTTCCGTCTCTGTCAACAGGTATTCAGGCACCTTCAGGTTGCGCGTTACCACGAAGCAGACCACATCCTGTCTGCACAGCTCGCCAATGATCTGCCTTGCCTCCTCCTCCTTCTGGGTCCTCAAGTAAGAGATCTCCGTATTGCCGAGAATCTGAACCCGGTGGGGGTGCAGATAGACCATATAACCGGCGACTATCAATCCCAGCTTCTGTATTCTCGGGTTGTATATCTTCTTTTGAAGACCTGTAAAGCCGGAGATGACCTCCAGCTCTATGCCGTGTTCTCTGTCATCTACGAGTGCCTGTACGGTTATGCCCTTCATCCACTAAATCTCTCATCCTCTTCCAGAATATTCCGGTACAGATCTTCCCGAGCCCCGTCTTCCAGGAGTCTTGACCGGAAGGAGGGATCCCTCAGGATTCTGGAGATCCTGGACAGCATCTTCAGGTGGAGGCCGGCGCCATTTTCGGGCGCAAGGAGAAGAAAAAAGATGTGTACCGGTTTTTCATCGACCGCCTGAAAGTCAATCCCCTCTACAGACCTGCCGAAGGCACACAGCACGGTATTGATGCCCTTCATTTTGCCGTGGGGGATGGCAACGCCTTCCCCGATGCCGGTGCTACCCAGATTCTCCCTGTCCAGAACGACCCGGGCTGCCAGATCGGCATCAGTAATAAGGCCCTCTTCCTTGAGAGCCCTGGTCAGTTCTCCAATCACTTCTTCTCTCGTTCTACCTCTCAGACTAACAATAAGACAAGATTCTCTGAGTGCGTCCTTTATTCTCATAGGCTCTTGCCGGCCGTCTGGATGAGGCCGTAATTGCCATCCTTTCTCTTATACATAACACAGACGTTGCCTTTCTCGATGTCACGAAAGATCATGAAGTGGTTTCCCGAAGCAACAAGCTGCATGAGGGCTTCTTCAGGATCCATGGGCTTGGCGTCTATCGCCTTGGTAACGAAAATTTTAGAGGCTTCTTCCTGGACAGCACCTGCGACACGCTTGGGCTTATCTTCCCGATAACGCTTCACTTTGTCCCGATACCTCTTAAGTCGGGTTTCAAGCTTGTCCAGTATCTTATCTACTGCGGCATGCATATCGCTCATCACTTCGTGGGCATTGATGACAACCCCGTTCACGGTGAACATCACATCCACCCTCTGCCGATACGACCGCTCAAGGGAAAGAACTACATGGATATCGAGCGGTATCTCCACATACTTTTGCAGTCTTGAAAGCTTCTCTTCCACGTATGCTTTCAGGTTCTCATCAGGCTCTATATGCCTGAAACTAATGGTGATGTCCATCACGCCTCCAGCTCATGAAATAAGGTCGGCAGTGACCCAACCAAGCTACAAAGCTAACAGATACAGGATACCTTGTCAATGTCAATTCAGTCCAGTCTCCGTCTCTCTCTTGAAGACGAAATATGGAGTAATTCCCTGTATTTTGCGATCGTTCTCCGTGCTATTCTTACGCTGTGCTTTTCCTTCAGGAGGGAAACGATCTCCTCGTCCTTGAGGGGGTTTTCTCTGTCCTCGCCCTGGATGATCTCGGAGATACAGTCCATGACAGCGTTGGCGGATATGGATTCGCCGTTCTCACCCCCCACCCCGGTGGTAAAGAAGAACTTCATTTCAAAGACACCGAAGGGCGTACTCATATATTTGTTTGTAGTTATGCGGCTCACCGTCGATTCGTGGACCCCGATATATCCCGCCACATCCTTCAGGATGAGAGGCTTGAGGCAGCGAACGCCCCCGTCAAAGAACTCCTTCTGAAAGTCGACAATGCTCTTGGCCACCAGGTAGAGCGTCTTTTGTCTTTGCTGCAGGCTCTTAATGAACCATTCCGCCTGTTTGATCTTCTTTTTGACATAATCCTTGGCATCCAGGTTCACCTTCTGGTCCACGAGAAGGTCAAGGTAGTAGCCATTCATCCTCAATTCAGGCATACCGTCATCATTCAGTACTACCTCAAAGCCGTCCTCCGTCTTCACCACATAGACATCAGGAGTGACGTAAATCGTTTGCTCGTTCTCGTAGTTGCGGGCAGGTTTGGGATCGAAGGTCTTCATCTTCTCAAATACAGCCTTGACCTGCTCCACCGAATATCCCGACTTCCTTGCAATATCCTTGATGCCCATCTTCTTGAAAAGGTCGAAATGGTTGGCAATGAGATCCTCGAAGATGATGTCTTTCTCTCCCCTGTCCCTATACTGGATAAGAATACATTCCCGCAGGTCACGGGCAGCGATCCCGGGAGGATCAAGGGCATGGATTTTCTTGAGGACGGCCTCAAGAGACTCCACGGCCACGCCGGATACCTGAGAGATCTCCTCAAGAGGCGCAGCGAGGTACCCATTGTCATCGATACTCTCTATGATCCACTCGGCCCAGACCCTCTCATCCCGCCCGAAGTCGGAACATCCTATCTGCCAGCGCAGGTAATCGCGTAGATCCCCGACCTTCTTCACTACGTTTTCGTAATCGAAGGCCTCCCTCTCCTCGGGAGGGGCGTAATCCTCTGAAGAGGAATAACGCTCAAGCCATTCTGCAAGTTCCTCCTTCTTCTGATCGGCATTCTTCTGATCGGCAGCCTCATCGACCTGCCGTTCTTCTTCTACCTCCAGGATCGGGTTTTCCTTAAGCTCCTCTTCGATAGCCTCTATGAGCTCCATCTGAGAGAGCTGCAGCAGCTTTATCGCCTGTTGAAGCTGAGGCGTCAGTACGAGCTGTTGGGCCAACCTCTGTGTCTGTTTAAGCTCCAACATCTAAGGAGAACTCCTCCCCGAGATACACATCCCTTACTACCTTATCATTCACGATGTCCATCGGCTGGCCTTCCAGAATAATACGACCCTCACTGATGATGTACGCCCTGTCGCAGATAGCAAGTGAATCACGCACATTGTGGTCTGAAAGCAGCACACCGATCCCGCGTTTCGTCAACCCTTTTACCACCTTTTTCAGCTCTGAGACCGAGATGGGATCGATGCCTGAAAAGGGCTCGTCGAGCAGCATAAACTTGGGATGCATCATGAGGGCTCGTGCAATCTCCAGTCTCCTGCGCTCGCCTCCTGAAAGGAGATCAGCACTGTTTCCGGCAAGGTGCTCCAGTTTGAAGCTGGCGAGAAGATCGGTCACCCTGTGTTCGATCATGTCCCTGTCAATCTCGTGGAACTCAAGGATCGACCTCAGATTGTCGGCAACGCTCATTCTCTTGAAGACAGAGGGCTCCTGGGGAAGGTAGGTAATCCCCTTCCTTGCCCGCATAAACATTGGCAGGGTTGTAATATCCTCCGAGTCGACACCTATGGTCCCACTGTCCGGCTTGATGAAGCCTATGATCGTATAAAAGCTGGTTGTTTTCCCTGCGCCATTCGGGCCGAAAAGACCTACCACCTCCCCGGTGTTCACATGGAGACTCACCTGGTTTACGACCCTTCGCGAATTGTAGGACTTCGAGAGGTTGTTGGCGTGAAGGACTGATACGCTGTTATCCGCGTGGTTCACTGCTCAATTCTCATCTTTGGTCGTTCTACGGAGAACGTGCCCGTTTTCATATCGTATACAATCAATTCTCCCACCATCTCCACGTTGTCCTTGGTGATCTTCGGAGCTTGCCTAAGCTCTACCCTCTCTTCCTTAAGATAATATAGTGCCAGTTCGCTTTTAGCAATAGTCCCTTTTGTCAGCAGCCGTACCTTGCCCCGGGCCTCTATCTTCTCGATGGCATCACCGTTACTCACTACGTAGACCTTGTCGCAGAGAAGGGTCATCTCCTCTCCCTTGACCACTACCTTGCCCTCAAAGACATAGGATTGATCCTTGAGGAGGTAGGTGAAGTTATCGGAAGAGAACTTATACTTCTTATTTTCTGTCTCTACCGTGCCGTGGACATCCCTCTGGACCTTCACCGTCTGTTCTTTAGTATCGGCAACAAGGCCGACTCCGATAAGATCCAGTCGCTGACCCTTCAGCTCAACAGGCGCACTGGTCCAGGCCAGCGATTTCTTGAAATCGAAGTCCATGGAGGGGCTTGCCAGTGTGTACTGTCCCTTGTAGAGCACCTCCACGTCCTGCACTGTCCCCTTCTCCTCTGTCGTGTCGATCTCTCCTTTGCTGCCCTTAAAAAAAACAGTCACCTCCGGGTTCGGTTTGTAGGTCCCCTCAATTCCCTCCATCTCCACAAAGGGCTTGTCTATGTACTTGCGCGCCGTTTTCGCCCGTATCTCCCAGTCGATGACGCCCTTCTTTTCCCCCGAATATTTCATATCCTTGAAAACAATCACTCTCTTTGCATCCTGGGGGACAGCAGAAGCGGAGCGGTCAGGTTTCTTGAAGAGAAAATACGCGGACAGCAGAACGATGCAGATAATGAATCCTGACGTTATGTAAACGATGATGGCCCTTCTGTTCATCAATCCTCATACGATTTTTGCCTTGAGGAGGTCGTGGATATGGAGAATACCCACAGGGTACTTTCTCTCTCCCCCCTCAAAGGCGAAGAGAGAGGTGATGGAAAATTCCTCCATCATCTGCAGGGCATGGGCTGCCAGGGCTTCTTTCTCGATCCCCTTCGGATTCTTCACCATTACATCCCGTGCTCTTCTCTCCAGCAGATTGTCGCCCTTCTCAAGGGCCCTCCGTAAGTCGCCGTCCGTAATAATTCCCAATAATTGATCATTCCGATCAAAGACACCCGTCACACCAAGTCTCTTTGACGTGATCTCTACGATGACGTGGCGCATCAACATGTCCTCGTAAACCTTCGGGAGGTCATCCCCTGCGTGCATAAGGTCCTCCACGCGCAACAGCAAGCTTCGGCCGAGGGTTCCGCCGGGGTGAAGGAGGGCGAAGTCCTCCATTCTGAAATTCCTCTTTCTCATGAGGGCAATAGCAAGCGCATCGCCAAGGGCCAGTGTTGTTGTCGTACTGGAGGTTGGCACCATATTGTAGGGACATGCCTCTTCAACCTTCACGTCAAGGATGACGTCTGCGTACCCTGCCACCGTCGATTCTATATTACCCGTCATCACGATGGCCACGATGCCCATTCGTTTGATCCACGGGAGGACCTTGATTATCTCCTCCGTCTCGCCGCTGTTTGAAAGGATGAAGAAGATGTCCCCCTTCTGTACCATGCCGAGGTCCCCGTGGAGGGAATCTGCGGGATGAAGGAAAAGGGCCGGCATGCCGATGCTCGAAAAGGTAGAGGCCAGCTTCTTTGAGATAAGACCCGATTTCCCGATGCCCGTAAAAACAAGCCTTCCCTCGCAACCGTCGATCAGGTCCACGGCCCTGTCAAACTGCGTATCGAGTCTCTCCATGACCGATAGGATGGCGTCGGCCTCCTTTTTCAGCACCTCTTTGCCTATCTCGATGTAGCTCGTCACAGGGCTTCCTCGATTCGCTTGAGGGCTTCAAGGACAGAAGGAAGATCTCCGAGGGCAAGGCAATTCTCCCCGTCGCACAGCGCCTTTGACGGATCCTCGTGGACCTCCATGAAAATGCCGTCCACACCTACTGCCACCGCAGCCCTGGCCAAGGGGAAGACAAACTCCCTCTCTCCTGATGATGAGCCCGCTCCTGCACCGGGCAGTTGCACGCTGTGGGTGGCATCAAAGATAACGGGGTATCCGGTCCTTTTCATGATGGGGATGGCCCTGAAATCGTTCACGAGATTGTTGTAGCCGAAAGAAACACCCCTTTCGGTGATGAGGACCCTGTTGTTGCCGGTGGATTCGATCTTCTCAATCACATGACCCATATCGTAAGGGGAAAGGAATTGCCCTTTCTTTATATTGACGGCCCTACCTGTCCGGCCGCATGCAACCAGCAGATCCGTCTGGCGCGAGAGAAAGGCAGGTACCTGGAGGATGTCAACTACCTCTGCGGCAACACGGGCCTCCTCTGGCGAATGGACATCCGTGAGCAGGGGCACCTGGAACCTCTCCCCCACCTCCTTTAGTATCGTAAGCCCCTTCTCGAGTCCGGGTCCTCTGAAACTTCGAAGGGAGGTCCTGTTGGCCTTGTCGTAGGAAGCCTTGAAAACAAAGGGGATGGAAAGGCGAGCAGCGAGCGTGACCAGGCTCTCCGCTGTCCGAAGGGTGCTGTCTCTGTCCTCGATGACACAGGGGCCCCCGATAAAGACAAAAGGCTTTGCGCCGATACGAACGTTTCCTACCTCTACTTCTTTCTGCATTTCGTTCGTTCCTGCCTTCTCTTCAACGAGGCCTTAATGAATTCCCTGAAGAGAGGGTGCGGGCTATAGGGCTTCGATTTGAACTCGGGGTGATACTGGCATCCGAGAAACCACGGATGACCCTTAAGCTCCACGATCTCCACGAGCCGCTCGTCAGGGGAGGTACCCGTCATTTCCATGCCGGCGGCCTCAAGCTTGTCCCGGAAGCGCATATTGAATTCGTATCTGTGTCTGTGCCTCTCGAAAATAACATCCTGATTGTAGGCCTTGTGGGCGAGGCTCCCCGGTTTCAGCCTGCACTCATAGGCGCCAAGCCGCATGGTGCCCCCGAAGTCCGCAGTCTTGTCTCTCTTCTGGAGTCTCGCATCCCTGTCGAGCCATTCCTCCATGAGATAGATGACCGGATAGGATGTCTCCTCGTCAAACTCGGTACTGTGGGCGCCCTTCATTTTTGCCTTGTTCCTCGCCGCCTCGACAACAGCAACCTGCATGCCGAGGCAGATGCCGAAATAGGGTATCCCGTTCTCCCTCGCGTAGGTAACGGCATTGATCTTCCCCTCAATGCCCCGGGAACCGAACCCGCCGGGAACCAGAATCCCGTCCACATCGTTGAGCAGGCGCTTCACATCCTTCTCGAGGTCCTCGGAGTCCACATAGCGGATGAGTACCTTGCAGTTATTGGCAATACCGCCGTGAGTCAAGGCCTCATTGAGGCTCTTGTAGGAATCGGTCAGTTTTACGTACTTGCCTACGACCGCGATCTCCACGTCCTTCTTGGGGGCCCTGATCACATCCGAGATCTGCTGCCACTCGGAGAGGTCGGCCCTCTTCGCCCAGATATTGAGCATCTCTGTAATCTTCTCGTCAAGCCCCTCCCGGTTGAACATGATGGGGACTTCGTAGATATTCTCCACATCCTTTGCCGTAATGACTGCATCCTTCTGAACATTACAAAAAAGGGCGATCTTATCCTTCAAGGCGCTGGGAAGAAACTCCTCCGTCCTGCAGAGCAGGATATCGGGCTGGATACCTATCTCTCGCAGTTCCTTCACGCTGTGCTGCGTCGGTTTCGTCTTCATCTCACCTGCGGCCTTGATAAAGGGAACCAGGGTCAGATGGACAAAGAGGGAATTTTCTTTTCCAAGGTCGTTTCTGAGCTGGCGGATCGCCTCCAGGAAGGGGAGGCTTTCGATATCGCCTACCGTGCCGCCGATCTCGACGATAACCACGTCGATACTTTCATCCACATCAAGGATGCGATTCTTTATCTCGTCTGTAATATGGGGGATGACCTGCACGGTGCCCCCTAGAAACTCGCCCCGGCGCTCCTTGGAGATGATCGAATCATAGACTTGGCCTGTGGTGAAATTGCTCCTCTTGGAGATAACCGCCCTCGTGAACCGCTCGTAGTGACCCAAATCGAGGTCCGTCTCCGCGCCATCCTCCGTAACAAAGACCTCTCCGTGCTGGAAGGGATTCATGGTCCCGGGGTCCACGTTGATATACGGGTCAAGCTTCTTAAGGGTCACGGTTAAACCCCGTGCCTCAAGTAGGGCCCCAATGGATGCCGCTGCAAGGCCTTTACCCAGAGATGACACAACACCGCCGGTCACGAAGATGAACTTTTGTCTCATCAATCCCCCTTCAGGAACAAAGTAACCATCGCTTCACCGCTGAATACCTTCTCACCCGTCTCCTCGTTGTATGCCCCTGTACGGGCGCGGCCATCGCCCTTATTATAGATCACAAAGGGCACGGGACAGGCATGATGGGTCCGCATGGAAATGGGCGTAGCATGGTCAGTGGCGACCAGGAATCTAACATCAGGACCCGTATGTTCAAGGATGGGACCGACAACATCCTTATCGATCCTCTCAATGGCCTCTATCTTCGCCTCCCTGCTGCCGCTATGGGAGGCCTCATCGGGGGCCTCTATGTGGATATAGACAATATCCCGATCCTTCAAAAGCTCAAGGGCAGCCCTCGCCTTTGCCCCGTAGTCCGTGTCAATATAGCCCGTAGCCCCTTCAATGCGAGGCGTATCAAATCCCGCCAGGGCGCCGATACCCTTCACGAGGTCCACGGCCGCCACCACGGCCCCTCGCACGTGATGGCGTTCAAAAAAAGAGGGGAAGTAAGGTCTCTTCCCCTGACCCCAGAGCCAGATGCTGTTCGCCGGGACAAGACCCCTCGCCATGCGGCCCCTATTTACGGGGTGGTCCTTGAGCAATATCTGGGAATCGCTCATGAGGCGGATGACCCTGTCGGCCCCGTCGCCCTTCGGCATATACCCCACAACCTCTTTGTCAATGATATCGTGGGGCGGCGTTGTCTCCATCCTGTCCCTGCCATCCTTCCACACCATAATATGACGGTAGCTCACCCCGGGAACAAAACGGAACTCCTCGCTTCCCAGTTCTCTGCCCACGTCTTCCATGAGCGTTTTTGCTTCCTCGGTGGTGATGTGTCCTGCGCTGTAATCCCCCATTAAGACTTTAGGCAGACGGGCTTCGAGGTAGACGAGGTTGCACCGGAAAGCCACATCGGTTTCTTCCATCTTGATTCCCATGGCGTACGCCTCAATGGGCGCCCTTCCCGTGTAGTACGTGGCCGGGTCATAACCGAAGATGGACATGCAGGCCACGTCGCTGCCCGGGGGGAAGCCCTGGGGCACGGTAAGGACCTTGCCGCAGAATCCGTTACCCGCCATCATGTCCATGTGCGGCTTTCTGGCGACCATAAGGGGCGTCTTCCCCCCGAGCTCTTCCAGGGGAAAATCGGCCATGCCGTCGCCGATGATGACGATATACTTCATAGTACGGCTCTCCAGTCCAATGGAAGTTCACCTTCCCCTACCGGTGCGGCGAAGCAAAGGACCCTGAATGCGAGGCGCGCAAGCTCCGAGGAGCGCAGGCGTACTTTAACAGTACGTCGGAGCGACGCGGGGCGAAGCGCAACAAAGCAGACGGGTTCTTGGCTTCGCCGCCTCAAAGCTTACTCTCTTCTATCCGCATATATACACTCTCCCCTCCCACAAAGGGAAGGGCATCTATCTTCTCTTTCGCCAGGCCCAGGTTCTCTTCGGTCGCCTCGTAGGTGAGCATGACGATGGGTACGTAATCGTCTTCTTTCCGCTCCTTCTGAACCACAGATGCGATACTGATGTTGTAGTCAGCCAGAATGCCGGAAATCTTCGAGAGTACGCCGGGCCTGTCGTGGGCCTTGAACCTCATGTAGAAACGGCTTGTTGATTCATCGCCCCTCTTCATCCTCCTGTCACCCCGGTGGGCGGAAAAACCGGTCCTCACATGCCCTGTCGTCTTC
>Ga0182021_10012393_pt1 | contig 10123 bp, 8 predicted proteins | sample 612E3MmetaG_FD_120493 | JGI IMG/M metagenome (GOLD analysis project Ga0182021, IMG submission 120493) | Permafrost microbial communities from Stordalen Mire, Sweden - 612E3M metaG (Illumina Assembly) | ecosystem: Environmental > Terrestrial > Soil > Wetlands > Permafrost | place: Sweden... | reverse complement strand
CGCCACTTGCCGACCTGCACGACGAGCGGGATGTCCTTGCCGTCGGGGACGTTCGTGAGCGTGAACTTCCCCGCCGCGTCGGTGAGCGCGGTCGCGATCGGGCTCCCCGTGTAGAGCGCACTGCAGGAATCGCAGGTCGCCCCGGCCGGGAGCGGCAACACCGCCGCGTTGGGCACGTAGACGACGACGTTGTAGAGCGGATTCCGCCCCGCAGGATCGTAGACGACGCCGCTCACGGTGGTCGATCCACCGGCGGCGCACGCGTGTTGCTGGCACTGCAAGCCGACGCAGCCGGCGGTTGCTCCGCCTTCGCCGCCGCCGCCGGGTCCGAAGCCGCCGCTCGCTCCGGCGCCGGCGTCGTGGTCGGCCTTCGCCTTCTGGAAGTCGGCCACCTGGGCGCTGCCGCAGGCTGCGGCGGCGAACAATGCCGACGCGGATATTGCCGTCACCAACGTCCGAAGAGTCTTGCCGGTGTTCACGGTGTCGTCCTTCTTCCCAGAGAGCGTGGCTGGGGTCTCGCAAGACCGAGACCAGACCCCGACCGCCAAACGACAGGTGTTTTGTCGAGGTTTCGCGCGCCGACCAGGGGCGGTGCGTCGCGTAGACCGCGAGCGAAAAGACTCAGGCTGTCGAGCCTCGGAAGCATCGGGGGCCCGCGTTGGGCGCGCCGTCGGCGGTATGCCATCATGGCCGGGTGCCGTGGTCGCCGAGGTGCACGTCTGGGCTCGTCGTCCTCCTCGTCGGAATGGCCACCTCCGCCGCGTGCTACTCCCCGACCGAGATGGTCCTGGAGCTCCGGACCAACATTCCGTGCAGCCGGATCACGGCCGTCGACATCCTGGTCGGCACGCGGGCCGAGCTCACCTCCCGCACGCTGCCGGTGACGACGACGGCGTCGTGCACGGGAACCGGCGCTGCCGGCTCGCTCGGCACGCTGGTCCTCGTCCCGTCCGGCGCTCGTGACAGCCAGGCCGGGATCCAGGTCACGATGGGCATCGACGGGCACGCGCCCGAGAGCTGCAACGGAGCGGTGACACCGGTGGGTTGCATCGTCGCCCGGCGGTACGTCACGTTCCGCCCGCACGACTCGCGGACGCTTCCCATCGACCTCAGCGAAGACTGCATCGGCGTCTCGTGCGCGACCGACACGACCTGCACTGACGGGCAGTGCCGGACCGCGGACATCGACGTCGCGGGCGTCCCCACCTGCGAGGGATGCGGCGCCGCCGACGCCAGCGCCGAGACCGGCGCGGATGGCGGAGCCTCCGACGGCGCGGCCCCGGACGGCGATGCGTCGCTGGAGCCCGTGGCCCTCGACGTCACGAGCGCGCTCTCCATCACGCTGAGCGGGTTCGCCTACAGCCGATCCCTCGACCGGTTCGTCCAGACCGTCACCATCACCAACACGTCGGCGTCGCCGATCGCGGGTCCTCTCGCGCTCGTCTTCGATCAGCTGTCCTCCAATGCGACGCTCGATGCGCCCGCCGGCACGACCCAAGTGGTACCGCCGCTCGGCAGCCCCTGGCTGGCCGTGGATGTCGGCACCGACGGAGTCCTCTCGCCGTCCGAGGCGGTACCGGTCGCCGTTCGCTTCGCGAACCCGTCGAAGGCGTTCATCAACTACGAGCGGCGCGTGCTCGGGCCGGGCAGGCGGTAAGATGCGCCTCCGCGTGGCTCCAGGCGCGCGGGACGCTCGCCCGGCGGTAGTCTGGTAGTCTCGACGTCGTGAGGGGGAGCGCGCGCATCGTCGTCGGCCTGGTCCTCGTCGTCGGCCTCGCGGGGCTCGCGGCATGCGAGAAGAAGGACGACGCGCCGCGCGCGACCGGCGCGACCGGCAAAGGCGTCGGCGTCGTCAACGGCGGGCTCGCATCGGCGGAAGGGGGCGCGCTGGGGACGGCGAAGTCCTCGCTCGTCGCGCAGCAGTGCGCGCTCGCGTGCGGCGTGCGGCCGGAGAACGATCCCGGGCTCTGCACCCAGCGCTGCGCGAAAGAGTGCCTGAGCGCGACGGACCTCGTCGGCATCGATGCCTGCGCGTCGCGCATCGCGAACCCGTAGCGCTCCTGCAGACGCCGGCGCTTCGCTACTGCTCGACCACGAGCCCCGGCCACACTTGCTTTCGATTGCCGTTCGAAGCCGTGATCATGAACCCGTGTGCGCCGCCCAGGAACGAGCTGGCCGTCACGCTCACCGTGAGATGCAGCTTCTCCCCGTTCACGCCTTCCGTTCGGTCCCATTCGAAGTCGAGGGTCTTCGCCAGGCCGTAGGAGCCGTAGAGCGTGCTGAGGAGATCCTCGGCCTTGACCGTGATGGGTCCGTTCACGTCGCCGTCGCTGAACAGATCGACCTCCACCGTCCCGCTCGCGCCGACGGCGATGACCGTTCCCTTGGTGGTCACGCTGCCCGTGAACGAGGTCGAGAACGTCACCGTTTGCGTGAGCACCGGCGCGGCTGCGAAGTACGCCGGGCCCGCGATGTGCGGAACGCACGGATCGTGGCTCGCGCGCGCCGCGACGTTCGACCACGTGCGCTGTACCGGATAGCCGATCTCGGGCGGCGCGAAGTCGATGCTCGGGCCGGACGGCTCGCAGAGGTCGCCCGCCTCGCCGCCGCCGAGCAGCGACCACACGGCGTGGTCGGTGTCGGGCCCGAAGAACGCGGAATTCGGCCCGCCGGTGACGCTGAAGAAGCCGTTCGACGTGACGAGCGGATCAGTGGCCGCTTCGACCCACTCGTGGCTCATCACGCTCGTCAGTGACGCGACGTCGGCCGGCTTGCAGGTCGGGATGACGGCGTACGCGAAGTCGGTCTTCGCGCCCGCGTCGCTCAGCGCGACCGCGACGTTGTCGTGGTAGCCGCTGAACGCCTGGCAGCTCATGAGCGGGCCGAGCAGCGTCGTGAAGGGATTGTCCTGCGTGACCGTCGTGCCGGCCGGAAACACGAGCGTGTAGATCGTCTGCGGATCGGGCACGCCGAGCTTTCCGCTCGCGAGGTCGCCCGCCATCTTCGTCTGGATCTGCGCCTGGCTGATGGTCGCCGGCGCGGTCTCGCCGGTGAGCTCGAACATCGTCGTATAGGAGAGCGCGCCGACGCCGTACTCGGCGGTCGTCGCCGACCAGTACGTCGAGCCCGCGACCTTGCGCGCGAAGCCCTCGAGGTCGCTCGCGCGCGCGTCACCGGGATAGAAGACGAGGGCGACCTTCGGCGTCGTGAGCACCGGTCCCTTCGCGGCGTTCACGAGGTCCGGCAGCGGCGGATGCGGCGCAGGGTAGGTGGTGGAGGGCGCGCCGTTGTCGATCGCGGGCGCTCGTTCGTCCGTCGCGTCGCCTGCCTCGGCGGCGATGCCGGCGTCCGTCCGCGCGGCCGGCACGGAGGAGTCGTCGCACGCCGCGAGGGCCGCGAGACCGGTGAAGGTAACGACGCCCGCGAAGGCCGCGAGGTGGGGGAGGCGAGCAACGAACGAAGGCACCCGCCGCATGGTCGAATCGCTTACCTCGTGGCGCGGTCGACGTCCATGCTGGAGGGTCGTCCGTCGTGGTGCCCAGAGCCGACAGACGGTATCTTCGGCGGCGATGCTCGAGAGCAAACGAAGGGGAGTCGCCGGCGCGCTGGCGATGGTGGCGGTCTGCGCGTCGGTCGTCGGCGCGTGCGGCGAGAAGAAGGGCGCGCTGATCCTCGCCATCAATACGGACATGCAGGCGCCCAAGGATGTCAGCGCCGTCTCCGTGTCGATCAGCACGAACGGCGCGATCAAGCACTCGTTCATTGGACGCGTCACGCCGCAGGGCGAAGTCTTGCTGCCGGCGACGCTCGCGATCGTCGAGCCCGATGACAAGAGCGCGACCGTCCGCGTGCGCGTCATGGCGTTCCAGGACCAGAAGCCGCGCGTGATGCGGGACGTGCGGACCACCGTGCCCACCGGCGGTCGAACGGCGCTGCTGCGCATTCCGCTCAACTTCGTGAACGACGCGTCGGCGGTCGGCGCGCCGCTGCCGGACGGTCTCGTCCCGCCTCCCGTGTCCGGCGGCGGCGGCACGAGCAGCGGCGCGCCCGCCCTGCCCGCGGCGGACTTCGACTTCTTCGGCTCGTTCCAGCCGCCGTGTCCCGACATCGACAAGCAGACGATCATCGACGGTGAGTGCAACGACAGCTTCGTCGACTCGGGCGCGCTGCCCGACTTCGATCAGGGCGCGCTCGGCAACGCCAGCGATCCGGGAGCGTGCTTCGACGTCGCGAAGTGCTTCGCTGGTGCGACCGTCATAGGCGCTAGCGACGTGCCACCCTCGGACGGGGGCCTCACCCTCGATCGAAATGCATGCATACTGCAACTCAATGGTGCAGACCCGGCGCGGCTGAACCTCGCGATCGTCACTGCGGATACGGGCGAGTGCGTGAATCCGGGGGATTGCTACGTCCCGCTCGATCACGGCGCCGCCGGCTGGACGGCGAACAACGGCAGCGTGCAGCTCCCGTCGTTCGTGTGCAAGCTGCTCACCGGAAAAAGCCTGCGCCTCGCGACCTCCACGAACACCTGCGCGGCCAAGGCGGACGCGAACCCGATCTGCCGCGCCACCGTCCCGAGCGGCGGCGGCGGCGGTCCGTGCACGGAATTCGTGGTCGGCACGCCCGTCGACCCTGCCATCGGCGGCAGCGCGGCGAGCCAGGTCGGCGTGCAGGCCATCGACGACTACGCCACGAGCGCGGCGGCGGCGGCGAGCACCGCCACGGCGTCGTGCAAGAAGATCGCGCAGGACCTCGGCGTGACGCCGGCCCAGGGCGCCGCCGCCGATGCCAATGCCGACCCGACGGCGAAGGCGAACGCTTGGTGCACGCTCGCCGCGACGAGCCTCGGTGCGGCGAAAGCGAAGGCCGGGGGCAGCCTCACCGTCAGCGCGAGGCCCTCGGTCTGCCGCCTGTCGGTGCCCGCGAAAGCGACCTGCCAGGGGAGCTGCGCGGGCAACGGCACCAAGTGCGACGTCCTCGCGAACCCTCCCGTATGCACCGGCGGCAACCTGATCATCGCGTGCCAGGGCATGTGCACACCGACGGCGGGCGCGCCGTCCCTCGAGTGCCAGGGCCCGTGCAACGCGCAGTGCAGCGGCTCGTGCGCGGTGGCTGCGGGCGGCGTGGAATGCGCCGGAAAGTGCAGCGGCCCGTGCACGGCGAGCGCGTCGGGCACGGGCATCCAGCCGGACGGAACCTGCATGGGCTCGTGCCAGGGGACCTGCGCGGTCACGGCTCCGGGAGCGATGTGCGCCGGCGCGTGCGACGGCAGTTGCAGCGGTAGCTGCGTCGGCACGCCGAAGATGCCCGCCAACTGCAATGGCGTGTGCAACGCGGGCTTCGACCCGCTCTACTGCGAGGGCGGCAAGCTCCAAGGCGGTTGCCAGGTCGACGCAACGTGCGATTCGAACTGCGACGTGAGCGTCGCTTCCTCCGCCGACTGCCCCACTCCCACGATCTCGGTGAGCATCACGGGCGCCGCCGACACCACGGCTGCGGCCACGGTCCGCGCGACGCTCGAGGCGAATCTCGGCGCGTTGCTCTCGCTGAAGTCGCGCCTGCAGGGCATGGCGCAGCTCTCCGGTCTCCTGATGGGCAACGCCGGCGCGCTCACCGACATCAAGCCGGCCTGCATCCCGGTGGTCGTCGCCGCGTCGACGACCGCGGTGAGCGAGGTCACCGGGACGATCTCCGCGCTGGCCACGGTCCTGAACGCCGTCGGCGGCGGTTAGCTCAGAACCCGTTCAGGTCCGCGAGGTACGGGAACGCGCTGTCGCTCTTCTGCGTGGCCTGATCGACGCCGTCGCTGATCGCGCCTTCGTCGGCCGGTGACGCGGCGGGGCCGCGGACCAGGAAGTTCATCGTGACGTCGAGCGCGTCTTCGTTCGGCATGCGTCCGCCGCACGTCTTGTAGTCGGTCCCGAGGAGCGCCGCGCGCTCGATCTCGAGGTACGTGTGCGGGTCGTCGAAGTTGCAGGGCTTCGACGTGTCGATGACCTGGAAGTTGGCGCTCGACATGCGCGCGACCCACTTCGCCGATTGATCCGCGGTCCAGTCCGTCTTGCCGTCGATGCCGTCGAACTTGATGAGGTTCTTGGCGAAGGCGTCGCGGTAGTTGGCCGGCGCGATCCGGAACGGATCTGACTGATTGTACGAGTCGAGCGCCGAGTCGAGCGGCGGCGCGATGGTCGTGGTGGTGAGCATGATGGTGGTCGCCTCGACGACGCCCACGTGGTCGACGCTGCCCTTGAAGCCGATGAGCGCGTCCTCGGAGTCCGCCTGGTCCGGCGTCGTGTCCTCCGCATCCGACTGGCTGCAGCCGTAGGCGGCGAGCAGCGAGAGCATGCCGAGCGCGAAGATCTTGGTGGTCTTCATGATGCTCTCCTCTTCACTTCCGCACGGTCTGAGCAGTGATGGCGAGCAGCGGTCCGTTCAGCTTCGACTTGTCGATCTCGACGACGATGCTGAGGATGTTCTGGCCGTGGAGGCCGTTCGACCCGCCCGCCTTCTGGATGTGCTGGCCCTTGTCGAACGCGACCGTCTTGCCGAGGTCGAGGAACCAGGGATCGGAGCGGACGCCCGCGAAGACGCGCGCGATGCCTTGCTCGGGGCTCGCGCCGCCGGCGGAGTAGTTGGGTGCGCGCGTGTCGAAGGAGATGCGCTGGGGAGCGCCGCCGAGATCGAAGATGCAGGTCGCGCGCTGCTTGCCGTCGATGAATGCGATGCCGCCGGTGAACGAGCACACGATGCTCTGCTCCTTCGCGGGGTCGGCGCTGGGCGTGAGCGTCTTGGCGTCGTCGATGGGACGGATGCGGAACTTGTAGTCGACCGCGTTCGAGAAGCGCGACGTGCTGTTCGCCAGCCCGTGCACGTTCATGATCATCACGAGCTTGTCCGGGTTCTTCGGGCTCGTGTACGTGAAGAGGTCGGTGAGGGCGGCCGCGAGATCGAGCGTCGTCTTGAGACCGTCCGCGTGGTCGGAGGCCTGGCTCGGCGTCGGGGCTCCGAGCAGCACCGCGAGCAGCGGGAGGGCGAATGTGGCGACCTTCTTCATGGCTTTCATGGACGTTCAGCAGAATCGATGCCAGCTCGAGATGTGGGTTTTTTGCCGACGTTTGGCTACGTGCCTGGCGTAGAGTTGATCCAGTGGACCCCGACGCGATCCAGCGGCGACCCTCACGGGGGGGTGATCTGCGTTTCGTGCTGCCGATCGCGTGCCTCGCCGCGCTCATGCTCTCGGGATGCGGGAAGCGAAAGCCTCCTCCTCACAAGGCGCCGTCCTCGTCGGCGCAGCCGACCGCGTCGGGCCCGAGGCCGCTGCGCGGACGACCGAAGTCGGCGAGCGAGCTGGCGACGACGGAGTCCGGCATCTACCTCGCCAACCTCGACGGACAGATCCGCGAGCTCACGAGGCTGACGCGCGAGAAGCCCGAGCTGACCTCGAACGTGCTGGCCCTCAGCGCAGCCCACAACACGCGCGGGAGGTTCCGCGGCGACCTCGACGAGATCCAGCTCGGCATCGACGGGACGAGCACGTGCATCCGGCTCACGCCGGAGAACGCGACCTGCTGGCTGATGCGCGCGGAGCAGGAGCAGAGCCTCCATCGCTTCCCGCAGGCGCGCGCCGACGTCGAACGCGCGAAGCAGCTCGGCGTCGATCCGGTGCGCGCGTCGGGGCTCGAGATGGATCTCGACTGGAACGACGGCCATTACGACACGGCGATACCTGCCATCCGGGCTGCCCGCCTCGCGCGAGCGACGACGGGCACGTGGATCCGCGAAGCGCAGCTCGATCACGACCTCGGCCTCGAAGATGCCGCCGACGCGGCGTTCGAAGCGGCCGAGGACCTGATCAACGATACGGGCCCGCTCGTCATCGCGCACCTCGACGTGCAGCGCGGGATCCAGAAGTCGCAGACGGGCCGCCTCGAGGAGGCGATCGTGTTCTATCGCGCCGGCGTGGAGCGCATCCCGACGTACGTGGCGGCGAACGAGCACCTCGCCGAGGCGCTCCACATGCTGGGCAAGAACGAGGAAGCGACGCGCATCTACGAGACGGTGGTGAAGCTCACCGACGATCCGGAGTTCTTCCATGCGCTCGCCGAGCTGTACGCCGCGAGCGGCAAGTCGAAGGAGTCCCAGGAGCTCGAGGCCAAGGCGCGCGCGGGCTACGCGGCGCTCCTCACGAAGTACCCCGAGGCGATGTACTGGCACGCGTCGGAGTTCTACATGGCGACCGGTGACGTGAAGCAGGCGCTCGAGCTGCTGCGGAAGAACGTGACCCTTCGTCCGAACAGCACGAGCTACGTCGCGCTCGCGCGCGCGGAGCTGGCCAACGGTCGCACGAACGACGCGAAGACGTCGATCGACAAGGCGCTCGCCATGCCGGTGGTGTCGGCGTCGCTCTTCTGGACGGCGTCGCGCGTCTACCGGCTCACCGGCGACGCGGCCAAGGCCGACACGTTCCGCGCGCGCGCGGAGAAGCTGAACCCGCGGATCGCCACCGACGAGCCCGCCGAGGTACCGGCCGATCGCTGAAAGGCCCGCTCGCTACGGCGATTGCAGGAGCACGTTGTCGAAGTAGATGACGGCAAGGTCACCGGGAGGGAGCGACGAGATCACGCCGAGCTGGATCTGGGCGAACGACATCTTCGAGAGGTCGGTGGTCGTCTGCTCGAGCGTGGTCGTGTCGATCGTCACCTTCTGGGTGAAGCCCGTGCCTCCCAAGCGCAGCTCGACGTGGACGTGGTGCCACGCGCCGTCGACCGGGATGGTCGGGCCGCTCGTGGGGGTGAACTCCTTGCCGAGGCGGGGCCCGCTCTTGGCGACGCCACCGAAATAGGCAGCGCTCGCGCCGGCGGTCTGGAGCCGGCACAGCTCGATGTAGTCGTACGCGGCGGTGTCGATCAGCATGTCGGCGTCGAAGTCGACGCCTGCGATCGCGGAGGCCACCGCAAAGCTGAAGGAGAGGTCGACCTCGGCGCCCGCTCCCGACGCGGTGATCTTCGCGGCGTGACCGTTGCGCATCGGCGCGTCGGCGGCCACGACGGCGCCGCCGTCCGCCGCCTGCTTCCACACGCTGAGGATGCCGCCGTCGTTCTCCTCGAAGTCGTCGCACAGAATCGCCGTCGCGCTCTGCTGCGCGCAGAAGCGCGCCGCTGCCGCGTCCCCGGCGTCAGCCGAATTGGCCGCGTCCCCCGCGTCTCCCTCACCGCCGCCTCGGTCGTCGCCGGCAGAATCGCCGGGCCCGGCCTCGGCGGTGGGCTCATCGCTGTTCGCGCTGAACGACGAGCAGGCGATCGCGAGCGCCGCGCCGAATGAGATCGCCGCGACGGCGAGCAGCGCGCGGCCCTGAACCGTCATCACCCTCCAGCTTACCACGAGGCGATCGCCTCACGCCTTCCGGCCTGTGAAGAGGAGCTGCACCAGCTCGGCCCAGTGCTCGAGCGACGAGACGGTGAGGTAGTTCTTGCGGACGCGCTCGTAGCCCGCGTCGCCCAGACGGCGCGAGAGCGCGGCATCGGAGAGCACACGCTCGAGCGCGCGCGCGAGCTCCTCGCGGCTCGACGGATCGTGGATGAGCAGCCCGTCGATGTCGTCGCGGATCTGATCCGCGATGCCGCCCACGGCGCTCGCGACGACCGGTCGCCGCTTCCAGAGGGCCTCGGTCACCGTCAGCCCGAAGCCCTCGCGCAGGCTCTTCTGCACGATGACGGTCGCATGCCTCTGGAGCGCGTTGACGATCGCGGCGTTCTCCTCGACGTCCTGCATCGGGAGCTGCGCGAGGTGCACGTTCTGTCGCTCCGCCTCGGGCAGCGCTCGCCAGGCGCGCTCGACCTCCTCGAGGACGAGCGGCCCCTCCGGATCGTCGGCCACGCCCTTCACGTTCGGGCCGGCGAGGACGAGGTGCGCGCCTCGCGTCGCGTCCGCCCGGACGATGCGCGCGAAGCCCTGGAGGACGCCGATGGGGTCCTTCATGCGGTCCCAGCGCGAGACCTGCACGACGAGCGGCGTGGCCCACGTCGGCGCGCGACCGACGCGCAGCACCTCCACCTTGCGATCGACGCGTCCGATGCTCCCGTCCTCGCGCGCGAAGATGGGGTCGCCGTGGTCGGGATCGTCG
>Ga0182021_10012392_pt1 | contig 10123 bp, 10 predicted proteins | sample 612E3MmetaG_FD_120493 | JGI IMG/M metagenome (GOLD analysis project Ga0182021, IMG submission 120493) | Permafrost microbial communities from Stordalen Mire, Sweden - 612E3M metaG (Illumina Assembly) | ecosystem: Environmental > Terrestrial > Soil > Wetlands > Permafrost | place: Sweden... | reverse complement strand
CAGCATCAGGTTGGCAACGTTGGCGCATGCGATCAGCAACACGAACCCCACTGCCAGCGAGAGCACCAGCAGGGCCGGGCGCGCGTCGCCGACGAATTCCTCGCTGAGCGGCGCCACCAGCACGCCCCATCCCTTGTTGGTCGCGGGGAACTGCTGTTCCAGGCGCAGGGCAATCGCGCTCATTTGCGCCTGCCCAGTGGCCATGGAAACGCCCCGCTTGAGCCGCGCGATTGCGCCGTACTGATGCTGCGTTCGCCCGGAAGCTTGGCGGTTGTAGGCCAGCGGCACCCAGTATTCGCTCGGCGCGCCCGAGGACCAGCGGAACCCCGGCGGCATGACTCCGATCACCGTGTAAGGTCTCCCGTGCACCGTCAGGGACCGGCCGATCGCGTCTCGCCGCGAGCCGAAGCGCCTCTGCCAGAAGCCGTGGCTCAGGACGATCTCCGTGTCTTTGCCGGGGTAGTCCTCGTCCGCCAGGAACACTCTGCCGAGCAGGGGGTGGACGCCGAGCAGCGGGAAGAACGCGGTGGTGACGCTTGCTCCAAGGATCCTTTCCGGCGCATCGGAACCCGTCGGCTTCTCGTCGGTGATTGCGAAGGCGTCGAATTCGGTCAGCGCGATGTCTTCGAAAACCGTGTTCTGTTCGCGCCAATCCAGAAACGCAGCCACGCCATTGCCGCCAGCGCGCCCTTGATAGGATTCGTAAACCCCCACCAGCCGATCAGGCTCGGCAAAGGGCAGCGGCCGCAGCAGCGTCGCGTCCAGGGTGCTGAAAATGGAGGTATTCGCGCCGATCCCGAGCGCCAGCATCAGGATGGCGGTGACCGTAAACCCCAGCCGGGCGGCCAGGGACCGAAAAGCGTACCGGATGTCGCTGAACATATCGACTGGTTGTCTGTATTTGCACGCTTCCGGCCAAACTGAGGCACAGGGAATACAGCGGATAAAGGAATCTCACTGTCCGCAAATGGGACAAGCCTGGCCGCCATCGTACACTGTAGTTATGGCCGCCGGCAAACATGGCAAGCTCCTCAACCCCGGTTCCCCAGCTCCGGATTTCCACCTGCCCCGTTTGGATGGGGGCACCGTGGCCCTCCAGGAGATCCTCGCCAACGGCCCGGCGCTGATCGCCTTCTTCAAGACCACCTGCCCGGTGTGCCAGTTCACCTTGCCGTTCCTCGAGCGCATCCACCAGGCCGGTACACTGCCGGTCTACACCATCTCGCAGGACGACGCCGAGGATACCCGGGAGTTCAACCGGGAGTTCGGCATCGCCCTTCCCACGCTGCTCGATAGCGCGCGGAGCGGCTACGCGGTGAGCGACGCATTCGGGATTTCCAGCGTGCCCAGCATGTTCCTGATCGAGCGCGACGGCGGCGTCTCACGCGCGATCGAAGGCTGGAGTAAGCGGGATATCGAATCGCTCGGCGCCCTGGCGGGCGCGCGGGTGATCCGGCAGGGCGACAACGTGCCCGAATGGAAGGCCGGTTGAGGGTCGCGGAACTAAGCTCCCGTGCGGAGCTTCGACTCACGCTAAAATAGAAGCAAGGCCCCATGCCGAACCCCATCGGAGAGATTCTGGATACCGCCGCCTCCATCGCCAGGGGGATGGGCGTCACGTTCAAGGAGATGATGTCTCCCACCGTGACGGAATACTATCCCGACGAGCCGCCCAGGTTCGAGGAGCGCTACCGCGGCGTACACGTCCTCCAGCGCGATTCGAACGGCCTCGAAAAATGCGTGGCCTGCTTCCTGTGCGCCGCCGCGTGTCCCTCCAACTGCATCTACATCGAGGCCGCGGAGAACACCGACCTTCTCCGCATCTCGGGCGGGGAGCGCTACGCCAAGGTCTACAACATCGATTACAACCGCTGCATTTTCTGCGGGTACTGCGTGGAAGCCTGCCCCACCGACGCCATTACCCACGGCCACGGTTTTGAAATCGCCAGCTTCAATACGTCCACGCTGATCAAACGCAAAGAGGATATGCTCGCGCCACTGCCCCCTGGTGCCCGGCCCCCGGTAGCCGGCACGGGGTTCCCTGCGGGCCCGGCTACGGCGCACTGAACCGGCATGTTTCGAGCCATCAAGGAACAGATCGACACCATCTTCCGCGAAGACCCGGCCGCCAGGAGTGTGCTCGAGATCGTCCTGTGTTATCCCGGCTTGCATGCCATTCTGCTGCACCGGTTGGCCCACAGACTGTATGGCTGGAAGGTGCCGCTGGCGCCGCGCGTGATCTCGCAGACGGGCCGCTTCTTTACGGGGATCGAGATTCACCCCGGCGCCACCATCGGGCGGCGCTTCTTCATCGACCACGGCATGGGGGTAGTGATCGGCGAAACCGCCGAAATCGGCGACGATGTGCTGCTCTACCAGGGAGTGACGCTGGGCGGCACCGGCAACGAGAAAGGCAAGCGCCACCCCACCTTGGGCAACCACGTGGTGGTGGGGAGCGGCGCCAAAGTGCTCGGCAATATCCGGATTGGCGACAACGTCAAGATTGGCGCCGGTTCCGTGGTGGTGCATGCCGTTCCGGACAACTCCACCGTGGTGGGAATCCCCGGCCGGGTGGTGCGCACGCGCGGCGAAGGCGGCGTACTGGAGCACGGCCGTCTGCCCGATCCCGAGGGCCAGGCCATTGAGGATCTGGCCCGCCGCGTGGCCGACCTGGAAAACACCCTGCACCAGTTGATCTCCGAGCACGAGATCGAACACCACCGCCAGAACTGATTCGAATTCGCTGTACACTATCTTCATGACCCGCAGACTTCTTGTAGTGTTCCTGCTGCTTTCCGGTCTGGCCCTGGCGCAGAACCGCGTCTACGAACTTCGCACCTACACCTGCTACGACGGCAAGCTGGAGTCCCTCAAGGCCCGCTTCCGCGACCATACCATCGCCCTTTTCAAGCGTCACGGCATGGAGAGCATCGGCTATTGGGTGCCGCAAGACCCGGAGAAATCCAAGAACACGCTGATCTACATCCTGGCGCATCCCAGCCTGGAAGCCGCCCAGAAGAACTGGGATGCCTTCCGCGCCGATCCCCAATGGGTAAAGGCCAAAGCGGAGTCCGAAGCCGCCGGCCCGATCGTGCAGAAGACCGAGTCGGTTTATATGACCCCCACGGCTTTCTCCATGCTGAAGTAGTCGTGGCGTGGCGCCGGCGGTCTACGTCAGCACCGGCGCCAGGACGCAACGCCCACACCTTGACATGATATTCCATCTGCGGCATAATATGAACTAGATGGCATGTGAGGTCGAATTCACCGACGAGTTCGGCGAATGGTGGGCCGGGCTCGCGACCGATGAGCAGGAAAGCGTCAGGGCGTATGTGAAGTTGCTCGAAGACTATGGTGTGGCGCTCAAGTACCCGTACTGTTCCGGCGTGACGCTATCGAGGCACGCACACATGAGGGAGCTGAGGGTGCAACACCAGGGTCGGCCTTACCGGATCTTGTATGCTTTCGACCCTCGACGGACAGCCATGCTTCTGATCGGTGGAGACAAGACCGGCCAGGACCGATGGTATGAGGTGTCCGTCCCCCTGGCCGACAAGATCTACGACCGCCACATCGAACAACTCGGAAACCCAGGGAGGCTGAAAGATGTCCCGTAAGTTTAGAGAACTCGAAGCAAGGATGTCCGCCGAATCCATCGCCCGCAGCGATGAGATCTCCGCGCGGCTCAAGGCGGAGATGGCGCTGGAAGAGCTCAGGAGCGCCCTGCGGATGACCCAGCAGCAGTTGGCGAAGACTCTCCACGTCGATCAGTCCGCCATCTCCAAACTCGAACGGCGCACGGACATGTACGTCAGCACCCTGGAGAGATTTATCGAAGCCATGGGCGGCCGGCTTGAGATCCGGGCCGTCTTCCCAGAAGGTTGCGTGCGGATCAGTCAGTTTGAAAAGCTGGCAGCTAAGTTGTGAGACCTACCCCACCAGCTCCGGCTCGTTCACGCAGGTCGCGCAGCCCTTCTTCCCCTTCAGTCTGAGCCGCCGCATCTCTTCCTGCTGCTCGAACGGTACGGAGAATTCCTTCTCGATGCGCTCGCGGAAGACCGGGCCGGAATTGTACGCGCAGAACGGATACACCTTGCCGTTGGGCGCGGCATAGTGAATCAGGCAACGCTTGACGCGCTCCACGTCGTAGTTGTAGGAGTCCATGAAGTGCATGCCGGCCAGCATCAGAGTGCGGTAGGTGAAGCCCTTCTTTTCGCTTTCGCCGCGGCCCAGGCGCTTGTCGGTCAGGCCCTGTAGGGTTTGCAGGAACTTGTTGAAGTTCAGGCCCTCGGGCGCTTTCTCTTCATGGAAGAACTTGCGCAGGCTGTTCCAGGCTTGCAGTTTGGTGAAGAACTGAATGCTGCGCTTGCCGGCCTTGCGCGCCAGCGCGTCCATTTCCCGCATCATCGGACCGACGTCCACGAACTGCGTCACCGGCGTGGCCTTGCGGTTCTGGTCCACGAACAGGTAGGTGCCCAGCGAACAGTGCGGGTGGCAGGTGAGGGTGGTGACCTCCTCGCCGCGGAGCGCGCCGAGGAGCTTCGAAAACGGCGCCACAACGGAGAGCGGGTACCAGTCCTGGTAAGTATCGGTAATACCGGTCTGTTCCTTTACGGCGTGGGCGAAATCGGAGAGCGTGAACCGCTTGGCTTCCAGTTCGTGACGCGCAATCCGGCCCGTAAAGGCCACCGGCTGGAAGCTAATGCCGCTGACGCACTCGATGTATTCGAGCGACAGCCGGACAATGTCGCCGATCTGGTGATCGTTCAGGCCCTTCACGATGGTGGGGACGAACACGATCTTCAGGCCGGCCTTCTTGACGTTCTCGATCGACTGCAGTTTCTTTTCCCACAGCGACTCGCCGCGCGTGCGCCGGTAGATGTCGTCGCATACGCCGTCGAACTGCAGGTACAGCGTATGCAGTCCCGCTTCCTTGCACTGCTCGGCGAATTCCAGGCTGGTGAACTTGAGGCCGTTGGTGGCCGCCTGCAGGTGCGTGAAGCCCATGTCCTTGGCCATCCGCAGAACGTCCAGGAAGCGCGGATAGATGGTCGGTTCGCCGCCCGAAAACTGCACCACGCGGCACGGGGCCGGCCGCTCGTCGCGTAGCGCCTGGAGCATCTTGCGAACGGTCTCGAAATCCGGTTCGTAGAGGTAGCCGGCGGCGTTGGCGTTGGCAAAACAGACCGGACAGGTCAGGTTGCAGCGGTTCGTCAGATCGACGTTGGCCAAGGCGGTGTGGCTGGTGTGCAGGTTGCACACGCCGCAATCGTCCGGGCAACGGGTGGCATTGGCCACCACCGGGTTGTGCAGGCCGCGGTTGTCGCCAAAGGACCACTGCTCCATCTTCAGGTACAATCTGGCATCGGAGAAGATAATATCCCGGAAGTCGCCGTGGTCCTGGCAGCGCTTCTCCATGACCACTTTGCCGCCTTCTTCAAATATCCTGGCATCAATGAGTTGCGTGCACTCGGGGCATAGCGACTGGGTGGTCTTGGGCAGGCCCGTCTTGAGTGCGTCAATGCGCGAGCCGGTGTAGGTAGTTTCCGGTTGTAGTACCTGAAATTGCGCCATGATCTGTCATCATAAGGGCGCCCGCCCGGGAAAACCACAATAAGGCGCTAAACTGTGAATCCTAAAGGTCGTAAGGGGATTATCGGGCGGTGAATGGTAAGCTGGAAATCTGTGCTGGCACTGGATTTCGGACATGCCGCCGTGGCCTTTGGAGCCGCTTTCCTCGCCGGAGCCATCAATTCCGTGGCCGGCGGCGGAACGCTGGTCTCCTTCCCGGCCCTCATTTGGCTGGGGCTCGGGTCCGTGACGGCTAACGCCACCAGCACCGTGGCCATCTGGCCCGGGACGGTGGGCAGCATCTGGGGTTACCGGCGGGAGTTGCGCGACGCCGAACCGCGCTTCCGCTGGTTGATTGTCCCCAGCCTGGTGGGCGGACTCGCCGGCGCGCTGCTGCTGCGCTGGACGCCGCCGGCCATCTTCGACCGCATGGTGCCTTTCCTGATCCTGTTTGCCACCCTGCTCTTCATGGCCCAGGAACCCGTTCAGCGGCTCTTGAAGACCGATGGGCGTCCGGCGCACCGCTCGGCCCACTGGTTCGCCGGGGTGATGGCGTTCCAGTTGTTGGTCGGCCTCTATGGCGGCTATTTCGGCGCGGGCATCGGCATCCTCATGTTGGCGGCGCTGAGCATCATGGGGCTTCAGGATATCCACGAGATGAACAGTCTCAAGGTGGTCTTCGGCGGAAGCGTGAACGGGGTCGCGGCGGCCTACTTCATCTGGGCGCGCATGGTCTACTGGCCGTATGTCCTGATTATGGCGGTAGCGGCGGTGGTCGGTGGATACGGCGGCGCGGGCGTGGCGCGCAAGATCGGGCGCACGGCCGTGCGGCGTATTGTGATCGCCATCGGATTCGGCATGGCAGTGTCGCTTTTCATCAAGAAATAGCAAACTTTTTGCGGCGCGCGCCGTAATGATGAAAGATGGCACGTATCCGCTTCGCTATTCGTAGTTTGGCCAAGGCGCCGCTCCTCAGCCTGGTGGTGATTGTCTCGTTAGGCCTGGGCATCGGCGCCAATACCGCGATCTTCTCCCTGATGCACCAGATCGTCTTGCGATCCCTGCCGGTGGAAAAGCCGGAAGATCTGGTGCTGGTCACATCGCCCAGCGAGTTCAAAGGCGGACGCAACTCCACCAGCGACGGCGGTGGCATGGATTACATCTTTAGCTACCGGATGTTCCGGGAACTGGAGAAGCGGGCGCAAGGTGTCACCGGCCTGGCCGCATTTCGCCTGATCGGCGCCAACCTGGCATTTGGCAAGCAGACCGTGCCGGACGGGGCGCTGGTCGTTTCCGGCGGATATTTCCGCGTGCTGGGAGTCAAGCCGTTGCTGGGCCGCACCCTCTCGCCCGAGGACGATGTCGACGGCGCCGGCAATGCGGTAGCGGTGCTGGGATATGGCTACTGGCACGACAAGCTGGGCGGCGAGACCAGCGTGCTGAACCAGCCCATCCGCATCAACGGACAGGTGTTCACGGTGGTCGGGGTGGCGCCCAAGGGGTTCACGGGGACCACGCTCGGAGACGAGGCGGCGGCCTACGTTCCCGTGTGTTTCATGGCGCGGTTGACGCCCAACTGGACCGGCGCCGACCGCTGGTCCGATTACTGGCTGTACCTGGTGGCGCGGCTGAAACCCGGGGTCGCCCCGGCACAGGCTGCCGCGGCGCTCAATGGCCCGTACGGCGCCCTGCTGGAGCAGCAGTCCAAAGGGCCGCAATTCTATTACCAGAAGCAGCTTGATCGCTTCTTGAAGTCGCGGCTGACCCTCAAAGACGGCAGCCGCGGCCACAGTAGTATGCAGGACGAAAGCCGGATTCCGGCGATCATCCTGATGACGGCTACCGCGCTGGTGCTGCTCATCGCCATGGCCAACGCCGCCAATCTTCTGCTGGCGCGCTCGGCGCAACGCAGAAGGGAGCTGGCCATCCGCGCGGCTATGGGCGCCAGGCGCGGCGAACTGATGGCGCAACTGCTCACCGAAGCCCTGTTGCTGGCTCTCGTCGGCGGTCTGGCGGGCCTCTTAATCGGTGTGGCCACGCTGCGGCTGCTGATCAACCTCTTGGCGGCCAGCGACACGCCCATCTACTTCTTGAGCTCGCAACTCGACCAGCCGCTGCTGCTATTCGGCCTGGGGCTTTCACTGGTTACGGGGCTGCTGCTGGGGTTGTACCCGGCATTGGAGGCGGCCCGGGTTTCTCCGGCTGTCACCCTCAAAGACGAATCCGGACAGTCGTCCGGGACCCGCGGCACGGCGCACGTCCGCAAGGCGCTGGTTTGCGCCCAAGTCATGATCTCGGCGGTGTTGCTGATTCCCACCGGGCTGTTCCTGAAGAGCCTGGTCAACCTGCTGCGCGTGGACCTGGGAATTCGCACCGAGAACGTCGTCGGCTTCTCCATCTCGCCGGAGCTGAACGCCTACCAGCCGGCCGAGAGCCGCGCGCTGTTCGAACGCGTCGAAAGCGAAATGGCGGCTATCCCTGGGGTGCGCGGCGTGGCCGCCGCCAAGGTGCCGGTCATCGCGGGGAGCCGTTGGGGCAGTAACGTGACCACCGATGGAGTGCTGCCCGCCAATAGCCACTGCCTCTACAACGAGCTGGGGCCGGGATACTTCTCAAAGATGGGAATTCCGCTGATCGCGGGGCGGGAGTTCACGGAGGCCGACAACCTGGCGGGAACCAAGGTGGCCGTGGTCAACCAGGTGTTCGCCAAGCGGTTCTTCGAGGGGCAAAACGCCATCGGCCACAGGTTCGGGACGGGGAAACCGGATACCGAGATTATTGGAGTCGTGAAGGATAGCCACTATGCCAGGGTGAAGGAAGACCCGTACCCGGTTTTCTACACCCCCTGGCGCCAGGATAAGCAGATCGGCTCGCTGGGATTCTACGTCCGTTCGGCCCTGCCCGCCAAACAGACGATCCCGCAGATCCGGCGGGTGATGACCTCGCTCGACCGCGATCTGCCGGCGGAGAACCTGCGCACCCTGGACGATACCATCCAACTCAGCATCCGCTCCGACCGGATCGTGCTGCAACTTGCCGCGGCCTTCGCCATTCTGGCCACCGCCTTGGCCATGCTCGGCCTCTACGGCGTGATGGCCCACAGCGTCGCGCGCCGCACGCGGGAAATCGGCATCCGCATGGCCATGGGCGCGGAGCCCGGCAAGATCCGCGCAATGGTGATGCGGGAGATGTTGTGGATTCTGGGCATCGGTCTGGCCCTCGGTGTGCCGGCGGCGCTGATGCTGGCGCGTTACACCGAGAGCCAGCTTTACGGGGTGAAAGCCTACGACGCCCTGGTGGTGGCGGGAGCCGTGCTGGCGCTGGCGGTCACTGCCGTTGCGGCGGGCTACCTGCCCGCGCGACGGGCCTCGCGCGTGAACCCGCTGGATGCCCTCAGATACGAGTAGGGGCCAGGCATGCCTGGCCCCTACCCCGCGTCCGCGTGGAAGTTGACAGGTCCGCAGCCGCGCCCCAGCCCGGGGTTGGTGCGGATGGCCTCGTGGATAAACCGCTTGGCGCGCTCCACGGCCTCGGGAAGGTCGAGGCCGCTTGCCAGCCCGGCCGTGATGGCGGCCGAAAACGTGCACCCCGTCCCATGCGTGTGGCGCGTGGCAATCCGCGCGGCGGGAAACTCGCGCCATTCCGCACCGTCGTAAAGCACATCGGTCGAGTCCGAATCCAGGTGCCCGCCCTTGATCAGCACGGCGCGCGCGCCCATCCCGCAAATCCGCTCCGCCGCGCGGCGCATATCGTCGAGCGTGCGGATGGCGGTGCCGGTAATCGCTTCGGCCTCCGGCACATTGGGCGTGACCAGTCTGGCGCGCGGCAACAACTCCTCGCGAATGGCGGCCGCGGCCGTCTCGGGCAGCAGCGGCAGGCCGTGCTTGCTGACCATGACGGGGTCCACCACCAGGGGAAACCGGAACCCCGCGGCCGCGAGGGCCACGGCCCTCACCATCGCCGCCGACCCCAGCGCCCCGGTCTTTGCCGCGGCGGGTGGAATGTCCTCGAGCACCGCTTCAATCTGCTCCAGCACCAGCGAGATGGGCATCACTTCCACGCGCGACACCCGCACGCTGTTCTGCACCGTCAGCAGCGTCACCACCGCTTCGCCGTAGACGCCAAACTGGTGAAAAGTCTTAAGGTCGGCCTGAATCCCGGCCCCGCCACTGGGGTCGGATCCTGCGATGGTAAGCGCGACGGGCGGCATGCTCCCTCCAGTCTACCCGGTAGGGTATGCTTTCGCTTGCCCGGATTCTAGTGCAGTGTCCAAGAAATAGCTGGACAGGACCGTTCCACGGGTTTGGTGGCGCAGACGATCGTTTTTCGTCGTCTGCGTTGGCCGGCCACAGAAAACGATGCCTCGCCCCACTGTCTAGTTGTTTCCCGGACACCGCACCAGTGTAGTGCGGCCGAAGTTTTGCCTGTCTTGTGGGGCGGGCAATCCTGCCCGCAGCCGCCTTCTAAGGAACTCCTTCCGCGACCCTTTGATTTCAGGTGCTTACGCGGCAGGCTTTTCTTCTCTGCCACGACGCCTCATCAACGCCAAGTT
>Ga0182021_10012391_pt1 | contig 10124 bp, 8 predicted proteins | sample 612E3MmetaG_FD_120493 | JGI IMG/M metagenome (GOLD analysis project Ga0182021, IMG submission 120493) | Permafrost microbial communities from Stordalen Mire, Sweden - 612E3M metaG (Illumina Assembly) | ecosystem: Environmental > Terrestrial > Soil > Wetlands > Permafrost | place: Sweden... | reverse complement strand
TCTCCGATATGGACCGGTGCGAGGAAGTTCATTTGATCTACAGATGCCGTCACTACATTTCTGCGGGCGTGTCTGACGGCTGCTATCGAACCCACCTCATCGATGAGCTTGAGTATGGTTCCACCGAAAACATTGCCGGAAACGTTGGCATCGATGGGCATCATCAACTTCGTTACGGTCGTCGTCGATGCGCTCGGGGTCTTTCCCTGTTCGCTCAAACACGATCTCCATGTCGGCAAGCGGCATCCCGTAGAATAACAGTTCGCATCTCGCGACCAAGTTGACTTCATCTGCTTAGCAACTTGATTTGGATGGGCCACAAATAGGGGGGACTGTCGTTATGGGCGCGGCTTTTCCATTTGAATTCCTGGAGGTACCCTACTTGTCACCTTAGTTTTGGTTTGGAAAGCATTAATATGCGAGATGGACAACCCGCCGCCAAACTTACCAATCACGGTGGTAAAACTGGAAACTATTCAGATAGGCAGCACTGAAACCAAGCAGATCAGAGAAACACGCAGCATCTGCCCAGAATGCAACAAGATCCTCCCTGCCACAATCTTCGAACGCGATAGCAAGATATGGATCTCAAAAACATGCCCCGATCACGGCGAAGTTGAAGAACTATACTTCGGCTCGGCCGACATGTACTACAAATTCGCCAAATTCTCACACGACGGGAAGGGCATCGCGAATCCCAATGTCCAGCTAGAAAAATGCGTATGTCCAACCAACTGTGGCCTCTGCACAAGCCACCTGAGCCACTCAGGATTGGCAAATCTAGTCATAACGAATCGATGCGACCTCGCCTGTTGGTACTGCTTCTTCTACGCCAAGAAAGGTGTTGACGGAGCCTATGTCTACGAGCCCTCGCAGGTCCAAATTCGCCAAATGGTCAAGACACTCCGGGCAGAGCGCCCCGTCCCTGGAAACGCAATTCAGATCACTGGCGGAGAACCGACACTGCGCAATGATCTGGAGGACATCATACGGATCTGCAGGGAAGAGGGCGTCGAACACATCCAACTCAACAGCAACGCCATCAATCTCGCCCAAGACCCAGAGATGGCAGGACGAGTCAGACGAGCGGGCGTCAACACGGTGTACATGAGCTTCGACGGAGTCACCCCTACAACCAATCCCAAGAACCATTGGGAAGCACCGATCGCCATCGAAAACTCGAGGAAGGCAGGGTTGGGAATCGTCTTGGTCCCCACAGTAATCAAAAGCATCAACGACCACGAATTGGGGGGGATCATAAGATTCGGTCAAAGGAACATGGACGCCATCCACGCGGTGAACTTCCAACCCGTATCGTTGACTGGTCGGTTGAGCAAGTCTGAACGTGAGAAGTATCGAATCACGATACCTGACTGTATCGAGCGCATCGAGGAGCAGACGAACGGAGAGGTTGGGAGGGAATCATGGTTCCCCGTTCCCAGCTGTGTCCCAATTACGCACTTTGTAGAGGCTCTCACGAAAGGGCCGAGATACGAGCTATCGAATCATTTCGCATGCGGTGCAGGAACCTACTTGTTCAAAGACGACGATAAACTGGTACCACTCTCCTCATTCTTGGACATTGAGGGATTATTGGAATATTTGGACGAGAAGGCGGACGAACTCAATTCTGGCAAGAACAAGTACCTGGCTGTCGCGCAGGTTCTTGCAAAGATCGGCACCTTCATCGACAGAAGCAAGCAACCCAAGGGACTGGCTCTAAGCAAGCTCCTGTTCAACGCTCTCGTTAAGAACGACTACAGCGCCCTCGGGGCCTTCCAACACAAGTCAATGTTCCTCGGCATGATGCATTTCATGGACAAGTACAACCACGACGAAGAGCGGTTGCGAAGATGCGACATACACTATCTCAGCCCGGACATGAGAATTATTCCGTTCTGCGCCTTCAACGTCATACCCGAATGGTACAGGGATGCCATCCAACCAAAATACGGTATTCCGATTGAACAGTGGGAGCATGAGCATGGAACGACAATAGAGCAGGGATTGTACAAGGGCACACTCAGAAAGGGCAAAGGTCATGCAGCAGGATGCGGATGCCCACTTGGCGCACTCAACAATCTAAGCTCCGAACAATTGACAATCGAGAACGGCATGATAAAGGGAAACTAGGCCACAGAGCGTTCGCCCTAACCTTTCCCTCTTCTCACATTCAATTCTCTAGCACTACTCTCCAAACTGGGCTCAGCGCGGATGCAAGGCAATTGATTTTCACTGCTCGTAGAAACCAGCGCCTTCAAGTCGGTAAGCTCACGGTCTACCTTCAAGTTTCCCAACCGGTTTCGCCAACTGAAAACTGAAGATTTTTTTGGAGCCTCGATGTTACAGCGAACCATCGTCAAGGGGCATATCTCCAACAATGAACCATGATTATGATGTGATAATTGCTGGCGGTGGAATCGCTGGGATGGTCACAGCGGTCTCGACGGCGAAACACTCGAATCAGAACTTCAAAATCCTTGTTATCGATCGGAATTCCCGTCAAGAAGTGGGAAAGAAGACAGGAAGCGGATGGGTTTGTGGGGACGCTGTAAGCAAGAGCAGCCTCGACTTCCTTGCAAATGAGGTTGGGATTCACTACGGCAAACCGGAACTTGAACATGCTGTGCAAGGAATCGTTGCCTATTCACCAGATCACTTATCCAAAGCAATGTTCGAAGGCGGGGGTTTCCTACTGAACCGTAGACTCCTCCCACAAAGACAGCTCAACGATGCTGAGAAGATGGGCGTCGAGTTCCAATTTGATACCTACGCTGACGGGCTGATTGCCGAAGATGGTTTCATCAAGGGTGTGCAATGCAGATCCGCCAAAGACAACTCTGTGTCAAAGAAAACCGCCAAACTTGTCGTCGACGCCACTGGATCTGCGTCGCGACTGAGAACAGGACTACCCATCAAGAGCTACATTGAGAAAGAAATCGACAAAGAGAACGACCTGGAGTCAACTGGAAGATACATCCTCGAGTTCGAGCACGGCGTGGAAGACAATACTTTCTTCGACGCTGATTACGGCATAATCCACCTTGATCAAGAAATCGCGCCCGGAGGATACGCCTGGGTCTTTCCGAAAGGGAAGGACAAGATGAATGTTGGTCTGGGCGTCCAGAGACGGCTGCTTGAGAAAAGGAACAAAGAACTCGGAAGGGAGGACACGTTGCAATCGCTGATAGATGAGTATGTTCGAACGAATCCAGTGATAAAGAGCTGGAAATTGGCCGAAGGTTCAGAGGATCAGGGGAATGCGAAGGGTAGCTGGCAGGTTCCGGTTAGAAGACAGAACGATTGCTTAGTAGCAAACGGCTACATGATAGTTGGAGACGCAGCTTGGATGCCGCGCCCCGTAGACGCTGGTGGGATAGGCCCAGCAATATACGCGAGCACCATTGCCGGACGAGTCGTTGCTGAAGCTTTACAGCGAAATGACATGTCCGAGCGCGCCCTTTGGAAGTTCAACACGGAATATGTGAGGACCTACGGTTATCGAATGGCGAGTTTCGAGATCCTCAGGCGATTCCTACAAATCACAAACAATGACGATCTCAACTATGGCCTGAAACACTTCTTGGGTCAAGACGATATTGACAGCATAACGCGAAGAGAGCACCCTGATTTCAAGCGCGCCGACTACGGAAACCCGGGAAGGCTGATCTGGGCTATTGGGCGCTTGGGGCTGGCACGCGGATTGAAGTACGCTGCTGACAAGAGCAAAAAACTGATGGAGCACTACAAGAACTACCCATCCTCTCCAGATGGTTTCGAAGATTGGCATGGGAAATTCTTGGTTGAACTTCAAGAGGCCTACGCGAGATTCTCGTGAGCAGTCCTCGCTGGACTTTCACTTTTCACCGTCGCCAATAGGCACGCGCCATCTTCAAATAGGTCTCCAGACGCGCTTCAAATCCAATCGGAGCGCTGAGAACACAATTGCAGGAATTTCTGACGAGAGTCAAACCAAAACAGAAGAAATACTTCACAGAGCTAAGAACCGCACTCCTAGCGCTTCCCGAGATCGAGGAGTCAATTGAAATCGATGAGTTGCGGGGAGACTGGTGCCCTGCCTACCGGGTTAGGGGTTCTGATCTCGCGTGGGTTCACTTTGATGACCAATTGTGGCTTAGCATTCCAGTTGAACCGAAATTCGAGAAAAAGGTCTTTCAAGACGAAAACCTGGACAGCCAGGTCGTCGAGCGGATCAAAGAAGCTGAAGAAGGGGGCGATGTCAAATACGCAACGCTACAAATTCGGTCAGCAGAGGAACTCGAACAAGTCATTCCTCTTCTGCAACTCAGACATTCGGTCTTGACCGCATAGAGCTTACTGGATTGTCATGTTCTCTCTAGCTTCGTTTTAGAATTATGCACGAGATCTACATCGCGAAGCTTTCTACGACCTGTTGGCAGGTGCGCTGTCTTGCCAGAGATATTCGAAATAGGTCTTCGCGAATTTCGCGAGGCCGATGTGGTCCGACCAGATTCCTAGACTGATTGCCTCATCACGTTCTTGGCCTAGGAGCAGGATGACCTCACGGCCGTCTGCGATGAGTCCGCCGCCGAACATCTGCTCTCTCACTCGGACCTCGCAGAGTTTGGCGAGTTTTGTCATCGTCTCGGTCATCGGTACGTTCATAGTCATAAGTTGCATTTTCACCCCTCTCTCTACGATTGCCTTCACAAGCGGCACAAGTGCCCCGGCGACGGAATCAGGCAGCGTGGGCACCGCAGCGAGTATCTCCTTCTGGACATGTTCCACGGTCTCCCTAATCCTAGCTAGGACGTTGAAATCTCCTCGGACTATCCAAATATCAGGCCGTTCTCTCACGCCTTTCTTCTCGTAGATGGGTTGAAGTTCGCTTAGTACCAAGGCTTCATTCTTCTTGAGGGTGTTCTCCATCTGAGATTTCGCGATTTCCATCGCTACGGAGGGTGGTTTTGGATAGTACTTGCTTGGCCTTCCGTGCTCCATTTCAACCCAACCCTTCTTCTCAAGCGCACCGAGAACTTCGTAGATCTTCGAATAGGGCACGTCGCAAGCCTCGCTAAGTTCACTCGCGGTCGCCGGCCCGATTTCTAGGAGCGACGTGTATGAGCGAATTTCATAATCGGTCAAACCAAATTCTTGTAGGGACCGTCTGGCTTTGTCACTTATCGTCAAGGGTGCTCAGTCCGAGAATCGTTCAGTGGTTTTTCTTAGGCAGAAGCGAATATAAAATTTCACCACTGGGTGTGGTTAACGTTCTGTTTCGCCACCGCTCTAGGTGGAGTAAGTGCAGGTCAAGTGGTCGCCAGTCGCCCGATGGGTCGGATCGGCCCTTGTCAGAAGATGCTTATTCATTCGGTAGGCTTCGTTTCCGCTTTCATCTTCTCAACATGTTGGCCCTCGGTATCGAACTTCGTTCCTATTAGTTGAACCTGGTATACGGTCCTAGGATAATTGCAGAACTCGCATGGGGGGCCGAACCCTTCTGGGTTGGGTGAAGTTCTAAGCCAAAGCTGATTGACTCCGGCGAAAGTGAGATCCAACTTCACTTTGTCGCGGGCGCAGTTTTCGCACAGGTAGAAGGGCATTGCCGACACTCACGCTTCAATATTTCGGAAATGCAGTATTTATGCTTCTGGAGAAGCGAAGAAGTTGTCGATCGTTTCGCACCTGTCCCGCACCGCTAGTCAGGTACGGTGATTGATATGCTTCACAGAGGCCTCTTGGAAAGTGAAATGTCCAATGGTCTTGACACTCAAGACAGGCTGCCCTCCATCCGCGGTCAATCTACCACTCAAGAATGCGGCTGGTGAGTATCACTCTACGCAGATTCGCGCAACATCCTTCAAGAGATTGTGCCGATTCAATACAACTCAGCAGGCTGGCGCAAGCTCTCACATGCTTGAGTTCGAAGGGTGAAGTTTGAGCCAAGTCATAGCTTGGTTGTGGGCAGCCGCTTGTCAGGGACGTGAAGAATTGCGTTGCTTCATCGTGAAGCAACTCCAAAACTCGGAAATGTGGAGGCGCTACGATGCAGTGTTCATCGTGGGACAGTAGAGTGGTACGCTCAGAAGAGAACTAATGCGATGGTCCTTCTCAGGTCAAACATACGCGACTTGTGATAAGCACCGCGCTCGAACAATTCTCCCAAACCATCATAATCATGCGACAATTCACAGCACCTGTATCTATGTAGTGCATTACGACATTATAAGGCGAGCAGATGGATTCTCGATATAGCGAAACCTGATGGATGATTCATCCGGATTTGTTAATTGTCGCCTCAGGTATTTTGCCGACTACAGTCTGCAATTCCATATCGGGTGTTCGGATGCAATTCATGTGCTCAAACCGAGTTTCCATAGTCGGTTACGACATTATGCCAGTTATTGGCAGTGAGAATTCATGTCCGGTGTAACCTCCACCATCGATGAGGCAGTGAAGTGGATAGCGACCAACGCTAGGTTGTTCAGTTACCTGCTTCCTGACAGGCTGGAGCTCGCGCTTTCCCTCGTCATCGTAGCTTACTTTGTTCTACAACTTTCACCACAGCAGGCATAGTGTATTCAGACCGTCAGGATCATGTTGCGATGTGAAATCAAGAGAGCAGCCTTGAATCAGCCCCTCTAACGTTCCTTTCGATCTAGTAGTGGTAGACTTGGGGAATTCTTGGGTGCGTCGAATTACCCTCTGTTTCTAGCGTGACTACAAGGAATGCATTTTGCGACTCGGGGTAAATGCCTTCTCAACACAATTGGTTCAGATTAACTCTGATTCCCTCATCGTCGCAAGCAGACCTAGCATTGAGTGTGAGCTTAAGCGTTCTGTGCTGCACCTTCGCCATTACAATTCGCGAGCTGAGTTCGAATAGGCTGCTGGGCTACGCGTAGTTACACGATTTACTGGTCGGAAGAAGCGGCGTTTAGTTTAAATAGACTCCAATGTCGCATACACCGAAGGGTCTCGATAAAATTTGAGACACGCGAAACTTGCATTTGTATTATCCGTTATTTTCTTATCGCTTCTGTTAACTCCAAGCGTCCATGCATCACCTGTCACGGTTACTCTTACCCCTGCGTCACAGGTGGTTCCTCAAGGTTCAATTGCGAACGTCGCAGTGGGGCTGTCCGCCGCTAGCATTCATGGTGTCTACAAACTGACCCTCAGTGGTCTTTATTCTGGTTTGTATTCGATCTCGCCTTCAACTGTCGCCACGCCCACAGGCTCGGGTAGCAGTACTTTGAGGATGGATGCAAGCAGTACTCCACTCTATTGCCCAGGTGTCTATCCTTACACCGTCACTGCGACGAATGCTACTGCCCCGCCCGACTCCGGCAGCGCTAGTGGATCCATCACGGTTGTGCAGGTGGGCCCTTCGCTCTCAGTCGCCGTCACCACGGACAAATCGACTTACAGAATCGGAGACACGGTCACTATCCAGCTGACTGTGAGTAGACCCGCTGAGGCGCGATTGACGATTACGGGACCGTCAGGATCGCCGACAGTTGTTCCCCTCACTTTCGTGGGGTCCTATTCAGCCGCAAGAACTATGTCCGTCACCGCGATCGGCAGGTATACCGTCACTTTCGAGGCGGACGACTTCTGCAGCGGCTACAGCAGTTCCGTCGTGTACTTTGATGTTAGTCCGAATACCTACGATGTTTCCATCTCGCTGGACGGAGTTCCTCCTACGGTGTCAATTCCACTAACAGCCGACAGCCAAGATCAAGGCAGTATTGGAGGATCTGAGATCAAAAGCCTCAGTTTCAAGCTTGACACCTCGCACACGATTAGTGTCGCACAATATGTTGCGGGCAGCTTAGGCGTTCGATATTTCTCTGCACAAAATAGTTGGACAGTGAATTCGGCTGGTAGCCACACCTTCTCATACAGTACCGAGTATATGTTCACCGTCGCAACAAGTCCTGATGGTGTGGCTCAGGTCACTGGGGCTGGTTGGATCAAGGGAGGATCCAGCGTGCAAACAAGTCAGGCTCCTGACACGCTGAACGGTCCCGCAGGAACAAAGTATGTCTTCAAGGGCTGGATGGTTGATGGAGTGCTTCAACCAGGCAATCCGATCTCAATTACAATGGACAAAACCCACAAGGCAGTCGCCACTTACGAGACTCAATATCAGCTCCTGGTGGATTCGCAATACGGTGATGCAAAGGGAGCTGGGTACTATGCTAACGGGTCAACAGCAGTTTTCTCCGTCACTACACCCGTCGGATTTCTCATACAGCAAGTCTTTCTCAAGTGGGACGGCGACTTCACCGGCACGTCGTCCACAGGTTCGATTACAATGGATAAGCCTCTCAGGATTCACGCCAACTGGATCACGAGCTATTTCCAACTCTACATCCTCGTTGGTGTCGTGGCAGCGGTGGTTATCATCGCTGCGCTATTCCTCATGAGAAGGCGGCAAACCATGGTACCTGCTGAGACGAAACCAATGCCTCCCGCCACCGGTGACCCAGGTCAACCACCGCCCGATCCGGGAGCCGGAGCAGTAAAATGCACTTCCTGCGGCGCGGATGTTCCAGCCGGGCAAACTTACTGTCAGAACTGCGGCTCGGAAATTGCAGGACCCCCCTCGCACCAAGCTTAATCACGGAAGCGCACTCACACTCTGCGAGTGTTCATGGAATTAGTAGCCGAGTCGCTTCAGACGTCGGCAGAAAGAAGCAGACTTTTCTTCGTGCTCTCAGGTGAGCACGCATCGTTGCCTGCTGCAGAAGTAGAGGCGATACTGGATTCCGCTAAGCTTGAATTCACTGTTCTGACGGAGAGCTACAGGTTACTGTTCCTCGAAGCTACATCGAAAGCATTGAAGGTGGTCGCCGAAAGGAGTCTAATGTACAACTTGTGCGGCATTGCTCTGGGAGAGTGTGAGGCGGAAGAGGACCAGATAACTAATCTCGTGAAAAATCTTCCTCTGGAAGATCTGACCAAGGATACGAACACCTTCGCTGTGCGAGCTGCCCGCCTGGGTGGAGTAAACAAGGTTCTACGTCAAGAAGGTCTCGAGAGAGACGTAGGAACGCTCGTGAAGAAACAGGTTCCACGGCTGAAAGCAAATCTGAGCAATCCAGACTTGAAATTCGCTTGCGTGCTCTATGACAATTCATTCTTGATCGGAATCGCAAGCTCTTCCAAACCTTCCGGTCTAATCGCGCCTAGAAGACCTCGTAAGCGACCTGTATTCCACCCTTCGACGATGCCTCCGAAGATTGCTAGATGTATGGTCAACCTTTCGCGCGCCATTCCCGGAGGGACGTTCTTGGATCCATTTTCAGGCGTCGGAGGTATCTCGATCGAAGCAGCAGTGATAGGTTGCAATGTGGTTGGGATGGATGCTAATCCCAGAATGATTCGAGGCGCTCGAAGGAATCTTAGATATTTCGATTTAGATGCACTCGGATTCATCCATGGCGATGCACGCCATACGCCTCTTCACGGTCTAGATGCAATCGCAACCGACCCGCCATATGGGCGTGGGTCGTCTACTATGGGGGCAAAGGCCGCGAATCTCTTTAGGGATTTTCTCGCCGGGGCAAGCAGCTCTTTGAAAAAAGAGACACACTTGTGCATATCCGCACCAGAAGAGATTCAAGTTGAAGACTACGCAAAGGAAGCCGGACTGAGAATGACGGAAAAGCATCTCGCTAGAGTGCACCGGAGCCTAACTAGACAATTCGTAGTTCTTCAAAGCGCCTGATGGGCCGTGGAGTCATGTCTGTATCAGTGACTTTTCTTGGTACTGGTGGGAGTGTACCTAGCAGTTTCCGCAACCTCTCGAGCGTGCTGGTGCGCCGAGGTCCCGAATTACTTCTCTTCGACTGTGGGGAGGGAACGCAGAAGCAGTTTCTGCAGGCGAAGGCTGGGACGAATCGAAAGATGCACATATTCATCAGCCATTTGCACGGAGACCACTTGTTCGGTCTCCCCGGCATGCTGCATTCCCTCTCTTTCATGGGCAGAACTAGAGAGTTGGAGATAATTGGACCAAAGGGAACCATTCAGTTCGTAAGATCAGTCAATCGAGTTGTGAAACTGTACCCACGCTTTCCCATCTTGGTTCGAGATGTTTCCGCTGGGCGGGTAGTCAATGACCCTGAATACGA